>ERZ1370068.5042-contig-4082_pt1 | contig 16332 bp, 21 predicted proteins | sample MGYA00561227_ERZ1370068 | MGnify/ENA primary metagenome ERZ1370068 (study PRJEB38410, sample SAMEA6850437) | metagenome | study: Metagenomic assessment of the ecological functions of the soil: analysis of the soil microbiota associated with the...
AGTATGCTTCCGTTCAGTTACGTATTGCTGAGCTTTTACGGCCTCGCGTTGCAGGTCTCTTTTGGCTCAGGGTGGTGAGAGAATCTGCCCACGCCTTGAGACGTAGGTGGTATGGTTCGGCCCAATCGGGAGGGAAAATCCGATGAAGCGCATCAGCTTCGCTCGCATCATTTCCGGGCACCGCCATGGCGCGCATCGCCATGGGCGTGGTCGCCCTCGGCCTCGGTTTTGCCGCAGACCGCGTTCGCCGCGTTCCATTTGATGGAAATCGAGCAGGTCGTCGGCGGGGTCGCCGGAGACACTACTGCTCAGGCCGTTCAGCTCACACATGCTGACTCGCCAGTGGACAAAGAACGTCCTCGCCGGCAACGCCGCGCTCGTCGTCCGCGACGCGGCGGGAGCGAACTGGTCATATATCGACGTTTGGCGCCGAATCCAGGATTTACGACCGGGTGCCGCCGGATTCTGCTGGTGACACCGGCGATGGCCGCAAAACCACGCCCGCAGTGGCTGGCGCGTACACGATGGCGGCGATCCCGGCCTCGTATCTCGCCGCGGGCTTCACCGACGTTCGAGTCGGTCGTCGGGCAGGCAGGTCTGGTGGCGGGCGACCTCTTGGGGCGGCGCCGGGTACACCGGGGCCGCGACGACGGTGACTGGTCCGCTCGGCGCGGGCGGCACCGGCAACGACGGCGACGGCAGTCGCGGCCTTCGCGCGGCGCGCTGCCTTCGGCCGGCGTCGCGGGCGCTGCACTGTTCACGCCCGCGTGCGCCACGGCGAGCGGGCGACGAGCGCGGCTCGACTACGCAGTGACCGCACGGCGGGCCGCGGTGCTGGTGAACAACGGGCAGGCGTCGTTCACCGTCACGGCTCCGGACGCCCTCGGTCCCCGGCGCTGCTCGGGGTATGTCGAAGTGCCTGCATTGGCGGGCGTGCTCGGTCTCTGGGCGTCGTGGCCTCGCGTTCCGGCGCCGGCGCCGACGCGTGAGTCGCTCGCGCGCTCGAGGTCGGACGCGGATAGGGTCGCTGGTACAGCGGCCCGCAGAGTCCGACCGTCTCGGCGACGAGCGCCGCGATCGCGCCGACGTTCGCGCGCGCGAGCTCGCGCCGGGTGACTCACACCGATCTCTGCAGGCGCCCCGAGGTGTACCTCGCGCGCCGAGTCGCGCGGCCTCGAACCCCGCGATCTCCGCGAGCGCGGTCTTGTCCGAGAGCAGGTAGCGCCGGTTCAGCGCGAACAGCACCAGCACGAGCTGGTGTGCGACGCCGCGCCGAGGCAGCCGGCCGTGCCCGAGCACCGTCGCCGCGCCGCGGCGAACTTCGGCGCGAAGCTCTCGAGCGAGAACTCGGCTCGCCAGAGGTACGCTCTGCACGATCGCGCCGGCGCAGCGGCTCCGGGTACACCGCGACCTCGCGCTTCAGCGCCGCGACGACCGCCCGCGCGGGTCGAAGAGCGGCCGGCAGATCGCGAGCTCGCCCGAGGTAGGTCGGGCCGAAGAAGCCGAACGGCGCCTGCTGGCCCGTAGTGCAGCTCGAAGCGGCCCGCGTGCGCGTCGGCGATCACGCGCGCCTGGTGCTCGAGGCAGCGGTACAGGAAGTCGACCCGCTGGCCGCGCGACCGTGAGCCACGCGCCGCCGTTCACCCACGGACCCCAGGCGTAGAAGCCGGTGACGACCGGGTCGGGGCGCGTCGTTCACTCGGCGCGGCGAGCGCGCGCACGCGCGTCGATCGTCGAACGGCGCCGCCTCGGAGTAGAACACGCCGAGGTCGATGTCGGAGCCCGGAGTCGCGAAGCCGCGCGCGAACGAGCCGCCGAGCACCACCGCGGCGACGCCGGGGATCTCGGCCGAGCCGCGCGCGCGAGCGAGTCGACGCAGCGCGCGCTGTTCGGAGAGTTCGCGGCCATCGCGGACGACTACTAGTGGCTCAACGTTCGCGCGCGTGCCAGCGCGTCGTAGCGCGGCGGCCAGTTGTCCGGCTCGCCGCGCTTCTTTGTACGTGGAGCAGCAGCGCGTGCTCGAGGCTCGAGCTCGAAGAGCTTCTCGATGCCCGACCGAGCCGCCGCCCGTGGCGAGATAGGCCGGCGCGCACGGCCCGCTCGAGCTCGGGCTCCCCGCGCAGCCGGCGCCGCGCCTCGGTCAGGTAGAACTCGTCGTCGCGATCCGGGAGCGGGAACGAGTGGAGCGCGAAGCGGCCGTCGCGCGCCAGGTCGCGCTGCTTGGGCGACGGGCCGATCAGTCCGTACAGCCGCCATCGCAGACGATCGGACAGAAGGGATGGACGCGCGGGCCGCCGTCGCGCGCGCACCGTCGCGAGATAGCCGAGCGGACACCGAAGTGATACCAGGATCGCGCGCCCGCGCGCGGCGAGCTCCGGGCCTGCGCCTCGAACTGTCGCCCAGGTCGCCACGCCGCCATGCTACTCGCCGGTGTAGGCGGCGTCGCGGAGAGTCGGCGCGACGGCGTCGGCGTCGAGCGCGGCGCCGCGAGCGGCAGGTCGCGGCCGAAGCCGCGCTCGAGCAGCTTCGCGGCCCGAGGCGCACTCGCGCAGCGACCGCCTCGAGGTCCGCCGCCGCGAGCTCGGAACGCGCCGCGCGCCTGACGCGCCTCCGGCGAGCACGCGCCGCCGAGGCGCGCGATGACCGCGCCCGCGCCTGATCAAGTCCTCGAGCGCGGGCCGCAGGCTCGTCGCGTCGTGCCAGCGCTCGCCGGCGGCGATCACCGCCACCGGGCCGCCGAGCGCGCTCGCCCGCGCCGCGACCGCGCTCGCGTTGCGCAGGCACCCCGCGAGCACCTGCGCCGCGCGACGCCGCGCTCGAACGAGCAGCTGCGAGCCGTTCGGCGACGGCAGCACCAGCCGGGCTCCCGCGGGAATCTCCGCGAGCGACGACGGCGAGATGCGAGTAGCTGCTCGCCGACGAGGCCGCGACGTGTGCGCCGCGCACGGCGGCGAACGCCGGCCGCGCGTCCTTCCAGCGGGAACGGGAGGACCGCCGCGCCGCGCGCGCAGCACGCCACCGACACGCAGGTGGTGAAGCGCAGCACGTCGACGATCACGAACACGCGCGTCTGCCTCGAGCGAGCGCGCGCAGCCCGCGCTCGCCCCACTCGAAGCGGACGTCGCACGGCGACTGACTCGTGAAGGCGGGCATCTCGCTCCAGCTCAGTCCAGGCGAACGCCGAGCGCGCACAGCGGGCACTCCGCGGGCGCCCAGAGGGTCTTGCGGAGAGCTCCGCGAGTGTCTCGAGCGCCACGTGCGCCCGCGGCCAGCGAGCTCGGCCGCGCCTGCCTGCAGTACGCTGGCAAGGTGCCGATCGCGACCGGCCGCGCGTCCGGCAGCTCGAGCAGGTCCGCGAGCGTCGCGCGCACCGCGGAGCCGGCGTTGATGACGTCGTTCACGACCGCGACGCGCTTCCAGCCCGAGCAAGCGGCTTCCGCGCGGACGCCCGGGATAGCGAGCCGAAAAGAGCGGAGTCACTCGCGCCCTCTCCGTCAGCGCAGCTCGGGTAGGTGAACGGGCACGCCGAGCTCGCGGGCGGCGAACAGCGCGACGAACGCGCCCTCGACCAGCGGCCCGCAGACCGTCGTCCGACCCAGCTGCGGCGCGAGCCGCCGCGCGAGCTTCCGCGGCGAGCCGCCGCAGCGGGCTCGGGGTCGGAGGCACAGCCGCTCCAGGTCGAGCCACAGATCGCCGTGGTGCCCCGATCTCGAGCCGGAAGTGACCCGTCGCGCCGCGCCACCAGCCGGCCTACTTCGTCGTCCTTGGTTCCAGTGCGCTGTGTGTGAGTCGGAGGCCGATGATGCCGGCGACGATGAGAGGCGGCCGAGGCCACGCGCGCGGGGCTCGCGGGTCACCGAACCAGAAAATCCCGACGGCGAGCGTGCCCGCCGCGCCGGTTCCGGTCCACACCGCGTACGCCGTGCCGATCGCGATCTCGCGCTGCGCGAGCCACAGCAAGACCCGCTGACCGCGCCCGCCAGCGCGAGAGCGCGATCCGATCGCCAGAAGCGCCCGGCGTCTGGGGCGCAGCTTCAGGCCGAGGGCCAACCGATCGATGAAGCCCGCGGCGAGGATGAGATGCGCCCATGCCATGGCTCACGCTCCTGTCAGCGCGGCCGGCGCACCGTTTCGGTACTTCACGTCCTTCACGATCGCGCGCGGCTTCGCGCGCCACACAAGCCGCACGCGCGGCCTCGGCGACCGCGGCGCGGGCAGCGCGCGCACGCCGGGTCGAGGAGGTCAGGTCCCGCCGGCGCGGTGACTCGCACGTGCCGGATGCGCGCTCCACTGCCCGCGAGCAGACATCGGGATCCGGCGAGATCGACGCCGCAGTTGAAGCCCAGATTCACATGAGTCGCGTAGGCGGCCACGTGACCAGAACGCTTCCTTCAGCCGGTCCGAGGGCAATGAAGGCCTCGGCCACCGCGTTTGTACGTCGTACACCAACTCACTCGCGTCGGGCGCGGCCTCGAGCACGGCGGCGCGCGCTGAAGAACAGGCGCGACCGCCGGAGTCGTACGGCGCGGGCTTCACGAGCTCTGGGGAGGGACGTCGCATCAGTGTCTCGCGCGCGGGCTGTTGGTCGCGCTTCCGGGCGCGCCACCGGGGTCTTGGGGCGGTGGCACGGTAACTCGCCGAGACGAGCTCCGCGACCTCGTCCCCAGTCGACCGCGCCGACGTCGAGTCGCAAGGCGCCCCAGCCGCGGTGGCCGATGTAGGCGGGGAACGTAGAAGCGCTTAGGGTCCGCCTGCGCGAGCTCCTCGTTCTCGCCGAGCTCGCCTTCCAGCACAGTGACACGATGCCGTCGCCGTGGTGGTCGTCGAGAAGTAGACGAACGGCTTCTTGCGCACGCGGAACGTCGCGTGACTCCCGGAGCGCTCGATCGTCGCCTCGGGCAGCGCGAGACAGAGCTTCGCGAGCTTCGTGAGACGGCGATCGTCCGGCCATGCGCCCTGGCCTTAAACAGACCCGACGGGGACGGACTCCTCGGCCTGCGCCGTCTTCTCCCACGCTCGCACCTTCCGCCTCGCCTCGTCGAAGATCCGCTCGTGGTGCCCTTGCGCACCTTGTCGCGCGCGTCGGCGCTGAGCAGCTTCACAGCGGGTCGTACATGCGGTGAACCTTGAGATACTGCGTCTGGTCGGGGAGCGACCTCGTCGGTTCGAACGGGAAGCGATCGGGATACGTGTTGATCAGCTCGGCGGTGCGCTTGGTCGTTTCCGGGGTCGCGATCAGATACTTCGCGACCTCGTCCCAGGAGATCGAAGCTCACGTGCTTGTAGAGCCGGATCGGCGAGTATCTGGCGGACGATCTCCACCTGATTCGGGTGGCGCTCCGCGGCGTCGGAGCCGCCCTGCACCGAGGTGAATCACTCGCCCGAGCCCGGTGTGCGCCCAGATGGTGGTCGTCTTGGGGTGGCGCTTCAGCGGGGCCTTCATCTGCGCTAGATACGCGGGCTCCGTGCCCTGCTTCGCGAACGGCATGTCGATGTCTTCGTGGATCAGCGCGACCATGCCCACGTCGCCCGCGAAGTCGAAGATGCGGTCGACCGCGGGGTCAGTGAGGCTCGCGGTGTCTCCCGCGACCTTCGCGGACACGAACTCCTTGTGAATCGAGCAATACGTAACCCCTCGGTGTACTTCGTTCAGTTACGTATTGCTATCGCGCGTGCCGGCGTGGCACGCGCCACCTACCAGATCCGGCACGGTTCGCGCGCCTCACCATCCGGGTGACAACTGTCGCGCTTCAAGCGGCGATGTTCGGCGGCACGGCGCTCGACCGGCGTCATGCGGCGGAAGTCGCATTGCGTTGGCTGCAGTTCACCCGGACTCGCGGCGCGCGCGGACCGTATCCGGGCGACCTCAATCGCACCAGGCCAAGTTTCTCGAGCTGGCGCGCGGGGCTCGCCGTCGCGTCCGCGACTCGTCATGCTCGACGGAGTGCTGTCGGGCCTGACGCCGGCGGAGATCGACGGCGCGATCGACCTCATCCTCCGCATTCGCGCGCAGGGCACGACAATCGTGCTGGTCGAGCACGTGATGCGGGTAGTGACGGCGCTTGCCGAACGCATCGTGGTCCTCGACCAGGGCCGCGTGCTGGCCGAGGGCGCACGGCCGACGTGATGGCGCGGCCGGACGTCGCCGTGGCCTACCTGGGCGTTCCTCATGCTTGAGGTTCGCGACCTCGAAGTTGACTACGGCGCGGCGCCGGCAGTGTGGAAGGCGTGTCGCTCGACCTCGCCGCCGGGGAACTCGTCTGCGTCGTCGGGCCAAGCTTGGCGCGGGCAAGTCGACGCTGATCAACGCATTGGCTGGCCTGCATCGCGTCAGCGCCGGCCGGATCACGATGGACGGCCGCGACCTTACGACGCTGCCGCGCATCGCTATTGCAGCGCCGGCATTGCGATCGTGCCGAGGGGCGCCGGCTGTTCACGCGGATGAGCGTGCGCGAAAACCTCGAAATCGAGCTACGCCGTCGCGGCACGAAAGGGCGCGCGCTGCACGCTCGAGCGGGTGTGCACGCGCTGTTCGGCCGTGCGCGACAGGCTCGACGTGCCTGCCGGCGCGCTGTCAGGTGGCCAGCAGCAGATGGTGGCGATCGGTCGTGCGCTGATGGCGCAGCCGCGGCTGTTCTGCTCGACGAGCCGTCGCTCAGGCTGTCGCCGCTCATCGTGCAGGCGATGTTCGGCGCGTTCGCGACGTGCACGCGAAGCGGGACGTCGGTGCTGCTCGTCGAGCAGAACGTTGCCGATGCGCTTGCGATCGCCGATCGGGCGTATCTCTGCTCGAGGAAGGCCAAATTGTCGCCGGGGCACGCCCGGAGGCCAGTGTTTCGCACGCCCCGCGCTGCGGCGCGCGTGTCTGGGCGTGGCGACGCGGTCGGATGAGCCGCTCGCGGCCATTCCTTGCAGTCATCCCACCACGAGAGCGAACCGAGTTACGCCCAGGACACCTGCCTGGCGTCATCGTCGGCAGCAACCGACGCGAGTCGATCAACCGCGCGCCTGGCGCTGGCGCTGGCGCGCCTCGTCGAAGACCGCATCGCGTGGCGCTGGATCCGCATCGACGACCTGCCGATGTACAACCAGGACCTCGAGCCGGACCGTCCCGAGATGGCACGGCGCTTCACCGCGGTCGCGAGACGTTCCGGCCGTGCTGTTCGTCACGCCGGAGCACAACCGCTCGCTGCCGGCCGTGCTCAAGAACGCGATCGACTGGGGGTCGAAGCCAACGGACAAGCAGGTGTGGCGCGGCCGCGTCGCGGCCATCACGGGCACGTCGTTCGGCGTCATCGGCACGGCCGTCGGCCAGCAGCACCTGCGGCAGATCCTGGGCATCCTCGAGCATGACCGTGATGGGCGGCGAGGCGTACATCTCGTTCAAGCCGGATCCCGTCGATCACGACGGCAATTTTCCTCGACGAGGGCAAGCGCGCGTGTCTGCCAGGCAGTACATGGACCAGCGTCCGTCGCGCTGATCGGACGGTTTGCCGATCCGAGCGTGCCGTGAGCGATGCTGACGTTTTCGGCGAGGTCCTGCGGTAACGGTTACTGGCTGGCGGATTCGGAAGTCAGCGCATGGCGTCGGGCGCATCGTGACGCGTTCCCGCCACCGCAGGCCACAGCGCGAGCAGGGCAGCCGCGACCACGACCGAGGCTCTCCGGTGCATCCATCGCCCACAGCGTTGCCGCCGCGACCGCGCACCAGAGCAGCGGAACGACCAGCAGCAGCCATCGGATGCGCCCGCGGACCAGCGCCAGCAGCCGCGACGGTCGCGATCGCCGTCGGGTCGGCCGCCACGCCGAAATATCTCGGCGGTCGTCCACGGACGTCCCGTGAGTGGCGCCAACAGCGGATACCCGAGGACGGAAATTGCGACAATCGAGGTTGCGATCCAGAATGCGCGCCGCTTCGCGGGCTGCAAGACGAGTCGGCCGGCGAGAACGCCGACAACGACGAGAAGCAACGCCTCGCAATGCGAACGCAGCCGCGAACCACGGCGCCGCCCAATTGATCTGGGCGTAGCGCTGGTAATGAAATGCCCATGCGATCCACAGCCAGCAGGCGGCGCAGCAGGCCGGCGATGATGCGTTCGCGGCGGCCGCGCTTCGCCGATCAGCAACGCGACGATCGCGAGGCCGATCGCCACGCCCGCGAGCTGCGCCGGCCAGATCGCAAGGTTGTACAGCTCGAGCAGGCGGTAGTAGGTCCGCGGCGAGAACAGCAGGAAACTCGTGAGCCTGTACGTCCACCACTCGGACATCAGGCCCGCTCCACCGCCGCGATCATGCGCTGGCGCAACGCCTGCGTCGGGCAGGCGACCGTACGCCGCGTTCATGTTCTCCCGCACGTGGGCAACGCTGGTCGTCGCCGGGATCGCGCAGGTGACGGCGGGGTGCGAGACGATGAACTTCAACACGAACTGCGCCCAGCTCGTGCAGTCGATGTCCGCCGCCCACGCAGGGCAGCGGTTGTCGCGCGAGCGCGCGGAGCAGCGCGCCCTGGCGGAACGGCCGGTTCACGATCACCGCGATGCCGCGATCGCGGGCGAGCGGCAGGATCGCGCTCCTCGACCTCGCGATCCACCGGGTTGTAGGTGACCTGCACGAAGTCGATCGCCTGGCTCCGCATCAGCTGCTCGATGTCGCGATGGCGGCGCCCTTCCGACGTCGTGATTCCGACGTAGCGGACCTGTCCTGCCGCCTTCATCGCGAACAGCGTCGGCAAATGCTCCTGCCAGTTGAGCAGGTTGTGGACCTGCACGAGATCGAATCGGTCCACCTGCCATTTCTGGCGCGATCGCTCGATCTGCTCGCGCCCCTGTGCGCCGGACGAGATCCAAACCTTGTCCGCGGAGAAGATGCGCCCTGTCAGCGCCGCCTTGCGCAGGCCGTAGCCGATGACGTCCTGCGACGAGCCGTACATCGGCGACGAGTCGATCATCCGGCCGCCCGCGTCGACGAAGTTTCGCATGACGTCCGCGCAGGCGTCCCGCGCAACCGGGATCGTCGCCGACGTTGAATGTGATCCAGCTGCCGAGGCCGACGACCGGCAGCAGCTCGCCGGTGGACGGGATCGGGCGGGTCAGGATCGGCACGCGGCTGGGCTGGCGCAGCCGCAGGTCGAAGTGCCGCGCAAGCCCCAGCCGCCGCAAGCATGCGCAGTGCACGACGCCGAGTCCACATCACAGGCTGATCGGATCTCATAGCGCAATCTTAGTTCGACACGAAGTCAGGACCGCGATTAAACGCAATAAGCGGCCCCGGTTCGAGGTCGAGAAAGGCTAGGACGCGCCTTTTTCCCGGCGCCCGCGGTGCTCTTCTTCGCGTCTTGCCTGCCAAGCTCCTCCTTGGTCAGCTTGACCTTTTTCACCTTTTCCGTCTTGACCTTTTCTTTCTTCACTTTTTCCTTCTTCACCTTTTCCTTCTTCACGGCCGGCCCCGCCAATGCCTGCTTCGCCAGCCGTTTGGCCTGCTTGGCTGCGACATCGAGAAGTTTCCTGGTTTTTGGTGCTGCCGTCTGGCTTTCAGCATCGACGCGTGACTCATTTTGACCTCCGATGGATGCAAGATTGAATTCGACTTTAGTTTGATCCGATCTCAGCCGCTGCATACAAGTACCAAAGCCAGTCTACGCAACCAACAATTACCCGATCCATTGCTCGCTTGACAAGCAAAACCGCACCTGCGCAAAGGCCACATAGCGGCTCGTAGAGCGCACAGTATCGGCCCCTTAGAGGCCGTGCAATGTCTTGTAAATTGTTTGGCAGGAATTGAGAGAAGTCATGAAACGAAGTGGATGGTGGATGCTGGTGGTTCTGGCGGCGGTGATGGTTGCCGCCACGATCCCGAACGCTGGCTTCGCGCAGCAGAAGAAGCTGGTCCTCTGGACCCACTGGGATCAGAACCCGGACTTCAACAAGTGGTACGCGGACAAAGGGAAAGAGTTCGCCAAGAAGACCGGATACGAGGTCGAGGTGGTCACCATCCCGTACCAGGGATACGAGGCCAAGTACCTGGCGGCCTTCATGGCCAAGAACAGCGCGCCCGACATTTTCATGGGCATGACGCACCAATGGTGCGGCCAGTACGATTTCTGCGACAAGATGCCCGCCGATCTCGCGCAAGACCTACGACGAGAATCTGCCGAAGTACATGGTCGAGGTCGGCAAGTGGAAGGGCGCGCGCTACGGGATCCCGATCGAGCACGGCAACTTCCAGCAGATGTACATCAACGTCGACATGTTCAAGAAGGCCGGTCTCGAATCCGGACGATCCGCCCAAGACCTTCGACGAATGGCTGGCGGACATGAAGAAGCTGACGATTGCCGACCCCAAGGGCGGCGAGCCGACGCAGGTCGGTTTCGCGATCCGCAGCAAGGGCGCTCCGGTGGGGATCACGGACAAGTTCCTCCCGTTTGCGCACGCCTGGGGCGCCCGGATGCTGAGCCCGGATCTGGACAAGGCCACCGGTTATGCCAACAGCCCGCAGATGGTGGCCGCGCTCACGTTCTTCGGCGATCTCGTCAACAAGGACAAGGTGGCCAGCCTCGCGTTCGGCAATCCCGAAGATGCCTTCGGCCAGAAACGCGCGCGCGGTCATCTTCCGCGAGTCGTGGTTCTTCGGCTGGCTGAAGAAGAACGCGCCCGACGTGAACTTCAAGGTCTACGCGCTGCCCTGCGAAAAGGCTTTGCCCTGGCGCGGGCGCCCTGTTCCCGTGGACCGACCTCGTTTACAAGAACAGCCCGAACAAGCAAGTGGCGTGGGAGTTCATGCGGTTCATCAGCAATCCCAAGGACGACATGGAGCATCATCAGCTGCAGGGGATCCTCCCCGTGTGGACGGCGAACCTCGATAGCGCGTACGTGAAAGTCGCGGCCCGACTATCAGTCCACGAAGGACATGCTGGCTCAGCAGGTGCCGCCAACCTACTTCCACCCGAAATCGAACGAGTTGGCCACCGCGTTCGGCGAGGCGGTCGTGGGCGTGCTGTTCGGCAAGGGACAGCCGAAGCCGTTGCTGGACGAAGCGGCAGCGAAGATGGATCGCATCCTCAAGGATTAGCGGTCTGTTGAGAGACAACCTGCGGTAGCGGCGCTACCGCAGGCGCTCGCCTCGACGCGCGCGCAGCGGCGCCGCGTAATAGCTGATCGGGCGTTTCCCACTGCCATGCGCCAATGGTTTCGCATCGCGTTTCCCAGGAACTACCTCGATCGCCGCAAGCGGGCAGGGTTCCTGTTCGTCCTCCCGGCGTTGCTGTTCTTCGGCTCCGTTTTCCTCCTTCCGCTCGCGCAGTCGATCCTGTATTCGTTCTACAAGATCGCCCCGGGCGGAGCGAAGGAGTTCGTCGGCCTGCGCCTCTATGAAAGGGTTCTGACCGACTCCACGTTCTGGACTGCCGTCGGGAACACGGTCCAACTCCTGTTGTTCTCCGTGCCCGTGACGGTCGTCCTTGCGCTTGCCGTGGCACTCGGTCTCAACCGGATCAGCAATCTCAAGTGGCGCAACGTCTGGGCGTCGATGTACTTCCTGCCCTTCGCCACGTCGCTGGTCGCGGCCGCGCTCATCTGGCAATGGATCTACGAGCCGGTCTATGGCTTTCTCAACTATGCGCTGTCGTTTGTCGGCATCCCGCCTCAGAAGTGGCTGCAGAGTCTGGTCGCAGGTGCTGCCGTCCCTCGCTGTCGTGAGCGTCTGGGTGCGGATCGGTTTCGACACGATGATCTTCCTTGCCGCGCTGCAATCGATTCCCGGGGAGTATTACGAGGCGGCCAACATGGACGGCGCCAGTGGCATGCAGCGACTGCGGTACATCACGCTGCCGCTGCTGAATGCCCAGATCATCATGGTCTGCATTCTCGAACTCATATTCAATTTCAAGATCTTCGATCAGGTGTACGTCACCACCCAGGGCGGGCCGGCGGGCGCGAGTCAGACCATCATCATGCTTGCTGTACGACACCGCGTTCAAATTCTTCCGCTTCGGCGACGCCTCCGGTCATGGCTGTCTTCGTCTTCGTCACGCTGATGCTGGTGACGTTGCTGCAATGGCGATTCTTCCGAAAACCTGTCGAGTACTGAGAGAGCCGCCGGATCTTCGGGACGAGATGAGCTCAATCGCGACATCGATCGAACCGGCTTCCCGCGAGCGCATTGCGCTCAGGCAAGTCCACGTCCGCTGGCTCATCATGCTCGCGGTCGCATGCGGCGCGATCGTCGTCTTCTTCCCGTTCTTCTGGATGGCGGTCACGTCGCTGAAAACCGCCCCGGAGATCCAGCGCGTGCCGCTGCAGATCGCCCCCGACCACTGGTTCAACCTGAGCAACTACGCCGAAGTCTTCAAGCGCGAGGCGTTCCTGCGCTACCTGCTCAACAGCACCATCGTCGCTTCGATTGCCGCGGTCAGCAGCGTGGTGGTCTCATCGCTTGCCGGATTCGGATTCGCGCAAGTATCGCTTCCCCGGACGCGACATTTTCTTCTCGCCATCGTCGGCATCCTGATGGTGCCGTTCCAGTCGGTCGTGGTGCCGCTTTACGTCTGGATGAACGAGCTCGGGCTGCTCGACACCTACGCCGGCATCGTTGGCGCCGGATCTCGTCAGCGTCTTCGGCGTCTTCCTGATGCGGCAGGCGATCGAGATGATTCCCAACGACTACATCGACGCGGCGCGCATCGATGGAGCCAGCGAGCTCCGAATCTTCTTCCTGGTGATTCTGCCGTCGGTGAAGCCCGCCATCGCCACCTTGCTGATCATCAAGTTCATGTGGAGCTGGAACGAGTTCTTCTGGCCGATGGTGGTGATCAGCAGCCCTCAGATGAAGGTGGTCACCATGGGCCTGATGAGCTTCACCAACATGTATTTCATCGAATACAACCTCCTCACTGCCGCCGCGGTGATCAGCATCCTGCCCATCCTGCTCATCTTCATCACGCTGCAGCGCTGGGTGGTCCAGGCCGTCGTGATGAGCGGCCTGAAGGGCTGGAGTGATGGCCTTCGGCTGGCGGGTCTACGGCCTGGGCGTGATGGCGTTGGGCGTGGTCTGCCTGGCGTGGGGGACTTCGACCCGGGGCAGCCGGTGCCCAAGGGCTTTCCCGACCGCACCGCTCTGGCCTATGCCGCCGCTGCGTTCATGCTCGTCGCGGGCGCGGCGGTCGAGTGGCGTCGGACCGCGGCCTGGGGCGCCGCGGCGCTCACCGCCTACTACGCGCTCATTGTCGTCATCCTGATGAACGGCCGCGTGGTGCTCGCCCACTACGCCGAGTTCGGCAGCTACAGCGGCGCTCGCCGAGCAGCTCGCGATCGCGGCGGCCGGGCTGATCGTCTACGCCGCCAGCGCCAAGATCGATGCGGCCCGGGCCGCACGCCTCACGCGCCTGGGCCAACTGGCGTTCGGGGTTTGTGCGCTGTTATTCGGCGGAGCGCATTTTTTCTACATGAACCTCACCGCCCCGTTGGTCCCCAAATGGCTGCCGCCTACGCAAGAGTTCTGGGCTTATGCGACCGGGGTTGGCCAGATCGCGGCGGGCGTTGCGATCCTGACGGGCGTGCAGGCCCGCCTTGCCGCGATCCTGCTAACCGCCATGTATCGCGTCCTTCACCCTGCTGGTTCACGCGCCGATGCTCTTGGCCGATCCCTCCAGCCGTATGAACTGGTCCGAGAACGCCTTGAATCTCGCCCTGATCGGCGCCGCCTGGGTCGTGGCGGACTCGCTGGCGGCCATTCGCCGACCAGCCATCTGACCAGGCCGAAATTGGCGTAGTCTATGAGTGCCAACGGCGCGTGGAGGTTGAAAGGCTGCAAGGAACGCATAGATCCGGCTGAGGGAATATAGAAAAAGTTGAAGTCCGTTAGTGGACTGGGACCGGTCACCAAGGCAAACCGGACCGTGCGTCAGAGGATGCATCGCCGTTGATCGGAAACAGAGATTGGCAATGTTTGCTTCGACAGGAAAGTGCGAATGAAGAATCCTGGCGGTGTCCGCGGTGCGTGTCTGGCGTGCTGCCTTGTCGTGCTCACAGCTGGCAGCTGGGCAGCTACCGCGCCTATCTACAAGTGTTTGGACAAAAACCTCGGCGTGCTCTACACCGATGAGCCCTGTAAGGAAGGTCAGCAACTGAACGTTCGGGCAGGCGATGCCGATCCGGCGGCGGTGGCACGCCTCGAGCGGCAGCGCGATGCATCTTGACCAGAGCGCTGCTCAGCGCATTGCCGACCCACATCGCGCCGCGCCCGAGGGAGACGGCTGTCGCGGTTGCGGTACGAGCTGCTCGACCAACGCGGACCATATGATTACGGATCCGCATACGTTTCTGACTACGGAACCGTGTCGCGCCGTTTCATGCATCATCACGCGATGGGGCCTCGAGAACCTAAAGAGCGCGAGCGGCATTTCGCGCCAGCACCACTCTTGCTGTGCCGCGACGCTGAGCGCCGCACCCTGGGTAAATAGCCGATAGCTGCAAATCGGTTCGCGATAGAGTCGATGCCCCAGCGTACCCGCCCGGCCATTCTCCGCGTAGTTCCTGGCGTTTTCGGCATCAGAAAACGGGGCTCCGCCAATGCCTCCGACCAGGAGTCTGACGTTAGCGCCCACCTTGGCCGCGACCCGGCGTTCCGTGGCAAGTTCGGCCCCTGGCGTACTGGACTTGCCCCACGTCTCGGGCTACCATTAGTCGTAGACGCATTGCGTTCACCGCAGCGTCCGCGCAGTCCGACCCCCTGGGGACGGGAAACCGCGGCAATGGGCCTTACGACCACGGCGGAATTGAATTAACCTTGCACCTCAACTAGGGAGATGTTGATGAACAAGCTATTTGCAACCCTTATCGCGGCCGCGTTCGTCTTCGTAGCGGCTTCGGCGATTGCGCGAAGACAGTACCAAGGCACCCACAATAACGAAGGAAGAGCAGGACAAGGCGAAGGCCGAAGCGAAGGCCAAGAAGCAAGCCAAGGCACAACAGACGCCCGCGGAAAGAAGGCCGCGAACGCGGCAAAGGTAAAGGAAGAAAAGCAGCAGTCGGGTGGCGACTCCACCCAGTCCACTCCTGACGAAGGAAGAGCAGGCCAAGGCGAAGGCCGACGCGGCGGCCAAGAAGCAAGCCAAGTCACAACTGACGCCCGAGGAAGCAAGGCCGCGAACGCGGCGAAGCAGAACCAGTCGAAGGAGTCGGCAAAGCGATACGACGAACAAACCCTGACCTCGACGCCAAAGGCGGGGTTGCGAACGTCTGCTTAAGCGCGTCCGCACCACAAGCAAAGGCTCGCGTTTACGCGAGCCTTTGCTTTTTCCGGACTGTGATCAGTGGCGCATGCCGCCTTTCCCGGGGGTCTTGGTCTTGGCCGACACCGCTTCGACGGACAGGGTGAAGGTGCGCTGCTCGTTCGGGCTTCATGCGCACCCACGCCGATCAGCTTATGGGCGATTTCTTCGCCGCGATCGTTGCGGATCGACACGACCACCGTGTATTCCCAGGTTCGCCGTCGGCGGGATGCCGGATGCTGCCTTCGATGCGCAGCGGCGTGACCGCGGGCGCCTGGGGCACCTCGGCGCCGTGATCGAAGCGCAGGTAATGCCGGCAGGCCGGACAGACGCCTGCGCTTTCGAGGATCGTCTCCCGGCAGTGCGGACATTCGCGGGTTGCCCCGGGGCTGCCCGGGACGCACGCTGCTCATGAGGCGGCGCCGGTCTCCGCGCTGTAGCTGGTGCTTGCCGGCTTTCGAGCCTTCGCCTTCGTCCCAGCCGAACTCGGCCTTGACCGCGCATGCGGGCGCCAGCCGCGACCGTCACCGAACCGGCCTTCAGGTCGCCGATCACCGACGCCGGTGTGCCAGCAGGTCGATGCGCGAGGCTTCCTCGACGTTGCCTTCCAGTTCGCCGGCGATCGTGACCTTGTCGGCGCGCACGCTGCCGGTCAGCTTGGCGCCGGCCTCGATGGTGAGATCGCCCTGAACGCTGACGTCGCCCTTGAAACTTGCCGGCGATGCGTACGCTGCCGCCGCCTTCGATCTTGCCTTCGATGGTGAGGTCGTCGGCGATCAGCGATTCCTTCCGGGGCAGGCCGGTGCCGGGGCGTGCCACCCGAGCGGCGGCGGGGGTGGGGGCGCGAGCTCGAGCTTCGACGGGGCGTCGAACCGCTCCACTTCCGTGTATTCGGGGAAGGACTGAGGTCTGCCGGGGAGCGGTATTGCTCTTTCCAGAGAGCCATGACATTGATCCCTAAGAGGTTCGAACCCTGAAGGCTAGCGCCTAAACGGGCGCGGAGGCAATCGTGGGTTCGATCTCCGGTGCTATGCAGTCGAGCGGGCGACGCCCCCGAAGCGAAAGC
>ERZ1370068.4660-contig-372_pt1 | contig 16327 bp, 28 predicted proteins | sample MGYA00561227_ERZ1370068 | MGnify/ENA primary metagenome ERZ1370068 (study PRJEB38410, sample SAMEA6850437) | metagenome | study: Metagenomic assessment of the ecological functions of the soil: analysis of the soil microbiota associated with the...
AAAACGCCCGAAAAGGCCGTCAACTCAGACCCGTCGCTGAAAGCTGCAAAAATCGCTGCAAATGCGCACCAACTGCCCAGTGATCCCCGCCAGGGGCTAAAATAATTGAGGAGTGCGACCCATGCGTGAGATTGGCCATTTCATAGGCGGCAAGGCTGTGAAGGGGGCTCTGGGCGCTTTGGCGACGTCTTTGATCCCAATACAGGCGAGATCAGGCCAAGGTCGCGCTGGCCAGACATTCGGAGGTCGAACACGCAATTGCCAACGCGCAGGCGGCCCAGCCAGGCTGGGCGGCGACCAATCCGCAGCGCCGTGCCCGGGTCATGTTCAAATTTCTCGACCTGGTCAGAAGGAATTCGACACGCTGGCCAAACTCCTGTCCTCCGAGCACGGAAAGACGGTTCCCGACGCACGCGGCGACATTCAACGTGGCATCGAAGTGGTGGAGTTCGCCTGCGGGATCCCCATCTGCTGAAAGGCGAATTCACTGAAGGCGCCGGGCCTGCGATCGATCTGTATTCCATCCGGCAATCACTCGGCGTCGTCGCGGGTATTACCCCGTTTAACTTTCCGGCGATGATCCCGATGTGGAAATTCGCGCCGGCGATAGCCTGTGGCAACGCCTTTATCCTCAAGCCGTCTGAGCGTGACCCTTCCGTTCCGATGCGTCTTGCCGAGTTAATGATCGACGCCGGACTGCCGCCTGGCATACTCAACGTTGTCAATGGCGACAAGGAAGCGGTCGATACACTTCTCACCGATCCGCGCGTAATGGCAATCGGCTTCGTCGGATCATCTGCCATCGCGGAATACATCTATTCCACCGGCTGCGCCAACGGCAAACGCGTTCAGTGCTTCGGCGGCGCCAAGAACCACATGATCGTCATGCCGGACGCGGACATGGATCAGGCCGTCGATGCGCTGGTCGGTGCAGGTTATGGCTCAGCCGGCGAGCGTTGCATGGCGATATCCGTGGCAGTGCCCGTCGGCAAGAAGACTGCAGACATTCTGCGTCGAGAAGCTCATTCCGCGCGTCGAAAGCCTGAAGATCGGACCATCCAGCGACCCGCAGGCCGACTATGGACCGCTCGTCACCAGGGCGCATCTCAATAAGGTGAAGGACTATGTTGATCTCGGCGTGAAGAAGGTGCCAAGCTTGTTGTCGATGGCCGCGGGTTCAAGCTGCAGGGCTATGAGAACGGAAATTTCATGGGCGGCTGCCTGTTCGATGGCGTGACGCCGGATATGCGCTATCTACAAGGAGGAAATTTTCGGCCCTGTGCTTTCAGGTCGTGCAGAGCCACGACTACGAAGAAGCGGTACGACTTGCCTCCGAACATGAATACCGGCAATGGTGTCGCAATCTTCACGCGGGACGGTGACACCGCGCGTGATTTCGTCAACCGCGTACAGGTTGGCATGGTGGGCGTGAACTTCGCGATCCCTGTGCCGCTCGCCTATCATACCGTTCGGCGGTTGGAAGCGTTCCGGCTTCGGCGACCTCAATCAACACGGTCCGGATTCGATCGGTTTTATACCAAGACCAAGACCATTACTTCGCGCTGGCCAACTGGCACGAAGGAAGGCGCAGAGTTTGTGATTCCGACCATGAAATAAGTTGCGTTTGGGGATGGCTGGGGATGATCGCCGTCAGGGCCGCAATTGGCGTCCTTGTCGTCCTGACGCTGACGGCCTGCGCCGGCGAGCAACTCTCTTTGGGCTCATCCGCTCCGACACCGACGCCGGCAGATTCGTCAATTCCTGGCCGCTGGATGCTTAATGTACCGAACGCGCCGTCCTGCGGCTTGGAATTCGGCGGGGCGCCCGGTGCACGCACGGGCAAAGTCGCGCCCGATGGAGGGTGTCCCGGCAGCTTCTATGAGCCGGCGCTGGGCAATGGAAGGGGACGCTCCTTACGATCACCGACGGCGAAAGCCGGCCGCTGGCGCAGTTCAAATCAATGGCACGCACTTCGAAGGTCAATCCACCGCCGGCACGCCGGTCACGCTGACACGCTAAACCCCGGCCCAAGTAGGGAAGCCCTTATGTCGGAATATCAACTTTATTGCTTCGCCCAATCGGGTAACGCCTATCGTGCAGCGTTGATGCTCAACCTTCTCGGCGCCGACTGGGAACCGATATGGTTCGATTTTTTGGCGCAATGGTTCAACGCACGCCGCAATTTCGCGCCGAAATCAACGAAATGGGTGAGGCGCCAATCCTTGTCACGGCAAAACGAAGCTTACCCAATCCGGCGTGATTCTGACCTACCTCGCCAGAACGCGGCGGCAAGTTCAAACCGGAGAATGAGGACGACGAACTTGAAGCGATGCGATGGATCATTTTGACAATCAAAAGTGAACGGCTTCCTCGGCCCATTCGCTTCCTGAAGAACTTCGCTAAGCCCCCCGGCGATCCTGCTGTGCTGGCGTTTCTAAAAGGACGCATCGACGGCAATCTTGCCATCGTCAACAAGCGATTGACCGGACGCCAATTCCTCGTGAGCGACAGAGCAACCATCGCCGGCGTTTCAATGACCGGCTACCTGCACTACCCGACCGAGGAATTTGGATTCGATATCGCCAAAGATTACCCGGCGATCGGGGCCGCGCTCGAACGCATGAGGGCGCTGCCAGGCTGAAGCATCCTACGAATTGATGCCCGGTCATCCGCTTGTAAAGACCTGATATCAGTTCAGGCGCGCGGGGCGGTCCTGGTCAAATCGCGGTCAGGGTTGGCCGGACGGAAATTCTGTACCGGTTGCGGGCGTCGCTGCGGCTGCATCTTTCCGCCGGTTTCGCGGTAGGACAGCAAGCCGAGCGGCGGGCGCCGGTCAGGCGAGTGTCCCGACCGTCAGCACTTGCCACAGGTAGCTCACTAGCATAGCGAAAAACAACACAACCATGACGAAGACTGGCAGCACCATTTCCGGCGGTACACGCTTGCCGACGCGCTTTCCGGAAATACCGGCAGACGCGAGACCATCAAAAACGCGATCGCCAGCGTGTAGAGAAAAGGTGAGCCATATCGTAATGAAGGGCTGACCGGTACGCCGAGGGAAACTCAGGTAGATCGGCAACAGCACAGTGGTAGCGCCGGCCGGCGCAGAATGCCAGTGAAGAAGTTTCCAGCCCACAGCGGCTTGTTCGGGATCGTCGATCATCCACATTGAAGCGCGCGAGACGAAGCCCGGCGCATATTGCAAACACCAAAGCGACGATCCAGCCAGCAGATTTTAATTCGTGCAATCCCCGAAATAGAGGATCAGCGCCGGGGCTACACCGAAATTCACGAAATCGGCAAGGCTGTCGAGTTCCGCACCGAAACGCGACGTGCCTTTGAGCATCCGCGCGATGCGCCCGTCGATTCCATCGAGCAAGGCGGCAAACGATCGCCGCCAGCGCCAGATCCGAGCTTATCCTCTACCGCCAGGCGGATCGCGGTCAGCCCCGCGCACAGGGCAAGCAAAGTAATAAGATTGGGAAGCAAAGTGCGAACCGGGATCGCCTTAAAGCGGCGACGAGAGAGCAGGCGGAGCCGGGTCAGACGAGTGGAAGACCATCCGTCACGAATATAATCGCGTAAAGCCGTCGCGCGCCACGGTGCGGAAATGCTTTATCGGGTCTCGTTAACGGAGTACCCGCTCCGGAATGCCCGTCCGCCTCACTGGTACGCAGGTCAGCCAGTACGGTTTCGCCGGCAATTGGTCTGGCCGACCGCCACAGGGTCGGCGTACTCTCGGGCAGATAGACGTCAGGCGCGAACCAAAGCGGATCATGCCAAGCGCTGCCCAGTGTTTATGGGTCGCCGTTGCGTACGAAGCAGACGATGCGCCGGGCGACAAGGCCGGCGATCTGCACCACCGCGATATGCGTGCCGGCGGTCGCGATCACGAGCGAATTACGCTCGTTGTCCGCGCTCGCCTTGTCGAGGTCGGCGCTGACGAGATTTTCTGGCTGATAAACTATTTTCTCGATCTTGCCCGTAACGGGGCTACGATTCACGTGGCAATCGAACACACTCATGAAGATCGGAGATGCGTGGCAGCGGCGGCGCCGAGGCCGAGCTCCGACGGTGGAACCACGGTTGTCACCTGACTCACGCGACCGTCGGCGGGCGCCACGACCAGGCCGTCGCGCACCGGGGTGACACGCGGCGGATCACGGAAGAAATAAGCACACCAGAGGGTCGCCAACGTTCCGAGCCATCAAGCGGACTCCAGAGCCAAAACAGAATAAGGCTCACGAACGCAAAGGCGCCAATGAATGGATAGCCCTCGGGCGTGACCGGGACAATTTGGGAGCGGATCAGAATCGTAGATCGACATCAGACCACCTACTCCGCCGCGTCGGCGGGCGCCTCGAAGGCGCCGTCGCGGCCGCGCTGATGGCATCGTCCACCGGTGGTGGATTGCGGTTGGGTGCGCTCTCCTCTCCGCCGGCGAGCGCCAGTTTCTCGCGCGCTTCCTCGGCTTCGCGCTGGCGATTCCACATGCTGGCATAGAGACCATTCTTGGAGAGCAACGCATAATGCGTTCCGCGCTCGACGATTTCGCCCTCGTCGAGCACGACGATCTCATCGGCGCCCACGATGGTGGACAGTCGATGCGCAATCACCAGCGTCGTGCGGTTGCGGGAAACACGCTCAAGGGCATCCTGAATTTCCCTTTCGGTATGGCTGTCGAGCGCCGAGGTCGCCTCATCAAGTACCAGGATGGGCGGACCTTTTGAGAATGGTCACGCGCAATGCGCCACGCGTTGCTTTTCACCGCCAGACAATTTGAGTCCGCGTTCGCCGACCTCAGTGTCATAGCCTTTTGGCGCAGATGCGAATAAGCGGATCAATCTGCGCCAGCCGCGCCGCCTCTTCCACTTCCGCATCCGTCGCTTCCCAGCGGCCGTAGCGAATATTGTAGCGGATCGTATCGTTGAACAGCACAGTGTCCTGCGGGACCATACCGATCGCCTGACGCGAGCGATTTCTGCGTCACTTCGCGCGATGTCCTGACCATCGATCAGAATGCGGCCGCCCGACAGATCATAGAAACGAAACAGCAGCCGCGAGATCGTCGACTTGCCCGCTCCCGAAGGCCCAACGACCGCAACCGTCTTGCCGGCGAGGCACCTCGAAACTGATGCCCTTGAGAATACGGCGCGATGGCTCATAGGCAAAGCTGACATTTTCAAAGCGAATGACGCCTGTGGTTCACCTTCAGAGCCGGCGCGTCCGCGCCCATCCTGGATTTCAGGTTCGCGCCCTAAGAATCGCAGAACATGAGCTCGATGTCTGTAATCGCCTGCTTGATCTCCCGATAAACCATGCCCATGAAATTGAGCGGCTGGTAGAGCTGGATCATCATGGCATTGATCAGCACGAAATCGCCGACCGTCTTGCTGCCGGCCCGGATTTCGAATGCGCACATCACCATGACGGCGGCTAGCCCGACGGTGAAGATCACTGCCCGGCCTGCATTGAGCACGGCGCAGCGAAGTATGAGCCCGCACGCTGGCAGTCTTCATAGCGCGCCATCGCGCGGTCGTAGCGCCCTGCCTCGCGTCTCTTCGGCGGAAAAGTATTTCACCGTCTCGTAGTTGAGCAGCGAGGTCGATCGCCTTGACGTTGGCGTCGGTATCGCTGTCATTCATTTTGCGGCGAATTCCGATGCGCCATTCGGTGGCGTGGTAGGTGTAAGTCATGTAGACCACGACCGTGAGCCATGATCGCCGCCACATAGCGCCAATCGAATTGCCACATCAGCACCGCAACGATCAAAGCAAGCTCGACGATCGTCGGCGACAACTGCAGAGATTACCATCCGAACGATGGTTTCGATGCCATTGCGGCCCTCGCTCCAGCACGCGCGTCAGGCCGCCGGTTTTGCGCTCCAGATGAAAGCGCAGTGAGAATTCATGCATATGCACGAAGGTGCGATAGGCCAGTCTGCGCACCGCGTTCATTGCCACCTTGGCGAACAAGCCCGTCGCGCAGTTGAGTGAACGCCGCCATCAGAATGCGCATGCCGCCATAAGCGATGGTCATGGCGATCGGCGCGCGATCGCCCATAACGCAGCCAGTTGGAAGCCGCGACTGGCGCAGTGCCGTGCCCGCGAGCGCATCGGTGGCCCATTTGAACGTAAACGGCACCGCCATGGTCGCGCGAGCTTTGCGGCCAGCAAAGCGCACCGACAGACCCGATCACGCCGCTTTTCAGATCGCGGCGATCCGACGGCCAAATGTAAGGCCACAGGTGGATGAGGGTCGTCAGCAGCGCTCCACGGTCTGCGGAGACGCGCGATTCGGCTACGCGGATGCCCGATGATGGTGATGGGTCGCTCATTCAGGATGTCTTCATATAGGGCGGATATCTCCGGCCCAGTTATCACCCTTTCTGGCGTGTCGCGGAGGCAGATCATGATTTTCGGCAACCGCCTTGACGATGCCGCAGGCCAGATGCACATGCATATCCATGAACAGAAGCGAAAAACCCAGCAAAATTCGGAAAAATTTGCGTCTATTGCGGCTCCGGTCCGGGCATCGATCCGGCCTTCGTCGAGAGCGCCGCGCGCCTTCGGCACTCATCTCTCGCCAAAAACGGCATCGGCCTCGTCTTCGGCGGCGGCTCAGTCGGAATGATGGGAGCCGTTGCCAAAGTCTGTCCGTCGAGCACGGCGGAGAGGTGACCGGCATTATTCCCGAATTCCTGGTCGCGCGTGAGCATGCGATGCGCGGTGCCGACAATCTCATTGTCACGCGCGACATGCACGAGCGAAAGCGCAAAATGTTCGAGATGGCTGGATGCCTTCGTGGCCATGCCAGGCGGTGTCGGAACGCTCGAAGAAGTTGTCGAGCGAAGATGACCTGGGTTCAGCTCGGCCGTCATCGCAAGCCGATCCTGCTTGCGAATATCAAGCACTTCTGGGATCCGCTTTGCGCGCTGATCGATCACATGAAGGCGCTCGAATTCATCCGTGGCGATCTCAACTTCGACCTGCTGGTGGCCGACAAGGTCGAGGACATTCTGCCGATGTTGAAGAATGCGGCCGCTGCGGTGCCCGCGGAAGAAGAAATGCCGGCGGTGATTGCAGACCGCTTATAGTCGGCTGCTACCACGATCCACAGCTTGTTCCCGCGCAAGGCGCATTAGCGAACTATTCTTATCTTGACGAATGTCACCGGCTTCGATGCGGTTGCCATCCGGGTCGCGGACGAAGGTCGCGTAGTAACCCTCGCCATGCTGCGGGTCGCAAGCCGGGCGCGCCGTCGGACTCGCCCCACTCGCGGCAAGCAGCAGCCGCGTGAAACGGCGTCGACCATGTCGGTCGAGCCGGCGCAGCAGAACATGCATGAGCCGCATTCGGAGGCTACTGGCGTATCAGTGGCGCGGCGATTGATCCAGAACTCCGGATATTTCTTGCCAAACCCGACGGTTGCCGGCCGGCCATTTCGAGTTTGCTGATCCCGATGGTCGCGAGCAGCGCTGTCATAGAACGCGTCGCTGCCGTCGATATCGCGTACCGCGACCGAAACGTGGTCAATCACGGCAGGCAGCTCCGAGACTTCACGAGCTTAAAGATGATGGAATCCATCAAGCGCCTGAAACGAGGCATCGATGATATTGGGCGACACCCCGACCGTGGTCCAGCGCTCGCCGCTCTCATCCTCGCTTTCGATCAGCACGCGCGTCACCGCCTCGGTGCCGGCATTGAGGATACGCACGCGATAGTCGGTCAGCTTCAGCCCCGCGATATATTTCTGATACTTGCCGAGATCCTTGCGCAAGCGCGACGATCAGAGCGCATTGACCGGACCGTTGCCCTCCGCCGCCGAGATCAGCGTTGTCGTCGCCGACCTTCACCTTGACCACCGCCATTGTGACGGTGACACGCTCGCCCTTGCGCATTGTTGCGCTGCTCGACGTTGACGTCGAACTGCGTGACGTCGAAATAGTTCGGCACTTTTGCCGAGCGTACGCGTCGGGCCAGCAGCTCGAACGACGCGTCCGCGGCCTCATAAGCGTAGCCGAGCGCCTCGCGCTCCTTGACGATCTCAAGCAAGGCGGCCGATCCGCGGATCGTCCTTGTCGGCCTTGATCCCGACGCGTTCGAGCTCGGCCAGCACGTTTGATTTTCCGGCCTGCTCCGACACCAGCACCTTGCGGCGGTTGCCGATCGTCTCGGGCGCGACGTGCTCGTAGGTCGCCGGATCCTTCATGATGGCGGAGGCGTGAATGCCGGCTTTGGTGGCGAACGCGCTTTCACCGACGTAAGGCGCGTGCCGATTGGGCGCGCGGTTGAGCCGTGCTCATCGAGCGCGTGCGAGACATGCGCAAGCTTTTAAGCGCGGCGTCGCTGAGATGCCGATCTCGAAGCGTTCGGCGAACTCGGCTTCAGCTTCAGCGTCGGGATGATCGAAACGAGGTTGGCATTGCCGCAGCGCTCGCCAAGCCCGTTGAGCGTACCCTGGATCTGACGCGCGCCGGCACGAACCGCGGCGAGCGAGTTCGCCACCGCCTGCTCGGTATCGTTGTGGGCGTGGATGCCGACGTGATCGCCCGGGAATGACCTTCACGACCTCACGAACGATCGCTTCGACCTCGTCAGGCAGCGTGCCGCCATTGGTATCGCACAGGACGACCCAGCGCGCGCCTTCGTCATAGGCGCGCCTTCGCGCAGAGCCAGCGCATATTCGGATTGGCCTTGTAACCGTCGAAGAAATGCTCGCAGTCGAGCAGCACCTCCCTGCCCTTCGCCTTTGCGGCACGGACGCTGTCGCGGATCGAGGCGAGGTTTTCCTCGTCGGTCGTCTCGAGAGCGACCTTGACGTGATAATCCCACGACTTGGCGACAAAGCAGATCGCATCGGCCTTGGCTTCGAGCAGCGCGGCAAGACCCGGATCGTTCGAGGCCGAGCGGCCGGGCCGGCGCGTCATGCCAAAGGCGGTGAAAGTCGTGTTCAAGCCCGCGATCCTTGCCGAACAGCTCGGTGTCGGTCGGATTGGCGCCCGGATAGCCGCCCTCGACGTAGTCGATGCCGAGTTCGTCCAGCATCGCAGCGATCGCCAGCTTGTCGGCGAGCGTGAAATCGACGCCGTTGGTCTGCGCGCCGTCGCGCAGCGTGGTGTCGAAGAGATAAAGGCGTTCGGGGCCATGCCTTCACCACAGGTAATATTCGCCGCCAATGCCTCGCGACGACAGGCGATCACGCCAGCACGATATGGTGGCGCTGGAATTCCATCAGGCGACCGGTAGACGACATAGAGTGCGATCGGACGGCAGCTGCGAGCACGCCGTATTTGAGCACGATGTAGTAGAGCCAATGACGCGGAAACGGCGTGTCGGGCTTGGTCATGCAAGCCTCCCGTTTGGCGGCAAGCTTGCTTGTGCAGCGTGGTGTTGGCGAGCCATTCGTCGCCGATCGAAACGGTGTTGCGCTGCTGCGTGACATAGCCGCGCTTCTCGAAGAAGCCGCGCGCGCTGTCGCTGGCATCGACCGCAAGCTTGGCCGCGCCACGCGCGCCGGCAAGCTTCTCCAGCGCGTCGACCAGCATGGCGCCAACGCCCTGTCCCGTCGCGGCAGGATGCACATAGAGCATGTCAATCTTGTCCTTGCCTTCCAGCGAGGCAAAGCCGACCGGCGAGCCCTCCAGCGTCGCGACCAGCGTCAGCTGTCGCAGAAGCTTGCTTCGCGAAGTCGCCGACGTCATCCGCAGCGGAAGCCCAAGCCTCCCTGCTGCGCTTCGGTATAGTCGTCGGCTAGGTCAACTCCTCGATGCTGGCGCGGAAGATTTCGCGCAGCAGCGGCGCATCCGCCGGCAAGAAATGGCCGCAGCGCGAAGCTTCGGATGTGCAACGGCCATCATCGCGCGATCTCCCAGGTGGTGCCGTCCTTGAGATCCTTCAGCACGATGCCCATTGCGGCGAGTTCATCGCGGATGCGATCGGATTCGTTGAAGTTCTTCGCCGTGCGCGCAGCTGTCCTCGCCTCAATGCGGCTGATCGATCTTCGATCTCGTCGACGGCAAGCGCGAGGCGCCGGACAGGCCGCTCCATTCGACTGCCGGCAACTGCAGCAGCCGATGAGCTGCGCGCTTGCCTTCAAGCCCGCCGCCGCAGGTTTGACACCTTTCGCAGCCTCGCCGCGCAGTTCGTGCAACGCGGCGAAGGCCTTCGGCGTGTTGAGATCGTCCAGCAGCGCATCAAGCACGCGTCGGCGCACAGATAGCCCGGCTGCAGCATCGGCGAGTCAGCTCGTACCAATGATCGAGAGCCTTTTGCGACTCCACGCAAGCCCGGCCACCGTCCAGTTGATCGGCTGCCGATAGTGCGTTTGCAACATTGTGAAGCGCACAACTTCGCCCGGCCAGTCCTTCAGCAACTCGTGGATCGTGACGAAGTTGCCGAGGCTCTTCGCTCATCTTCTCGCCTTCGACCTGCAGGAAGCCGTTGTGCATCCAGAAATTCGCCATCACCGGCGTGTGGAACGCGCAGCGCGACTGCGCGATCTCGTTCTCGTGGTGCGGAAACACCAGGTCGATGCCGCCGCCGTGGATGTCGAAGGTCTCGCCGAGATGCTTCCAGGACATCGCCGAGCATTCGATGTGCCAGCCGGGTCGGCCCGGCGTCTTGATGCCGGCGGGTGACGGCCACGCCGGCTCGCCCGGCTTCGACGGCTTCCACAGCACGAAGTCCATGCGGGTCGCGCTTGTAGGGCGCGACCTCGACGCGCGCGCCGGCGATCATCTCGTCGAGCGAGCGCTTGGAGAGCTTGCCGTAGTCCTTCATCGACGGCACGCTGGAACAGAACATGATCCTCCGCCACATAGGCGTTGCCGGACTTCGACCAGCCGCTCGATCAACGTCCTTCATCTCGCTCGATGTGCTCGGTCGCGCGCGGCTCGATGCGTCGGCGGCAGGCAGCCGAGCGCCTGCCACGTCACTCGTGGAAATTGTCGTAGGTCTCTTCGGTCAGCTCGCGCGATCGGCAGATGCCCGCGCTCCGGCCGCGCGCGCATTGATCTTGTCGTCGACGTCGGTGATGTTGCGCACGTATGTGACGTGTTCTGCGCCGTAGAGATGGCGCAGCAGGCGGAACAGCACGTCGAACACGATGACCGGGCCGCGCATTGCCGATATGGGCGAAGTCGTAGACCGTCGGCCCGCACACATACATGCGCACGCGCGCGGGATCGAGCGGGCGTAAACGCCCGCTTCTCGCGCGTCAGCGTATCGTAGAGCTTGAGTTCCATAGCAGATGACATCCTCGGCCCCGCTGGCCGGGCGTCCTGTTATCTCGATCTTGAGAAAAGACGGCCGCAGCCAGCGTGATAGCGCTAGCGAATAATCTCCGGGCAAATGCCGCAGATATGGTTAAGGCCGTTCATGGCGGCACAATGATTTGTCGCGTGCGTGCCGTCAAGCGCACGGCCGCAAACGACGAAAAACACGGGAAAAAATCGATGACCGGGCAGAACGCACGGTTAAGCGCCGCTTAACGATTTTAATCGCATTCTCGCAGCCGAACGCTGGCACGGCCGGCGGCGCAACATCACTCCCGAGAAGCTTCATGCGGACAGTTTTGATTGTCCTTGCCGCCTTGCTTATCCTGGGTGTCCGGCATCGCACGCGCCGAACAACACATGTTCCTCGTTGCCAACGACGCTGACGGCTACGGCATCGATCGCTGCCTCGCGTCGGGAGAAAAGTGCGGCGCGGCAGCGGCAATGCTTACCGCAAGACGCAAGCATTCCTGGCGGCCGCCTCTTACCACAAGGTCGAGGAAGGACCTGACCGGAGCAACTGCGAAAGATGCGCCGGCAGCTGCAAAGAGCGACAGATGCGACGTCGTCGCCATCGTTTACGCGCTGACCGCGCCACCGCTTAGCCTGCAAAGCTGCCCACATTTCCCGGTCACGGTCGGCGGTCCAAACGCGACCCGGGCCATTCAATGCCGCGCGCCTCGTCATAGGCACGCGAAGGGCCTTTAAGGGCAGACAATGTTCGTAGATCGCGAAATCTTTAACTTGGGATCCATCGTGAGACAGGCGAAGTCAAAGGCATCTTTCAGAGAGCGTACTTACTCACGCGCTTTCCTGTATCGACGACGATGTAGAAGGTCGAAACAAAATCGGCCGTGAGCTCGGTTCCATCTGACCATTTCCGGTGTCGTGAGCGCTGCGTCCGGCACAAGCACACTGGCCTGCAATTCGGCGAGATGATCCAGCGTCGCAAACCCAGGTAGTCGGTGAAGTGGGCATCTCCGCAATAACAAGCTGACTTATATTCAACGAGATCACCAGAAAATACGACACCTGCGTCAGGAACGATCACCAACCACATCGCCCGCCGTGTGCCGCGTCCCATATGAATGATCCGCACTTCACCATTCTAGCCAGACTGAGATCACGATCGGGGAACGTCACAGTCGGCCACGTCAGTCCCAGGAATGGTTTCAGCGGCCCGAAACAGGCGTGGAAAGCGGCCGATTTCAGAGTCCATGTCTTCACGCTTGCCGCGTTCCGCGATCATATAACGCGTGGCATCTGATGCAGGATCTCTGCCTGAAGAGGCCGAGGCACCGGCGTCGCCGCATGACAATTGAGTCCAGCAGAACGTATTTGACCGGCTTATTGTCGGTGATTTTTCGCGATCCTCGCGATCACGTCACCGACCATTGCCGGCGTAGCCTGCATCAGTCACCATCACTGCGTCGTCGCCTACGATGATGCCCGTATTGGGATCACCCTCTGCGGTGGCGAGCATATAATCCGACGCGATCTGGTCAGACGAGACTTTTCTTTTCTCGAGATCTTCGGTGGAAGCGAATGCCGTCACCGCGTACACTCGCATCCGATCAGCGCATCGACAGACCATGGTCCCCCGCCCGTATTAGGAAATGAAAAACACAACGGCCCAAAGCAATGGATATTCGATACCGCGGTTTTCCCACGCAAAACCGAATTGCCAGTGATACGTGACGATTGCAATCAAGAGAAACCGATTATCGGCAGGGCGACCAGCCGGGTCAGATCCGGCGGCAGACAAAGGCCACACGCAGTTCTACGACGCCAACGACGTACGCCCAAAATAATGCATTCTCAGATCCCACACTTTCAGAGAGATTTCGCTGCAGGTACGTATTCCCGAACAGGGTGGAAAGCCATGAATAGCAGTGAAGCCTCCGGCAATCACTCTGATAATAAGGGGCTCGGTAATCGGCGCAACGTACGATAAAACGCTCTCAAGTGCCGGTATCACGTGCCGCGGTGGTCATGACGGCCCTCATTTTGCGACGCACTTGGCCTGCATGCCAGTTCGCGGGACAGAGCCTTAGTCACCAATTGCAACAATGTCGTACCCCTCAGGAACAGCCGCTAGGGTTACGCGTTGTCAGGCCGGCATCCTGGATCGACTCGATGGTATGCAGTCTCCAGGGTATGCGCCAGATGGGTCCTCATCATTTCATATGCTGAGGACTTCAAGACCGAAAGTATTAACTTTCGAGGAAGACGCGCAACCCTTCGGTCGTGGCCATCTCTCGCCGCCCGAACGCGCCCCTAGTCCCAGGCCTGAATCGTTGCAAGCTGGCTCAAGTCGGTCAGGTCTGTCACGCGCGCAAGCATCAGGCAACCAAAACGGCGAAATGTTGGGGCACCACCACTGTGGCCTTGCCGCTCAGTGCAACTGCGCCCCATATCGCCACAGCGGACACCGTCCACGGCTAAGTTGCGCCTTTCAGTCGGGGTTAATCCGTGAAACTCTATTCTATTTTCGTTCGTCCGCCGCGTACCGGGTCACGCCCCAGCGCTTATCTCAGAGCTTCCCTACGAAATGGTGCCCATCCATCTGACAAAGATGGTGGGCGCCAGCGCACCGCCGCATTTTCGTGCCATTAGCCGCAGTCGCGTACCCGCACTCGAGCTATCGAGTGGCGAGGTGCTCACGCAATCGCTCGCGATTATCATCTGGACGACATTCACCCCGAACCTCCCGTTGCCGGCCGACGCTCTGGCGACCGGGCCGAATCGCGGGCGATTGCGCAGATGATTGCGTGCGATATTCATCCGCTCAACCTCATCACCTTGCAGTACCTCAGACGCCAGCTTAAGCACGAACAACCCAGTGACGCCTGGGTATCACCACTGTGGATCATCGAGGGGGTTTTACTGCGCGCGAGAGGAGTTGCTCTCCGCCGATCCCTACGCGTGCGGGGCACGTTACGCTTGCCGACATTTGTCTGGTGCCACAGGTCGCAAATGCGCGGCGCCTCAGGTGCCACTCGACACTTTCAAGGGTAATGACAGTAGACGCCGCCTGCCAAAAGCGCTTCCGGCCTTCGAGAGGGCAAAGCCCGAATCAGCCGGATGCGGAATGACTCGACCTCGGCGCACGCCCGACAAGTACAAACCACTCGTTCCCTGCACCGCCAACGGACCACAGCACGTGACCGACAATAAAATCGCGCGCGTTGTCCTTTGGATGGGTCGGCGCATTGCTCTCGTTTCATCATGGCAGTGTCAATTCGCGGTATAAGCGTACGGATTGAGCATTTTCGAAATCCTCGCCATCCGTAGCGGCGTCGCTCTTTTCGTCCTTCTTACGCTATTGGCCGTACAGGGGATCTGCGCGTGTCCACGCGCTGCCTCCTGGCGGATGGGCCTCTCTTCCGCAATACGGTCCACTACACGCTGCCAATATTCGTGGGCTCTCAGCCGCCCAATGCTGCCACTTGCGACGGTGTTCGCGCTGGAGTTTACGATGCCGGCGTGGACGGCCATCCTCGCTGTTTGGTTCTTGCACGAACGTATGACACCGGTCGTCTCGGCGTCGTTATGGGTTGATCCGGCGTGCTCGTAATCACGCGATTTTGGTATTGCTGGCGGCCTGGCTACGCCATCACGCCATGATCACAACCAAACAGCTGACAGAAAAACCGAGACCACCTTTGGCATCGTATTTTTGGATGGCGGTAATCCAGCTCCCTCTCTCGCTCATCGGCAGCGACCCGACCGTGTTTTTGCGTTTCGAAACCCCGCCACATTTTGCCTGCAATCGGGGTCGGCATGGCGGGACTCACATCCACACTATTGCCTGAGTAACGCGTCCCGATAATCCGGCGATGCGGACTCTGGTTGTGCCCCTGGACTTCATGCGTATTCCGCTGATCGCAGTCGTTGGCTGGGCTTTCTACGGCGAGCGACTTGGACGTTTCGTCTAGCCACGGCGCCATTGATCATCGTTTCCGGCGTCCCCTGGAACCCGCCGTTCCGAAGTCGCACGCGCGCACTGACAACAAGGCTCGCGCCAATGTGATTCCGTCAGCCTAGAGTGCCCAGCGCCATGAGGGGTTTATCCCTGTAGGTCTGGGGCGACTGCCTGCTCTGCTGGCGCTGACGAGCGCATCGCTGTGGCGCACGCCCGGTGCGTCCAATCCGGCCTGCCAGCGGCTGGAAGCCCAGCTGGCAACGCTCGATCGAGGCAACGCCGACACCTGGCACGCGTTGAACAGATCTCGCCGCATCGAAGACACGGTCAATCGCCAGCACCTCGAAGTCGACCGGCTGGGGTGGCAACAGTCGCGTCGGGTCGGAGTGCGATAACTCCGGCTTTTTCTCGATCTTCAGCAATATGCCGCCTGCGCGGCGGTCTGAATCCGGCAGATCGATCAGCAGCGCGTCGCGCTTCAGCGCATGCGAACTGGATTTGGAGCGGCCCAACGCGCGGCACCGCGAAAGGCAGGTGCCGCCCAACGCCGGGGACTATTGACTCGCGCTGGGTGACAATGGATGTGGCGCGCACATCGCTTCCGCCGCTCTCGCCGGTCAGCAGGGCGGCTTCTGGACTGGGTCTCGTTTGGTGACAATGGCGGCGTGCAGTGTGGTTTCAGACGCCCCTCGGACCAATGGGCGGCACCTTCCGCACCGTGTGCGTACAGAACCTGTGACGGTTTGTATTTCCCGGACGCCTTCCTTTACTCTCGATCGTCGCCCGATCGCTTCCGCGATGACGAGCAAAGCTGCCAGCGCGGTGTCCGGCGTCCGAAGTCTCGCTTCTACACCTACCACAATCCAGGCGAGGAAATGGCGCAGGCGGTTTCGCTCAATGGCCGGCCGTACACAGAGCTTCCCGACCGCGCTTCCGGTATCGCAAAAGGCGGTGGACCCCTGCTCTGCAGCTGTGTCGCCGGCCGGGGAAGCTGGGCGCAAACGCTCAAGGCGCTCGGCCCGATACGATGGATTCCTGGCGACGTGGTCGTCACCGAGCAAACGCCAAACAACTCCCAACCGCAGATCGGTGCCGATGGCAAACCAATCCGGCCGGCAATACGTAAC
>ERZ1370068.5821-contig-4828_pt1 | contig 16324 bp, 13 predicted proteins | sample MGYA00561227_ERZ1370068 | MGnify/ENA primary metagenome ERZ1370068 (study PRJEB38410, sample SAMEA6850437) | metagenome | study: Metagenomic assessment of the ecological functions of the soil: analysis of the soil microbiota associated with the...
CCTTCCCGAATCGCGCGTACGCCTCGACGGCCGCCGGCCAATGCGGTTCGCCGAACGGAACGACGGTCAACTCGGCTTCCTGGAGAAATCGGGCGAGGATACCGGGCGCCCTCCGCCCAAGCTTCGCAGTGAGCACGAGTCCGGTCTCGGCGAGGGTCGGCGCCCCGACCGCCGGACTGTCCGCCGCCGCGAGCTTGGCGAACAGATCTTGCCAACCAGGCTCGCGAAGGATGATGCCGACGATCGCTGAGGCGTCGACGATCACACGCCCGCTCGACCATATCCCAGGATCGCCTCCCGCTCACGTCGCGTGACTCGCTTGCCGAGTACGCGCCGGGGCACTTCGGGCCAGACCTCGTGCTCGAGAAACCGTTGCAGCCCCACGGATCGATCTCGGCGACCAGCCCGCACGGTGAGAGCGCTGCTTCGCGCTCTTCGAGTGCGACCCTGACGGCGCGCGTCTTGCTCTCACCGGTCATGGCCGCAACTTCGGCGGCTAGCTTCTCCGTTTCGCGATCCTTGATGTTGAGCGCCATATGCCGCCGCCCCTCCGATGGTGGAATTCTCCACCGATGGTACCATGCGACATCGTTGGGTTCTGTACTAAGGCAGATTCGGTCACCCTGGCGTCGGCAGGCCCGTTCTCTCGATGACCGGCCGGACCTCGACCGTGCCCCGGCGGGCCATCGGAATCCGCTCGGCGATGGCGATCGCCTCGTCGAGGTCTTTGGCATCGATGAGGAAGTAGCCGCCTAGCTGTTCCCGCGTCTCCGCAAACGGGCCGTCGGTCACGAGGCGCTTGCCGTCCCGTACCCGGACGCTGGCCGCCGTCGACGTAGGCCGCAGCGGGGCGGACGCCAGATATTGCCTGGCCGAATTGAGCTGGTGGGCAAGCTGCGTGGATTCGCGGTAACACGCCTCCCGCTCGGTCTCGTCCAGGGCGGTGTTCGTCTCCGTAGATCAGCAGCATGTATCTCACGAGGTGCCTCCATTGTCGCCAAGCTCATTCTAGCCGCCGGCCATGGCCCCGACGACCAGAAACGGCTCGGCCCCCGTCACCACCGCGTCGGGCAGCGGGGCGTCCGGCAGCTCGTGGGACAGATCCTCCTCGCAGGCGAAGAACCTCACGAACGCGCGGCGCTGTTGCGTGACCTGGTCGCGGATCGTCCCACGCAGCATCGGATAGCGGTCCTCGAGGGCGTCGAGGACCGCGCGCTGCGTGGCCTGACCCTCGACGTCGAGCTTCACCTCGCCGTCGACACGCGCGAGCGTCCGCAGATGGGCCGGGAGCACGACGCGGATCACGGCAGCGTCTGGACCTCGACCGACACCACGGCCGGAAGATCCCGGACGATGGGCGCCCAGCTATCCCCGGCGTTGGCCGACACGTACACCTGCCCGCCGGTGGTGCCGAAGTACACGCCGCACGGATCCAGCGCGTCGACGGCCATCGCGTCGCGCAACACGTTGACGTAGCAGTCGCGCTGCGGCAGGCCGTTCGTGAGCGCCTCCCACTCGTTCCCGCCCGTCCGGCTGCGGTACACGCGCAGCTTTCCGTCCGGCGGATAGTGCTCCGAGTCGCTCTTGATCGGCACGACGTAGATGGTCTCCGGCTCGTGCGCGTGCACGTCGATCGGGAACCCGAAGTCGCTCGGCAAGTTGCCGCTGACCTCCCGCCACGACTCACCGGCGTCGTCGCTGCGCATCACGTCCCAGTGCTTCTGCATGAACAGCACGCCCGGCCGCGACCGGTGCATCGCGATGCGGTGCACGCAGTGGCCCACCTCGGCCGTCGGGTTGGGGATCTGCTCGGACTTGAGGCCCCGGTTGATCGGCCGCCACGTCGTGCCGGCGTCGTCGCTGCGGAACACGCCCGCCGCCGAGATGGCGATGAAGATTCGCCCGGGATGGCTCGGATCCAGCAGGATCGTGTGCAGGCACATCCCACCGGCACCTGGCTGCCAGGAGGACGCCGAGCTGTGCTCGCGCAGGCCGGGAAGCTCCTGCCACGCCTGCCCGCCGTCCGTCGAGCGGAACAAGGCGGCGTCCTCGACCCCGGCGTAGACCGTGTCCGGGTCGGCCGGCGATGGCTCGAGATGCCAGACGCGCGCGAACTCCCAGGGGTGCGGCGTCCCGTCGTACCACAGGTGAGTGCCGGGGACGCCGTCATACACGAACTTGTTGCCCACCGGCTCCCAGCTCTTGCCCCCGTCGTTGGAGCGCTGGATCAGCTGCCCGAACCAGCTGCTGGACTGCGACGCATACAGCCGATTCGGGTCCGCGGGCGATCCCTTGAGGTGGTAGATCTCCCAGCCCGCAAAGTGGGGCCCGCTGACGTCCCACCGCGTGCGCGTTCCGTCCGACGTCAGGACGAATGCGCCCCTTCCGTGTCCCTACCAGTACCCGTACCTCGCTCATCCCTCACTCCTTTCTGAGCATGAAGAGATTATCCGGGTGCGACGCCCCTGGGAACCATGGAGCGGTCTCCCCCTGGATGGTCGAACGGGCCGCGCTCGAGATCGACATGCCCGGCCAAGATCCGTCAGGCTCTCGCGGGCTCGCGCTTCAGCTCGGCGTCCAGGTTGTCCAGCCCCGCGCGCGTGCCCTCCTCGCGCCCGGCCAGGTCATTGTAGCCATCCTAGAAGGCGGTCTGCTGGGCTGTTCCGGCATCACGATCCCCGAGGAATACGGGATCGAGAGGTGCTACCGCGATGCGCGGATCACCCGCATCTACGAGAATACGAGGCGAGATCCAGCGCGGGATCAGCGCCAGGAGCTGCGGCGGAGGTACGGAGCCGCAGCCGTCGCCCCCCGGTCCCGTCTTTCGGGCGGGTGATCTGGCGCGTTCTTGCGGAAAACGTTGGAGGCCGAGTCTCCGAGGGCTTCCGTCCACTCCCAAGGGCAAGGCAAGGAATGGCACATCAAGCTGCCGGAAGGAGGCTCTCATGAGGCTGCGCCACGTCGGCGGCCCGCGTGTTGCGGTTGGCGACTCTGGTGTCGATCCTCTGGGCCACGGCCGGCTTCGTGCCGGGTCCCGTCGACTCGAGGATCCCAGTTCCGGGCGGCGTCCACGTGCCAAGGCGGTGCAGATGTTCGCCTGGAGAGTGATCGAGACGAGCTGCAACTACCAGTCGTACGAGCTTCAGCGCACTCGTTCTGGGCCTATGACGTGAAGACCAGGCAGACCGACGCGGGCGTCGCCTATTCGATCAAATCCTCTCCGAGGTGCCGTGGAAGAAGACGATTCCTCCCGCCTTCATCGACATGACCGTGGTGGATGATGGCGGCGTACGACTCCACCGCGCTGAAGTCATCCATCGTCGTTTGCACGCCGCCGAAGACCTAGGGCGGAGGGACGCGCTAGGCGCCGGCCGATCTCGACGCCGGCCCGGTGGCCAGAGCCGTGCGGCGTTCTTCCAACCGCCGTAACACCATGCCGATGTGGATCTTGAGGTTGTACATCTCACCGATGTAGAGGATTCGGTAGGTTCAGGTCGGTGACCTCGCGGTCCAGCTCTCGCATCCGCGCGATGCGCTGATCGAGGTCGTAGAGGGTCAGCCCGTCGCACTGCTGGTCGCACGCGCGCAGCTCGGCGTAGGAGCGTGCGATGCGGCCGCGATGGCGCGGCGGCATTCGCCCCGGGGCTGTGCATCGTTCGGATCGGGGAGTCAGTATGCGGCGGAGACCACTCCGGCCGCAAGGTCGTCGGCGTCCGCGCCTCCGGAATCGCGGCCGGTCGCTCGTCTGGACCCCGCTCAGGCCGCGACCTGCATGCGGCAGAAGCAGGAGGCCTTCACCGGCACCTCCGACCGTGCCAGCGCCAGGTCGAGGCGCTGCTTGATCAGGGCCGCCTCGACCGTCTCGCCGCGCCGGGTCAGGCATTCGTGCAGCCCGTGCAGGCTCCAGAGGTTGTCGGGATGCTGGCAGGCCCGGCTGAGCTTGCCGTCGAGGCCGAGATCCGAGCGGTAGATCGCCTCGGCCTCGGCGACCCGGCCCTGCTCCAGCAACAGCGCGCCGAGCGCGTGCCGGGTCGGCTGCATCCAGCCCCAGGGCTCATCGTAGGGCAGCGCGTCGTCGAGCTCGACCGAGCGGCGCAGGTGGGCGAAGGCGACCTCGTAGTTGCCGCGCCGGTACTCGATCTCGCCGTTGAGCATCGCCTCGGCCACCGCCAGCAGGTCCTGGACGGTGTTGTTGTGCACCCGCCGGCTCTCCGGCACCCGGAGCTTCGCCTCGATGAACGCCGCCTTGGCCGCCTCGGCCTGGGCGATGTGGCCGAGCGCCGAATGGGCCACCGCCTGGGCGTAGAGCATCATCGCGGTCGTCGAGCAGTAGAGCTCCCGGTCGCGGGGCAGCTCCTGGGCGATGATCTCGCGCCACTTGCCGAAGCGCACCAGCACGTGCTGCTTCATCGGCAGGTAGCCCTCGACGAAATCGGCCATCGGCGGCGAGGGGATGCGCAGGAGCGCCTCGGGCGTGGTGTCGATCAGCTCCTGCGCCGCCGCCATGGCCGGCCCGTACTGGCCGAGGAACATCGCCCCGTAGACGGCGAAGTGGTAGTCGTGGGTGCGGTAGAGCGCGTAGACGTTCATCGCGCCCTCGCGGGCCAGGAACTTGCGGTCGGCGACGATCGCCTTCTGGTTGTAGACCAGCACGTCGCGGTAGTGGCCGCAGAGCACGTCGATGTGGGTCGGCATGTGGATCAGGTGCCCGGCATCCGGCACCAGATCGCGCAGCCGGTCGCCCGCCCGCAGCGCGCGCTGCGGGAACGGCGACATCTCCATCAGGTGGACGTAGAGATGGAGGAGCCCCGGGTGGTCCCACGAGGCGGGGATGTCGCGGAAGGCGCTCTCCAGCACCTCGACCGCTTCCGCCGTGCCGGCGCCCTCGGCGATGCCGCCGGTCTTGAGGTCCCACATCTTCCAGGGCGTCAGGTTCATGATCGCCTCGGCGAAGACGGAGCGCACCTCGAGGTCGTCGCGGTGGGCGTGGAACACCCGGCGCATGGCGTCGGCATAGGCGGCGTCCCACGGCGCCTGGTCCTCGATGGTCTCGCGCTGCGGATAGCGCGCGGGCAGGGCGCGGATCAGCGCCTGCTCGACCGGGCTGGCGCCGCCGGCACGGGCCAGGGCGCCCTGCATCGCGTCGTAGGCGACGGCGAGCGCGGCCGCCTTGCCGGCCGGGTCGTAGAGGTGCCAGGGCAGGTTGTAGTTCGGCCCGGCCGCGTAGGAGATACCCCAGTAGGCCATGGCGCAGCCGGGGTCGCGCTCCAGCGCCTTCTTGAAGCAGGCGATCGCCTCGGCGTGGTTGAAGCCGAAGAGCCAGTTGAGGCCCCGGTCGAACCAGAGCTGGGCCTCGGGCACGGCGGTGGTGATCTTGCGGGTGTACGAGCCGAGGTCGTAGTAGTCCATGTGACCCTCCGTCGCGCCGCAATCGGCGCCTTGTCGTCGGGCGTTCCGGGCCGCCCCTCGCCCGGAGTCCGGCCGATTATGTCACGGGGCTCCACCGGCGCAACGAGCGCATGAGCAGGCTCCCTCGCGGAGCACGCACATCCAGATGCACGCGGGTCAAGAAGCTCTACCACGATCCCACGGCCGGATCGGCGCGAGGCCCCGATATCGAGGCAGCAGATCACCCGTCGCGTCGTTCCGTCGAGTCACGCTCGAAGCATCCCCCAGCGCCTTGCCCCCTGGCTCGGCGCTGGGCGGAAGATCCTACGGCGCGGCTACGTCCGCGTGGTGCTCTTCAGCTCGAAAGCTGCACGTTGTCGGGATCGCGGAAGATCAGGGATGCAGATGCCGAAGGTCTCGCCAAGATCCCGAATCTCGCTGTGGGCGACGACCCGTGGTGATCCAGGGGTCCGTGCCTGCATCGTCCAGCACCGCGCGGGAGGCTTGACCGTGAAGCCTTCATGCGCGATCCAGGCCGACCCGGAGTTCTCGTCGAAGCTGTGTCATTCTCGATCGCCCGTTCCGGATAGGGATGGGGTCCGATGCCCAACCCGACCTTCCGTTGCTCAGGAATGCCCCGGGCTGAGATCAAGGAGCTTCATGAAGCCGAGGGACTCCGGTAGATGGTGACGGCACGATCCACATCGGTGACGGTGAGTCGGAAATGGTGGACACCTTCGGTGGCGATCTGGTGGGCCATGAGTCACCTCGCTGGATCAGATTCACGCTCGTGGGAACGGTTCCGGCGCGGCCGACTATTGCTCTGCCCCCGCCGGTTTGTCCAAGCTCCTCCGTGCGGTGATGGCGTGAGGCGAAGTCCCGGGCGATGGCTGTCGATGACGTGCGTTCGCGCAGGCCGGTACAAAGAGCCTCCGTCGGGCGCGAAGTTCTGTGCCGAGTGCGGGACGCCCCTCGTGCGTGACTGCTCGCGCTGTCACACCGCGCTGCCGTCGGGCGCGAAGTTCTGTCCACAGTGCGCGCAGCCCATCGAGATCGCGATCGCGACCTCAGCGAGACGCGCTTCGTCTCACCCGCCGACTACACGCCGCCCCCGCACATCGCCGAGAAGATCCTCAGCTCGAAGGGCGTGCTCGAGGGCGAGCGGAAGCATGTGACCGTGCTCTTCGCCGACCTCAAGGGCTCGATGGAGCTCCTCGCCGACCGCGACCCGGAGGAGGCGCGGCGGCTCCTCGACCCGGTGCTCGAGCGGATGATGGAGGCGGTCCACCGCTACGAGGGCACGGTGAACCAGGTCATGGGCGACGGGATCATGGCGCTCTTCGGCGCGCCGCTCGCCCACGAGGACCACGCGGTGCGCGCCTGCTACGCGGCGCTCCGGATGCAGGAGACCGTCGGCGCGCTACGCGGAAGAGCTGCGGCGCGCGCGACGGGCATCGCCGATCCAGATCCGCGTCGGGCCTCAACTCGGGCGAGGTCGTCGTGCGCTCCATCGGCAGCGACCTGCACATGGACTACACGGCCGTCGGCCAGACGACGCATCTGGCCGCGCGGATGGAGCAGATGGCGACGCCGGGCTCGATTCTGACTGACCGCGCAGACGCTCCGGCGCTGGCCGAGGGCTACGTGCTCAGGCCCGCTCGGCTCGGCCCAGTGCCGGTGAAGGGGCTCGACGACTCCGGTCGGCGGTGTACGAGCTCACCGGGGCCGCGCCGATCCGGTCCCGGCTGCAGCGCCGCGCGCGGCGCGCGGGCTCACGCCGCTTCGTCGGCCGCGATGCAGCGAGATCGAGCAACTCGGCGCGGGTGCTCGAGGCGCGCCCGATCGCGGCCACGGACAGGTGGTCGGCCGTCGTGGGCGATGCCGGTGTCGGCAAGTCGCGACTGTACTGGGAGTTCATTCATTCGTCACCGGACGCGACGGCTGGCTCGTCCTCGAGTCGACGTCGGTCTCCTACGGCAAGGCGACAGCCGTACCTGCCGGTCATCGATCTGCTGCAGGTGCTACTTCAGGATCGACGACGCGTGACGACGCCGCGCACGATCGCGCGAGAAGGTCACCGGCAAGCTCCTGCGCGCTCGACGAGAGCCTCCGGCGCGGCGCCTGCTCGCCGCTCCTGCGCTGCTGGATGCTCCCGGTCGAGGATCCGCATGGCATCGCCTCGACGCCGGCGCAGCGCCGGCGGCGCACGCTCGACGCGATCAAGCGGCTGCTGCTTCGCGAGAGCCAGGTCGCAGCCGGTCGTGCTCCTGTTCGAGGATCTCCACTGGATCGACTCCGAGACGCAGGCGCTCCTCGACAGCCTCGTCGAGAGCCTGCCGACGCGCGCGGCGTCCTGCTCCTCGTCAACTACCGGCCGGAGTACCAGCACGCCTGGAGCGGCGAAGACGCTACTACACGCAGCTCCGGATCGACCCGCTTGCTCCCGAGAGCGCCGCGCGCTGCTCGACGGCCCTCGCTGGGCGACGATCGTGCGCTCGAGCGCGCTCAAGCGGCTGCTCATCGAGCGGACGGAGGGCAACCCGTTCTTCCTCGAGGAGAGCGTCCGAACGCTCGTCGAGACCGTGGTGCTCACCGGCGACAGAGGATCGCTTTCGGCTGGCCAAGCCCTCGGACACGATCCAGGTTCCGGCGACTGTCCAGGCCATGCTCGCCGCCCGGATCGACCGCCTTCCGCCCGCCACCAAGGACCTTCAATGTGCCGCGGTCATCGGCAGGACAGTGCCGTTCACGCTGCTCGAGACCGTTGCGGGGATCGCGCCTGCCGAGCTGCGGCATGGTCTTGGCCCAACTCCAGGCGGCGGAATTCCTTTACGAGACGAGCCTGTTCCCGACCTCGAGTACACTTCAAGCATGCCCCTCACGCTGGAGGTGGCATATCAAACCCTTTTGCGCGAGCGCCGACGCCTCCTGCACGCTCGTGCTCACGGCGCTCGAAAGCAGCGGGTCGGTGAGGATGCCATCGAGGACGGTCGAGACGCTGGCGCACCACGCCGTGCGCGCGCGAGGCGTGGCCCCCGGCCGCGCGCTATCTGTACCGCGCGCCGGTGCCAAGGCGCAGGAGGCGGCGGTATGCGACGGCGATGCACCTTTACGAGCAAGCCATCGAGGCCTTGCGGCACCTGGCGGACAAGGCTGACCGGAGTCTCGAGCTGGACGCCTATCTGGAGCTGTGGTCGACCAAGATCTCGAACAGTCAGCTTGCGGGTCACTGCACCTGGCTCAGGCTCAAGGTCAGCGCCCTCGGCGCGCGCGCTGGACGATGGCCTGCGCCTGGCACGCGGTCCAGGTACGCCAGGCGCAGGCGATCGCGTTCGCGGGCGCCATCCCGGGTACTACGATGTTGCCCTCGATCTTGCCCGAGAGGCCGCGGGTCGTGCCGACCCTCAGACCTCAGAACTCAGCAGTTACGCGCGCTTCATCGCCGCCATCGCGTGCCGGGACATCGGGCGAATGGAGGAGGCGATCCAGGAGTTCGACCGCGGCGTCGAGGTTCTTTGCCAACGCTGCCGACACGCCCCAGCAACCGGGCTTCGTCTACCCGATCTTCGTGAGCCTTTGCGGGTGGCGGGCCGGAAGCCCTCGCCGCCCTCGGACGGTTCGATGCGGCGCTCCGATCGGCGACCGATGGCTTCCGGATGGCCACGCAAATTCGGCATGTGGGCAGCGCCTCGATCGCGAGCGCCTTCCTTGGTTACGTCCACGTCCTGCGGGGAGAATTGCTCGCCGCCATCTCTGTCCTCGAGCGCGGCTTGGCCATCTCGGAAGAGCAAGAGCTGGTACACGGCATCTGCGCCAACGGCGTGTATCTCGGCTGGGCCCTGCTGCTGGCAGGGAACCCCGCGCGTGGGCTCGAGTGCCTCGAACACGCCCTCGAGCGGCCGGCGGGGCCATGTTCCAGTGGACGCGCTTTTGGGACCGTGACCGCCGCGGCGTACCTCGAGGCCGGACGACCCGACAAGGCGGCGCCCCGCCCTGTCCGACGGCGCGGCCGCGATGCACGAGCGCGGCGCGGGCGGCTATCGTGCCTCGCTCCTCCGCCTCGAAGGGGAGCTACCGCTCCACGATGGTGAGGCGATCGGGCGCGCGAGTTCCTGGAAAGAGCAGTTATCCGCCGCCGGAGCGCTCGGCGCGATCCCCGGAAATCGGTCACTGTCACGTGACCCTGTCGAAGATCGCCGCGGAGCTTGGCGACGCTGCGGCAGCCCAGCGACATCTCGCGGCAGCCCAGCAGACATTCAAACCTCTCGGCCTCGGCTTCTGGCTGAGCCGTGGAGGTCGTCTGAGGCTCGTCGCACGCGAGGGAGGCGCTCAAGAGTCGGTGGGAGGTCGCGAGCGGGCCGCGGATTCAAGCGCGCCGCCGGCGCGAGCGCCTGAGAAGCGGCTGCGCGAGCTGGGGCTCTGCAGCGCGGCGTGCGGGTTCCCGCGCCCGCCTTGGCCGGCCCGTGCTCGCCGCCGACGACGTCGAGGATCGATCCTCGATCAGGCTACGGCCGCCGCGACGCTCGCCGAGCTGAAGATCGAGATCACCACGCTCGGCCGCGCTCGAGGCGCTCGCCGCCGCGGTGCGCCGCAGCAGCTCGATCCAGATAGCGGCGGCCAGCGGCGTGCGGATTCCCTCGAGGACTTCCATCATTTCCTCCGCGCCGCGCGGAGCTGGGCCGACTCCTCGGGCAACACCTTCCGGGCCTCGACGTCGATCGCGACGCCGTACTCGCGCCGCGCGTACTCAGGCGTGAGCTTCTCCTCGAGCACGTCCTTCAGCACCAGCTCGGGATCGCGCTCGAGGGATCGCCCCAGCCGCCGGCCCCGGCGAGGAGGTGGCGGAAGACATCGCCGTGCCGGACCTCGAGCGTGCACTTGCTCGGGAGCTGGCGCGCGTCCGTGTCGGGGTTCAAGACATTGTCGGACGGGGTACCGGGGCGGCCGCCGGCCAAGCCGTAGGGCAGGAAGCGGCGGCGGTCGGTGCGGAGCTGGAGCGTGCCCGTCCTCTCGAGAAAGCGGTACTGGCGGGTGATGGCGAGGCCCCCGCGGAACTTGCCGGGGCCGCCCGTGTCGGCGACATAGCCATAGCGCTCGATCAGGAGCGGATACTCGGACTCGATCACCTCGATCGGGTTGTTCGAGAAGTTGACGACGCTGCTGCTGCAGGCGTCCACGCCGTCCCGGGTCGGGCGGCCGCCCCAGGAGCCGAAGAGGAACTCGAGGAACACGAAGGGCCGGCGCTCCGCGTCGTAGCCGCCGAAGCTCACGCCGGTGTCGCCGCCCACCTCGCAGGCGAAGACGCGGTCGGGCGCGATCTGGGCGAGCGCGCCGAACAGCGCATTGGCGAGGCGGAAGCCGGTGAGGCCGCGCGCCGCGACGGAGGCGGGCAGGACGGGATTCACGACGGTGCCGGGCGGCGCGATGACCTCGATCGGGCGGAAATAGCCCTCGTTGTTCGGCGGATCGCCGCCGATCAGATGCCGCACCGTCGCGTAGACGGCGGACTTGGTGAACGGCAGCGGCGAGTTGATGGCCCCGCGTACCTGCGGAAGCCGAGCCGGTGAAATCCGCGATGAGCCGGTCGCCCTTCACCGTGATCGCGACCATGATCGGGATGGGGTCGGGGTCGATGCCGTCGTCGTCGATCCAGTCGGTGAACTCGTAGGTGCCGTCGGGCATCTTCGCGATGGCCGACCGCGCGAGCCGCTCGGCCTGGTCGAGCAGCATGGTCGTGCAGGCGCTGAAGCGCTCGGCGCCGTGCTGGGCCATCAGCTTCAGATAGCCGCGCTCGCCGGTGAAGCACGCGGCCACCTGGGAGCGCACGTCGCCCAGCACCTGGCGCGGCACGCGCACATTGCGGTCGATCATCTCGAAGACCGGCTCGACAGGCTCGCCCCGCGCGTAGAGCTTGACGGCGGGAATGCGCAGCCCCTCCTGGTAGATCTCGGTGGCGTCGCAGCCATTGCCGCCCGGGGTCTTGCCGCCCACGTCGAGCTGATGGCCGATGCTCGCGGCCCAGCCCACCAGCGCCTTGCCGAGGAAGATCGGCTTGAAGATGTAGAAGTCCGGCAGGTGCGTGCCGCCCTCGAAGGGGTCGTTCAGGATGAAGACGTCGCCGGGGTCGATGCGGCCGGCGAACTTCTTCCCGCATCTGGGCCATGGCGTCGGGGATGGAGCCCAGGTGCAGCGGCAGGGTGAGGCCCTGGGCGATGAGCCGGCCCTCCGCGTCGCAGAGGGCGCAGGACATGTCCATCGCGTTCTTGAGGTTGTTCGAGTAGGCCGTGCGCACCAGCGCGATCGCCATCTCGTCGACGATCGTGTCGAGCGCGTTCTTGACCAGCTCGAGCAGGATGGGATCGGAGAGGCTCCGCTCGGGGACGGAACCGCGGGCGCTCGATCGGCGATGACGTGGCATGCGTGTGGCCTCCTCGGGGCTCAGGCGCTCGTCGCGATCACGATATTGCCGTGGGTGTCCAGCCGCGCGCGGCAGCCGGGCGGTACCAGGGTGGTCGCGTCGTACTCGTCGATCAGCAGGGGACCGGGCTTCGCGCGCTTGCCGAGATGGGCGCGCGCGATCACGGGCGTGGCGAGCAATCCGTGCGCCGGCCCGAAATAGGCCTGACGCTCCGCGCGCGGCCCGCGTCCTGCGTCGCCGAGCCGCATGGCGGGCCGCTCGGCGCCCGCACCCGGGCGGTGAGCCTCAGGTTGACCACCTGGATCGGGTCGCCCTCCGCCTTGTGACCGTACGTGCGCTCGTGCTCTCGGGCGAAGGCCTCCGCGAGGTGCCGGGCCGCATCGTCGTCGCTCCCGCCGGCGGCAGCGGCACCGTCAGCTCGAACGACTGGCCCTGGTACTTGAGGTCGGCGGCGCGTCGCGATCTCGACGTCGTGATGGCCCTGGGCGGCGAGCAGCGCGGCGGCCTCGCCCTCGAGCGCGGCCACCGCCGCCGCCAGCTCGCCGGGCACCAGGCCGGCGAGGGGACGCAGGAACGTGCGGACCAGGTGGTGCTCCATCTCCGCCTCGAGCAGGCCGAGCGCGCTCCACACGCCGGGCGCCGGCGGCACGAGCACCGTCGCGATCTCGAGCGAGCGCGCCATCTCCGCGGCGAAGAGCGGGCCATTGCCGCCGAAGGCGACCAGCGTGAACTCCTGCGGGTCGCGCCCGCGCTCGATGCTCACCGCGCGCACGGCACGCGCCATCCCCGCGCAGCCGAGGAGATAGACGCCGTGCGCGGCTTCGAGGAGCCCGATGTCGAGGCGCGCGGCGATCTGTTCGGCGAACGCGCGCCGGCTCGCGTCAGCGTCGAGGCGCAGCCCGCTCGGCAGCCGCTCCTGATGCAGATAGCCGAGGCACACGTTGGCATCGGTGAGCGTCACCGCCTTGCCCCCGAGGCCATAGCACACCGGCCCCGGCACCGCCCCGGCGCTGTGCGGGCCGACGTGGAGCGCCCCGCCCCGTCCACGCTCACGATGCTGCCGCCGCCCGCGCCCACCTCGGCGATGTCGATGGCGGGCACGCGCAGCACATAGCCGCCGCCCTTGTAGAGCCGGCTCCCCTGCGACATGCTTCCGCCGATCTCGAACTCGCCCGTCCGCTTGATGTCGCCGTCCTCGATGACCGAGGCCTTGGCCGTCGTCCCGCCCATGTCGATGCTGATCGCATTGCCGAGGCCGATGCGCCGGGCCAGCGCCGCGGTGGCGATGACGCCGGCGGCGGGGCCCGACTCGATCACGTGCACCGGCCGGCGGCGGCCGGCCTCGGCGGTCATCACGCCGCCGTTCGACTGCATGACGAGGAGCCGCGCGGCGAGGCCGAGTCGCACCAGCTCGCGCTCGAGCGATTCGAGGTACCGCGCCATCACCGGCATGACGTAGGCATTGGTGACGGTGGTGCTGGTCCGCTCGAACTCGCGCATCTCCGGCAGGATCTCGCACGACAGTGTCAGCGCCACGCCCGGCGCCCGCTCCCGCACGAGGGCCCCGACCGCCTGCTCGTGCGCCGCATTCGCATAGGCGTGCAGGAAACAGACGGCGATGGACTCGACGCCCTCGGCGAGCAGCCGATCGATGGCCACGCTCGCGCTCGTGGTCTCGAGCGGCGCGATCACCGCGCCGGCATGGCTCATTCGCTCGCCCACCTCGAGCCGCCAGCGACGGGGCACCAGCGGCGCGGCCCGCTCGAAATCCAGATCGTAGAGGCGCGCGAGCCGCAGGCGCCCGATTTCCAGGAGGTCGCGAAAGCCCGCCGTCGTGAGCAGCCCGGTGCGGGCGCCGCGGCGCTCGAGGATGGCATTGGTGGCCACGGTCGTGCCGTGGATGATCTCCGTCACCGCGCCCGGCTCGAGGCTCGCCTCGGCGAGCAGCGCCGCGGCGCCCTCGATGATCGCCTCGGCGTAGTTCGCCGCGCTCGAGAGTATTTTCCGCGTGAGTGCGCGTCCGTCCGGCGCCGCCAGCACCAGGTCGGTGAAGGTGCCGCCCACGTCCACGCCGAGCCGATAGCCGCGGTCACTAGCCCACCACCCTACCGCATGCTGGCGGCAGGCTGCCGATAAAGGCCCATCTGCTTCGTTGGCGCCTCGCAGTGGACGTTCCTCGTCAGTCTGCCTGACCATTCACGTCATCGAGAGCTCGCTCACTGCTCGCTAAATAGACCAAGGTCTATTGGTGAGTGTGGCTACCGGAGACTAGAGTCGAGCGTAGAGATTCGAACAGCACTCAACCAATAGGTGGAGGTCGAAACGATGAGACCAGGAATTCCTCTTGGCAGGTATCGCGCTGTTTGCCGCGGATGTAGCAGTGCGGCGCCGCCGCCTGTCGCTATGGATCACCCCCGTTCGAGAACCCGTTCGAGGGCTGTCTCTCGTCGGTCCTCGCGGCGCTGACGGCCCGACCGGCCCCGCCGGCATCCAGGGTCAGACTGGCGCGACGGGTCCGTCGGGCGCGGTTGTGGCCGGTCGTCCCTGGCCCCGCGGGTCCGTCCGGCCCGATGGGCGTGCAAGGTCCGACTGGACCCACGGGCCCGGCGGGCGCAGTTGTGGTCGGTCGAGCCGGCGCAACTGGTGCTGTCGATTCCACCGGCCCGCAAGGCGCGACCGGTTCCACGGGCGCTCAGGGCTCTAGCGTTGCCGGTCTTCCGGCCCCGCGTGGCCCTTCCGGTCCTGCCGGCCCACAGGGCATCGCGGGTGACAGGGGCGCTCAAGGCCCAACGCTGGTTGGTCCCACCGGCCCCTCCGGCCGTCCCGGTGCTGTCGGCGCGCAAGGCGCTACCGGCTTCATGGGCGCTCCGGGTTCGACCACGGCCGGTGTGGAAGGCTCCAGTGGCCCCGCCGGCGTATCTGGCCCAAAGGGGTCCCGCGGGCGGAGCCGGTGCTCAGGGGCCCGACTGGTGTCCTGAACCGCTGGACCTCGTTCAGGACTTCCTCGTTCGAGTCCGGCAAGGATCGGGACCTGGCAGGCCTCTGAAGCGCGCAAGGTGTCCGAGATCACGGAGTGACATGAATCAGAATCCGTCGCTCCGACTCGGCATCGACGGCTCCAGTGGATCCGCGCGGCTCCGACCCGCGCAACCAGGACCTCAGCGATCGCCGTGTCAACACCGTCCGTGACGCGCTCATTCAGGCCGGTGTGCCGGCGCACCGGATCAGGCCGGCAGCTTCGGCGACGCAGGAGCGCGGCGTGACCGCCGCGTGGAGGTTCTAGTCAGCACCAGCAACTACGCAGGCCCGGTGGCGATAAAGGCCCATCTGCTTCGTTGGCGCCCTCGGCCGCACGCTCAACGTACAGAGAGTACGCCTCGCGTGCGGCCTCGGGGCGCCGCCTCGCATCTGGACCTTTCTCGCCACGCCTGCTCCCTTTCACGCCTAGCACCACAACCAAACAACGCTTCGCCCCCGCCTGTCCCTCTTGAAACCCGTCACCCGCAGTGACAACCGCGCTTCTCGCTCGTGTCCCAGAGGTTCATGTCGGGGGCCCGTGAGATCGCGGCGGCGGGTGGGGGCAGGGGGCCCTCCCCGCGGGACCGTTGCTTCTGCGCGCGGTCGAAGCCGGCGACCTCGATCTCGTGGTCACCATCGAGTGCCCACAACCGGTCGCGAGTCAGCGTGTCCCGCGGGAGGGCCCCTGCCCCGCCCGACGCTTTGTCGGCACGTCTCCGTGAGACGCGACGGGATGCGACGCGGCGAGGCGCGATGCTATGCGTTGCGGTACGCGGCGAGCACCGCTTGTGCCATCTCGCGCGTCTTCGCCAGTGCCGCCCTGGTCGGGTGTCAGCACCTTGCCGTCGCGGTAGACGCGCGCCACCGCCGCCTGAGCCGCTCGCCCTCGGCGCCCAGGCCCATGTGCTCGAGCATCATCGCCGCCGAGCGAATGGTCGCCGTCGGATTGGCGATGCCGCGCCCCGCGATGTCGGGCGCCGGAGCCGTGGACCGACTCGAAGTAGGCCCAGCCGTCGCCGAAGCAGCCGGACGGCGCCAGCCCGAGAGCCGCCCGCCGTCTCCGCGCCGAGGTCGGAGAGGATGTCGGCGTAGAGGTTCATCGACAGCACCACGTCCATCGACTTCGGGAAGCGCACCAGGCGGCGCGACGCGTCGTCCACGTAAAGTGCTCCGAACTCGAGGCCGCCGACCTCGCGCACCACCCGCTCAGCCGTCTCCCGGAACAGGCCGTCGGACCGGGGCATCACGTTGGACTTGGTCACGCAGGTGACCTTCCGGGCTTGCCGCGGGCCTTGCGCGCCTTCCGGCGAGCCGGCAGGCGAAGCGCGCGATGCGCTCCGCCCCCACCGGCGTCACCACCTTCACGGCGAAGCGCCCCGGGCCGTACTCCTTCACGGTTTTCCCGCTCTTGTCCTTCAGGTCGGGCATGACGCGCGCGAGATCCTCCAGATCTCCCTCGCGTCCCGGGTACATCCCCTCGCTGTTCTAGCAATACGTAAC
>ERZ1370068.11316-contig-9940_pt1 | contig 16312 bp, 21 predicted proteins | sample MGYA00561227_ERZ1370068 | MGnify/ENA primary metagenome ERZ1370068 (study PRJEB38410, sample SAMEA6850437) | metagenome | study: Metagenomic assessment of the ecological functions of the soil: analysis of the soil microbiota associated with the...
ACGCCGAGGCCGTGAAGTTCTCCATCGAGCGGCAGATCGATCCCGAGCACCCGGCCAACAAGCTCGGCAAGTATCCCGTTCGCCAACTATTTCTTCGGCAACGTCAAGGCGGTCGAGGTCGTGCGACCACGTCGACCGGTCGAGTTCGTGCTGAAGGAGCCGCGCGCGTCGTTCTTGACCGATCCTGACGTCCGGCGGCCGCGTCGATCGTCAGCCCGACGGCCGTGAAGAAGTCCGGGCGCCGACTACGCGCTGCAGCCCGTCGGCACGGGGCCGTTCAGGTACGTGTCGTGGGATCGCGGCCAGCGCGTGGTGCTGGAGAAGAACCCGAGCTACTGGCGGTATCCGGTGAAGGTCGACCGCGTCGATCTACCGGCCGATCGTCGAGGACCAGGCGCGGCTGACCGAGCTCCTGACCGGCTCGCTCGATCTCATCGTCGGCGTGCCGCCCGATTTCGTCGGGCAGGTCGAGGCAGAGCCCGAAGGCGACCCTGCTCAAGCAGGTCGGGCGCGCACGTCTGGTATCTCGGCATCAACAACCAGAAGAAGCCGTTCGACGACAAGCGCGTGCGCCAGGCGCTGAACTACGCGGTCAACAAGGACGCGATCGTGCGCGACGTCCTCAAGGGCACGGGCTCGCTCTCGCGCGGGCCGGTGCTGCCGGCCACGTGGGGCGCCGAGTCCGGGCTCAAGCCCTATCCCTACGATCCCGAGCGCGCGAAGAAGCTCCTGGCCGAAGCCGGCTACCCGAGTGGCTTCTCGACCACGCTCTGGGTGCCGGAGTCGGGCTCGGGCATGCAGTCGCCGGTCGCGATGGTCGACCGTGATCCAGTCGAACCTCAAGGCCGTCGGCGTCACGGTCGCGCTGCAGACGATGGAGTGGGGCGCGTATCTCGCCAAGCTCCGGACGAAGGAGCAGGAGCTCTTCGCGCTCTCGTGGATGGCGGGCAACGAGGATCCCGACATGGTGATGTACCCGCTGCTCCACTCGAGCCAGTGGACGCCCGCCGGCCCGAATCGCGCGCTCTACAAGAACGAGCGCTTCGACGAGCTCCTGCATCAGGCGCGGCTGACGACCGACCAGGGCAAGCGCGCCGCGCTCTATCGCGAGGCCCAGCGCATTCTCGTCGACGATCCGCCGTGGATCTTCATCGACCACGAGATCCAGACCGCCGCCCATACCAAACGGGTGCAGGGGTTCAAGCTCCACCCGAGCTTCGACCTCCGCGTCGAGACGATCTCGCTGAAGTGAGGTTCTCCAGGCGGTGAGGCGATACGTCGTCCGCCGTCTGCTGCTGCTCGTGCCGGTCCTGCTGGGCGTCTCGATCATCATCTTCATGGTCTTGCACCTGGCGCCGGGCGACCCGGCCGAGATCATGCTCGGCTCCCAGGCGACCCAGGCCGACCTCGAGCGCCTGCGCGCCGAGCTCGGCCTGACCCAGCCGCTCTACGTGCAGTACGTCCACTGGCTCGGTCTCGTCGCGCGCGGCGATCTGCGGACGGTCGATCTGGATGAAACGGCCGGTGCTGGCCGAAGTACTCGTACGCTTCAAGGCGACGCTCGTGCTCACCGGTGCCGCGCTCGTGCTCTCGACCGCGGGAGGCCTCGGCGCTCGGCATCACCTCCGCGATCCGGCCGAACTCGCTGCTCGACCGGCTGAGCGCGGTGGCCTCGCTCTTCGGCGCCAGCATGCCGGTCTTCTGGCTCGGCATCGTGCTGATGGTGATCTTCGCGCTCTGGCTCGGCTGGCTGCCCGCCTCGGGCATGTTCGCGCCGTACGGCGGAGGAGATCTCCGAGACTTGCTCGTTCACCTGGCGCTGCCCGCGGTCACCCTGGCGGCGGCGTCGGTCACGATCATCGCGCGTCTCACGCGCAGCACCATGCTCGAGACCCTGGGGCAGGACTACATCCGGACGGCGCGGGCGAAGGGAGTCGTGGAGCGCGCGCGTGGTGCTACGCCACGGGCTCAAGAACGCGTTGATCCCGATCGTCACCGTCGTGGGCGTGCAGGCCGGCTATCTGCTGGGCGGTGCCGTCCTCACCGAGACGGTGTTTGCCTGGCCCGGCGTCGGCACGTTGATGATCCAGGGGATTCTCGCGCGCGACTTTCCGCTGGTGCAGGGATGCGTGCTGGTGGTCGCGCTGAGCTTCGTCGTCATCAATCTGGCCGTCGATCTCTTGTACGCGTGGCTCGATCCACGCATCCGCTACGAGTGATGGCGGCCGGACGATGAGCGTCCGTGGTCGCCGGAGTCGGCGAGCCCGTGGTGCGCGCCGCCTCCGCGTCGCGCTTCCGGCGCGGCATCAACCGGATCGCGCGCCGCGATCGCCTGGCGATCGTCGCCGCGCTGGCCTTGCTCGCCGCGGTGCTCGTGGCGCTGCTCGCGCCCTGGCTCCCGCTGCTCGACCCGGACACCGTCGACACGCCGAATCGCTTGCGGCCGCCCCTGACCGCCGGTCATCGGCTCGGCACCGACGAGTTCGGACGCGATCTCCTGGCGCGTCTGGTCTGGGGCGCGCGCGTGTCGCTGCTCGCCGGCGTGGCCACCGCGGCGGCGGCGATGGTGATCGGCGTGACCTTGGGGTGCTCGGCGGCTTCTACACGGGATGGGTCGAGACCGTGGTGATGCGCCTCACCGACATCCTGATGGCGTTCCCGTACATCCTGCTGGCCATCGCGATCGTGGCCGGCCTCGGGCCGGGCCTGCGCAACGCGATGATCGCCATCGCGATCGTGGGGTTTCCGATCTACACGCGGCTCGTGCGCGGCGTCGTGCTCTCGCTGCGCGAGCGCGAGTTCGTCGAAGCGGCCCGCGCGCTCGGCGCGACCGATCCGCTCATCCTCGTGCGCCACATTCTGCCGCACCTGCTCTCGCCGCTGATCGTGGCCTTCAGCCTCGACGTGGGCGCGAAGATCCTCGCGACGGCCGGGCTGTCCTTCCTCGGACTCGGCACCCAGCCGCCGACGGCGGACTGGGGCAGCATGCTCGCGACCGGCCGCCAGTTCGTCGTCCTGAGCCCCCACGTCGTGCTCCTCCCAGGTCTCGCGATCTTCGTCATCGTCCTGGCCCTCAACCTGGTCGGCGACGCCCTCCGCGACATCCTGGACCCCGCACCCACACCCAGCTGACCCGGGAAGATCCGTCGAGGCCCACAGGACGCTCCCTAAGCCGATCTCGACGGAGAGCCGACGGACGCCGGGCCCGCGCTGTACTCGCGCGGCTGTTGATATCGGCTCGACGGGAAGACGGCGGCGCCGGGCGGGGGTGCGGGAGGGGTCGAGCGGACCCGTTCCCGTCAAAGCGGGCAGCGGACGTCGCGCGCCGGGATGGAGCCCAGCCGCCGCGGAGCAGCGCACGCGCGCCGCGTGGTCCGTCCGACCCCTCCGCACCGCACCCCGCCCGGCGCCGCCGCTCCCCAGCGAAGCGAAATCTAAACTGCGACGGGCGAATCCGAGCGAGCGTAGCTGACGGTGAGGATCTCCCAGAGATGTCCGTCAGCGTCTTCCCAGTAGACGTTCTTCCCGCCGAGCCGGCGATTGATCAGCATGTCGTTCTCGCCGCGCGGTCGGCTTCGGTACGCCAGCCCGGCACCCTGGATGCGGCCGAAGATCGCCTCGAAATCGCCGTCGCTGACGCGGAAGCAGAGATGGGAGCGCTGGAACTGCTCGCGATCCGCGAAGTCGAGGGTCAGCGAGTCGTTGACGTACACGGGCGTGAATTCCCCGCGCGCTTCCTCCCAGGGCACGCCGAGCAGGTCGGCGAGCAGCTTCGCGGAGGCGACCCGGTGGCGCGAAGGCACGATGACGTGATCGAGCTGGATGGCCATGCTGATACCTCCCACGACGTTGATCGCTACGGCTTCTTCAGCCGCATGTCCTCCCAGGGTGACGTGAAGTACAGCTGATTGCTCAGGCCGACGCCGGGCTCTTCGACCCGCGGACCGATCCCGTGCAGGGGTGGCCGGCTCGAAGATCCCGCCGAACATGACCCGGTCGTACATCAGACGCTGGATCTGATGCAAGATCACCTCGCGCTTCTTGCGGTCGCGCTCCTGCGCCTGCTGCCGGAACAGGTCGTCGATGTCCGGGTATCCGCCGGTCGTGTACGCGGCGCCGCCGATGACGAAGTTCTCGATGCGCGCGGCGGCGCTGCCCGGCGCGGCCGACACCGTGACGAACACACCCTGCCGGGTCCGCGTCCGCCACGCCTCCATGAAGGTCGCGCGCTCCATGCTGCGCACGCGGCCGCGGATGCCGACCGCGCCGAGATAGTTCGCGACGCTCTCCCCATGGTGACGAACGGGGGCAGGGGCGTGATCTCGCCGGCATCGAAGCCGTTCGGGTAGCCGGCTTCGACGAGGAGCCGCTTGGCGTGCGTCGGGTCGTACGGATAGGGCTCGAGGCGCAGCGCGAATTCCATCACGCTCGGGATGATCGATCCGGTCAGGCGCGAGAAGCCCAGCCGCTCGGCTTCGTTGAGGCCCTGCTTGTCCACGGCCATGGTCGCCGCCAGCCGGACGCGCCGATCGTGCCACGGCGACTTCGGATTGAATTGCTCGGGGAAATCGAGCCACCACGTCGCCGGCGGAATCACGCGGGCGAGACGAAGCTTGGCGTCCGCCTGATGGTCGACGCCTCGACGCCGACCATCAGATAGCCGATGTCCGCCTCGCCGGTCTTGAGCATCGCCAGTCGCGTCGTGCGGTCCGGCACGCCCTTGATCACGAGCGTCTTGATCGACGGCTTCTTGCGCCAGTACTGCTCGTTGGCCTCGAGCACGAGCTCGACGCCGGGCGTCTGGCGCACGAAGCGATAGGGCCCGAGCCCGACGGGCTGGCGGCGGAAGCCCTCCTCGCCGACCTTCTCGATGTACTTCCGGGGCACGATCCAGGCGGCGCCGGTGGACGGGGTCGCGTAGAACGTCAAGAAGTCGGGCCACGGCTTGTCCAGGACGAACCGGATGCGCAGCGGATCGAGCACGTCGACCGACTTCACGCGATCGTGCAAGAGCTTCGCGGCGGCGCCCCTGTAGCGCAGGAACGTGAACTTCACGTCCTCCGCCGTGAACGGATCGCCGTTGTGGAACTTGAGGTTCGGGCGCAGCTTGAACTCGTAGGCGAGCCCGTCCGGCTCTCCTTCCACGACTCGGCCAGGCACGGGGCCATGTCGTTGCCGGGCAGCGGCTTGGCCAGCGCGTCGTGCATCGCGTAGAGGAAGACGAACGGCGTGCCGATGCCCGGGGTCTCGGCTGGATCGAGGAAGGTGGGCGCGATCGACGCGTCGAACGCGACCGTCAGCTGCCCCTCGGGCTGACCCTGAGCCGCGGCCGCGCCGCTCCACGTCGCCAGAATGAACGCCCCGAGGAGGATCCGTCGCGTGAGCCCATTCATATCGAGCCTCCTCACGATGTGGTTTCTTGCGCGCCGCGCTCGCCGCGCGCCAGAGGTACCAGGCGGCGACGGAGCGATAGGGTTTCCACCGCTCGCCGACGGCGCGCAGAGTCTTCGGCGTCGGCCGCTCCCGGCGTCCGTACGCGACGCGGTATCCCTCGCGCACCCCGAAGTCGTCGACCGGCAGCACGTCGGGTCGTCCGAGCGTGAAGATCAAGAGCATCTCGACCGTCCATCGCCCGACCCCGTGAATCCGCGTCAGCTGCTCGATGATCGCGTCGTCGTCGAGCCGCGCCGCCGCTCGCCGCGTCGGCACCCGGCCCGCGACCGCGTGCCGCGCGATGTCCTTGATCGCCCGCACCTTGCCGCGCGAAAGCCCGCCCGGCGCAGCCGCGCGGAGCGGGCGGCCGACACGTCCATCGGCGACGGAAGCGCCCGTTCTCGAAGAGCGCGACGAAGCGGGCGAGGATCGACTCCGCCGCGCGACCGTGAAGCTGTTGATGGGCGATCGCGCGCGTCAGCGCCTCGTAGGGCGACCACTTGCCGGGCGCGAGCTCGCAGGGACCGTGAAGGCGAATGAGCCGGCGCATCACCGGATCTCGCGACAGGTGACGGTGCGCCGAGGTCACGAAACCGCCGGTGGCCATCGACACCGGATACAGCGGCGGCGGCGACGGAGTCAAGCCGGAAGTACGAGTCGGGGCTACCCGGCTCCGTTCAGCGCGAGCCGGCGCTCCCACCGTACGCCACAGTCGGGGCATCGCAGCCAGGCCACGCCCCAGAGGGCACCGTTGGCGACCACCTCGAGGATGCTGCCGGCGAGGCCGGCGCACTCACGATGGTCGGTCAGGTGTCCCTCGAAGCTCCGGACGAGGTCGGCGATGACCGCTCCGCGAAGCGCAGAATCCGTCGACACCGGCGGAGCCCTCGCGGGGCGATCGGTCAGGGGACTGCCGCTCGTTGACGGGCGGTCGGGTGCCGGCGGGGAACTGGATGGTGGTGTCGCCCTGCGGGCTCCGGCCCGGTCAGCGGCGGAGTGTAGACCTCGTGATCGGACAGTCGGCGTTCCCAGTGGCCGGGCACGAGCACCTGACCGTCCACGCCCGGAACCTGGACGAGTCGATCGGGCACCCAGAGCATGGTGGGCGGACGGACGCTGGGCGCCGGCGTCGTCGGCATCGGGTCGCGTCGACGACTGGTTCAGCCGGTCGAAGATCGCGCCCCGGGAGTCGTGCCGCCCGGCGCCGGTCTCATCTGGCCCAATGCCGGGTGAAGCGAGCTCACGCTCACGCATCGCCACCACGCCGAGCGCCACATACCAGCGCATGGCTAGATTGTCCCACCGCCGGCTTCGCTCGAGCGGCGCGCAGCTCCTCAGAGCGCCTTCAGCATCGTGTCGGCGTCGCTCACCTCGAATTTGCCCGGCTGCTCGACGTTGACGGCCTTGACCACGCCGTTGTCCACCAGCATCGAGTAGCGCTGCGAGCGCACGCCCATGCCGCGCGCGGTCAGGTCCATGTCGAGCCCGAGCGCCTTGGTGAAGATGGCGCTGCCGTCGGCCATCATGCGGACCTTGCCGCCGGCCTTCTGATCCCGGCCCCACGCGCCCATCACGAACGCGTCGTTGACGGAGACACACCACACCTCGTCGACGCCCTTGGCCCGCAGCTTGTCGAAGTTCTGCACGTAGCTCGGGACGTGCTTGGCCGAGCAGGTCGGCGTGAACGCGCCGGGCAGGCCGAAAATCGCGATCTTCTTGCCCTTGGTGATCTCGCCGACCGTGAACGCGTTCGGGCCGATCGTGCAGCCCGGCCGCTCGGTGTCGACCATCTCCGTCAGGGTTCCGTCGGGAATCCGATCACCAACCTTGATCGCCATTACATCCTCCTTGAATGAACGCGCCGTGAAGTTGATCGCGGCGGACACGCCGCGGGGCAGAGTATCCGATACGCAACCCGACAATTGCCAGCGGTACCTCGCCGGCACTGGTCGCGAGGCTAGCTTCGGTTCGCGACGACGCCGCTCGCGTCCCGCGACGAGCGGAGCGCGAGCCAGGCCGGTCGCCACCAGTTCCACCGGCCCATCAGTCGCATCGTCGCCGGCACCAGCAGCGCGCGAACGATCGTCGCGTCGACGACGACCGCGACGCCGATCCCGACGCCGACCGCCTGGACGACGACGGAGCGCGCCATCCCGAAGCCGAAGAACACGGCCGCCATGATCGCGGCCGCACCGGTGATGAGCCGTCCGGTGCGCTCCAGGCCGAGCCACCACCGAGGCGGCATTGTCGCCGCTTCGCTCGTACTCCTCGCGCACGCGGCTCAGCAACAGCACCTCGTAGTCCATCGACAGGCCGAAGACGAGGCAGAACATGATCAGCGGCGTGGCCGTCTGGATCGGCCCCGGCGTGAAGTCGAGCCAGGTCGCCAGGTGGCCGTCCTGGAAGATCCACACGAGCGCGCCGTAGGAGGCGCGTGATCGAGAGCAGGTTCATCACGATCGCCTTGAGCGGCAGCAGCACGGAGTCGAGGAGCAGGAACAGCACGACGTAGGTGACGACCACGACGAGCCCGATCGCGAGGGGAGCGTGGCGGACGACGAGCCCGATGAAGTCGAGGTCGAAGGCGGTGTGGCCGGTCACCATGACTTCGCCGTCGTACGGCGGATGCGCGCGCCGAATCTCACTGACGATCGCGCGCGCCTCGCTCGCTGGTCGGACTCGCGTCGGTGGTCGCGATGAGCATCGCGACGTGCTCGCCGAGCGTATGTCGGAGCGCCTCGACGAGCTCGGGCGGGCGCAGCGCCGGCGCCAGCGCGGCCATCTGCTGATAGGTCGCGAGGTCGAGCGAGGGATCGAGGTCGACGAAGCTGTCGACGCGGCGGACGTTCGGGCGCGCGGCCAGCCATCGACTGAACGCGTACGCCTTCGCGACCCGCGAGGGCTCGAGCGGCGAGGCCGTGCCGGCGTCGAGCACGACCACGATGCGGTTGGCGTCGCCGCCGGGAAACTCGCGGCGGAGCAGCTCGTCGCCGCGGCGCGACTCGGCCTCCGGCGGCAGCGAGGTGGCATCACCCGGAGCCGACGTGGAGATGAAGGAACGGCAGCCCGAGGAGGAGCAGGAGGCAGACCACCGGAACGAAGACGTGCCAGGGATAGTGCCATCGACATCGTGGCCAGGCGACGCCAGAGTCCGCCGCCCGCGCGATCGACGTGAAGGAAGGGCACCTGTGAGCGAATTCACCCGCGGGCCCAGCACCGCGAGGAGCGCCGGCAGGGTCGTGAGCCCGTAGACGACCGCCAGGGTCACCACGCTCGTCCCCGCCCAGCCCATCGAGCCGAGATTGCCGAGGCCCAGGAAGAGCATGCCGAGCAGTCCGATCGCGACGGTGAGGCCGGAGAACAGGATCGCGCGCCCGGCGGTCGCGACGGTCCGCGCCAGCGCCTCGATCGGCGGGCGCTCGCGGATCTCCTCGCGGAAGCGGCTCACCACGAAGAGCGAGTAGTCGATGGCCACGCCGAGCCCGATCATGCTGACGATGTTCGGCGCGTAGATCGAGACCGAGACGCAGCGCGCGAGCAGGAACGTGACGGCCATCGCTCCGGTCATCGCCAGGGCGCCGACCGCCAGCGGCAGCGCAGCGGCGACGACGGAGCCGAAGACGAGCAGCAGCAACACCGCGACCGCCGGCAGGATGAGCGCCTCGACCCGGCCGATGTCCTTGCGGGCGACCTCCGTGAAGTCGTGGTTGAGCGCCACGCTGCCGACCGACACGATGTCCAGCGTGTCGGAGCGGACCAGCCTGCGCAGTGAGGGATAGACATCGGGCGGGAGCCCGGAGAACTCGAGCGACGCGAAGCCCGCGGCGGTGCCGCGCAGCTCGACCGTCGCCAGAGTGCGCCGGCCGTCCTTCGAGACGAAGGGGACCGTCTGCGGCAACGGGCCGGGCGGGTCGTACGCGGTGCGAACACGCGCGACTCGTGGATCGCGTCGAAGCGGCGCCAGGGCGCGCTCGACCTCCTCGCGGAACGCCGGATCGAGCGCCTGGCGCGTGTCGCTGCTGAAGATCAGGCTGAACGACGGCGGCTGGCCCGGCAATTCCTTCTCGAGCAGTCGGCGCGCGCGGCCCGACTCGGTGTCGGAGGGGATGTCGGGCGGATCGAGCCGGCCGCCCACGTGGATCATCCACAGCGACGCGCACAGCGAGAGCGCCGACAGCGCCAGCACGATCCAACGCGCCCGATAGACGAGCCGGCCCCAGCGCGCGAGCGGCGCGTCGCGCTTCGCGACCCGCGGCGGCCCGAGGCGCGCTCATCGCGCGGCGGCCGATCGGGCCCGCAACACCGGCGCCACGTCGTTCGCCACGCGGCGGAGGTGCGCGAGGTCGAGATTCGGAACGCCCAGCATGAGCTTCGTGATGCCGGCGTCCACGTGCTCGACGAGCCGCGCGGCGACCTCGCGCGCCGGCCCGAAGATGGCCCGCTGATCGACGTCGAAGCGTGCCCCGTAGTAGCCGTGGAGAAATGCTCCCAGGTGGCCCGCGCTCGATCGCGATCGTCGTCGACCGCGACGTACACGCAGTCGGCCCGCGACCAGCGCGTCCGGGTTTCGCCCGGCCGCGCGCGCGCGCATCCTGCACGGCGCGCCACAGGCGGGGGAAGTCGCGCACCGTGCCGAACGGGCTCATGATCCAGCCGTCGGCCCAGCTCGCCGGCTCGGCGCAGCGCGCCTTCGGCATGGCCGCCGACGTAAAGGGGAACGCGCGCCGCCGGGCGGACGGTGGCCTTCTCGAGGCGGAAGAACTGGCCCCTGGTGGTCGACCGGCTCGCCGGCGAGCAGCCTCCGGATCACCGCGACGCTCTCCTGGAAGACCGTGACGCGGCGGTTCATCGGCACGCCGACGGCCACGTACTCCTCAGGGCGACCGCCGAGCGACACACCGAGAGCCAACCGCCCGCCGGAGAGGTGATGAAGCGTCGACACCTGCCGGGCGACCACCGCGGCCGCGCGCAGGGTGACGACGAGGACCGCGGTCCCGAGCTCGATCCGCCGGGTGCACGCGGCCGCCGCGGCCAGGAGCATGAGCGGATCGAGCATGTTCGCGTCGTGGAAGATTCGATCCTCGGTCCACACCGCGTCGAGCCCGAGCGCCTCGACCTGACGGAAGAACTCCGCGTAGGCCTCGCCCGAATCGAGCGGCGTGACCGCGGAGCTCGGCACATGGATGCCGACTGAGACGGACCGAGGGCGGGGATTGGCTCACGCGATGACGTCGAGCGCCGCGACCTACTCTTCGTCCGACCTGGACGTGATGTCCCTCATAGCCTCATTGTAAGAAGGCTATCACATCAGGACTTCGGGGCCGACCCTCGGTCCGAAGGGTTCGGGCCGAAAGCCGCCGTCCCGGGCCTCCAGGAACGCCTTGAGGCCCCCGACTGCATCGCGGCGATGAGCTCGGCCCGCTGGGCGTTGTACGAGGCGTGCGCCATGCTCGAGAACGGCGACGTTCATCAGCATCCCAGCGCCGAGGCCCATCGCGAGCAGGCCGTAGCAGGTGACCGCCTTGTTGAGCCGCACCGAGGGCTCGGGCACGCTTGGCGATCCGCTCGGCCAGGGCTCGCGCGCGCGGCAGGAGCTCGGCCGCCGGCACCACCTCGTTGACGATGCCCAGGCGCAGCGCCTCGGCGGCATCGAAGTGATCGCCCGTGAGCCCGTACCGATGGGCGGCCTTCCATCCGGCGAGCGCGGCGAAGAGGAACGTGGTGTTCGAGACGTGGCGGACCTCAGGCTGGGCGAACACGCTGTTGTCGGCGGCGATGGTGATGTCGCGAGGCCAGCGCGTACCAGAAGCCGCCGCCCATCACCCAGCCGTGCACCGCGGCGATCACCGGCTTGGTCAGGTGCCAGAGGTGCATGAGCTCGGTCACCGAGTCGCGGTCGCGCGGCCCACCAGCGCTTGATGTACTCGCCGACCTCGACGCCGGTGGCATCGAGCGAGGAGCCGCCCGTCGGGGCGGCGCGCGATGTCGAAGCCGGCCGAGAAGCCGCGGCCCGCGCCGGTCAGGATGATCGCGCGGACCTCGGCGTCGGCGTCGGCCTCGTCGAGGGCGCCGTGCAGCTCCGCGCGTCATCTGCGGATTGATCGCGTTGATGGTCTCGGGCCGGTTGAGCGTGATGCGTGACCACCGGTCCCCGCTTCTCGTACAGGATCGTCTCGTAGGCCATCGTCGTTACCTCCTGGTGCTTCAGGCGAGCTCGATCAGCCAGTCCACCGCCACGACACCGTGCCCGTCGTCGAGCACGAGGAGCGGATTGATGTCCACGCGCGCGCAGCGAATGCCGGTGCGCATCGGCCAACGCGGAGAGCCTGACGATCGCGTCGGCCAGCCCACGCGTGTCGGCCGGCGGGCGGCCGCGCGCGCCCGACAGGATCGCGGCGCCCCGCAGCTCGGCGATCATCTCCGCCGCGTCGGCGAGGGCCGATCGGCGGCACGCGCAGCGACACGTCGCGCAGCTGCTCGACGAAGATCCCGCCGAAGCCGCACACCACGGCCGGGCCGAAGAGCGGATCGGTCTTGACGCCGAGGATCATTTCCGCCCGCCGCCGATCATGCGCTGCACCAGCGCGCCGTCGATCCGCGCGCTGGGCGCCCGCCGCCGAACCTCGCCGAGCATCTCCCTGAAGCGCCGCGCGGACCGCGGCGCAGTCGCCGCAGCCGACGCGCACGCCGCCGACGTCGGTCTTGTGCGCGATGTCGGGCGAGTCGATCTTGAGCACGACGGGGTAGCCGAGACGGTCGGCGGCGGCCACCGCCGCCTCGGCGTCCTTCACCGCGACGGTCTCGGCGAGCGGCATGCCGAAATCGCGCAGGAGCTGCATCGCGTCCGCGTTGCCGAGCGTGCCGCTGAGCCGGGCGCTCGCCCGCGGCGCCGCCGGGCTCGAGTGCGGCAAATCGGGACGGTCGAGAAAACGCCGGTGCTCTCGCGCGTGGCGCAGGGCGAGCATCGCCGTCTCCGTGCTCTCCAGGAACGGCACCCCGGCGTCGGCGAGGGCGCCGACGACCTCTTGATCGAGGTCGCCGCCCGCGAACGAGCTGAAGGCGAGCACGAGCCGATCGGGATTCCGCGGCAACGCCTCGATCATCGCGCGGCTGAACTGGCGCGACGGCGCGCCGCCGCCCGGCTTGGGAACGTTGACGCGCAGGTTCACCGCGACGACGTCGATCGCCTCCTCGCGCAGCATGACGTCGAAGAGCTGCGGGAAGAGCCGCGCGTCCTCGTACATCGCGCCCGTACCGTCGAGCGGATTTCGCGGATTGGCGAAGTCGGGCATGAAGCTCTTCATGCGTCTCGACCGAGGCCGCCGACAGCGGCGGCAGCTCGACCCCGGCGCGATCGGCGGCGTCGGCACGCCCGCCCGCACTCGCCGCCGAGCCCGCTCAGGATCCCGACGCGCCAGCGTCGCGGCGCGGATCGCCGCGCGGCGCGGCAGGAGCGCGAGCGTGTCGATCATCTCGTTGAGGCTCGAGACCTGCACGACGCCGCTCTGCTTGAGCATCGCCTCGACGATCTCGGCGGTGCCGGCCAGCGAGCCGGTGTGGGCCAGCATCGCCTGGCGCGCGTTCTCCGAGCGGCCGACCTTCAGCACGACGATGGGCTTGCCCAGCGCCCGCGCGCGTGCCGCCGCCTGTCGGAACGTGTCGCCGGCTTCCTGAAGCCCTCGACGAAGAGCGCCGACGACGTGCGTGTCGTCGTCGTCGACGAGATAGGCGACGTAGTCCTCGACCGTGAGCCCGGCCTGGTTGCCGCACGAGACGATGTAGCTCAGCCCGACGCAGCGTTGCTGCATCAGGTACTCGGCGATCGCGTGGCTGAAGCCGCCGCTCTGGGACACGACGCCGACGGCGCCCGGCCGGAGCAGCTCCGCCATGATCGGCGCTGAAGGTCGCCGCGCCCAGTCGGATATTGAAGACGCCGTAGCAGTTCGGCCCGCAGATGAGAGCCCATGATCCGTCGCGAGGCGCTCGAGCTCGGCCTGGCGCCGCTTGCCCTCGGGGCCGGCCTCCGCGAATCCGCTCGAGAGCACGACGGCCCCGCGCACTCCGGTCGCCACGGCGGCTCGCAGCAGTCCGGCACCTGCTCCGCCGGAATCGCGACGACGACGCTGTCGCGCGCGCTCGGGCGTCGAGCCGAGGTCGGGATAGCAGGGAAGCCCGAGGACCTCGGAGTATCGCGGATTGATCGGGAAGATTTTGCCCGGCGTAGCCGAAGCGCTGCAGATTGGCGACGACGCGTGTCGCGCGGGTCATCCGCTGCGAGGCGCCGACGACCGCGATGCTCGCCGGCTTCATCAGGGGCGCCAGGTTCATGGGCCGCCGACTATGGCGGAAGGGTCGTCGGAGCGCAAGCGCTTGAGCCAGGCCGCTCGCCGGCGGTTGAGGCTCAGGGGATCGTCGAGGGCGGGCCGGGTGCGGTTGCAGATACGAGGCTGGCCGGACCCGTGTACGGGAAGTAGCGCGTCGTTCCCGGCACTTCCTGGTTGTCGGCCGTCAGAGCACGCGCAGCCGATGCCCGGAGGCGCGGACCATGTCGGCAGCTGGCACCAGCCCACTGCGTCGTACAGATGTTCGCGGGTGGCGCGAACGCCAGCGGGACGGGCCGCGGAGGCGGACGGGCCGCGAGGGCGGAGCCGACTCCGGGACGCTGGGCGACCTGCGCCGCCGTCGCGGTGAGCGTGCCCACCAGCAGCAACGCGAGCAGTCCCAGACGCGAGCGGCGGTCGGCGCGGCACGTCGCGGCTTACTTCAGCCGCGGGTCGAGCGCGTCGCGCAGGCCGTCGCCGAAGAGATTGAAGCCGAGCACGGTGACGAAGATCGCGAGACCGGGGAAGAGCGAGATCCAGGGATTCGGACTGAATGAACGCCACGTTGGCCTTCAGGTCCCAGCCCCAGCTCGGCGTCGGCGGCTGCGTGCCGAGGCCAGGGAACGACAGCGTCGCCTCCACGATGATCGAGGTCGCGATGCCGAGCGTCGTCGTCACGATGATCGGCGCCAGGCAGTTCGGCAGGACGTGGCGCACGAGGATCCACGGATCGCGCACGCCGACGGCGCGGCACGCCTCGATGTACTCCTTCTCCTTGATCGACAGCACGCTGCCCCGGACCAGGCGCGCGTAGATCGGGATCCGCACGATCGCGATGGCGCCGGAAGATTACGGGCAATGGGTTCCAACATGGCTCTCTCCAACAAATGGGTTCTCATCACAGGCGCTTCGAGCGGATTTGGCGAGGGCGACGGCGCCTGGCTTCGCGCGGGAAGGCGCAAGGCTGTTGCTCGGCGCGCGGCAGGGTCAGTCGCCTGGAAAGGTAGCGGCGGCGGCGCGCAAGGCTGGATTTCGCCCGCGGCGCAGGTTCGCGCGCTCGACGTTTCTTCGACGACCAGCGTGAACGCATTCGCCGATTTCGCTCGCAAGCACACGGAAAAACTCGACGTGCTGATCAACAACGCCGGTGGCGCCAAGGGCCTCGATAAAGTCGCGGACGGCAAGGGCGGAATTTGGGAGTTCATGATGGAGACCGCGTACTCGGCTTGCTCCGCGTGACGCGCGCGATGTTGCCGAACCTGCTCAACAATCCGGGCAGTTCCATCATCAGCATCGGTTTCCGTGCCGCCCGCACTGCGTGCGGGCAGTTCAGCGGCTATTGCGGCGCCAAAGCAGCCGGAGCACCTGCAGATCACGCGCGCGTTGCGACTGGAATTGTTCGGGACAGGTGTGCGGGTGTCGTCCGTGGATCCGGGAGCTGGCGAAACGGAATTCTCGCTCGTGCGCTTCGAGGGGGACGCCAGGCGCGCCAGGAAGAAGTTTACGAGGGCACTGTCCTTTGACGGCGCGGGATATCGGCGAAACTCTGGTCTGGGTGGCGAGCCGCCCGCCGCATGTCGCATTGATGAACTGATTATCAAAATGCGCGATCAAGCGGCGATCTGCAAACTGTGCGCCGGCCGGCGAAGTAAACCGATCGGGCGGTCTCAGCGCGTCGCGAATGGGTGAAGCATGAATTGATGCGGCGCGGGCGGACACTACGCCCGTTACTTTGCCGGCGCAGGCGTGATTGCCGCCAGCTACCGCGCCGTTCTCAAAAACGACTTCCGCCAACGCGTAGTGGTTGGCACGTATTCGGTATCAATGGTCGGAAGGAAGCGATAGGCGTTGTGAAGGTCCGCGGGGTCACGGCGATGGACGTTCCAATACCGACGCTCTTGCACCGCGGTGCGCGCGTGAGCCATGTGGTCACAGTTGCCGCCGGATTCCACGCGCAGGACCTCGAATGGTTTGCCTGGCTTAGTAAACGGCATCCTCGCTCATGCCCGATTTGATTTGCCCCTGCTCCACCAATTCGCTGTTCCGGGTGGGCGCTGCGTAGGCTGCGGCACGTTCCTGCTGGCGTGATTGAATTGTGCTCCGCGTCGCGCAACCCACGACAAACCAGACGATGGCGAGAAAGCAGCCGAAGGATTTCATAGAACAATTCCGGGTCACCCTAATTGCGCGAGTAAACAGGTCAGTGCGAATGTGGCCGCCCCGTTCCGCACATCCCGCATGAACGCGGATTGCTGGAACAACGGGGGCTTCGGCCGCATCGCCGCCACTGAAGCGAATACGGAGCTTCTTTGACCCGGTTTCACCGAGCCGCAATGCGGGCAAACCGTCCTTTCCAGTCACTGGTTCGCACGAGCACTTCGCTGTCGCGTTTGCCTCCGCGCAATGAAACTCATAAATCGGCATGGGCAGTAGATGCCAAATGCCCAGCCGAATTGCCAGAACGCGAAGAAGGGGTTCTTCGAAGGGTTAACAATATCGACGCGACGGCCGGCGCTCCCGGTTTGGTGTTTTGGAGTTTGAACAGCAATACGTAAGCT
>ERZ1370068.1615-contig-11520_pt1 | contig 16309 bp, 15 predicted proteins | sample MGYA00561227_ERZ1370068 | MGnify/ENA primary metagenome ERZ1370068 (study PRJEB38410, sample SAMEA6850437) | metagenome | study: Metagenomic assessment of the ecological functions of the soil: analysis of the soil microbiota associated with the...
GATATCTTGTTTCGACGGTTACGGCCTCTCGACCGGGCCGACCAGAAGCTGGTCAGGATCGTCCCGGATCGGGGAAGCTTGATTGCTCGCGACCCGCGGCGCTCTTCACGACCTTCTCGATCGCGAACGACGTCGCCAAGTACTTCGCGATCATCCCGGCGGCCGTTCGCGGCACGTACCCGGTGCTGAACGGCTCAACGTGATGGGCCTCGCCACGCCCAGAGCGCGATCCTGTCGGCAGTGATCTTCAACGCGCTCATCATCATCGCGCTGATCCCGCTCGGCGCTCCGCGGCGTACGCTATGGCGCTGTCGGCGCGTCGGTCCTACTGCGCGACAACCTGCTCGTCTACGGTCTCGGCGGCATCGTCGCGCCCGTTCGTCGGGCATCAAGGCGATCGACATGCTGCTGGCATGCCGTCGGGCTCGCGTGAGGCAAGGAGACGACGATATGACAGCTTAGCTCCGCCCTGCGCTCTCCTGTTGTTGCTCGTACTGACCGTGCTCGTCACGGGCGTCGTCTATCCGCTCGCTCGTGACAGGCATCGGCGCAGCTGCGTCTTCCTGGCTACAGGCCCGGCAACGGCCTGCTCGTCCGAAGGCGACGCGGTCGTCGGATCGGCGCTGATCAGGCGGCCAGCTTCGACGACCCAAGAGTACTACTGGAGCCGCTCTCCGCGACGGCGCCGGTCGCGCGCAACGGCGCTGCCTCGTCCGGCTCGAACCTCGGGACCGCTGAACGCCGCACGCGCTCGCGGACGCGATCCGCGGACGCATCGACGCGCTCAGGGCCGCGGATCCCGGCAACACGCTCCGGTTCCGGTCGACCTCGTGACCGCCTCGGCGAGCGGCTCGATCCGCACATCAGCCCCGCACGGCGCTGCCGCCAGGTCGGCGCGCGCGTGGCCCGGGCGCGTGGCGTTCCCGAGGCGAACGGTGCGCGAGCTGGTCGCGGCGCACACCCGGCACGTCGTCAGCTCGGCTTTCCGGCGTGGTCGCCACGATGCTCGCTCGACCCGCGCTCGACGCTGCGCGGCTCCGATGCGCTCCGGAGCTTGCGCGCGTGAAGAAGATCGAGGCGATCATCAAGCCCTTCAAGCTCGACGAGGTGAAGCGAGGCGCTGTCGACGAGTCGGCATCAAGGGCATCACCGTCACCGAGGTCAAGGGCTTCGGCCGCCAGAAAGGCCACACCGAGCTCTATCGCGGCGCGGAGTACGTGGTCGACTTCCTGCCCAAGGTGAAGATCGAGGTCGTCGTCGCGACGAGCGATGCGTCGAGCGCGTCGTCGAGGCGATCCAGCAAGGCCGCCCAGACCGGCAAGCATCGGCGACGGCAAGATCTTCGTCATCGACGGTCGAGCGAGGCGATCCGCATCCGCACCGGCGAGCGCGGACGGCGGCGCGCTCTGGCAATGCCGCGTCGAGTGTCCGGGCCGCGCGGCGCAGGAGCATAACCGACGCACGCGTCGGGATCTGCTTTGGTTGCGCGCGGGCGTCGGCGTGAGAGGCTTCGCGTCGCGGCCACGCGTACGCGCCCCAAGGAGCCGACCGCGCGCCCAGGACGGCACCCGACGAACCCCAGCCCGCAATGGCGAGAGCCGGGAGGCACGCTGGGGGCGACGCCCGTCCCGGAGCACTGATTGCGGCAAGCCGACCGCCGAACGCAGCCAGTTGCGCATCTTCATGGAGACGCTGCCCCGGCGTCGGCAAGACCTACGCCATGCTCGAGGCAGCGCAGCGACGCGCAGGCGCGAAGGCGTCGACGTCGTGGTCGGCGTCGTCGAGACCCACGGCCGCGCCGAGACCGAAAGCGCTCGCTCGCAGGGCCTGGAGGTCATCCCGCAAGCAGGCCCGTCGAGTATCGCGGCCAGACGCTCGCACGAGATGGACCTCGATCGCGATCCTAGCGCGCCGGCCCGCGATCGTGCTCGTCGACGAGCTCGCGCACACCAACGTCGACGGCAGCCGCCACCCAAGCGCTATCTCCGACGTCGACGAGCTCCGCTCGAGGCCGGGCATCGACGTCTACACCACGATCAACATCCAGCACCTCGAGAGCCTGAACGACGTCGTCGCGCAGATCACCGGCGTGCGCGTGCGCGAGACCGTCCCCGACGGCATCCTCGAGCGCGCCGACGAGATCAAGCTCGTCGACCTGCCGCCCGAGGACCTGATCAAGCGTCTCGAGGAGGGCAAGGTCTACCTCGGCCGCGCCGCCGAGCGCGCCCTCGCCAGCTACTTCACGCCCGGCAACCTGACGGCGCTCCGCGAGCTCGCGCTCCGGCACGCCGCCGAGCGCGTCGACGACGAGATGCAGGCCTACATGCGGGCGCACGCCGTCAGCGGCACGTGGGCGGTCGACCGAGCGCATCCTGGTCGGCGTGCAGCGACGGCGCCGCTGGCCGAGCGCCTGGTGCGGGCGGCGCGCCGGATTGCGCGGCGCGGCGCCGCGTCGAGTGGCTCGCGGTCTTCGTCGAGACCACGGCGTTCGCGCGCCGCGAGCGAGGCCGCCAAGCAGCGGGTCGCCAAGACGCTCGCGGCTCGCCGAGCGGCTCGGCGGCGAGCCGGTCACGATCGCGCGGCGAGCACGTCGCCGGACGAGCTCGTGCGCTACGCCAAGGCCGCGCAACGTCACCGAGCATCGTCCTCGGCAAGCCCGACCGCTCGTGGTGGCGGACGCTGCTCTCGCCGTCGCCGATCCGCGACGTCATCGACCGCGAGCGGCGACATCGGCGTGCGCGTCATCACCGGGCGAGCCCGGCACGCCGCGGCGACCATCGCCGACGCCGCGGCGCCGCCGGTCACGCCGGGCTACGGCGCGGCCGCTACCTGCGTCGCGCTCGGCGGCCGTGCATGGCGGCCGCCGCCGTCGCCAAGGGGCTCGGAGCTCGCCGCGGGCCTCGACGACCCGGCGATGGTCTTCCTCGGCGGCGTCCTGCTCGTCGCCGTGCTCGCCGGGCTCGGGCCGTCGATCGCCGCGTCGTTCGTGAGCCTCCTCGTCTACGATTTTCTCTTCGTCGAGCCGCGCTTACACCCTCACGGTCGACGAAGCCGCAGGACATGCTCGTCGTTGGCCGTCTTCCTGCCGGTCGCGATCCTGACGAGCCAGCTGACCGCGCGTGCGCGCGACCAGGCCGCGCTCGCGCGCCATCGCGAGCAGCACACCGGCGGCGCTCTACGCGTTCGCGCGCCAGATCGCCGGCGCGGTCGGGCTCGACGACCTCCTGCCGCATCGTCGTCGCGCACGTCGCGCGGCCTCTTCCGAGTCGCCACGCCGATCGTCGCTGACGCAGGACGGCGGGCACCTCGGCGGTGCGCGCCACGGAGCCGCCGGACGCCGCGCTCGGCGACGACCGAGCTCGGCGGCGGCGGCGTGGGTCTGGGACCACGACGAGCCGCGCCGGACCGCGGAACGCGAGACGCTCCCGAGCGGCGAGTGGCTGCAACGTGCCCGTGCAAGACCGCGCGCGGGATGGTCGGCGTGCTCGGCCTCCGACCGTCGGCCGACGGGCTTGACGCTCGATCAGCGCCAGCTCCTCGACGCGCTTCGCGCGACCAGGTCGGCGATCGCCATCGAGCGCACGCGCATCGACGTCGTCGTGCTCGAGGAGCAGGCCAAGACCGAGGCCGATCCTCGAGGCGAGCGAGGACGGGCTCGATCGTCCTCGACCCCGACGGGACGATCGAGCACGTGAACGAGGTGGCGTGCGCCATCCTCGAGGTCGAGCGCGCGGACGGCGCTGCGAGGCCCGCTTCGACGACCTCGGCGTCGACCCATCCGCACTACCTGCGGCTCCGCGAGGCCGTCGCGCGAGATCCTCGCCCATCCCGAGCGCGAGCGCGACCGGGTCGAGATCACGCTCTTCCTGCGCGGCCGCGACCACTCACTACGTGCTGCGCCCGACGCGCTGCCACGCCCGCGACGGCACGCCGGCCGGCCTCATCCTGACGCTGCAGGACGTCACCTACCTGCGCGACCAGGAACGCCGGCGCGAGAACCTCGTCGCCACGCTTGTCGCACGAGCTCCGCACGCCGCTCACGTCGCTCACGCATGGCGGTCGAGCTGCTGCCGAGCGCGAACGCCGGCACGCCACGAGCGAGCAGCGCCGGCTGCCTCGACACCGCGCACGAGGACGTGCTGCGCCTGCAGGACGTGGCCCAGCAGTTCCTCGACGTCGCCGCGTCCGCGCGCGATGGCGATCGCCGTCGAGCCGCGAGCGGGTCGACGTCGCGGCGCTCGTCGAGCGCGTCGCGCACGCTCTTCGCGATCCAGGCCGAGGAGAAGCAGGTGCAGATCACGAGCACGCTCGCCGCCGAGCGCGCGTCCTCGACGGCGACGAGACCAAGCTCACCTGGGCGCTCTCGAACCTGGTCGCCAACGCGCTCCGCTACACGCCGCGCGGCGGCCGCATCGACGTCGCGGCGACGACCGAGGCGACGCTGGTGCGGATCGTCCGTCCACGACACCGGTCCCGGCATCCCGCCGGAGCAGCAGCGAGCGCATCTTCGAGCGCTTCGACCAGCAGCCGGCGGCGGCGACGCCGGCGCGCGCCGGGCTCGGGCTCGCCATCGTGCGCGACATCGTGCAAGCCCACGGCGGACGGGTGCATCTCGAGAGCACGGCCGCGGCACGGCAGCCGCTTCACGCTCGAGCTGCCCGCGGAGCTGACGATGGCGACGCATCCTCATCGCCGACGACGAAGCGAACATCCGCAACCACCTCGCGACGCTACGTGCGGAGCCTCGGGCACGAGGTCGAGACCGCCGCCGACGGCGTCGAGGCGCTGCGCGCGCTCGGACGGCGCCGCTTCGACGTCGTCGTTCTCCGACGTCCGCATGGCGCGGCATGGACGGCCTCGCGCTCCTCGCGCGAGATCGCGCGCGCGCGCGCCGGAGACGACGGTCGTGCTGATGACCGCCTACGCGACGCGTCGCCCAGGCGGTCGAGGCGATGCGCGCCGGCGCCCACGACTACCTGGTGAAGCCGTTCGCGCCTCGACCAGGTCGACCTGCGTGCTCGGCCGCGTGCTCGAGCTGCAGGGTCTCCGGCGCGAGAACCGCCGCCTGCGCGCGGCCGCCGGCGAGGCGCCGATCCTCGACTCGGCGAGCCCGGCGATGCAGCAGGCGCTCGCCGACCGCCGAGCGGCGCCGCGCCGAGCGATGCCGCCGTGCTGCTGACCGGCGAGAGCGGCACCGGCAAGACCGTGCTGGCGCGCCAGATCCACGACTGGAGCCGGCGCGCCGCCGGTCCGTTCGTGACCATCGCCTGCACGACGCTCGCCGAGCACCTGCTCGAGAGCGAGCTCTTCGGCCACGTCCGCGGCGCGTTCACCGGCGCGCGTCGAAGGACAAGGCCGGCCGCGTCGAGGCGCGCGGCCGGCGGCACGCTCTTCCTCGACGAGGTCGGCGAGCTGCCGCTCGAGCTGCAGGCGAAGCTCCTGCGCTTCCTCGAGGAGCGTCGCTTCGAGCGCGTCGGCGGCCACCACGACGTCGACCGTCGACGCGCGGGTCGATCGCCGCCACCAACCGCGACCTCGACGACGAGGTCGCGGCGCGGCACGGTTCCGCGAGGACCTCTTCTTCCGCCTGAACGTGGTCGGCATCCGCTTCCCGGCGCTGCGCGAGCGACGCGAGGACCTCGACGCCTTCATCGATCATCTGCTCGCGCGGCTCGCCGCGCGCGATCGCCGCCCGCCGCTCCGGCTCTCGGCGGCGGCGCGCGCCGTCCTCCACGCCTACGGTGGCCGGAAACGTCCGCGAGCTGCAGGAATGCGCTCGAGGCGCCGCCCGCGGTCCTCACGCACGGCGACGAGATCCAGGCCGGACGAGCTCCCGATCGGCTGCATGCTCCGCAGCGCGCCGCCACCGAGCGTCGACCGGCTCCTCGTTGGGAGAGTGGAGAAGCGCCACATCGAGTGAGTGCTCGCGGAGTCGACGACGCTCGAGAAGCGCGGCGCGGCTCGGCATTGATCTCCGACCTCGGCGGCGCAAGCGGTACCGGCTCGACTGGTAGCCGCGCCGCGCAAGCGCTCGTCAGCTTGCGCTGACGTGTTTCTGCTGCCGACGGCCGGCGGCGTCTCAGGCAGGACCAAGCCGACCCGCTTCGCCGTCACGATCCCGACTCCCAGTCCCGCCCGCGCGCCCGCCGTCCAGTGCGCCTGCCAGCCGCGCCGGCTGGTGTCGTTCACGCAGATCATCTCGAGCCCGGCGGAGCGGTACCAGTCGCTGAGCTCGCGGAGATCGTGGAAATGCGTGATCGGGTCGAAAGCCGGTCGTGCCGCCGCGATCCGCGTCCGCCACGAATGGTCCACGTAGTCCGGGGAGGAAAGCGATCGACGATCGTGCCGAGTCCCCATGCGTTTTTCACGAGACGGAGCGGCTCCCGGTACGAGGGCAGAGAGAGCGCCCCGGCGACGGCCGTCGAGGAGGGACGCCGAGCGCGCGCGCGGTACCGGAGAAGATGCCGGGTCCCGGCGGTGCAGGGCCCGCATGTGCGAAGGCGATAGCTGAACGCCATGCCCTCGTAGCCGCACACACCCAGATGACGACCCGGCCACCGTCAGTCCTTCGCGAAAGGAACGATGGCCTGAAAGCCGCGCGTGCGGGGTCGGGCGTGTGGTGAAGGACGCCGAAGCGGCCAGACGATGTCCGAAGTAGATCCTGTCGGAGCGGCCGATCGAGCACACGCATTGCCCTGGACGACGTGGCAGTTCGGCATGGCCCGCGCTGACCTCACGTAGCGCGCGGTCGACGCCGCCGGAAGGTCGATTGCCCGCCACCTCGGCTCCTTGCTGCCCGCGACGTACATGTGGCGGCCAGAGCCGCGGCCGACGTCGAGCACGAGCTTGCCCTGGAGGGTGCTCGCCCGCGAGCGCGTACTCCGGGGACAACGCGCCAGGTTCGTCCGCCACTGGGCGCGGGCGCGGGAGCCGGGCGGCGGAGAATCGAGCCGTTGGCGCGTGAAGCTCTCAGAGCGTGTCGGCGAGCTCGTGGCCCGCGTCGTCTTTACCGCGGAGGAACTCAGGATGCGCCGCGAAGAACTCGGGATAGCGCCCGACGCATCCGATCGAGCAACGGCGTCGCGAGGTCGCGGCACTCCCGATGACCGGGTAGCTCGCGCCACACGCCGTACACCGGAGCGCACCGTCGAGGACCTCCGGGTCGCGCGGATGGTCGCTCGAGCGCGGCCCCCGTCGCGAACGAGTCGAGCTCCGAACGCGCTCCGACACGCCAGGACAGACGATGATTTCGAGGGCTTCTGACGCATCGAGGTAGCGAACACCATGGCGCGGCGGACCCGCGCCGGGGTGCGGAACGCTTAGTCGAGGCCGGCGCGAGGTGTCAATCGATTCTAGCGCGCGCCGGCGCGCGTCTCTCAGAGCCAGGGCGAGCCCCAGCTACTGCACGAGAAGGCCGCCCGCCACGATGAAGCGCGCCCCCGAGCACGGTCATCAGGGCAGGGCCGCTCGCCCAGCACCACGGCGACGGCGACGACCTGGCTCACGACGAAGAAGACCGCGATGTAGCGCCCAGCGGGGGCCGAAGTCGACGGCGCGATTCAGGTTCACGACGAATCCGTAGAGCGTCAGCACGAGCGCACCGACCACGAGCCAGGCCCGCGCTCCGCTGGGCAGACCGCGGCGGATCAGCGCATCGCCGCCGCTTTCGAGGCGCGGCGGCGAGGATCAACGAGGCGAGCGTCGGGAGACGAGGCGTCATCCCCATCCCTACCAACCGCGGGTCGGCGTCTCCCACCGCCGGCCGCGGGCGCTCATCGTCAGCCGACGGCGCGCTCGGCCTCCGCATCCATGCCGAGCTCCGCGACCAGCGAGCTCGCGAAGCGCTGGCGAGGCGCGGTGCAGAAGCGGCTCTTCACGGCGGAGACCGTGAGGCCGAGGAGCTCCGGCGGCCTCGTCGGTGTCGCGCTCCTCGACGTCGCGACCAGGATCACGAGCGCGCGATACGACTCGGGCAGGCGATCGATGCAGCGGCGGACGATCTGAGCGCGTCACTGACGCCGCTCGGCGAGGCTCTCGGTCGCCGGCGTCCCAATCGACGACGCCGTGCGCGAGAGCGCCCTGCTCATCGAAGCTCGGGAGAGGATCGTCGATCGACTCCTCAGGGCGACGGCGGCGAGTGCGCAGGCGCATGAGCGCGCGGTTCACGACGATGCGGTGGAGCCAGGTCAGGAAGCTTGGCGTCGGCGTCGAACCTCGTCGATGCCGCGGAAGGCGGAGAGCAGCGCCTCCTGCACGACGTCGCGGGCGTCGTCCTCGCTGCGGAGATAGCGGCGCGCGCGACCGCGAGCATCGCACCACCATGCTCGCCGGACGAGCTGCTCGTAGCTCGCGTCGTCGTCGCCGGCACGGAGCGCCGTGATCAGGTCGTGCTCGCCGAGGTGGTTGGTCGTCCGGGTGCGCGTGGGTGATCAGCTTCAGCATGGCGTTGCTCCCTCCTGGCGAGTAAGGAGAGCAACGGTCGTTCAGCGCGGACGCACCGACCGTCATGAAGCGCCCCCGGCTGGAGGCCCGTGCATCCAGCGGGTGGCGAAGGCCGTTCTCCCGAGGATCCGCGGCGGGCAGGAGCAACGACATTTCGTGAGGGCCGCGGCCGGGCCGCGAGCGTTCGTGGGACCTACGAGATGTCGTGCCCGGCGGCCGACCTTCCGGAGTACAGGCGCCCCACGCTACAGTGCGCGCCCCGGAGGAGATGAACGTGGACATCGATCCGAAGCTCGTTGCGGCCGCGCGTGCGGCATTTCCGGCCGCCGCCAAGACGGTCACTCTCGGGCGCCGCATCCATGGCGGCGCCTGCGCGCCAGAGCCTCTCGTCCAGGTCCCCGCTCGCCATGCTGAACCGGCACGGCCTGATCGCGGGCGCGACCGGCACCGGCAAGACCAAGACGCTTGCAGCTGATGGCCGAGCAGATCTCGGCCGCCGGCGACGCCGGTCTTCCTCGCCGACCTGAAGGGCGACCTCTCCGGGCATCGGCGTCGCCGGCGAGGCGAGCGATCGCGGTCGCGACGCGCGCGCGCGAGACCGGCTACACGTGGAAGCGCGACGGCGTTTCCGATCGAGCTCGTGAGCCTGACGGGCAACGCGCGGCGCCCAGCTCGCGCGCGACCGTCTCGTCGTTCGGCCCGCTCCTCCTCGCCGAAGGTGCTCGGCCTGAACGAGACCCAGGCGAGCGTGCCTCGCGATGGTCTTCAAGTACTGCGACGACCGCGATCTCCTGCTGCTCGACTTCGCCGATCTGCGCGCCGTGCTCCAGCACCTGACCGGCGACGGCGCCGCCGACCTCGAGGACTACGGCGGCATGTCGAAGGCGAGCGTCGGCGTGCTGCTGCGCGAGATGGTCGAGCTCGAGGCGCCAGGGCGCGCTCGCGTTCTTCGGCGAGCCAGAGTTCGAGCTCGAGGATCTCGCTGCAGGTCGAGCGCGACGGCCGCGGACTCGTCACCGTGCTCGAGCTCGCCGACGTGCAGGACAAGCCCGCGCTCTTCTCGACGTTCATGATGTGGATGCTGGCGCGGCTCTACGACGACGCTCCCGGAGGTCGGCGACCTCGATCAGCCGAAGCTGATGTTCTTCTTCGACGAGGCGCATCTCCTCTTCAACGGCGCGCAGCAAGGCGTTCCTCGACCAGGTGCGAGCAGGTCGTGCGGCTGGTCCGCTCGAAGGGCGTCGGCGTCTTCTTCGTGACCCAGAGCCCGAAGGACGTGCCGCCCGACGTCCTCGGCCAGCTCGGCCACCGCGTGCAGCACGCGCTCCGCGCCTTCACGCCCGACGACGAGAAGGCGCTGAAGGCGGCCGCGCGCACGTTCCCGAAGACCGAGCTTCTACGACGTCGAGGAGACGCTCACGACGCTCGGCATCGGCGAGGCGCTCGATCACGGTGCTCGGAGCGAACGGGGCGCCGACCCCGCCCTTCGCGACCCGTCTCATGCCGCCCGCGTCCCGCATGGGACCGCTCACGGACGCGGAGCTCGGGCTCGCGGCTCACGACGCGCGCAGGTGAAGAAGTACGCGCAGGCCGTCGACCGCGAGAGCGCCCGCGAACGGCTCTCCGAGCGCAGGTGAAGCCCGTGGCGAGGTCGAGCGACGCGCGCGACACCGGCACCGGCGCGCGGCAGGGAAGGAAGCCGCCGAGCACGCTCGAGCAGGTGCTCACGTCGCCGCTCACGCGCTCGGTGGCGACGCAGGTGACGCGGAGCCTCATGGGCGCGCTCTTCGGTCCGACGTCGCCGCCGGCGCTAGCGCGCTTCCACCGACGAGAGCGGTGGCCACCTCGACCGGCACCTCTCGAGATGCGGTGCACCGCCGAGCTTCAAAAATGCGCGGGAGCCTGGCATACGGTGGTATGCATTTCGATCAAGACACGGACCGGGCGGAGTGGATCGGGGTCGGCACGCGGCTGGTCGTCCTACTCGTGGCCTTCGCCATCGCCTGCGGGACTTTCGCCATGGGCTGCGGCATTTTCGGGCCGCGTCCCGAACCGCCTCCCGCACCTGCTCCCACGCCGACGACGACGCCCGAGTCTCCACCTCTTGCTGCGCCTCGACGAGCGGCGAGTCTACGTGGTGGAGAACGACGTCAAGCAGCCGCCGGAGGGCTATCTCGGTGGCCATCGGCCAGCCGAAGTGGCCGACGCCCACCGGACAGCTTTCAGATCAACGAGCTGGTCGAGAATCCCGATTTCCTGGCGTTCGATTTCAACGACCCGAAGAAGCCCGATCGCGGTCGCGTCCCGCCGGGTCCCAACAATCCGCTCGGTCTGCGCTGGATGGGCTTCGCAACGGCGCACGGCTGGCAGGTCGGGTTCCACGGCACCGCCAAAACCTCGGTGCTCGGACAAGCCGTGAGCCACGGCTGTGTGCGCATGTCGAATACCGACGTCGTCGAGGTCTTCAAGCGCGTCAAGCTCGGGACCACGGTGGTCGTCGAGCCCTAGTGCCCCGAGTCTGAAGTCCGTCACCGAATTCTGCGGGTCTTTTCGGCGGGGCCCGCGTTGCCTCCTCGGAATAGTCCAGACTATGCCGTGCCGTCGTCGCCTTGGCCCCGCCGAAAATCCCTCGCAGCCTTTGGCAACGGACTCCGGACTCGGGACACTAGCTCGCGAGCGCTCCCGCGGCCGCCGTCCTTGCCGCCGGCCGGCGGCCGCGCAAAACCCCGTGCGCAAGCCGGCTCACGGGTAGACGACGACGCTCGTGCCGAGCTCGACCCGGTCGTAGATCCGGATCACGTCGGCATTCCGCATGCGAATGCACCCGCCGCTCACGCGCTGACCGAGCAGCTCCGGGTGCGGGGTGCCGTGGATCCCGACCGTCCATCCGTCCCCGTGCGCGAACCCGATCCAGCGCTCGCCGAGAGGGTTTGTCGGGCCAGGCGGGATCCGCTCGAGAACGCGCGACCGATCGTCCGGGTCGACTTTGTGGAAGTCGGGATGCTCGACCATCTCTTCGACGTGGAATTGGCCGGTCGGCGTCTCGTGCCCGTCGCGACCGATCGCGATCGGAAACGATTCGACCCCGCCGTCGTCCGTCACCATGTCGAGACGCCGCTCCTTCAACCGGAGCACCAGGTATGTGGACGCCCGCTCGCTCGGGAGAGATTGGGTCGTCACCCGAGCTCGAGGTACGCCATCGGGCTTCGCGCCCGTGGGCCCGCAGGCGCAGAGGCCCGCAGCGAGGGAGGAAGATCACGCCTAGCAGTCGCATGCACGTGGCCCCGAATGACGATGGGCGGCGAGGCCTGGAGGCCTCGCCGCCCATTTCGAACGTCGGCTCGTCGAACCGAGCCTACTACGATGGAACCCTGATCAACCGCCGCGACGCTCGATCACCGGCGGCGGAGGCGGCGGAGGTGGCGGGGGCGGAGGCGGAGGCGGTGGTGCCACGCGCGGCGGCGGCTCTTCCGGCTCGGAAGACGTGCACCACGGTGAGGCCGGTCGACGCCCACTGGCGGGCAATGTCCGAGCCCGGACGCGCCACCATGTTGGCGTAGTCGTAGCGGCCGAACCATCCGAGCGTGGTGTTGGGCGCGACCTCGAAGGCGATCCCGCCGCCGGCGTTGAAGCCGACGCCGTCATCGCTCATCTGGCCGCTGATGTCGCGGTAGTAACCGCCCTGAATCCCGACGTACGACTCGACCCCACCGGTCAGCAGCGAGAATCGCGGACCGCTCGTGATCGAGAAGACGCTTGCGATGTCGTCCGTGGTGGAGTGACCGTCGCAACAATGATGCTCGCCGTCGTAGATGAAGAACTGCGGGTTGGCGATCAGCGACAGCGCGAAATTGTCGCTGAGATTGAACCGATAGCCACCTTCCATGCCGACCGTGCCGCCGATGTCTGGATCGATCGTGTGGCGATACTTCGTCAGCGGAAATGCCATGCCGGCGTTCACCCCCACTTCGGGACCGTCAGCATAGGCGGTACTGCCGAGGCCAACGATCGCCGCACACAACGCGACCACGAGACCTCTCTTGGTTACGCTCCCCATAGTGTTCCCTCCTTGACCCTTCTACTCGTTGGTACAACGTTCCGTTTGACACTCTGCAACGCCCGCACATGATGGCGAATCGATACGTCGAGGACAAGTGGGTAGTAATTCTTTTGATAACGATTAGTTATGCTTCTTGCTTGACAGCGGATGGGGTGGCGGGCCCAACATCCTCCGCATGAATACGGAGTAAGTAGCTCGTCACGACTGTTGTTGTCGGGAGGCCCGGGAGGCATCGCCCCCGGGCCTTTTTCATTTTCGGCCCCAGGCGGCTCGGGGATCTGACACCGAGCCAGGACCGTCAGACGCGTTTCGCCGTCCATTCCGCCACCATAGCGGCGGCGCGCTCCGCGTCTGTCTCGTCCAACGGCCGCGCCTGATAGGTGAGCTCCAGCGTCACCTCGTTCGGATCCCGGAAGGAGATCGACGACCATACGCCGTCGTGATCGACCGGTCCCGCGACCCTGAGACCATGCGCTTCGAGGCGCGCCTTCCAGGCGGCGAGCGTCTCCGGCGAGTCGACGCTCATCGCGAAGTGGCGCACCCACGGCGGGATGTGGTCGCGCTTCGGCTCTTCCAATCCGGGGATGTCGCGGAAAGGCACCGACCCGGATCATTGCTTGACAGGGAGTGACGGCTCCGGCAGAAGACCATCCCATGATTTCGGCGCGTGCAGCTCTTCGCTGTTGTTGTACCGAGGCCCGGGAACGCTCCCGCGCTTGCGGTCGCGCCGTCCGCGTCGCTGACTAGTTCCTAGTCGGCCTCGTCGTCGAGATCGAAAGGCCCGGGAGGCATTGCCCCCGGGCCTTTTTCTTTCGGCTCCTTCAGGAGCCGACCCCTTTCCGACTCGACGACAAGGAGAAACGACGATGAACAAGACAATGCACCTCCGCTGGCTCCGCCTGAAGCGCCAGACGCGCCTCACCGGTCCGCGGGCCGCCCAGCGCCGCACCGCCGCGTGGGCGAGCCTCCCGATTTTCACCGAGCTCACCACCGACCCCGTCGTCACGACCGCCCCTGCGCGCCTGGCACTCCGATGACGACGACACATGTGGTGTCGACGACGGTAGCCGCACTGTCACGCGTGAGGTTCGGGGAAACGCCGCGCAGTGGAGCTCCGACAAAGCGAACCGACGCTCCGCCTCGCCGGCATCGGCAAGACCTACACATCGCACGACGCGGTCGAGGCGGTGCGCGCGGTCGATCTCGACGTCGCAGCAGGCGAGTTCGTCTGCGTCGTCGGACCGCGCGGCAGCGGGACATCGACGTTGCTCGCAATGGTCGCCGGTCTCGAACCGGTGACGCGCGGGCGCATCACGAGTGGCGGACGGCGCGTCCGCGGCAGCGGGTCGGATCGCGCGCTCCTGATCAAGGACGCGGGACTGCTGCCGTGGCTCGACGCGCGGCGGAACGTCGAGTTGGCGTTGCGTCACCAGCGTCTCGCGGCCTTCGACCGTGCAGCGATCGCCCGCCGTTGTCTCGACCTGGTGTCGCTGCACCGCTTCGAAGCGACGCCGGCAGTGGAGCTGTCGGCCGCACAGCAGCATCGCGTCGCGCTCGCACGAGCGCTCGCCAGCGACCCCACCGTGCTCTTGATGGACGAGCCGTACGCGGACCTCGACCCGAAGACGCGCGCGGCGCTGCATAACGAGCTGCAGGCGGTCTGGACGGCCACCCGCAAGACCATCATCTTCGCCACCCACGACCCGCTCGAGGCAGTCACCCTCGCCGACCGGGTCGTCGTGTTGTCGCCGCGTCCAGCCCGCGTCCTCGCCGAGCTCGCGATCAACTTGCCGCGGCCGCGCTGGGCCGACGACCCCGCCCTGCAGGCATGCGCACGCGACGTACTGCTGGGACTGCGAGCAGCGGCTGCATGACGTCTCGCCACACACGACACTCACGGAGGTAACACCCATGCCCCACTGGTTCGACGACAATGCCAATTCCATCGGACGCACCCCACTGGTCCGCTTGAATCGCATCCACGACGGCGCCCCTGCGACGATCCTCGCCAAGATCGAGGGCCGCAATCCCGGCTACTCGGTCAAATGCCGGCTCGGCGCCGCCATGGTCTGGGACGCCGAGAAACGCGGTGTTCTCGGTCCCGGGAAGGAGCTCGTCGAGCCGACGAGCGGCAACACCGGCATCGCACTGGCGTTCGTCGCCGCGGCCCGCGGCTATCCGCTGACGCTCACCATGCCCGACACGATGAGCATCGAGCGCCGGAAGCTCCTGCTCGCATACGGCGCCAAGCTCGTCCTCACCGAGGGGCACGCGGCATGCGCGGCTCGATCGCGAAGGCCGAGCAGATCGTCGCCTCCGATCCCGGGCGCTTTCTGCTGCTGCAGCAGTTCAGCAATCCCGCGAACCCGGCGATCCATGAGCGCACGACCGGCCCCGAGATCTGGGACGACACCGAGGGCGAGGTCGACGTCTTCGTGTCGGGTGTCGGCACCGGCGGTACCATCACCGGCGTCTCGCGCTACCTGAAGCACACCCGCCGGAAACCGATCCTCTCGGTCGCCGTCGAGCCGGAACTGAGCCCGGTGCTGACGCAAACGCGCGCCGGCGCGCCGCTCGCGCCGGGGGCGCACAAGATCCAGGGCATCGGCGCCGGCTTCGTGCCGGACGTGCTCGACCTCGGCCTCGTCGATCAGATCGAGACCGTCAGCAACGAGGAGGCGATCAGCTACGCCCGGCGTCTCAGCCGCGAGGAGGGCATCCTCTCCGGCATCTCGAGCGGCGCCGCCGTCGCCGCCGCCATCCGCATCGCCCGCCAACCCGAGTACCGCGGCAAGACCATCGTCACCGTCCTTCCCGACTCGGGCGAGCGCTACCTCAGCTCGGCGCTCTTCGAAGGAATCTTCGACGCCCAAGGAGGTGCCCTGTGAACGCCCGCTTGGTGGAAACCGTGGCGCCCCGGTCGCGGTGGGCGCTCGACGACGTCGTCGACGCGCTCGCCGCCGCCAATACCGACCTGCTCCCACTCGACCGGGCCGCGCGTGGCGCGCTGTCGCTGCCCTCGCGCGAGGCGCTCGAGGTGATCGTCTCGGACCTGCAGGCTGGGCTCTTCCCGGCCCATTTCGGTGCCAGCGATGCTGTCCGCTGGCGGCCTCCGGCAGTTCGTCCGGCAACGCCTCGACACCGCGCTCACGAGCCTCCAGGAGCAGGTGCGGCGCGGACTCCTCTTGCAGTGCCCGCACGACGCGCGCCGCTGCGATACGTGCGAGGCAGCGCGCCGGCGAGGCGATCGACGAGTTCGCGCGTCGCCTGCCCGCCGTCCGGAAGCTCCTCGGCAGCGACGCGCGTGCGGCCTACGAAGGCGACCCGGCGGCGACCAGCGCCGACGAGGCCGTCTTCTGCTACCCCGGCATCACCGCCATCACGTACCAGCGGCTCGCCCACGAGCTCTACGCTCTGGGTGTACCGCTCATCCCGCGCATGATCACCGAGATCGCGCACGGCGCGACCGGTATCGACATCCATCCGGGCGCGCGCATCGGCGGCAGCTTCTTCATCGATCACGGCACCGGCGTCGTGATCGGCGAGACCTGCGTCATCGGCGAGCGCGTGCGGCTCTACCAGGGGTCACGCTCGGCGCGAAGAGCTTCCCGACCGACGAGCGCGGCCGTCCCATCAAAGGACGCCCGCGCCATCCGATCGTGGAGAACGACGTCACCATCTACGCCGGCGCCACCATTCTCGGCCGCATCACGATCGGTCGCGGCTCGAGCATCGGCGGCAACGTCTGGCTCACCCGCGCCGTGCCGCCGGGGAGCTCGATCACTCAAGGCCCCGCTCGCGACGACA
>ERZ1370068.6156-contig-5158_pt1 | contig 16309 bp, 25 predicted proteins | sample MGYA00561227_ERZ1370068 | MGnify/ENA primary metagenome ERZ1370068 (study PRJEB38410, sample SAMEA6850437) | metagenome | study: Metagenomic assessment of the ecological functions of the soil: analysis of the soil microbiota associated with the...
ACCGGTGAAATCGTGACGGAGGGATTGCCGGTCACCGATGCGGGAGGCCGTCGAAGAGCCGCCGATTGTCGACGCGCAGCCGATCGAGTCTCCGGAACCGGCCGTGGTTGAAATGGACACCGAGGTCGTCGCGCCCGGCGAAAGGGACTCGCGCGCAAGCGGAAGGCGGCGGCGCCGCGTGCCAAACGCAAGGCGAGAGGGCGAAGGCCGCAGAACGGCCGCGCGCGGAAAGCCTCGCCCCTCGGCTCCGCTCGAGGTGCAGCGCACGAAGTCCAGGCCGCGTGACCGCTAATACATCGTCTCCACGAATCCGCCGTGCGGCGTCCACTGGATGCGCCGCACGGCAGCATCTGTCAGGCTGCCGATCGGCCTGACGTACACCAGAACTTCTTCATACTTCGCGCGCAGCGGCTTGACGAGCTCCGCCGCAATCTGCCGCGCGTCTTCCGGTTTGTCCGCCTCGACGTCGATCACCATCGCGCGAGCGCGGACGTGGCGCGTGTGACCGTCCATGGCTCGCGTTTCGCGAATGGCGAGGACGTTGCCATCTTGTTGAGCGCGCGAACCAGGTCGGTCAACGCCGGGAGGCGTGGGAGCTGGCTCTCGGGCGCGCAGACCACACGACGAGCGCCGCGAAAAGACCGAACGCGGCGAGCCAGGCAACGCCGGCGACGAGCAGCCGGGCCATTGCGTGGATCCTGAAGGTTACAGGTTACAGGTATACAGGTTACAGGGTCGAAGCGCAGACTGCGACCGATCTCCCTTGTAACCTATAACCAGTAACCTGTAACCTCGAATCCAGTGGCCACCAACTACACCGCGAAAGACATCACCGTCCTCGAGGGGCTCGAGCCGGTCCGCAAGCGGCCCGGCATGTACATCGGCGGCGTCGGCACCGCCGGCCTCCACCATCTCGTGTGGGAAATCCTCGACAACGCCGTCGACGAGGCGATGAACGGCTACGCGTCGAACATCGTCGTTGACGCTGCACGAGGACGGCAGCTCGATCACGATCGTCGACGACGGCCGCGGCATTCCGGTGGACAAGCACGCGAAGTCGAAGAAGAGCGCGCTCGAGGTGATCTTCACGGTGCTGCATGCGGGCGGCAAGTTCGAGCAGGGCAACTACAAGACCGCCGGCGGCTGCACGGCGTCGGCGCGAGCGTCGTCAACGCGCTGTCATCGGAACTGCGCGCCAGCGTCAAGCGCGACGGCGCCGACGTGGGAGATGTCGTTCAAGCGCGGCAAGGCGACCGGGCCCGCTGAAGAAGGCCGGCGCCGCGCGCGGCACGGGCACGACGCGTCTACTTCCACCCCGACTCGACGATCTTCCCGAAGGTGGAATTCGATCCCGCGGTGATCCGCGAACGCCTCGAGGTCGTCAGCTACCTTCACAAGGGCGTGCGCGTCACGTTCGACAACGAAGTCGACGGCAAGAAAGAGGTCTTCCAGCACGACGAAGGGCATCGTCGACTTTCTCAGGAAGATCGTCGCCGAGCGCGGCGCCAAGCCGTTGCACGAGGCGCCGTTCACGCTCGACGCGCGACAGCGTCACCGCGGCTCGACCTCGTGCTGCAGTGGACGGAGGCGACCGACGAGCACCTGCGCAGCTACGTCAACGGCATTCCGACCGGCTCGGGCGGCACGCACGAGAACGGCTTGCGCGCCGGCCTCGGCAAGGCGGTTCGCAATTACATCGATACCCACAACCTTTCGCCGAAGGGCGTGACGCTCGCCGCCGAAGACATCCGCGAAGGGCTGACCGGCGTCATCAGCATCTTCATCGAGGAGCCGCAGTTCCAGGGGCAGACCAAGGATCGGCTTGAACAATCCCGAGCTGACGTCGGCGATCGACTCGGCGGTGCGTCCGGCGCTCGGAGCACTGGCTGAATCACGAACCGCACGCGTGGCCGAGGCGATCGTCGCGCGCATCATCCTCGCGGCGCGCGCGCGCGAGGCGAGCCGCGCGGCGCAGGCGGAGGTCACGCGCAAGACCGCGACGTCCGGCCGCCTGAATCTGCCCGGCAAGCTCAGTGACTGCACCAGCTCCGGCCGCGAGGACAGCGAGCTGTTCATCGTCGAGGGCGATTCGGCCGGCGGATCGGCGAAGCAGGGGCGCGATCGCGGCGAGCAGGCGATCCTGCCGCTGCGCGGCAAGGTGATGAACACCGAGGCGATGACGCTCGCGAAGGTGCTCGAGAACAAGGAGCTGGCGGATCTCGTGACCGCGCTCGGCTGCGGGCTCGGCAAGAACTTCGACCTCGCGCGGCTGCGCTACGGCAAGCGTCATCATCCTCGCCGACGCCGATTCCGACGGCCACCACATCGCGACGCTGCTGCTCACGTTCATCTACCGGCACCTGCCGCAGCTGATCGCCAACGGCAGGGTCTTCCTGGCGCAGCCGCCGCTCTATCGCATCGACATCGGCAAGGAGACGTTCTGGGCGCTCGACGACGCGCACACGCGATCGATCTGCTGAAGCAGCACGGCAACGGCCGCGCGCACGCCGGAGATCACGCGCTTCAAGGGGCTCGGCGAGATGATGCCGAAGGTGCTGTGGGAGACGACGCTCAACCCGCGACGCGCCGGCTGCTGCGCGTCGAGATCGCCGATCAGATCGTCACCGACCGCGTGATCAACGAGCTGATGGGCAAGGATGCGTCGGCGCGGTTCCGCTTCATCATGGAGCGAGCGGAGGATGCACAGGAACTCGACGTCTGGCTGCCGCATCAGGCGAGCGGCGACGCGGACCTCTTGGCTCGCCGAAGCCGCGAAGCGGCGAAGGCGGCTTGGATCCGCGTGGCCGCGATCGCGCTCATCACCGTTCCGCTCGCAGCTCAGAGGACGCCTGTGACCGGCGTTCGCGCAGTCGCCAGCGTCAACCAGCTGCACGAAGTGATGATCTCGCCCGCATCCGATGCCGTGTTCGACGCCAGCGCGGAACCGCCGCTGCAACGACAAGGGCTGGACTGCCGCGCGCAACCAGGCGCTCCTGCTGGCCGAAGCCGGCAACCCGTTGATGGTCGGGAACCGCGTGCGCGACACCGATCAACTGGATGAAGATGTCGCGCGCGCGCTCGTCGACGCGGCCGCCGCCTTGCCGCGACGGCGACGGAGAAGAAGGACGCCAGGGCGCTCGAGGCTGCGGACCGACTCGATCACGGTCGCGTGCGAGGCGTGCCATCGCCCGTACCGCGATCAGGCCGTCAGGATGGGTGCGCCGGCGAAGTAATCAGGATTACTTCTTCGCCTTTTCGTCCATCCACGCATACATCCGCTGCATGCCGCGAAGCGTCCGCGCCTGGTCCCTGAATCTGTGGGAACGAACTCCTGTATGCCGTGAGGTCGACCTTCTGCGCAGCGGCTTCGGCGGACAGCCCCTGCCTGCGAAGATCGGCAGCCTGCTTCATCAAATCTCGTCAGGTATCCCTGGAACGCCGTGATGAGCCCTTTGCCCTTGAATGGCGCTCCATGCCCGGGCAGGTCCGTCTCGAAATCCAGCTTCTTCAGCGCGTCGAGCGTCGTCACCCACTCGTCGAATTGCGCATCGCCCAGTAGGCAATCTGCGATTCCATCAGGTCGCCCGTGCAGACGATCTTCTCCTTCGGTAGATAGACGACCGTGTCGCCATTCGTGTGTCCGCGGCCGAGGAACAGGAGCTGCACCTCACGCCCGCCGAGATCGAGGACCTTCTTCGTCGAGTACGTGACGTTCGGCGGCGTCGGCTTGATTTCCTTCAGCTGCTCCCAGCCTTCCTGCGCCACCGCTGAGCTGCTGCTCGAGCATCTGCTTCGTCGACGGGTCTTTCGCATCGGCAATCTGTTTCTTCAACATCTCGATGCGCCGCGGCACGTTCGTCAACTGTGAGGTCTTGAACGGCTCGCGCTGAAGGACATCGAGTGGTTTCAATCGCCTGCTTCACGTACTCGTGCGCGATGATGTCCGCCTTGCCCGCATAGACCTGGTTGCCGTCCGTGTGGTCGTAATGAAAGTGCGTGTTGACTGACGTAGCGCACCGGTTTGGGCGTGAGCAGCTTCAGATCCTGGATGAACGCTCGCGCCGCGGCTGGAGACGTGCCGGTATCGACGACGAGCACGTCGCGACTGCCGACGATCACGACGTTGTTGCTGCCGGTGACCATCGATCCGGTCGCGGTTGCGTAGTACACGCCGTCCGCGATCTTCTCGAACCTGTACGCTTTGCCTGTTGACACTGGAGACGAGGCCTGCAGAAGCACCGCAAGAAGCAGACTGATAGCTTTCATCTTTTCCTCCGTGGCGTAGAGACTAGACTGAGATCATCAAACCGTCCAAATATGATCGCTCGCTGATTGAAGGGCCCATCGTGCCGGCGGTGTGGAGGCTCGCGTGGCCGACGATGCTGCAGAACGTCATCGCCGGGCTGCAGGGCATCATCGACCACGCCATGGTCGGCCATTTCGTCGGCTACGCCGGCAACGCCGCGATCGGCGTCAGCTGGCAGATCGTCCTCGTCGTCATCGTCTTCATCAGCTCGCTGTTCACCGGCATGGCCGTGCTCGTCGCGCGGTTCGCCGGCGCGAACGAGCCCGACAAGGTCAATCGCGTCGTCTACCAGGCGTTCCTCACGGCGGTCGGGCCTGTCGATCGTCACTCGGCGTCGATCGGCTGGCATGGCGGCGCCGCGGCTGCTCGACGCTGATCAATGCCGCCCCGGAAGTGCAGGCGCGAGGCGCTGCCGTTCCTCCGCACGATGTTCGTCGGCATCTTCGGTCATGATGATGTTCTTCATGCTGAGCGGCGCGTTCCGCGCCGCCGGCGATCCGCGGACGCCGCTTGCGCCTCGGCGTCGCGATGACGGTGCTGACGATCGCGTTCAACGTCATCGCTGATTCCGATGTTCGGCACGATCGGCGCGGCGTTCGGAACGATCGACGAGCAGCACGCTGGTCAGCGTCTACGGCGTCTGGCGGCTGACGCGGCCGGCTTCGGTGATCCACTTCGAGCGCGGCATGGACCATGGCGCCGGACTGGACCGATCATCCGGTCGCTGTTCCGCTTCGGCCTGCCGACCGGTGTCCAGGGCATCGCGATGAACATCGGCGGCGTCTTCCTGCTGCGGTTCATCGGCTCGCTCGAGCACAGCGCCGCGGCGCAGGCTGCCTATCGCGGTCGGTTACACCGAGCTCTTCTCGCTGATCACGTGGACGTCGATCGGCCTGATGGGCGCGCCGGCGACGATCGCCGGGCAGAACCTGGGCGCCGGCAATCCGGATCGCGCCGCCGCAGGGCGTGCACGTCGCGTCGCGCATCGGCCTCGCGCGTCGCGGCGGTCGTTGGCGCGGTGTTCCTGCTCATTCCCGGCTATCTGCTGGCGGTCTTCGGCATGACCGATCCGCTGGTGCTGTCGCATCGGCCGCGCAGCTGCTGCGATATCTCGAGCGTCTCGGGGTCTCTTCATCACGGTTGCGCTGAGCTACACCGGCGGCCTGCAGGGGACCGGCGACACGCGCAGTCCGCTCTACATCTCGATCATTTCGCAGATTGCGATCCCGCTCGGTCTCTGCACGATGATCGAAGCGACGCGCGCCTCGCACCCGGCGACATCTGGATGGCGATCGTGCTCGGCCACGTCACGCGCTGCGTCCTCAGCGTCGCGCGCTTCAGGCAACAGAAATGGCGGACCATCGCGGTAGATATCGAGCCTGCGCGGCCGTGATGCAGTAATTCAAGATGCAAAATTCAAAATGCAATGCCGCCCGTCAGTTGCTGCTGCCGCTTGGTAAACACTCTGATCAGGATTTCGGTGTAAATCGGCGCCGCCAGACTCCATCACAAAGATCTGAGACTGCTCGGCGGCGAAGCAGATCAGCTTTCGCAGATCCTGGCTTCGATTGTCATAAAGACGAAAGCGCGAGTCAGTACAGGTCATGCAGTATTTGCATTTTGCATTTTGAATTTTGCATTACTCTTTTCATAGAAACCGACATGGCAAGTCCGACTGCAACCGCCTCCGAATCGCCGTCCAAGACTCTCACTGAGACAGCCTTGAGTGGATCTGGTCGGTATCGCCGGCATCACACGCGTGCCGCCGCCGGTGAACGAGCCGAATCTCGGCTACCTGCCAGGCTCGCCCGAACGCGCGGAGCTGAAGAAGCCGTCTGAAGTCGATGTCGGCCGACCGCCTCGATATTCCTGTCGTGATCGGCGGACGCGAGATTCAGCACCGGCCGCACGCAGCGAGGCGGTCATGCCGCACAACCATCAGCACGTGCTGGCCGACTGGCACGCGGCGGATCCGCAGCACGTGCAGCGAGGCGATTGCCGCAGCCGGGCCGCGGCGCGCGCGAGTGGGCGAGCTGGACGTGGAGGATCGCGCGGCCGTGTTTCTCCGCGCCGCGGAGCTGCTGACGACGACATGGCGGCAGACGCTGAACGCGGCGACGATGCTCGGGCAGTCGAAGACCGCGTTTCAGGCGGAGATCGATTCGGCGTCGGAGCTGATCGACTTCTGGCGCTTCAACGCCGCATTTCGCGCAGGAGCTGTACGCGCGAGCAGCCGATCAGCACGCACGGATGTCGGAACCAGATCGACTACCGCCCGCTCGAAGGGTTCGTCTACGCGGTCACGCCGTTCAACTTCACGGCGATCGGCGGCAACCTGCCGACGGCGCCGGCGCTGATGGGCAACACCGTGATCTGGAAGCCGGCGTCGAGCGCGATGCTGAGCGGCTACTACATCCTGCGGCTGCTCGAGGCGCGCGGGCCTGCCGCCCGGCGTGATCAACTTCGTGCCCGGCGATGCGGTGCAGATCTCGAACATCCTGCTCGACTCGCCGGACCTCGCCGGCATTCACTTCACCGGCAGCACCGGCGTGTCTTCAACAGCATGTGGAAGAAGGTCGGCGAGAACATCGGCCGCTACCGCGTCGTATCCGCGCATCGTCGGCGAAACGGGCGGCAAGGACTTCATCGTCGCGCACCCGTCGGCGGATCCGCAGGAGGTGGCGGTCGCGATCGCGCGCGGCGGGTTCGAATACCAGGGGCAGAAGTGCTCCGCGGCCAGCCGCGTGTATGTGCCGCAGTCGCTCTGGCCCGAGGTCCGCGATCGCGTGGTCGCGATGATGCGCGACATGAGGATGGGCGACGTCACGCGACTTCCGCAACGTTCATGGGCGCGGTCATCGACAAGAAGTCGTTCGACAAGATCAGCGCGTACCTCGACGACGCGAAGAAGAACGCGAAGGTGATCCAGGGCGGCGGCGCCAGCGGCGACGACGGGCTACTTCGTCGAGCCGACGCTGATCGAGACGACAGATCCCGGCTATCGACTGCTCTGCGAGGAGATCTTCGGCCCGGTCGTGACCGCCTACGCGTACGCCGACTGCGCAGTGGACGCGAGACGCTCGAGATCGTCGATCGCACGTCGCCGTACGCGTTGACCGGCGCGGTGTTCAGCACGCGATCGCGCGGCGATCCGCGAGGCGACGCGATGCGCTGCGCAACGCGCGCCGGCAACTTCTACATCAACGACAAGCCGACCGGCGCGGTCGTCGGCCAGCAGCCGTTCGGCGGCGCGCGAGCGTCGGGCACGAACGACAAGGCCGGACTCGAAACTCAATCTGACCGCGGTGGGTGAGCGCACGGACGATCAAAGAAACGTTCTCGCCCGCCGCGCGAGCACAAATACCCATACATGTCCGAGGATTAGGCCGACCTAAAGGTCGGCCTCTACGGCAAGCTACGACTCGAGCAGAAGATGACCCGGATCCTCGATGTATTCCTTGATCTTCACCAGGAACTGCACCGCCTCGCGGCCGTCGACGATGCGGTGGTCGTAGCTGAGCGCGACGTACATCATCGGACGGATCGCGACCTCGCCATTCGACCGCGACACGGCGCGGTCCTGGATCTTGTGCAGGCCGAGGATGCCGACCTGCGGCGGATTCAGAATCGGCGTGCTCATCAGCGAGCCGAAGACGCCGCCGTTGGTGATCGTGAACGTCCCGCCCGCGAGGTCTTCGAGCGTCAGCGTGCCGTCGGCGGCTCGTTTCGCGAAGTCGCGGATCGCCGTGCTCGATCTCCGCGAACGACATCCGGTCGGCGTCGCGGAGGACCGGCACGACGAGCCCGCCCTCGGCGCCGACCGCCATGCCGATGTCGTAGTAGTGCTTGAGGACGATCTCGTCGCCCTGGATCTCGGCGTTGAGCTGCGGAAACGCGCGCAGCGCGGCGACGCTCGCCTTGACGAAGAACGACGCGATGCCGAGGCCGACGCCGTGCTGCTCCTTGAATGCCTCCTTGCGGCGCTCGCGCAGCGCCATCATCGGCGCTCATGTCGATCTCGTTGAACGTCGTGAGCATCGCCGCGTTGTGCTGCGCTTCGACCAGCCGGCGCGCGATCGTCGCGCGCCGCTTCGTCATCCGCTGACGTTCTTCGCGGCGGTCGTCGCCTCCGTGTCGGTGCGACGGCTTCGCGAAGGCGCTGGTGCATGGCCGACGCAGGCGCTGATCGCGCTCTCGACGTCCTGTTTCATCACGCGGCCTGCGGCGCCCGAGCCTTGCATCGGCGCCGAGGTCCACGTCGTGATCCTCGGCCATTCGCCGCGCCGTCGGCGTCGCGCGCGTGTCCGATGCGGGCGGGCAGTGGGCGGGCGAGGCTGATGGGCTGGTGAGGCGGTTGCTGGTTGTGACCGCTCGGCGGCGCGGTGGACGACTTCAGGTCCGCGATCCGATCCATTGCCCGAGGGCTTTGCTGCAGGGCGCCGCCGCGGATTCGTCCAGGACGGCCAGCAGCTCGCCGATCTTCACGTCGTCGCCTTCCTTGCTGCTTGATGCTGGTGATGACGCCGCCGCGCTTCGGCGTTGACCTCGAGATCGATCTTCTCGGTCTCGAGCTCGACGACAGGCTCGCCGACTTCGACGCGGTCGCCCTCCTTCTTCAGCCAGCGCGCGACGCGCGCCTCGACGACCGACTCACCAAGCTCGGGAACGACGATGTTGGTCATGATGTCGTGCCGCTCAGACTTCCTTGGACAGCACCATCGACGGCTCGGACGCGTGGCTACTGAGATCGAATGCCTGCTCGGCGAGCTTCTTCTGATTCAACTGGTGCCACGCCGACTGATCCTTCCGACGGGCTCGAGCTGCGCGCGCGGCCGATGTAGCGCAGCGGGCAGCGGTCGCCGATCAGCTCTTCGAGCAGCGGGCGCACGAACTGCCAGGCACCCATGTTCTCCGGTTCCTCCTGCAGCCAGACGACGTCGCGCACCGATGGATAGCGGCCGAGCAGCTCGTTGAGCGCGATCTTCGGGAACGGATAGAGCTGCTCGACGCGGCAGATGCGCGACGTTGCTGCGCCGCTGCGCGCGCTCGCTGCGCGATCGAGATCGACGTACACCTTGCCGCTGCAGAGGACCACGCGCTCGATGCCGCTCGCGCGTCCGCGCGCATCCTCGTCGTCAATGACCGACAGGAACCGTCCCTGCTTCGAGCTCGCGCGGCGTCGACGCGACCGCCGGATGCCGCAGCAGGCTCTTCGGCGTCAGCACGAAGAGCGGCAGCGGATCGCGCTCGAGCAGTGCCGCCTGGCGCCGCAGCAGGTGAAAATGCTGCGCCGCGGTCGTGCAGTTCACGAGGCGCAGGTTGATGTCGGCGGCCGCCTGCGAGGAACCGCTCGGGACGCGCGCTCGAGTGCTCGGGTCCCTGGCCTTCGTAGCCGTGGGGCAGCAGGAACACGAGCGACGGCGTCAGTCCCCACTTCGCGCGGCCGGACGTGACGAACTGATCGAGCATCACCTGGGCGCCGTTGATGAAATCGCCGTACTGCGCTTCCCAGATCACGAGGCGCCGCGGCTCCTGCACGTTGTAGCCGAACTCGAAGCCGACGGTCGCGTTCTCGCTGAGCGGGCTGTTGTGGATCTCGAACGCCGCGCGCGCCTGCGGAAACTCCTGGAGCGGGATCAACTGCGTTGCCGGTATCGGCGTCGTGAAAGACGGCGTGGCGGTGGCTGAACGTGCCGCGCTCGACGTCCTCGCCGGTCATGCGGATCGGCGATGCCGTCGGCCAGGATCGTCGCCGAGCGCCAGCTCCTCGGCTGCCGCCCAGTCAATCGATCGCTCGTCGGGATTGGCGAGCGCGGCACGGCGCCGCTCGCGTCCGCGTTCGAGCTTCCGGTGAAACGTGAATCCTTCCGGACGGCGCGAGCAGCGCCTCGTTGATCTCGCGAAGCCGATCGAGCGGCACGCCCGTCGCGACCTGCCCGGCGGTGCCGGCTGGCGGCGGTTGCGGCGGCATCGGCGGCACGTAACTCCTGTTCGGGCTCGAGCGACGCGTACGCTCGACTCGAGCTCGTCGAAGTGTTTCCTGACCAGCGAGTCAGGCAGCCTCGGGCGGAATCGTGCCCTGTCTCGACGAGCGTCCGTGCCCAGATCTCGCGAACCGTCGGATGCGACGCGACGGCCTTGTACATCATCGGCTGCGTGAACGACGGCTCGTCGCCCTCGTTGTGTCCGTGACGCCGATAGCCGACGAGGTCGATCAGGAAGTCGAGGCCGAAGCGCGCGCGATATTCCCAGCGCCAGCCGCGCCGCCTCGAGGCACGCGACCGGATCGTCGGCGTTGACGTGCACGATCGGGATCTTGAAGCCGCGCGCCAGGCCGCTCGCGTAGCTGGTGCTGTAGGAATCGTCCGGCGTCGGCGGTGAACCCGAGCTGATTGTTCGCGATGATGTGAATCGTGCCGCCGGTGTCGTAGCCGGCGAGCCGCGACAGGTTCAGCGTCTCGGCGACGACGCCCTGGCCCGGGAAACGCGGCGTCGCCGTGAATGAGAATCGGCAGCGTGACGCGCGCCGTCGAAGTGCGCGGCGCCCGGCTGATCGGCGTCCGTGCCGGCCGCGCGCGCCATGCCGCACGAGCAACCGGATCGACGGCTTCGAGGTGGCTCGGATTCGGCGGCATCGTGATGTGCATCTGGCCGCGCGGCGCGGCCGTCCGCGCGCCGGCGTGGTACTTCACGTCGCCCATCCAGCCGAGGTCGGTCCGGAACGACCGCGCCGCGACCGGATCCTTGAACTCCGCGAGGATCTGCGCGTACGGCTTGTCGAGGACGTGCGCGAGCACGTTGAGGCGGCCGCGATGCGCCATGCCGAGCATCGCGTGACGCGCGCCGCTGGTCGGCCGCGCCGCAGATGATCTCGTCGAGGATCGGCACGAGCATGTCGAGCCCTTCGACCGAGAAGCGCGTCTTGCCGGGAAACGTGCGGTGCAGGAATCGCTCGAACACCTCGACCTGCGTGATGCGATCGAGCACCGCCTCGCATGCTGTGCGCGTCCATCGGCGGCAGGAATCGGCCTGGACTCGGCCGCGTGCCGCAGCCATTCGCGCTCTTCGGGCACGAACACGTGCGCAGTAATCGAAGCCGGTCGTCGAGCAGTAGATGCGGCGGAGCTTCTCGATCGCCTCGAACGCGTTCGCGGACGACTCCGCGACCGGGCCGCCGACGAGCGATGCCGGCAGCTGCTTGCAGATCGTCGTCGGTGATGCCGTGAGCCGCCGGCGAGAGTGACGGATCGCCGATCGGCTCCGAACCCGAGCGGATCGATGCGCGCGGCAAGATGGCCGTAGCGGCGGATGCATTCGGCGAGGTTCGCGGCGCCGACGATCTTCGTGGATGTGCGACTGCGCTCGACGGTGGCTGCGGCTGTCGTGGCGGCTCGTTCGAGCGGCGGCGTCCACGACTCGAACGCCTTGCGCGTGTCGTGGATCGACCGACTCGGGATTCTGCCGGTAGCGCTCGCACAGCTCGAGCACGTACGCCGGCATTGACTCCCGTGGAACTCATCCAGACGCACTGCAGCCTATTCCGATCCATCGACACCTGAGACCGAAGGCACATCATACTGACGCAATGATCCGACTGATCGGCATCGACGTTGACGGCACGCTGCTCGACACGCGCGGGCAGATGCCGCAGGCCGAACGTCGACGCGATCCACGACGCGGTCGCGCGCCGGCATCCATGTCGCGCTCGTCACCGGCCGCAGCTATCCGTTCGCGCGGCCGATCGCGCGATCCGCTGCCCGTCGTCCATCACGCTCATCGTCAGCAACGGCGCCGTCGAGCGCGGCATGGACGGATCGCGCCTGCGCGCAGCGCCTGCTCGATCGCGACATCGCGCGCGCGGTGCTCGAGTCGACGCAGACCGTTTCGGCACGCCGCGGCGCTCGTCTTCGATCGCGATGCCGATCGCCAGGTGATGTTCGAGACGATGGACTGGGAGCATCCAGGGCGGAAGGCTACTGGGCGCGCAACCAGTCGCTCATCGCGCAGTCGGTGCCGCTCGAGGATGCGCTGCGTCGAGGATCCGATCCAGGTGATGTTCAACGGCGGCGTCGCAGGCCATGCGCGTCGCTGCGTCGCACGGCGCTGCGCGACGGACGCGCGCGAGTTCGCCGTGTCGCTGACCGAGTACGAGCATCGCGACTTTTCGTTGATCGACGTCACGGTCGCCGGGCGCGACGAAGGGCGAGCGCGCTCGCCTGGCGCGCCGCACAGCTCGGCCTCTCGCGCGAGGAGGTGATGGCCGTCGGCGACAACTTCAACGACCTCGAGATGCTGGAGTTCGCGGGGCTGCCGGTCGTCATGGCGAATTCCGTGGCCGGGGCTGACGGAGCGCGGCTGGGCGATGACCGGCGACAACGAGAGCGCGGGGCTTGCCGAAAGCCAATCCAGGGAAGTTCGCGCTTCTTTCCGAGATTTAGTGCAGGACGCCGCCCGGCGCTTCGACTCGATACGATCTGACGGAGCTTGATGGCAAACGGCAACGGCTTTCAGCCAGGCAGCAACGGCGCCGTGGCGAATCTTTCGCACACCAAATTTCTTCATCATTCCCCGGCGCGAGGACGACGCCGCCCTTCGGCGAAGCTGCGTGCGCCACCGGCAGCCTGCTCTCGCGCGGCTATTTCAACGCGACCACGACGCCGACGGGACGCGCGAGTCGCAGCCCCGAGACCATCCAGTTCTTCGTCGCGCCGAGGGCGATCGACACGCAGCCGATTCCGGCATCGCGGCCGCCCGCTACCTCGTGCAGGTGTGCGGCGGCGCACTCGCCCGCGCCTGCAGGAGTTCGAGGTCTGAATTGCGCCGCCGTCTCGGCGACATGGGTGACGTGATCTGTCCATCGATGGTGCGCGGAGCTGCTCCCCGCGCTACACCAGCGCCGAGCGTACGACTTCTGCGCACAAGCGCGCCTCTCAGCGCCACGGTTTGCCGTGTGCCAGGTCGCGCGCAACGCGCAGTGTCCCTGCCGATCTCGAAGAGCGGGGAGTGGTGGAAGAAGTCATCGCTCGAACGCCACACGTATTTATCCCCACACCGATGCCGGGACCGGTTGTCCCGTCCATGGCCACGCCCAGACCGCGCGGGAAGGATCGCGACGATCTACCGGCGGGTCTTCCACAACCCTGACGGCTACGAACGAACCGGCGATCTGATTTCATCACGCACTTTCGAATGGAAGACGAACACGTGACGACGTTCGACCGTGTGCACCAGGGGCTGCGCGACATCACGCGCAATCCCGAGTGGCTCTACGTGGAAGAGGCCTCTATGGATGGGGCAGGCGAGTTCTTAAGTGGTAGGGCGCGCCGTTCACTCATTCTCGTGATGACGGGCCACGGAGGCACGGAGGGCAACGGAGCTTCTTGGGTTTGTCTCACTGCATGACCCGCTTGATCCCCTGCCTCATGAACGCCGTATTGAAATTCAAGAGCAATCCCACGCGCAAGCCGGTGACTCGCAAGTAGGTCAGCATCACCGCGATGTGAATCGGATCGAAACGCGCGATGCTCTTGATTTCCACGACGACTTGGTCGCCGACAATCAAATCAGGACGATGTTCCGAGATTAGTTCCCCTTGTAATACAGCGGTATCCCGATCTGCCGCTTGACGTCGATGCCCGCCGTTTTCAGTTCGATACACATTGCCGTCTCGTAGGCAGATTCGAGCAGGCCTGGTCCAAGTTCACGGTGAACTTCGATGGCGCAGCGAATGATCTCTTCGGACAAGGCGTTCAGCTCAGCGTCGCCGTAAAGCACAAATGATCTTCTCCGTGTCTCCGCAGTGTGCCTCGTCATCATGAGAATCCGGAGAGTCAGTGAAAGTTGTTGAATTGAATTAACGCCTCGGACTTCACCGCGTCGGGCACCAACGGAAACGTCGACAGGACATGCGCGAAGTCGGCCTCGGACAATCCGTACAAGCCTCCCGACCAATCCCTGGAGCTCCGCATACTCCGGTTGCTGCTCCGCGGCCGCCGGCGAATGCATCAGGGTTTGCGCGAGCGTTGAGAGTCGCTGATAGACGCGGGTGTCGCGGTCAACGGGCGGAACGCGCAGCCGCGAGACGAGCGCGACGGTCACGTGCGTGTTGACCCGGAACCGAATCAGGTAATTGGCGACGAAGCTGTTGAGCAGCGCGCAGAGGACGTGCTGCGCGTCGAGGGGCAGCGGCGTTTTCAGGCAGAACAGGGTGTGCGTCGTGACCGCTTCGGCCGGAACGATGGCGGCGATCAGCGTCACGCGATTGGTGGCGCTGGCGATATCCCGCATACGAGCCGCGGCCTGCGTGCGATCCTGACGCGCACGTCTTCGCGCAGCCGGTACTGGCAGCCTTCGATGCAGGCCCTGGAATGGCTCGATCTGTTTGCCCTCGAGCACCGGACGGCCACGGCCATCACGATCGAACGGCACGAACAGATGCCGGTCGTCCGTCGCATTCAGCTCGCGGCCGAACGCGACGTTCCAGCCGTTGGCGGAACTGCAGCGTCGGCGATCCGCGCGCTGACGTGCTCGAGGATCCGCAGGTCGGCCACGGCGCGAATCTCTGGAATTGCCGAGGTCGTCGTCGCCCGACGAGCCGGGAGATGAACGCCCGCGTCAGGTTGAACTCGCCGCCCGCAGCGGCGGAGCGATCGAGATCCTCGGTGTGATCCACTCCGAAGCGGCATCGCACCTCCCGGTGGGCGTGCCGCTGGTCGCTGTCATCGACCACGAACCGGACGCTCCGGTGAATCGGGAAGATGCGGCGCCGGTTGTCGAAGCCGACGATGGAATCAACCGACGCGCGATCGAACAGATGACGGCGAAGCGGCGCACATCCGCCGTCGGTGACGGTCCCGGCCGGCAGGATGAAGCCGATGCGGCCTCCGCGGCGCGTGAGCTGCAGCGCCCGCTCGACGAAGAGCTGATAGCGATTCACGTGAGCGCGTATCGACGCGATAGATGCCGGATTCGCGGACAAATGCCGTCAGGCACTTCGCCGCGTCCCGGCGTGACGCGCGCGTCGAGCCGTCGCCGCTGTCGCCGCGCACCATGTCCCACGGCGGGTTGCCCACGATTGCGTCGAAACCCGGATTGGCGAGCGGCTCATCCGTCCTGGTCGCTGAAGACCTCGGGAAACGCGAGCGGCCAGTGCAGGAAACGATGTTGCGTCGCGATCCCGTTCGCGGTGTCGAGAAACCCTTTCGCGACGCGCGACGGCAACGCCGCCTTCCGTTCGCGGAGGACGTCGATCAGGTCACCGAACGTCCCGCGGTCCGGCGGCCGTCCTTGGGGCCAGAACCAGCCCGCTGCACCAGAGATCGAGCATCCGTCCGTAACGCCCAAGCGGCCCATCGGCGGCATGCAGCGCAGCCAGCGTCCGCTCTTTCGCGCGGACGATGGCGGCCGATTCATCTCGCTGGCTGGCAAGCTGCGCGCGCGTCTGCACCGCATGGCGAAGAACGGGCGCGAAGTCGGCGGCCTGGAAGAGCCCGGCATCCCGTTGCCGCCTGGCGCCGCGGTGCCCTCCGCCGGGCTGGCGCCAGAGGTCGCTCAGGCGATGCGCCAACGAGGCTGTTGCCTGCGACCAGCCGGTGATCCAGGAACGTGAGCGGCTTGTCCGCCGCGAGGGTCGTCAACCACAACGAGAGACGGGCGACCTGAACGGCCGTCGGATTCACATCGACGCCGAACAGGCATCGCTGCGCAACCTCGCGCCGAAGCGCCACGCGATCCGTACGCGGTGACGTCCGTCCGATGCCAGCGACCTTCGAACGAGCGCCTCCCTCGCCGGCGTCGGCAATCTGCGCGCAGGCCGCGACGAGAAACGCGCCGCTTCCCATCGCCGGATCGAGAACGCGCAGCCGCAGGAATCTCGTCGGCGCTCCTGCCGGCAAGAAGCGGCCGCAGCGTCTCGCGAACGACATAGGCGGTCAACGCCCGCGGCGTAAGAACGCCCCGGTGATGCGCAGGTCCCGGCAATACGTAACTGAACGAAGTACATCG
>ERZ1370068.3936-contig-3032_pt1 | contig 16303 bp, 20 predicted proteins | sample MGYA00561227_ERZ1370068 | MGnify/ENA primary metagenome ERZ1370068 (study PRJEB38410, sample SAMEA6850437) | metagenome | study: Metagenomic assessment of the ecological functions of the soil: analysis of the soil microbiota associated with the...
CCATTATGTATTGCTGAACGCGCGCCGCCGATCGCCGCCTGCTCGACGACGAAGCGGGCGTAGCGCGAGTGCACGTCCTCGATCACCTTGGCGACGCCGCGCGCCTGCTCGACGATGTCGCGCAGGTCGCGGCCGGCGCGCACCTCGCCGGAGCCCAGCTCCAGCGTCGCCTCCTCGAGGCCGGTATCGATCAGGTAGTCCTCGAACGCGCGCTGGTCCTTGAGGTAGGTCTCGGACTTGCCCTTGCGTCACCTTGTAGAGCGGCGGCTGGGCGATGTAGAGGTGGCCCTTGTCCACCAGCTCCGGCATCTGCCGGTAGAAGAAGGTCAGCAGCAGCGTGCGGATGTGGGCGCCGTCGACGTCGGCGTCCGTCATGATGATGATCTTGTGGTAGCGCAGCTTCGACGAGGTCGAAGTCGTCGCGGCCGATGCCGGTGCCGAGCGCGGTGATGAGCGTGCCGATCTCCTGGCTCGACAGCATCTTGTCGAAGCGGGCGCGCTCCACGTTCAGGATCTTGCCGCGCAGCGGCAGCACCGCCTGGAACTCGCGGTTGCGGCCCTGCTTGGCCGAGCCGCCGGCCGAGTCGCCCTCGACGATGAACATCTCGGTGTTGGCCGGGTCGCGGTCCTGGCATTCGGCGAGCTTGCCCGGCAGCGAGTTGATGTCGAGCGCGCCCTTGCGCCGCGTCAGCTCGCGCGCCTTGCGGGCGGCCTCGCGCGCGGCGGCCGCCTCGACCACCTTGGTGAGGATGATCTTGCCTTCCTTCGGGTGCTCCTCGAACCAGGCGGAGAGCTGATCGCCGACCACGCTCTCGACCACCGGCTTCACCTCGGAGGAGACGAGCTTGTCCTTGGTCTGGCTGGAGAACTTGGGGTCGGCCACCTTCACCGACAGCACCGCGGTCAGCCCCTCGCGGGCATCCTCGCCGGTCAGCGCCACCTTCTCCTTCTTGGCGATGCCGGTCTCGTCCGCATACTTGTTGATGACGCGGGTCAGCGCCGCGCGGAAGCCCGCCAGGTGCGTGCCGCCGTCGCGCTGCGGGATGTTGTTGGTGAAGCATGAGCATCTGCTCGTGGTAGGTGTCGTTCCACCACAGCGCCACCTCGACGCCGATGCCGTCCTTGTCGGCGCGCAGCATGATCGGCGCGTCGATCAGCGCCGTCTTGGAGCGGTCGATGTAGCGCACGAACTCGGCGAGGCCGCCCTCGTAGCGCATCTCCTCGCGTCTTCTTGTCGGCGTGGCGCTCGTCCGTCAGCACCACGCGCACGCCGGAGTTGAGGAAGGCCAGCTCGCGCAGGCGATGCTCCAGCGTGGCGTAGTCGAACTCGGTGACGTTGTGGAACGTCTCCGGGCTCGGCCAGAACGTCACCTCGGTGCCGCGCTTGTCGCCGGCATCGCCGATCACCTTCAGCGGCGCCTCGGTGACGCCGTGGCGGAAGCGCACGAAGTGCTCCTTGCCGTCGCGCCAGATCTTGAGCTCGAGCACGCTCGACAAGCGCGTTGACCACGGACACGCCGACGCCGTGCAGGCCGCCCGAGACCTTGTAGGGATTGTCGTCCTCGCCCTCGCCGAACTTGCCGCCGGCGTGCAGCTGCGTCATCACCACCTCGGCGGCCGAGATGCCCTCGCCCTCGTGGATGCCGGTCGGGATGCCGCGGCCGTTGTCGCGCACGGTGCACGAGCCGTCCGGGTTGAGCGTGACGACGACCTCGTCGGCGAAGCCCGCCAGCGCCTCGTCGATGGCGTTGTCGACCACCTCGTAGACCATGTGGTGCAGGCCGGAGCCGTCATCGGTGTCGCCGATGTACATGCCGGGGCGCTTGCGCACCGCGTCCAGGCCCTTCAGGACCTTGATGGATTCAGCCCCGTACCGCTCGGCGCCATTGGTCTTTTTGCGCCGGGTCATTCGGTCGTCGCGGCGTCATTGTCCGGCTCATGCTCACGTCCTTTTGGGGGATTTTTGCAGCTGCGAACGATACACCAAGATGGCCGCGAAAGCACGCAAAAAGCGGTCCCGAGTAGGTCGAAAATACATTGATTTATCAGTGGGTTACGAGCGTCGATCGGGCATCGAGCGGCGTCAGCGGACAGGCGCGATGCGGCCCTCCTCGACGCGGTGAAATTGCGCCCGCTCCGCCAAGCGCCGCGAAGGCCTCCGGATCGGTGCCCGACATCCAGGCCTGGCTGCCCAGGGCGACGATCTCGTCGAACAGCGCGGCCCGCCGCAGCGGGTCGAGGTGGGCGGCGATCTCGTCGAGCAGCAGGATGGGCGCGGCACCGTCGCGGCGCTGGCCGACGACGTCGCAGTGGGCGAGCACGAGGCCGATCAGCAGCGCCTTCTGCTCGCCCGTCGAGCACACCTTGGCGGGCATTTCCTTGGGGCCGTGCCCGACCGCCAGATCGGAGCGGTGCGGGCCGTCCAGCGTGCGCGCCGGCGGCGCGGTCGCGCTCGCGCTCGCTGCCGAGCGACTGCGAAGTAGTCGTCCTCGACCTCGATGGCGGGCCGCGCGGCCAGCGCCGACTCGAGCGTGCCGACCAGGGCGAGCTCCGCCCACGGGAAGAGCGCGCCGACGCCGGCGTCGCGGCGCGCGCCGATCGCGGCCGCAGCTCGGCGACAGCCACGGCGCGGGCGGCGGCGATGGCGACGCCCGTCTCGGCCATGATGCGCTCGAACGCCTCGAAGCGAGCGCCGTCGCGCACGTCGTCCGCCAGCAGCCGGTTGCGCTGCTGCATCGCCCGCTCGAACTGCCCGAGCAGGGGCCGGTAGCTCGGGTCGAGGCAGCCGATGAGCCGATCGAGAAAGCGCCGCCGGTCCGAAGCCGGGCCCGTGAAGAGGCCGTCCATGGCCGGCGATGAGCCAGACCATCTCGACGTGGTCGGCGAGCGCACCGGAGCCCGACTGGTCCTCGCCGTCGATGCGCACGATGCGGCCGTGCCGCGGCCGGCACCGTCGCGTCCGCCGCTCGGCCAGGCGCCGGTGCCGATATCGACGCCCCCGAGCGGCGTACTGAGGCGGGCCGCAACCGCCCAGCCGGTGCGCGCCCATGCGCGCAAGCTCGGGATAGGGCGCGCGGCGCAGCCCCTGGCCCGGACGTCAGCAGCGAGACGGCCTCGAGCAGGTTGGTCTTGCCGGAGCCGTTGGCGCCGGCAAGCACGACCGGGCGCGGGCCCGACGCTCAGCGACAGGCTGCGCATAGTTGCGGAAGTCGGTGAGCTGCAGCCGCTCGACCCAGACGCGCTTGCGCGGCCGCTGCCAGCCATCGCGCCGGGATCGGCGGCATCGGCTCGACGGGCAGTTGCCATCTCGCTCGAGACGCTTGCCTCACCCATCAAACGCGCATCGGCATCAGGACGTAGAGCGCGCCCTCGTCGCCGTCGTCCTTGACCATGGTCGGCGAGCCCGGGTCGGCCAGCTGGAATTGCGCCGTCTCGCTCTCGAGCTGGCCGGCGATGTCGAGCAGATAGCGCGCGTTGAAGCCGATCTCGAGCGGCGTCGGATCGTATTCGACGCCGATCTCCTCGGTGGCGCTGCCGCCCTCGGGATTGTTGACCGAGAGCACCAGCTTGTCGCGCGCTGATGTTGAGCTTGACCGCGCGGCCGCGCTCGCTGGCGATGGTGGACACGCGGTCGACCGCGCTCATGAACTCGGCGTTGGACACCTTCAGCTTCTTGTCGTTGCCCTTCGGGATCACCCGCCCGTAGTCCGGGAAGGTGCCGTCGATCAGCTTGGAGGTGAGCGTGATGGTGCCGATCTCGAAGCGCGCCTTGCCGGCCGACACGCCGACCGCTGACGGTGTCGCCGCTGTCCTCGATCAGGCGGTGCAGCTCGTGCACCGTCTTGCGCGGCAGGATGATGCCCGGCATGCCGCTGGCGCCCTTGGGCGCGGGCAGCTCGGCCTGGGCCAGGCGGTGGCCGTCGGTCGCCACCGCGCGCAGCGTCTGCTCCTTGCCGCGCAGGGCGGCGTGCAGATAGATGCCGTTGAGGTAGTAGCGCGTCTCCTCGGTGGAGATGGCAAAGCGCGTCTTGTCGATCAGCCGCTTCGAGGTCCTTGGCGGCGATCTCGAACTTGTGGCTGAACTCGCCGGCGGCGAGATCGGGAAAGTCCTCCGGCGCCAGCGTCTGCAGCGTGAAAGCGGGAGTGGCCGGACCGCAGCGTGAGGCGCTCCTTCTCGGCGTCGCGCTTCAATCTCCACCTGGGCGCCGTCGGGCAGCTTGCGCACGATGTCGTGCAGCATGTGCGCCGGCACCGTCACGGCGCCGGGCTGCGAGACGTCGGCCGGCGCCTCGTCCGACACCTCGCGCTCGAGGTCGGTGGCCTTGAACTGCAGCGCCCGCTCCGAGGCCTTGAGCAGGACGTTGGACAGGATGGGAATGGTCGTGCGCCGCTCGACCACGCTCGTCACGTGGCCGAGGGCTCGCAGAAGCTCACCGCGTTCGATCACCAGCTGCATGAACCTGCCTCGCCGGTTGCTCCCTTCCGTGGCGCGCAGATGCCCCCTCGGTGCGGCCGTGCCAAAGTCTTCGCAAAATCGAGAAAGCCTCGGATCTGCCGAGAAGATTCGCCAGTCCCGGCAGGGTGGACCGCGACGCGACGGCTTTGCAAGGGCCGCCGACCGCCAATTCAGGGATCGCAGCCGCCTCAAAACGATGCAGGAGCGGCGCTCGCGCGCCGCTCCTCCCCGCTGCGTCCGCCCCTCGAGACCCCTCTGGCGGACGGATCCGTTGGTACGTTCATGCCGGTTTAGCGGCTCAGCTGCCGCTTCAGCTCCTCGATCTCGTCCTTGAGCCGCGGATTCTCGCCGACCTCCCTGTCGATCTTCCTGATCGCGTGCAGCACCGTGGTGTGGTCGCGGTCGCCGAAGCGCCGGCCGATCTCCGGCAGCGACCGCGAGGTCAGGTGCTTGGCCAGATACATGCCGATCTGCCGCGGACGCACCACGGAGCGATGGCGGCGCTGCGAGAGGATGTCCTGCTTGGACACGGCAAAATGCCGCGAGACGATGCGCAGGATGTCCTCGATCTTGATGCGCGCGCGGCTCGATGCCCTGCACGAGGTCGCGGATGATGGTCTCGGCGATGTCGAGCGTGACGGGCGCGCGCATCAGCTGCCAGGTGAGATAGAGGCGGTTGATGGCGCCTTCGAGCTCGCGCCCGCTCTCCGTCAGCCGGTCGGCGAGCAGGGCGACCACCTCGCCGGGCAGCTCGAAGGAGGGATCGATCGGCGCGCTTCTCCTGCGCCCGCTTCTCCAGCACCTTGAGCCGCAGCGCCGCGTCCATCGCGGCTGATCTCGGTGATGAGGCCGCGCTGCAGGCGCGAGCGCATGCGGTCGTTGAGACCGTCGAGCTGCACCGGCGGGCGGGCCGAGGCCACCACCACCTGCCGACCGCCGTCGAGCAGCTGAGTTGATGATGTGCTCGAACTCCTGCTCGGTCTTCTCGCCGCGCATGAACTCCGAGATCGTCGATGAGCAGGATGTCGATCGACGCGGAACTTGTCCTTGAAGGCCATCGCGTCCTGGCTCTTGACGGCCTCGACGAACTGGTAGCGGAAGCGCTCCGCCGTCAAATAGAGCACGTTGGCCTTGGGTGCGCGCCGCTTCACCTCCCAGGCGATGGCGTGCTGGAGATGCGTCTTGCCGAGCCCGACGCTGGCGTGAAGGTAGAGCGGATTGAAGCCGCGCTCCTCGGCGAGCACGGTGTCGGCGACCTGGGTGGCGGCGGCATGCGCCATGCGGTTGGCCGGACCGACCACGAAGCTGTCGAAGGTGTAGCGCGGATCGAGCGGCGAGCCCTCGAAGCCGCTGACGTGCGTGCGCCCCATGATCACGGCGGGCCCGGCTGCACCGTGCACGCGCCGGGCCTCGGTGGCCACCGGCTCGGTGCCCGGCATGGCCTTGCTGCGCGCCGATGCAAGGCCGCTGTCGGCTCGCGCTGGCACGGCCGTTGGCGAAGCCCGGCTGGCGCAGCGCCACGTCCGACGCGCTCGACGCCGGTGAACTCCGCCGCGCAGCATTGCAGCAGGTCGTCGGCGTAATGGGATTGGATCCAGTTCTTGAGGAACTTCACCGGCACGGAGGCGCGCACCACCCGGCCGTCGAAGTTCTCGAACTCCATGGACGCAAACCAGCTCGAGTAGATGTCCTCGCCAAACCGCACCCGCAGCATGGCGCGCACCCTGTCTCCCTTCGCGTTGCACGACGCTTTGCCCGACACTTCGGGCTTGCTGGCGCGCTCGCCGACGCCAGACGGGACGCCCTGCACCTGTTCGGTGTGTTGCATGTTTTTAACCCCCGCACGTGACTGCTCAACTGCCGCATCTGCGCAGACCACCGCTCCGCGTCCGTAACGCCCACATCCCGGAACGCGACCGAATGGTCTGCACGCACGCACGTCAACAATCGGCGTCGGGTGTCACCCCTGCGCCCACGGCAGCCCCTTGGCCTTCCAGCCGCCGAGCTGCCCTCTGTGACGGTTGGGATCGAGTGGCCCTTCGAACCCGTCCGCCACGTTGCGGCAGCGCGTGAAGCCTGCCGCCGCCATCGCCTGGGCCGCCTTCAAACTTCGCTGGCCCGAGCGACAAATGAAAAACAATTCGCTGTCGCGGTCGGCACCGATGGGAGCGAGCGCTTCGGTGACGCGCTCGACGAAGGCTGTGTTGAGCCGGTCGTCAGGGAAGCCCTGCCATTCGACCAGCACCGGCCGCTTGCCGATCGTCGACAGATCCGGCAGGCCGACGTAGGCCCACTCCGCAATCGTCCGCACGTCGATCAGCACCGATCTCGCGTCGCTCTTCAGACGCGCCCACGCCTCGTCCACCGAAACGGATGCAATGTGGACCTCACCCACGTTTCTCTCCACCTGTGACACCGCATGTTCACAAGGCTGCAACCGCCGAAATCCTCTGTAATGCACAAGGTAAAGCACAGCTTTACCCAGAGTCATCCTAGAGAGTACGCCCTAATACTCGACGTTTGCAGCCAACAGGCAAAGATCCCGAGGCAACGCACACTCGGCCAACTCTCAGGATTACTACGCAGCCCGACCAGCGAGTTCTTTTCTTCAGTGGCTCGCCTTCTGTTGTCATAGAGCAGCTGTGCCGGCCTGGCAAACCTTCGGCCCGGTCTCGTTCGGCGCAGCTGGCGATTTGCACAGCGAAGTGGAAAAGACAGTCGCGTGACAGTGCAAAGCTGGGGAAAAAGCGCTGTATCTCCTGTGGGATACGAACTCACTTCGGAGGTCTTCTGACAAGGTGAAACATTCGTGACGTTTGGACAAAATTAACGTTTGCAGTGGGAGTCTCGAGATGCTGATCTCTCGCTCGTGCGAGCGACAAGGAGTCGATACAACGTATTGGACTCGCGTCGATTCAGTCCGGCGATTGTCCATCGATGTGGCCGCGACCGTATGCGGCTTTCGCGCCACAACATCCCCTAGTTTGCGGTTAGCGCCCGAGCGACCTGATTGGCCGGCGTTCAGGCCAGCGCGCGCGACCCGCGCAGCCAGCCTGGAAACTTTCCGCGAGGCCGATTTCTTGTGGATCACGCCCTTCTGGGCGGTGCGCATGAGAATCGGCTCGGCCGCGCTGAGGGCGCTCGTGGCTGCGGCCTTGTCGCCGGAGGCCAGCGCCTCCTCCACCTTGCGCACGTAGGCTTTGAGCCGCGACCGCCGCGACTTGTTGACCTCGGTGCGGCGAAGCATCTTGCGCGCGGCTTTCTTGGCCGATGAGGTGTTGGCCATCGGGAACTCCTGTGGGGCGCTGAATCTGCGGGGCGCGGAGCAATCCGCAGCCGGTCTGGCGCTCTAATAGACTGAGCGGCTTGCCAGGGTCAATGACGACCGGCATGGCTCGGCAGCAAGAGCCTTCGGCGGCGCTTGCGACGCCGTCATTTGTGCTCGAACCTGGGCTTTCGCTTCTCGACGAACGCCGCCATGCCCTCCTTCTGATCGGCGATGGCGAACATGGCGAATGGAACACGCGGCGCTCGAAGCGGATGCCTTCGGCCAGCGAGGTCTCGTAGGCGCGGTTGATGCTCTCCTTGGTCATCATGGCGATGGGCAGCGACATGGAGGCGATGGTCTCGGCCGTCTTCATAGCCTCGTCCATCAGCGAGGCCGCCGGCACCACGCGGGCGACCAGGTTGGCGCGCTCGGCCTCCGTCGCGTCCATCATGCGCCCCGTCAGGCACATCTCCATGGCCTTGGCCTTGCCGACCTGGCGGATCAGCCGCTGCGTGCCGCCGGAGCCCGGCATGACGCCGAGCTTGATCTCCGGCTGGCCGAACTTGGCGGTGTCGGCGGCGATGATGATGTCGCACATCATGGCCAGCTCGCAGCCGCCGCCGAGCGCGAAGCCGGCGACCGCGGCGACCACCGGCTTGCGGCAGCGCGCGACGCGGTCCCACCTGGAGATGAAGTCCTCCTTGAAGGCCTGCATGTAGGTCTTGGACTGCATCTCCTTGATGTCGGCGCCGGCGGCGAACGCCTTCTCGCTGCCCGTGATGACGATGCAGCCGATGCCGTCGTCGGCCTCGAAGCCGTCGAGCGCGGCTCGACAGCTCCTCGATCAGCTGCGGCGTTGAGCGCGTTGAGCGCGTGCGGGCCGGTTGAGCCGGATCAGCCCGACGCGGCCCTTGGTCTCGACGATGATGGTTTCGTACGCCATGTGCCTGCTCCATGCGTTCGCGGAGTGACTGCGATTCAGCGCTGGCAGGCCGGGACAATAGAAGGTCGAGCGTCCGCCCTGCGTCTTGCGGCGCACCCTGCCCCGGCAGCCCGGCCTCGAGCAAGGCTCGCCTTCGCGGCCGTAGACCGCGAACTGGTGCTGGAAGCGGCCGAGCGAGCCGTCCGCCTGCTTGTAGTCGCGCAGCGGTCGAGCCGCCGGCGCGGATCGGCGTCCGTGCAGCACGGCCTTGATCTGCGGCGACCAGGCGGACGGCGGCCGGCGTGGGCTTGCCGGTCTTGGTCGCCAGGCGTGCGGCCGCCCTGAAGGGATCGAGGCCGAGCGCGGAACAGCGCCTCGCAGACATAGATGTTGCCGAGGCCCGCGACGATGCGCTGGTCCATCAGCAGCGCCTTGAGGTCGACCTTCTTGGCCTGCGGCCCGCCGCGCCAGATACGCCGGGTTCAGCGTCATCGCCCAGCGGCTCGACGCCGAGGCCCGGCGAAATACGCGTGCGTCGTTGAGCTCGTCTGCCGGGACCAAGCGTCATGTAGCCGAAGCGGCGCGCATCGTTGTAGGTGACGACCGCCCCGCCCGACATCGTGAACACGAGGTGGTCGTGCTTGGCGTCGCGGCCGTGCTCGTAGCGTGTACTCGCCGAGCTGGATCCCCTCTCCCGCTCTTCCGCGGGGAGAGGTTAGGGAGAGCAGCGCCGTTCGAGCTGTCGCTGCCCTCACCCCGTGAAGACGGGGAGAGGGAGTCCGCGGCAGCTGCACGCTGAACCGCCCGGTCATGCCGAGGTGCACCGCGAGCACCTCGCCGCCGTCGAGATGGACGAGGATGTACTTGGCGCGCCGGTCGAGCCGCTCGACCGTGCGCCCCGTCAGGCGCTCGGCGAAGCGCTCGGGCAGCGGAAAGCGCAGATCCTTGCGGCGCTGCTCCACGCTGATGAACCGGCGCCCGCGCAGCACGGGCTCGAGGCCTGCGCGCACCGTCTCGACCTCGGGAAGCTCCGGCATCGCCGGCTCAGGCTCCCGGATCGGCCTTCAACCCCACGGCCTCGATGCCGGCCACGGCCGCCGCCTCGTCGTTGTCGGAGGTGTCGCCGGAGACGCCCGACCGCGCCGACGAGCGCCCCTGCGCCGTCGCGGATCAGCACGCCGCCGGGCACCGGGATCAGCGAGCCGCCGACGGCGTGGGTGACGGCGGCCACGAAGTGCGGGCGCTCGGCCGCCATCTTGCCGATGCGTGCGCGAGCCGAGCCCCATGGCGAGCGCGCCGTGCGCCTTGCCGGTGGCGATCTCGGCGCGCTTGAGGCTGGTGCCGTCCTCGGCGGCGAACGCCTTGAGCGCGCCGCGCGCATCGAGCACGGCAACGGCCAGCGGCTTGAAGTCCTGCGTCCTGGCAGCTGGCGAGCGCGGCGGCAACCATCTTCTGGGCAATCTCGAGCTTCATTGGCATCTCCGTTACGCGTTACCATCGCTACCGCGGCTACATGCCGCAGCTGCGGCTTCAGCGGCATCGCGGTTCAGCTTCACCCCGATAATGCGCGAACTGGCCGTGAGGCTGGAAGCGCTCGAGATAGCCCGGCACCACCGCCTCCATGGTGTGCGGATGCTCGATGCCGAGCCCGGCCGAGCGTGCGCCCCTCGGCCTGCGGCGATCTTGCTCACGACGTTGTCGGCTCTGCAGCATGCGGATCTGGTCGACGGTGAGCGGCCGCAGGCCGTTGGGCAGCGGCAGCGGTGAGCAGCGCGCCGAGCTTGGCCGACCCAGAAGGGGATGCGCAGATAGAGGCGCCTGCGGCCCGACCACGCCATGGGCGTGGTCGAGCAGCTGGCGGAAGGTGACGACCTCGGGCCCGCCCAGCTCGTAGATCGGTGCTGCGGCTTGGCCCTGGCCGGCGCAGGCGGCGGCGATCGCTGCCGCCACGTCGCCGACGTAGACCGGCTGCAGCTTGGTCCGGCCGCCGCCGATCAGCGGCAGGAACGGCGAGAAGCCGCGCCATGGCGGCGAACCGATTGAAGAGCTGGTCCTCCGGCCCGAACACCAGCGAGGGGCGCAGGATCACGGCGCCCGGAAAGCTCCTCGCAGCACGGCCGCCTCGCCCGCCGCCTTGGTGCGCGCGTAGTTGGCCTTCGACTGCGCCTGTCGGCGCCGATGCGCCGAGACGTGCACCAGGGTCTTGGCGCCGGCCGCGCGCGGCCGCCTCGGCGACGCGCGCGGGCGCCCGCCACGTGCACGGCCTGGAAGGTCTGCCGCCCCGACTTGGCGAGAATGCCGACCAGGTTCACCACGGCCTCGCGCGCCTCGCACCGCGCGGCGCACGCTGTCGGGATAGCGCAGGTTGGCCTGCACGGCATGGATCTGGCCGACCGCGCCCCATCGGCTGCAGGTGCCCGGCAAGATCGGGCCGGCGCACGGCGGCGCGCACGCGCCAGCCCGTCGGCCGCCAGCGCCCGCACGGCATGCCGGCCGACGAAGCCGGAGCCGCCGAACACCGTCACCAGGCTTCCCTGCTCCAGCCGCGAGGTCATTGCCTCGCCGTCTCCCGTGCGCCCGTCGAGGCGAGCAATAGCGCCCGCGGAGGCCGCTGTGAAGCGCGCCGGCCCGGCCTCAATCCAGCTCCAGGCCATCCATGCCGGAGTTCTTGCGCACCTTGGCGATCATCTCGCGCACCAGCGCTCCGGCGGTGGCGGGGTCCGCGACCTGGCCGACCTCGGCGCCGCGCCGCCAGCCCTCGCAGACGGCGATGCGCCCGAAGCCGGCCTGGATCACGCGGCCCGTGATGTCCTGCGCCTCCTCGCTCGCCAGATAGACGACGGTCGGCGAGACCCATTTCGGGATCGCGCATCGGCGCGCTGCTCCGCGGTCAGCTGCGCGCAGGCCCTCGGTCATGCGCGTCTGCGCCGACGGCGAGATGGCGTTGACGGTGACGCCGTAGCGGCGCAGCTCGCGCGCCGGCGATGATCGTGAAGGCGGCGATGCCGGCCTTGGCCGCGCCGTAGTTGGTCTGGCCGACGTTGCCGTAGATGCCCGACGTGGAGCGTGGTGTTGATGATGCGGCCCGTCGACCGGCCGCCGATCTTCTTGCCTGCGTCGCGCCAGTAGGCGGCGGCGTGGCGCGACGGGCGCGAAGGTGCCCTTCAGGTGCACCTTGATCACCGCGTCCCACTCCGCCTCGTCCATGTTGGCGAGCATGCGGTCGCGCAGGATGCCGGCGTTGTTGATGACGATGTCGAGCTTGCCGAAGTGCTCGATCGCCGCGTCGATCATGCGCCTTGGCGCCGTCCCAGTCGCTGACGTCGTCGCCGTTGGCGATCGCCTCGCCGCCGGCCTTCTTGATCGTCCGCGACGACCTCGCTGGCCGGGCGATGCGTCCCTGCCGCTGCCGTCGACGCCGGCCGCCGAGGTCGTTGACCACCACCTTGGCGCCATGCGCCGCCAGCAGCAGGGCATGCTCGCGCCCGACGCCCCGTCCCGCACCCGTGACGATTGCAACCCGACCCTCGCACAAGCGGCTCATGGCATGCTCCTCCCCGACTAGCACTTCGCTCTCGCGCATCAGTTTGTTTCGCGCCGCGATCTCGCGCAAGATAGGAGCGTCAACACGCATAGGAGGACCCCGTGGCCGAGGGAGCACGACCGCCGCCGGCACCTACGCCGGAGACGAAGCATTTCTGGGAGGGCACGCAAGCCGGGCGAGCTGCGCCTGCAGCGCTGCGACGACGTGCCGCCACACCTACTTCCCGCCGCGCCCGTTCTGCCCGAAATGCGCCTCGCGCAAGGTCGAGGTGCTCAAGGCCAGCGGCAAGGGCGATGCTCGTACAGCTACGTCATCCACCACCGCCCGGTGCCCGGCTTCGACACCGCCCTACGCGATCGCCGTGGTGAAGCTCGCCGAGGGCCCGCGCATGATGACCAACATCGTCGACTGCCCGCAGACGCCCGAGGCGCTGCGGCTCGACATGCCGCTCGAGGTCGCCTTCGAGAAGACAGAACGACGAGATCACCGCTGCCCCTCTTCCGCCCGGCGAAGGGCTGAGCGCCATGAAGCCGAAATCCGTCGCCGTCGTCGGCGCCGCCGAGACCACCGAGCTCGGCGTCATCCCCGACGTGTCGCAGATCCAGCTGCACGCCGACGCGGCGCTGAACGCGCATGGCGGACTGCGGGCCTGAAGCCGTCGGACATCGACGGCGTCGCCACCGCCGGCGAGACGCCGACCGCAGCTCGCGCACTATCTCGGCATCACGCCGACCTGGGTCGACGGCACCGCGGTCGGCGGCTGCTCGTTCATGATCCACGTGCGCCACGCCGCCGCGGCGATCGACGCGGGCCTGCGCAAGACCGTGCTGATCACCCACGGCGAGAGCGGCACGCTCGCGGCGTCGGCGCGCCGCCGCGGCCGGTGCTCGCCGGCCAGCCTCAACGGCCAGTTCGAGGCGCCGCTACGGCGCCGATGGGCCCGCCGACGCATGTTCACGATCCCGGTGCTGCGCTACATGAAGACCTACGGCGTCACGCACGAGCAGCTCGCGATGGTGGCGGTCGTGCAGCGCGAGTGGGCGGCGAAGAACCCGCGCGCCACCTTCAAGGACCCGATCACCGTCGACGACGTGCTCGAACTCGCGCATGATCGCCTATCCGTTCCGCATGCTGCATGTGCTGCCTGGTCACCGACGGCGGCGGCGCGCTGATCCTCACCGCGGCCGAGCGCGCCAAGGATTTCCCGACCAAGCCGGTCTACATCCTGGGCACCGGCGAGAGCGTCGAGACGCCCGATGGTCAGCCAGATGGAGGACTTCACCTCCTCGCGCGCGTTCCGCGTCGCCGGCGCAAGACGGCCTTCGACGAGGCCGGCATCACGCACAAGCCGACGTCGATCACCTGATGATCTACGACGCCTTCGCCCACCTGCCGCTCTACGGCCTGGAGGACCTGGGCTTCGTGCAAGCCGCGGCGAGGCCGGCCGCTTCATCGGCGAACGCAACACCGCCCCGGGCGGCAAGCTGCCGCTCAACACCAACGGCGGCGGCCTCTCCTACATGCACTCCGGCATGTACGGCATGTACGCGCTGCAGGAGAGCGTGCGCCAGATGCGCGGCACCGCGCCGGCGCAGGTGCCGGGCGCCAAGATCTCGGTCTGCCACGGCGTCGGCGGCATGTTCGCCGCCAGCGGCACGATCGTGTTCAGCAACGAGCGCGGATGAAGTCTCGCCTCCGCCGGATGTGGAGACCCATCCATGAGCTATGACGCGCCGTTCGCCGGGCTGAAGGTCGTCGATCTCGAGCCAGGGGGTGGCGGACCCTATTGCGGATGCTGCTGGCCCAGCACGGCGCCGATGTCATCAAGGTCGAGCCCACCGGCGAGGGCGACTGGAGCCCGCACGCTCGGCAGGCGCTACGGCGGCCACACCGCCTATTCGATCCCGACCAACCTCGGCAAGCGGTCGATCGCGCTCGATCTGAAGTCGGGCGAGGGCAAGGACGTGCTGTGGCGCCTGATCGACGGCGCCGACGTGCTGCTGGAGGGCTTCCGCCCCGGCGTGCTCGACCGGCTCGGCTTCGGCTATGCGGCCGTCGCCAAGCGCGAGCCGCGCATCCTCTATCTGTCGGTGTCGGGCTTCGGCCAGACCGGCCCGCTCGCCGGCCGGCCGGCGATGGACCCGGTGCTGCAGGCCTTCACCGGCCTGATGATGGACAACAAGGGCGAGGACGGCATCCCGCACCGCGTGCCGTTCGTCGTCATCGACATGTCGACGGCGCTCTACGCCTTCCAGGCCCTCTCGGCCGCGCTCTATGCCCGTCGCGACCAGCCGCACGGCCGGCATATCGCGGTGAGCCTGCTCGAGGCGGCGAGCGCGATGCAGGTGATCCGGATGATGATGGTCTACCTCGAGGGCGAGCAGGTCCGGCGCTCCATGCCGAGCGGCGTGTTCAAGACGGCGGACGGCTGGCTGCAGTTCCTGATCGTGCGCCAGCAACAGCTGGGTGAGCTCTGTGCGGGGTGCTGGAGATGCCGCGAGCTCGCGGCCGATCCGCGCTTCATCGACGAGGACGGCGCGCATGCGCAACGAGGCGGAGCTGATGGGCATCGTGCGGCCGGCGATCGCGGAGAAGCCGACGGCCTACCTGGTCCGAGCGCGCTGCAGCAAGGCCGACATCATGCACGAGCGGCTGAACAGCTTCCGCGAGTTCCTGGTCCAGCCGCAGGCCGAGGCGATCGACCTCGATCGGCTGGCTCGAGCCTCGCGGCAGCGCCCGAGCCTGTCCCCGTGCCCAATATCGCGGGCATTGCACAGCTTCGCGGATGGCACGCCGCGCGCCACCACGCCGGTGCTCGGCCAGCACACCGCCGACATCCTGCGCGAGCATCGGCTTCGGCGCAGCGGAAATCGCAGCTCTGGTGGAACGCAAGGTCGTGTTCAGCCGTAGGTTGGGTCGAACAGGACTGGTCAGCGCCGGGCGGATGACCCAACACGAGTCGGGTCGCAGTGTTAGGTCAGCGCTTTCGCTTGACCCAACCTACTTCTTCCCCGTCGGCAGCTTGTTGAACGGCAGGTCCTTTGTCGACGCGCACGTCGGGCGGCAGGCCGAGCACGCGCTCGGCGATGATGTTGCGCATGATCTCGTCGGAGCCGCCGGCGATGCGCGAGGACCGGCGACGTCATCAAGGTCTGCTGGAACACGGCGGCCAGCGGCGCCAGCTCCGGGTCGGTGAGGATGCCGCCCTGCTCCATCAGGTCCATGGCGAAGGCGGCGATGTTCTGCAGCTTGGAGCCGTTGACCAGCTTGCCGATCGAGGATCTCCGGCCCCGGCGTCTCGCCGCGCGACAGCGCCGTCATGGTGCGGAAGTGCGAGTATTTGAGGCCCTGGCTCGACACGTACCAGTCGGCGAGCTTGTCGCGCACGGCCGCGTTCTTCGAGCGCCGGGCCGTCGTCCAGCTCGATCTTGCGCGCGAGCTCGAAGATGTCCTCGACGCCGACGCCGAGCGCCCGCCGATCGTGTAGCGCTCGTTCATCAGCGTCGTGAGCGCGACCTTCCAGCCCTCGCCGACCGCGCCCAGGCGCTGGCTGTCGGGGATGCGCACGTCGGTGAAGAACACCTCGTTGAAGTGCGACTGCGCCGGAGATCTGCTTGATCGGCCGGATCTCGATGCCCGGCGACTTCATGTCGAGGAAGAAATAGGTGAGGCCCTTGTGCTTCGGCGCCGCGGAGTCGGTGCGCGTCACCAGCACGCCGAAGTCGCAGATAGTGCGCGCCCGAGGTCCAGATCTTCTGGCCGTTGACGACCCAGTCGTCGCCGTCGCGCTCGGCGCGCGTGCGCAGGCCGGCGAGGTCCGAGCCGCGCGGCCGGCTCGGAGAACAGCTGGCACCAGACCTCCTCGCCGCGCAGGGCCGTCCTGGCAAAGCGGTCGCGCTGCGCCTGCGTGCCCCAGGTGCAGAGCGTCGGGATGCACATGCCGAGCCCGATGTCGAACAGGCCGCGCGGCACGGCGTACTTCGCCTCCTCCTGGTCGTAGATCACCTGCTGGATCGGCGGTGCCGCCGCGCCCGCCCCAGTCCTTCGACCAGGTGATGCCGGCATAGCCGGCGTCGGCCTTCTTAGCAATACGTAACTGAACGAAGTACAAAA
>ERZ1370068.8140-contig-7018_pt1 | contig 16295 bp, 28 predicted proteins | sample MGYA00561227_ERZ1370068 | MGnify/ENA primary metagenome ERZ1370068 (study PRJEB38410, sample SAMEA6850437) | metagenome | study: Metagenomic assessment of the ecological functions of the soil: analysis of the soil microbiota associated with the...
TGATCGGCGCGTCAATCCTCTGGGTTGGCGCGATTTGACTTCAGTGTTGCTCTCCTGCCGACGCGCCGCGCTGGCTGCCAGCTCAATCCGTGTTCTATGATGGATATTGAAGAAGACGGCTGGATCGGTGGGACGACACAGCTAGTCTCAAAAAAATCCGGCGAATTCAAGGGGCGCACGGCGGCATGCTGAAATCGATCGATCAATTCTGAACGCGGACGTTCTTTACGCGTTGCGGGCCATGGGCCATGGCGACGACCTCGTGATCTGTGACACGAATTTCCCGGCCGACGCAGTCGCCCGTCAGACCGTGCTGGGGCGGCTCCTCCGGATCGATAACGTAACGGCTGGCCGGGCGGCACGCGCTATCCTTTTCAGTCCTGCCGCTCGATTCCTTTGTCGACAAGCCCGCTTTGCGAATGCAAATCGTCGGCAAGCCCGACGAGGTTCCACCCGTGCAGATCGAGGTGCAGACGTGAGATCGACGCTGCGCAGGGACGCCCCTTGTCAATGGGCTCGATCGAGCGATTTGCCTTCTATGAACGTCGCGAAGAATGCCTATTGCGTGATCCAGACCGGCGAACGGCGCTTCTACGGCTGTTTCATCTTCAAGAAGGGCGTCATCGCGCCCGACGCGGCCTAGCTCAAACGGATCAACAAGCCGAGCCAGCGAACGGCGCCGTCATTGCAACGCCGAACGCGCTTCTATCGCATTGCGCTGCTTCACAATTCGCCGTGTCGCTGCCTTCAACTTGCCGAACATGCCCGGCGCCACGCTCCCCGCGGTTTCGTTGACATCGATCAAGGCTGCGGCATACTCGAAAGAGGCCTCTGTCACCACCTGTCCGGATATACGCCACGCAAGAGCGGAGGACACATGAGTCCTCGAACGCTCATATCGCCAGAATAACGGTGCTCAGGCGACTGAAACTCGGCATCAACAAAACAGGGAGGTTTCGTGGTGAAACAGCAAGAGACACGATCAGCATCCCGGAATGCGACCAGAACCGGCGCACTGTCCTCAAAGGAGCGGCCAGCGCCGCTGCCCTGGGTTCGACCGGCGCGCTCGGCGCGCTTCTCCGAGCGTGCGCTGGCACAGGACAATCTGCGGGCGCGGATCTTGCAAATGCCCGGTGTGGGCAAAGGCGCTCCAACCGACGCCGATTGGCAGAAGGTCGGCGAGCTTTGCCTCGGCCCGACCAAGGCCAGACGTCAGGGAGGGGAATTCAAGGGCGTCGAGCTCTCCTTCATGGGAGCTCAACAACCAGAACCTGCACAACCTGCTTTTCCGCGGCTTCCTGAAACCGTGGGAGGCCTATACGGGCGCGAAAATCTCCTGGATCGACCTTGCTCAGGCCGACTACAACCCGCGACTGCAACAAGCGATCGCGACCGGCACAGTCGACTTCGACATCCTTGAAATGGGCGCCCCGTTCGAGGGCGATGTGTGCGGCAAGGGCCTGGCGTCGGAAATGCCGGACTGGGTCAAAAGCAGATCGATATCGACGATTATGTCGACTACCTGAAACCGCCGGTCGGAACCTGGAACGGCAAGACCTATCGCGTCACGATCGACGGCGATTGCCACAACTTCAACTACAGGACCGACTATTTCTCCGATCCCAATCTGGCCAAGGCCTGGAAGGACGCCGGCAACCAGGGCGAATGGGGCGTGCCGAAAACCTGGCAGCAGGTCCAGGCCGTGACCAAGTTCCTCAAGGGCAAGAAAATCAAGGGCCAGAATGCGTTCGGCTATCCTCGATGCGCCGAAGCCCTGGGGCGGGTTCGGCTTCTATTTCCTCGGCAGCCGCGCCGCCGCCTACGCCAAGCATCCGGACGACAAGGCCTGGCTGTTCGATGTCGACACGATGAAGCCGCGCATCAACAATCCGGCCTGGGTTCGCGCCATTCAGGACGTCATCGACGCGCTGCCGTCCGAGCCGGCCGATCAGCTCAACGCCGATCCGAACACCACCGGCTTCCAGCAATTCCTGGCCGGCATCGGCTCGATGATCCCCTGGTGGGGAGATATCGGCCAAGTGGCGAAAGCGAGCGACACCTCCGTCGTCCGGCGACGTCGTCGGTTTCGACATCCTGCCCGGATCGGACGACGTCTACAATTCCAAGACGCGCAGCTGGGAAAAGCTCCCGAGCGGTCCAAACCATGCTCCGAACTGCGCCTATCTCGGTTGGGGCATCTACGTCATGGCGAGAGTCGCCGGCGACGCACGCAAGCACAAGGCGGCGTGGAGCGCCGCAGCGCATCTCGGCGGCAAGGATCTGTCGCTCTGGATGCGTGATGTATCCGTCCGGCTTCCAGGTCCACCGGACCAGCCATTCCAACATCGACGAATGGGTGGCCGCAGGCTACGACAAGAACTACATCACGTCCTATCTGAACTCGCAGTTCGGCTCCTATAATCACCCCAACCGTGCGGTCGAGCCGCGCATTCCCGGCATTTTCCAGTACTACAGTATAGCGGAGGACGAGCTGACCAAGATCTTCGCCGGCAAGTACGACGCGCAGACCGGCGCCAACAACATCGCCGCGGCGTGGGAAAAGCTGACCGACCAGATCGGTCGCGAGAAGCAGATCGCGCTCTACAAGGCGTCGCTCGGCGTGTAGCTTCGCCATCCACATTTCGTCCGGCGGATCATCGGGCCTTCGGCTGGCGTCGCTCGCGGCGTCAGCCGAGCTTTCCCGGCGACGGTGGTCAAAGTCCAAATCGGCAGAGTGCGATCTTGATGCAGAATTCATCACCGGTGGCGGATGACCGGCAGCACAAGCCGCTCGCATCGCAGCGCTTGTCAGCCGGAAGAACGCAGGACGCGCGCTTGTTGTCCTTGCCTCGCTGGGGTCCTTCGTCGTGCTCCTCATCCAAATTCTGCACACGACCGGAGCGATCACGGCGGGGTTCGCCGATTGGCGCCCGATCCTCTATGCCTATCTGCTCTGGGCCACCGCGTTCGGCGTCGGGCCAGGTCGTGGTCCGGGGCGAACGCGGTCTGCGAGCGCTGTTTCTGCTGCCGGCCGTTTTGTTCACCGTTGCCGTGGTGATTTTTCCGACGCTGTTCGGGATTTACATCGCTTCGCTGGATTGGAACCTGAGCTCGTTTGAAGGCCCGCACTTCTAACGGCCTCAACAATCTCATCGGATTGTTTCACGATACTTACTACTGGAACGCGCTCGCGCAACATGATCTTCTACACGGTGGCAGTGCTTGGCGAGTATGCGATTGCGTTTGGACTGGCTCTGCTGCTGAACGCCGAGATACGGGCGCGGAAGTTCTTTCGCGTCGTTTTCCTGCTGCCCCTGATGCTGAGTCCCGTCGCCGTGAGCTGGATGATCGGCAAGTCGCTCATGGAGTACCGCTTTGGCCCGGCGGCCACGCTGGCGCGCTATCTGGGATGGGACAATCCAGCGTTCTTCGCCTCGCCCTGGGTCGCGCGCTTGAGCATCGAGGCGATGGATGCCTGGGTCTCGATCCCTTCATCATGATCATCCTGCTCGCCGGGCTGCAGGCGATGCCCAAGGATGTGCTGGAAGCAGCCAAGGTCGACGGCGCGAGCGGCGTGGCAGTCGTTCTGGCATGTTACGTTCCCCATCATGCTGCCGGTGAGCATCACCGTGCCTCATCATCAGGATCATCTTCAAATTGAAGCTCGCCGACATCGTGATCAACGTGACGGCAGGAGGACCCGGCGGGCGCCACCGACACGGTGTCGAGTTTCATTTACCGCGTGTACCGCGATCGATCGAATGTCGGATACGGCACGGGGCTCGCCATGTTCTATCTTCTCCTGATCATCGTCTTCCTGACGGTGTTGCTGCGCCTTTCCAGTCGCTGGACGCAGAAAGTTGCATAAGCCCGCAAGGTCGAAACCGGTTTCCGAAGGGAGTTGCTCGATTGGCCATTTTCGCCTCGGCGTCGCAGCCGGTCCGCAGGCATCACGCGGCGTCCCGGGCCAAGCGGATCTTGAGCCGTGTGCTGATCTATGGCGCATTGCTGTTTTGGGCGTTTGTCTGCCTGTTTCCCATCTATTGGACGATCACGACCTCGTTCAAGTCGGCGCTCGATGTGACGCAAGGTCACTTGATTCCCTGGCTGGACTTTCAGCCGGATTGGAAGGGCTGGCGCTCGCTCGGCCTGTCGCCGGATACGATTCTGCGAACCTCCACCGCCCGCGCCGAGTTCGTGAGCCGGTTCGCAAACAGCGTTATTACGTCGGTCGGCGCATCCGTCCTGGCGCTCGTGCTCGGATCACTGGCGGCTTACGGGCTTGAGCCGCTTCCGGTACAAGTTTGGCATGGATGCGCAACGACGATATCCTGTTCTTCTTCATGTCGCAGTTGATCTTGCCGCCCGTCGTCCTGGCGCTTGCCATTCCTGGTTCTCTACAAGGCACTGTCGCTGCTTGACACGAGATTGGGCCTGATCCTGCTCTACACCTTGACGGTGCTGCCGATCGTCATCTGGATCATGCGCGATCAATTCAACTCGATCCCGATCGAACTCGATGAAGCCGCCTTCGTGGACGGCCTTTCGATTTGGGGCGCATTCTTTCGTATCGTGCTGCCGCTCGCTGTTCCCGGAATGGCGGCCGCATTCATCCTCTCGCTTGTGCTGTGCTGGAACGAGTACTTCTTCGCGGCGCTGCTGACGCAGTACGGATGCCAAAACCCTGCCCGTCATGGTGGCCAGCCAGACCGGCTCGCAAGGCATCAACTGGTGGTCCATGGCGGCGCTATCAACGGCGGCGATCGCTCCGCTCGTGATTGTCGGAATTTTCCTCGAGCGCTACATCGTCAGTGGTTTGACCGCAGGCGCCGGCAAGTAGGCGATCGGGGCACGGAATGGCGAATTCCCAATCTGTTTCTGTCGGCCAGCTGGTTGCTATTTCGATTTATCCTGAACGCGCGGCGCGTCAGCGCCGCGATGAGCGGTGAGGCCGAACTCCCAAGCCTCGCGAAGCCCCGCTCGGGCGCATGCGATTGGTCAGCCGGCCAAGTTTGGACGTGGCGACAGTCACCAGATCGCCTTCCACGTGAGTGAACCCCTGCCCCTTCGCCGCACGGTCCTGGATCGGCGCGAACATCGTGCCGAGGAACAACACGAAGCCGTCGGGATATTGATGGTTCTCGTTGATCGTTTGCGCCACGATGTCGACGGGTCGCGGCTGATCTGGGTCAGCGAGGCTGCGCCGTGCAGCACGAAGCCTTCCGGCCCTCTCACCTCCAGCGAGATCTCCATCGTGCCGCACGTCGTCGAGCGTGAAGCCAGCGTCGAAGAAGCGCACGAACGGCCCGATGGCGCAGGACGCGTTGTTGTCCTTGGCCTTGGACAGCAGCAGCGCCGAGCGGCCCTCGAAGTCGCGCAGGTTGACATCGTTGCCGAGGCTGGCGCCGACGATGCGACCGTCGCTTGTCACCACGAGCACCACCTCCGGCTCGGGATTGTTCCAGGTCGATTTCGGATGCAGACCCGCATCCACGCCATGTGCCCACCGCGGACAGCACTGGCGCCTTGGTGAACACCTCGGCGTCCGGCCCGATGCCGACTTCGAGATACTGGCTCCACGCGTTCTGCGCGACGAGCACGTCCTTCACATGCTGCGCCTCGGCCGAGCCCGGCTTCAACTGGGACAGGTCGGTGCCGACGACTCCGCGTCACCTCGGCCCGGATTGCCGCCGCCAGATCCGGATTGCCGCGCGCGCGCTCCTCGATCACCCGCTCCAGCATCGACACGGCGAACGTCACCCCAGCAGCCTTGATGACCTGCAGATCGATCGGGCGCGAGCAGCCATGGTTTGGTCGGATCGCGGTTGTCCGGCGGCGTGTTGGTCAGCAGGTCCTGCAGCACGCCTACCCGCTCGCCACGCGCGGCGCGCAGCGCAGCGGCGGGATCGGCAACCCTCGGCAAGCTGGCTGGCGGTGGGGAAATTCTCGGTGATGTCGAACACGCCGTCCTGGCGGATCGCCACCACCGAGGGGCTGGCGAGATCGGGGCGCCAGATCCGCCCCATCAGGGCGGCAGTCGGCGAAATCGTCAGGCAGAATGAATGCGGCGTCTGTCACGATCGGCATCGTGGTGATCCCTCACGGAGTTACGTCTGTGCTTAATCAGGGCGCGTCGTCCTCGGCTTGAGAGATAGATGCGCGCCGCGTTGCCGCCGAAGATATCTGCCTTTTCGTCCGGTGACAGATCAGCCAGCAAGGTTTCGGCGGCAGCGAACCATTTTGCATAACCTCCCGCCAGATTGACGACCGGCCAGTCGCTTCCCCACAGCAGACGTTGTGGCCCGAAGCACGCGCGGACAGTGATCCACCGCCTGGCGCAGATCCGCAATCTGCCAGTCCGGCGCGGCCTCTGTCGCCAGTCCCGACAGTTTGCAGACGATGTTCGGGTGTTCGGCAAGCAACGCGATATCGCGTTGCCAGATCGCAATCTCGCCGGTCGCGAGCTGCGGTTTGCCGCAATGGTCGAGCACGAATGTCAGATCGGGATGGCTGCCGATCACTCGCAGCAGTCTCGGCAAATGGCGCGGCAGCACCAGCGCGTCGAATACCAGGCCGTTTCGGGCCATCGCCGCCAGCAGGGGCGTCAATGCCGGACCAAGCAGCCAATCGTCGTCGGCGATGTCCTGCACCATCGGCCGCAGTCCCACCAGAAGGTTCCGCGCCGCCAGCGCATCGATGCGCGCGACGCCGTCGGCTGCGTCGAAATCCGTCCAGCCGACCACGCCGCGCACCAATTCTGCGTTGTCCGCGATATCGAGCAGAAACATCGTCTCGGCCTCGGTCGGCGCGGCCTGCACCAGGATCGTTCCCTCGATCCCAGCGGCGGCGAGATGCGGCGCCAGGTCCGGAAGCCGAAAGTCACGATAGATCGGCGCCAGCTCGGGCGTCAGCCAGCCATAGTCGCCCCGCGCGAGAGTCCACAGATGATGATGCGCATCGATCCGCATCAGCCGGACCACCGATGACGGAACGGGCGCATCCGTATCGAGCAGACGCTGCGGCCTTCAGATCGGTCCAAAGCGCTGACGGCACCGTGACTGGAGAGTGCGGCTACGTTGCGCTCGACCTCCTGCGGGCTCTGCGCCCCCAGCACAACGCTGACCACAGCCGGATGGCCAAGGGCGAAATGCAGCGCCGCGGTCGGCAAGGCAACGCCATGGGCATCGCAGACGCGTTGGATATCGTGCCACCCTTGCCAGGATGTGAGGTGGCGCGTCCCGATAGTTGTATTTGGCGCCATGAACCGCGCCGGTTGCCAGAATGCCTGAATTGAATACGCCGCCGAGCAGCACGCCGATTCCCTGTCGCTCGCGCCAGCGGCAGGAAGTGCGCCAGCGCCGGTTGCTCCAGCAGCGAATAGCGCCCGGCGAGCAGCATGGTGTCGAACGATCCGGCTTGCGCGAAACGCACGCACATCTCGGCCTCGTTCACGCCGATCCCGATGCCCGCGACCACGCCCTCCGCGCGAAGCCGGTCGAGCGCCACATAGGCGCCCGCCATCGCTTCGCGAAACCGGTCTTCGATCGCATCGATGCCATGGGTCCAGACATCGACGTCGTGGATCAGCAGCAGGTCCAGCCGGTCGGTACCCAGCCGCAACAGCGACTGTTCCACCGAACGCATGGTGCCGTCATAGGAATAATCGACCACTGCGCCGGTGCGGCTGCCCGCCGGCAAAGCCGGAACCGTCAGCCGGCCCGTGAAACGGGTCCATCCAGCGACCCACCTTGGTGCAGACCACAATGTCCTGGCGCGGCACGCGCCTGATCGCCGTCCCGCAGCGATGTTCGGCCAGGCCGCGGCCATAGAGCGGGGAAGTGTCGAGAAGGTTGATGCCCAGCTCGAACGCCCGCTCTGCCGCGGCGATAGCCGTGGCGTCGTCCAGCTGCGCGTAGAGATCACCAAGCGGCGCCGTTCCAGATCCCAGAACCGAGACCTGAAGCGCTGTCCGGCCAAGCGCACGGCGCGGCATTGCAGACAGCGGAATCATATCGGACGATTTTCCTCCGGTCCGTTGCCCAGTCGCGCCGGTGCTTCCTATTTTGAGTTCGCCTGCCAATAAGACTATTTCCGCTGACCGTCACCCCAACGCCAAGTCGCCCGTCGACGGGCGCAGCCGTTGAGGATGCTCTGCTAGACTGCGATTTTCGCCACCGATAACACCTGAAAGGAAGCGGACCGAACGGCCCGTCATCCAGTGCGCAGCCCAGTTGTTCGGCGATCGGACTCTGACTCGTGCGGGCGCAAGGCATAGAGCTACGATCTCGGCCAACCGGCCGTCCGCAAGCCGGACACCGGCAAAACCCGGCGCCTCGCCTTCAGGCCGACGATCGGAACAGCTTCGATCGGCTGACGTTGCGTGCGGCAAAGGCGGGCGCGAAAGGTCTCTGGCATAACCGGGAGACCCCCGGCTCCGCCGAGGCAGCATAAGTTTGAGCTATCGCTAAATTTTGGTGACGGCCTGGCCGGTCAGGCGGCGGCGGTTATGGGCTGACGGTCAGTCGGTTTGGCGATGACCTCGATCCCGTCGTTGAATGTCACACCGAGAACGAGTTTTGGCAACTGGTTGTGGCCATCGAGACGACGCCAGCTTTTCTGCGCGGCCTCGAGCAGTTTGAAGACCATCGCGAGCGCCGTCCTGTTGGACAGGCACCCTTCGATCGGATCGTGCGGTGGCGCACGGTAGCGAAGGTGCTTTCAATGGGATTGGTCGTCCGCAGGTGTTTCCAGTGCTCGGCCGGGAAGTCGTAGAACGCCAGTAGCGTGTCCCGATCCTTGCTCAGGCAGTCGGCCGCCTTCTCGTATTTGGGCGTGTAGCTCTCGATGAAGGCGTCGAACGCCAGCTCGGCGGCGGCCTTGGTTTCGGCCATCCAGATCTCCTGCAACGCGCGTTTGGCCTTCGGCTGCTGGCTCTTCGGCAACTTGGCGATCACGTTCGCGGTCTTGTGCACCCAGCAGCGCTGCTCGCGCGTTTTCGGCCAGACCTCACCGGCGGCCTTCCAGAACCCGAGCGCGCCATCGGCGATGGCGAGCTGCGGCGGCACGTCGAGCCCGCGCCGCTTCAGGTCGAGCAGCAGATCGCGCCAGTCCTGCGCGCTCTCGCGGGCGCCATCGGTGAAGCCGACCAGTTCCTTGCGGCCTTCCGGCGTCGCGCCGATCAGCACCAGGATGCACTGCTTTTCGTCTTCGAGGCGTGCCTGGAGATGGATGCCATCGGCCCAGATGTAGACGTAGCGCTTCGCCGACAGATCGCGCCTCTGCCACGCGGTGTGTTCGTCAAGCCAACCGTCCTTCAGCCGGCCGATGGCGGATGCCGACAACCCGGCAGCATCCTTGCCGAGCAGCGCCGCCAGAGCCTCGGAGAAGTCGCCGGTGGAGATACCCTTCAGGTAAAGGATCGGCAGCAGCGTCTCGATCGATTTCGAGCGGCGCATGTAGGGCGGCAGGATCGACGGAGAGAACCGGATGCGGTCGGGGTCGGTAGCGTCCGCCTCGCGATCGCGTACACGCGGCTGGCGGACGGCGACCGGACCGATACCGGTCATCACCTCGCGTTCCGGCAGGTGACCGTGGCGCACGACGCGCTGGTGGCCGTCCGCAGTCTTCAAATCGGCATGCTTGCCGAGAAAGTCCGCGACCTCGGCCTCGACCGCCTGGGCCAACAGAGCACGCGCCCCATTGCGCAAGATTTCCGGTGAGTTGATCGTCGACGTTTCCTGGCTGAATCAGCTTGATGATGTTATCTTTGGACACGGCATATCGCTCCTTCGGTGGAGAAGTGGAGGCGTTAAGCACCCCCACGATATGCCGCCTTCCCGATTCCCGCCGTCACCAACTTTCAGCGATAGCTGGTCGCCCATCGCCGAAACTTCTGATCGTGAGCCACCACGCACACGAAAGGAAGTTTGACGATGGACGAGTACGAGAGCCTAAGCCACAGCAAGTGGGAGTGCAAATATCATGTTGTGTTCATTCCCAAATGCCGCAGGAAGACGCTTTACGGGGAGTTGAGGCGGCACCTCGGGGAGGTGTTTCGCAAGCTGGCGCAGCAGAAGGAAAGCCGGATCGAAGAAGGTCATCTTGATGCCGGATCACGTTCACATGATGATTTCGATTCCGCCGAAATATGCGGTTTCGCAGGTGGTCGGTTTCATCAAGGGCAAGAGTGCGATCCATTTGGCCCGTGTATACGGAGAGAAGAAACGCAATTTTGTAGGGCAGCATTTCTGGGCGAGAGGGTACTTCGTCTCGACCGTAGGTCGAGACGAAGCGGTGATACGGGAGTACATCAGAAACCAGGAGCAGGAGGACAGCCGCTTGGACCAAATGAATTTGTGGCGTTGAATCGGCCACCTTCAGGTGGCCAACAAATGTAGGATCGCGTCAGCGACCCTGACCGCCGCTTCGAGCGGCCCAACCTAAAGCCCCCGGCTCTGCCGGGGATGCCATCTGGCATCTGCCCGAAACGCCGAAAACCGGCAACGCGCGTCGGGTTCCAATCGCCAACTTTGACACATTTCGCGAGGAAACTATCGTCGATCGAGATCAATGGATCAATGGTGCGCATGCTCCCGCGACTGGCAAAACAACTCCGTTCCTGATCCCGTCCAAGATCAACAACCGGCCGACGATTGCGTGGTGCCCGAGGTTCTTGAGCGAACTCAGCTGGACAATTGGCGCAAGCAACTGACTCTTATCCGTGGCGAAATACTTGAAATCGTTGAGCAAGGTTGCCAGCAAGGTCTGGTTGACCTGCAACAGGAAACCGTGCGGCTCGCCAGAAGCGATTGAGCTGCTGGAGGTCTTCTTGGGCCGGAAAGCCCCTCACTAAGTCAGATCATCGACGCGAGATCGGATTTGCAGCCGCAGCCACGGTTTACCCTGCCCCGCGCCACTTGGCGGTCGGGCGATCGTCTGCGCTTCCCGACAGCATCAGTGCCAGGTCCGCGAGCGCCTTCAGCTGTCGTCAACGCCGTTTGTGAGTGTATCCGGCCAATCTCATGCCGATGGACAGAAACTCGACGATTGCAAGCGTCAGTGTGATGGCGATGATCACCATCATCACGCCGCGCAGCGTGACCATCGGCTCGGATTTGGCTTCGATGACGGGCGGCGGCGGCGTGACCTGGGCGATATCCACCCAGCGCGAGACAATTGGGGGTGACTCGATATCTACCCAGCGATCGCCCCATGTTTTCTGCACCGGCTGTTCGTCGGGCAGCGTCTTCAACATCGTCAGGCAGCATCTTCGACATCGATTCACGCCACTTGGGCGGGCTAATTTTTCGCTGAACTTTATGGACCCGATGGTGTCGACGCGTCGATGTCGCGTCCCAGCAATGACCGGCGCCATGCCAATAGAGGTGAACCGAACCGAAATGCTGACGCGCTTCGGTCTTGGTCATGCAGGACCTTGAAGCTTCTGATGGTGTAGCCAGCACCGGTACAAATGCAACAAACACAACAAACACCGCGACACGCATCGGTCGCTCCGTCTCAAATCAGTTACGCTTTACTCAGCAAAATCGAGATCACAAGGCCACCATTTGCTCAGTTAAAGGCGAAATTTAGAAGCCGATGGGGCGTGGCGCTCTACGGCAACGAGCCGTGAGCACCTAGAACCTCTCCGCGCTACGTAACCGATCATGACAATTGGGTATTCCCTGGAGTGGGAGAATCGGTGTCTATATGCCCGCCCTAGGCTGCAAACCAGTTCTAGGGAGGCGTGCAGGTGAGATAGGTCCGGCCGGCGGGAGATCGTGACAGCGACTGCGGCCGCGCTCATTTTGGGCATCCTGGTCTCGTGGGGCACCATCTACGGACTGAACCGGTATCTTGGACCGGGCGCCGACCCCTACGAAACAACCGGCAGCGTGCGGATTTCTGCCTCAGTCCGACTGAATTCCGCGGCCGAGCACCCCTCCTGACGGATCGGCGGCGACGGCGCCGACGTTATCGCGACCTGATCGCGGCTGGCGTTCAGTTCGGCTGCCGGCATCTTCAATGCCGGTTCGTCCACCGCGGCGCGCCAGGCGATTTGCATGACCGCGCTCGCCGAAGCGGTGACGCTCCAGAACTCCAAATGTCAGTAGTCGCTAATTCCCTGCAAGCAACCTGAATTCCACCTTACGGAAGCTGGCGGCCGCATCATCTTGCGCGGGCCGTTCTCGGAACCAGCAACGATCAGACATCAACTCCAGACAGGACCGCAACTCGGCTTCGCTCTGTTTTATCTCATTTCGTATTTCACGGCGCTCGAAAATTGTGAGAGCCGGGTCGGCAAGCTGGCGCCATCCGACCCTCTGCAGCTCTTTTCAGCGCGTCTATGTTGCGACTTAAAACGTCAGGCTCGTTCATGCGAATCGTCCCCGCCATGCTCAAAGACAGCGGCGTCAGGGTTTCACGTCGACCCTTAATAAGTTCTTAATGGCCACGCCCGCGGCTGGGCATAGGCGCTCCTCACCTCCCAGCCGCACTCAGGGATTTCCGAGCAAGCTGCTGGCTGATCAGCGCGGCCGCGCCGCGATTCCAGGAATAATCCGCGCCGATGCGCAGATCGCTTTGCCGCGCGAGGATCATGGCGCCGGTGTGGGCGTCGCGGATCTGGAACTGTACCGCGTATTCCGTCCGGCTGATCCGCCTGACGACGCCGACAAAGGATTGATCGGCACCGAGCTTTAGCGCGATGGCGGCTTCGCAGCCGTTGCATTGCCGCAGCGAGCGCGCCTTCACGCCATCGCCCTCGGCGCTCGCGACGTCGACAAGATCATAGCGCCCGGACTGGACGATAAGACGGCGTACCTCGCTCGGTGGCTCGATCCAATTGGGCGAGGTCGGCGGCCTTGTCGCCGGCTATCCCGGCGCCGCCGCTGAAGTCGTCGAGCTCGAAATCAAACACCGCGATCTTGATCGGCGATGGCTCGGCGCTTGCCTGGAACGTCAAGGGCACGCCGCCGCCCAACAAGCCGGCGGCGCAAGCGGCAAGCAACGAACGGCGGCGCAAGAAAAATCCGCTTCTCATGGCTCGCTCCATTCTTGTCATTCGACGAAACAGCGCTTTTCAGCGGGAGACAGGCTGGCTTGAGACCCCGGCGATCTCGTTGGCGATGAAAATTTCGGCGCGGCGCCAGGCTTCGTCCGTATCGCCGCGAAAGGTGAACAGCTTGTCGAACATGACGCGCCCTGTCCTGGCGTCGATCGCCTCGACCTTCGCATTTTGCACCAGCGTGCTCATCTCTGTGAACGCCGCCGATAAGCAGGATGTCCGCGCCAGCTTCGCGGGCCGCGGCCAGCAGGTCGGTCAGCGTCGAGCCCGCGAGCGAGCAAGGTTTCGGGACGCATGCGGGCGTTACGAGCCCAAGCTGCCGCCCTTCGCGAGATCGTCCCTGAGGGCGCGCATGAAGTTGCCGAGCCGCGTTTCATGCTCCTTGCGCTGATCGCGCTCCTCGCCCGAGGTGTCGACATAGCCGAAGTCGATCACCGCGATCGCGGCGCCTTGCGGCTTCTTGCCGCCGTCCTGCGGCCTTCCGCAGGACGGCGTCAGCCACAGGCAGGCGGCCAGCATTGGAACAAGGAAATGACGCATGTCGCAAACCCTCGTGGTCGTCAGATTGCGCGGACCGCTGGAGAGTCGGAAAGCGAACGCATCCCGGCAATGGCCGGGCAAATTGCCCGATCTTTCGGGCCGCACTTCCAGAAGGCCGGCTCTGCCTCTAGATTGCTCCCGCTCGCGCCGTCGAACGCAACCCCTTTGCAAAGGTGTTCCGCCCATGCCAGCGCCCAAGCTCGATCTGAAATTTCGGCTCTTCCTGCGCGTTGTCGCTCTGGCGGCGCTCTGTTTCGCCGCCGCCGCGGCTTATGTCCTGTTTGAGACCGACCGCTCGGCGCGGGCGCGGGCGGATTGGATCGCCGAAGTGGTCGCCAAGGACCTCGCACTGCAACAGGGCCAGAGCCACTGGATCAGGGGGCGCCCAACCAGTTCCCTGATTTGCAAAGGGTCGCGGCGGCGATCATGGCGCCCGGCCTGTGCATCGAGCGCCAGCTGGCGAGATTCTTCAATCTGCATAACGTTCCCGCGCGCGGTCGCAAGCCGGCATCTTCCGCGCGATGGGCAGCGTGGCTCTCTGCTGGCATTCCGCTCGATCCTCGCACGTGGCGGCCTGGGGTTACATGGCTGGCGGGAACGCTCCGGCGCCATTCTGCATCTTTGCGGCCGGCTTGCTCGTGAATTTCACCGTGACGTCGGTGCTGGTCTGATTTCAGTCGCGGCGATCCGGCGGACCGATGAAATCGAGTTCTGGTGGTAAGCGCGCTGCAACTCAATGCAATTGCCGCGGCCGGTGTGGCGCTCGCGCGCGTGGATTTGGCGACCCGCGCCTGTGGTGGACGCAGACCGATCCGCCGCTGCGGGTCGAGCCACGTTTTGCTGACCTGCCAGAAGTTCATCGGGATCTCACTTTGTCGCGTTTTTCATTGTGCCAGTGGCGCTGCGTCCTGATCGCGCACTTCGGACCGCGCCGGCATCGCCGCCTTCGCCGGCCGGGCAGATTTACGGGAAGCGTGGCTCAGCGCTGTTGGCTCGTCGTCTGCAGTCGCTGATCGCCTTTGACAAGCTGTTCTCGCCAGAACGCTGGGCGTGGCGCTGTTGGCATTCTCTCTTGCTTGCTGCCGGTTCGCTGATGGCCTTTGGGGTGGCGCAGTTCCGGAGTGGCCGGCTGGGCCGGTCTGCGCGTGCTGCTGGCCGCGCTCATTTTCATTCCACTGGCTCCTGATTTTTGCGAGAGACCTGCCGAGGAGTTTTTGCGAGTTGAGAGCCCGCAAGCCACGCGTCAGGTTTTGGCAACGTTCAGGTTTGAGCCTGTCCGCCGATTGGGAGCCAGGACACGGTTCTGTTTGCTTCAATCATCGGTGGCGTCGCGCGGTGCTGGTTAAGGACTTCGGCGGGGCCGGTGCAGCGATCCGCAGGGCGCCTGGTGGTCAGTCGCCGCCGTGTTGACGATGTGCCGGGCTCGCCGCAGCGCGCTGGCGTTGGGTGACTCTCCGGCGCGCGTATCTCTATGCGGCCGGAATCCTACCTCAATCTGTCGCTGTCGCGATCTGGCTGATTAGAGTATCGCGGACGCCAGGTTGCTGACCTTACAGCCTTCGTCAAAGCCAATATCATGGCGTTTGAGCCTGTGCAGGCGGCGGTGCTGGTTGATGCTTCGAGCTGCGGCCCGGACGTCTCAAACCAGGCTCAGATACGACGCGGGTCGTCTCATAACGTCGGCTGCGCTCTGGTCGCTGTTGGCGAATGGGCGCCGTGGTCGCGATCCGGTCTGCCGGCGGCCAGATCTTTAGGCTTTCAAATCGAGCACCTTCAGCCCTGCTGGATTGGGTAGCCGTCTGGTCGCTCGCACGGCTCCTGATGTTTGCACTTGTGCTTGTGGGATCGCGACGCGGCGTACGCCGGTGGCCAGCCCCTGTACCTGACACGGAACCTGCTGATGATCGGAGGCTTTTACTCGATCACCTGAGGCTCAGTCCGGAACGTTTACGGCCTGGTCGCTCATGATTGCCGGCGCCGTCTATCTGCGCTGCTGATGGCTGCGGCGATGTGGCGCGCTCCGGGCGCCCGTCACTGGTTTGGGCCAGTCGTTTGAAAATCCCACTGCGCATCGAGGCGACCTGTTGCCGAGCTGAAGTGGTTGAACATTTTCACGAGCGTGGTCGCGGCCGGGATCATCAGCATTTCCTTCTGGAGCGATTTGACGTTTGCCGAATGGTGGTTACGCGCGACGGCTGCGGTGGCGGTTGGAGGTACACGGGTTTCACCTTCGCTTTGATGGCTGAAGGCAGAATGCGTCGAACCTGGCAGCGCGCGGCGGTGACCATGTTCCTGATAGGGGCGGTGCTGTTTGGCTGGTCGCTCCTGACGCCCGGGACGGAGCGCAACCTGGTTGAATCGCGCGGTGATTCTGATGAGTCTGATGTTTGCCGCGGTCGCGCTTTTCGGCGCCGGCAGATCGATTTGTCGCGCGCACGCCGGATTGGTCACAGGCGTTTCGCGGCTGCTGCGTGCCACACGATGACTGTGGCCGCGATCCTCTCACTGGTCTTCGTCACTGGCCACCGGAGTTTATTACCAGGTCGAGTTTGGCATCGTTCACGTGAGCTTTCCGGCTTTGGCTGCGGTCGCAGCGACCCTCGCAGCCGCGGTAGTGTTCGTATCTTCTTTGCAGTTTCGCCGCGGCACGATCCACTCAGTCTATCTGAAGATTGGCGGAGCAGCTATG
>ERZ1370068.5465-contig-4491_pt1 | contig 16293 bp, 25 predicted proteins | sample MGYA00561227_ERZ1370068 | MGnify/ENA primary metagenome ERZ1370068 (study PRJEB38410, sample SAMEA6850437) | metagenome | study: Metagenomic assessment of the ecological functions of the soil: analysis of the soil microbiota associated with the...
GCGACATTCAGCGCCGTCGTACCCAGAAACTGTCCGGCGGACAGACGCAGCGCGTTCGCTTCGCCGTCGCGCTCGTGTCCGACCCAGACTTGCTCGTCCTCGATGAACCCACAGTGGCAATGGACGTCGAAGCGCGGCATGGCTTCTGGACGACGATGCGGGCGTTCGCCAGCCGCGGTAAGACTGTTGTCTTTGCGACGCGACTATCTCGAGAGGCCGACGCATACGCTGACCGCATCATTTTGATGGCCCGCGGACAAATCGTCGCGGACGGTCCGGCAACGCAGATCAAGGCCACCGTGGGCGCCCGATCAATTCGAGCGACGCTTCCCAGCGCCCGATCTGGACGCGCTCGCCGCGCTGCCCGGTGTCACGAAGGCCGACCACCGGGGCTACTCAATCGTCCTCACGTGCGCCGATTCCGACCGCGCTATTCGGGCCCTGCTGGACGGAAATTCCCCGCCGTCCGCGATATCGAGATCAGCGGGGCAGGTCTGGAGGAGGCGTTTCTTGCCCTCACCGCAGATGAGGCCGCTTCGACCACATCCGGCAACCACGCGGAGATCATCCGATGAGCACGTCAGTCACGTACTTGCGCTATGAATTGCTCCGGACGGTGCGCAACACCCGGTTCTTCATTTTCTCGCTGGTGTTTCCGCTCATACTGCTTCTATGTCGTCGCTGGAGCGAACAAGAGTCTGACGCTGGGTAACATCCGTTCCCGACCTACTACATGGCCGGGATGATCGGCTGGGGCACTATGGCGGCCGTCCTCTGCCGGAGGCGCTCGGATTGCGGCAGAACGCAAGTGTCGGCTGGAACCGGCAGCTTCGGCTAACCCCGCTGACGCCGCGCACCTACTTCCGCGCCAAAGTCATCACCGGATACGCTCTCGCCGCGGTCAGCATCGTGTTGTTGTGCGTAGCCGGCCTCACGCTGGGCGTCCATTTGGCGCCCGGTCGATGGGCCACGATGATCTGGTTGATCCTCATCGGGCTCATCCCGTTCGCGGCGTCTCGGCGTGCTGCTCCGGCCACGTACTCACTGTCGAATCGGTCGGGCCGGCTCTCGGTGGGATAACGGCACTGTTCGCATTGCTCGGCGGCGCCTGGGGGCCAATCCTGCAAAGTGGCGTCATGCTCAACATCGTCGAGCTGCTGCCGTCCTATTGGCTGGTCCAAGCTGGGCATGTCGCCTACACCGGGCAGACGCTGGCCGCTGAAGGCCTGGATCGTCATCGCCGGGTGGACCATCGCCCTCACGGTGTTGGCCGCGCGCGCGTACCGGCGCGACACCCAGCCGGGTCTGACCGCATTAGGCTCAGGTCGAGATGACCACCGGCCGCGACCCCGCCGAGACGCTCACCGCCACGTCCTTTGGCGAACAGCAGAATAGAGTGGCGCAAAGGGTGGCGCTACGTCTTCCCAAGCTTCTGGTTGATCTCATCTTGGCCAGACCGCGTCCGGCGTCAATGAGCACGCAAGCGGCTGGATAGCGGCCGTCGGATACCTGATCATCGTCGCCTTTGCGGCCTGCTACCTGGCCGCGCTTCCGGCCGGCTGGGGCTCGCACCGTACGCGGTTCTGGTGGCTCTACGCCGCGACCTTCGTGCTGCTCGCCCTGAATTGCCGATCGCCCATCAGGACGCGCTGGTGTTCTGTGTCTATATCGCAGTACTCACGGTGGCGAGTCGGGCAAGTTGGGCCATCGCGATGATTGCCGGACTAGTGGCGCTCAACTTGTTCGCGCCGGTCGTCATCCAGTCCTGGGGCGGCCAGGTCGATTGGCAACAGGGGCATCACCATCTTGCTCGTCGCCTTCGCGATGTATGCGTTTTTTGCGATCATCCGGTCGAACGTGCAGCTCGCGCGCGCGCGGGCTGAGGTGGCCAGGCTCGCCGCGGAAAACGAGCGCAGCCGAATCGCTCGAGATCTGCACGATCTGCTCGGCCATTCGCTCACGACAATCACGGTCAAAGCTGGTCTCGCCAAACGCCTGGCGCAGCTCGATCCGGAGCGCGCCGTCCGGGAGATGGCCGAGGTGGAGCAGTTGAGCCGCAGCTCTCTCGCGGACGTCCGCGCGGCGGTATCCGGATATCGAGACGTGACGCTGGTCGGCGAGCTGGCGAGCGCCCGTGAGGTACTCCGAGCGGCCGGAGTGCAGGCCGAACTGCCAGGCGCGGTCGATGTCGTCGACCCGAGGCTGCACGAGGTGTTCGGTTGGGTCATCCGGGAAGGCGTGACCAACGTCGTGCGCCACGCCCGGGCCAGCCGCGCAACGATCGCGCTCGGCGCGACCTGGATCACCATCGACGACAACGGCCGGGCTGGGATCGCCGGTGCCGGCAACGGTCTGACCGGACTGCGCGAACGGGTCGAGGCAGCCGGCGGCACGCTAGTCGCCTCCGGCCGAGCCGACGGCTGGCGATTGCGCGTCGATATCGCCGAACCAGTCGTCCCGGAACGACCGCAAACGGTGGACGAGCCGACGATCCCGGCGTGACGATTCGTATCCTGCTCGCGGACGACCAAGCGCTGGTCCGCTCGGCGCTCGCCGCGCTGCTCGAGCTCGAGGACGACTTCGAGGTGGTGGCCCAGGTCGGGCGCGGCGACGAGGTGGTGGCGGCCGCGCGGGATCAACACCCCGACGTCGCGTTACTCGATATCGAAATGCCGGGACTCGATGGCCTCGCCGCAGCAGCCGCGCTCAGCCAAGAGGTCCCGACCTGCCGGGTGATCATCGTGACCACGTTCGGCCGGCCCGGCTACCTGCGGCGGGCTATGGAGTCCGGTGCGCTCGGGTTCGTCGTGAAGGACGCGCCCGCCGAGCAGCTGGCTGACGCGATCCGCCGGGTATCGCGCGGCCTACGGGTGGTGGATCCAGCGCTGGCGGCGGCCACGCTCGCGGGGGTGTGTCGCCGCTGACCGGACGGGAGCGGGACGTGCTGGTCGCCGCCCGGGACGGCGCGACAGTGGCCGACATTGCCGGCCGGTTGTTCCTGTCCGAGGGCACCGTGCGCAATTACCTGTCCGCCGCAATCGCGAAGACCGGGGTGCGTAATCGGGTCGAGGGCCGTCCGGGTCGCCGACGAACGCGGCTGGCTGTGACACGCGACCAGTCCCTCACAGCTGCGGCAACACCTCGGCCGCGATCAGCTCCAGCTGCGAGATATCGGTCAGGTCGAGAAACTGCAGGTAGATCCGGCTGACGCCGAGGTCGGCCAGCTGGCCGATCTTGTCGACAACCTCAGCCGGTGTGCCGGCGAGCCCGCTCGTGCGCAACGTTCCCGCGTCCTGGCGGAGGACGGCGGCTCGGCGGCGTACGTCGGCCTCGTCCTTGCCGACGCAGATGATCTGACCGGCGGAGTAGGCGAGACTCGCCGGGTCGCGATCGGTGTCGGCCAGGTTCGCTTTCAGTCTCGTGAAGATCTCCGATGTGTCGGCGAGTGGGCTCCAGGCGACGTTGAACTCGTCGGCAAAACGGGCAACGAGCCGCGCGGAGCGCTTCCGGCCGAGTCCGCCGAGGATGATGGGCGGGCGCGGCGACTGCACGGGCTTGGGCAGCGCCGGCGAGTCGGTGAGCTGGTAGTGCGCACCCCGGAAGGAGAACCGCTCCCCGCCGGAGTCCGCCACAGCCCGTCGATGATCTCCAGTTGTTCGCTGAGCATGTCGAACCGGGTGCGCAGGTCCGGAAACGGGATCCCGTAAGCGCGGTGTTCAGATGCGTACCACCCGGACCCGAGGCCGAGCTTCGACCCGGCCGCCGCTCATCGCGTCGACTTCGGCCACCATGATGGCGAGCGGGCCGGGCAGCCGGAACGTCGCCGGACTGACCAATGTGCCAAGCCGAATGTGGTTCGTCTCGCGGGCCAGGCCGGCCAGCGTCACCCAGGCATCCGTTGGCCCGGGCCGGCCGTCGCCCATGATCCCGAGATAGTGATCCGAGCGGAAGAACCCGGCAAAGCCGAGGGATTCGGCCGCCCGGGCCACCCGGAGCAGGTCCTCGTAGGTAGCGCCCTCCTGGGCCTCGCTGAAGACATGCAGCTGCATGGTCGACACCCTAACGAGGGCCTTCGATCAGACGTTGCGCTCGTAGATCAGGCGCAGACCGAGCAGAGTCAGGTCCGGCTCGTGCCGGGTCACGGTTTCGCTGTTGCGAATGACGAGCGGCGCCAGCCCACCGGTCGCGATCACCGCGACGGACTCCGGATCGTCGGGACGAGCGCGGCTCGCAGCCGGCGGACCAGCGCATCGACCTGACCGGCGAAGCCGTAGAGGATCCCGGATTGCAACGCCTCGACCGTGTTCTTGCCGATCGGTCCACGCGGCTCGACCAGCTCGACCTTGCGCAGCTGCGCCGCCCGCGCCGCGAGCGCATCCAACGAGACCTCGATCCCGGGCGCCAAGGCACCGCCCATGAAATCGCCTCGCTCGTTCACCACATCGAAGTTGGTGGTGGTGCCGAAATCGACCACGATCGCTGGCCCGTGCACCAGGTGGTAGGCCGCGAGTGTGTTGACGATGCGGTCGGCGCCGACCTCCTTGGGGTTCTCGTACTGCAGGACTCACCCCGGTACGCACGCCTGGCTCGACCAAGACCGTCGGCAGGTTGCCGTAGTAGTCAGCGAGCATCTGCCGCAGCTCGCGCATGGCCGCGGGCACGGTGGAGCAGGCGGCAATGCCGTCGACGGGATGGTCGGCGAGCAGCCCACGATAGGTGAGCGCGAGCTCGTCGGCGGTGCTCCGCGAGTCCGTCTTGATCCGCCAGGACCGGTCCAGCTTCTCGCCATCGAACACGCCGAGAACGGTGTTCGTGTTGCCGATGTCGATGGCGAGCAGCATCACGGCAGGTCCATCCCGATGTCGAGCGCCGGGGCGGAATGGGTCAGCGCGCCGACCGCCAGGAAGTCGACGCCGGTCGCCGCGATCTCGGCGGCCCGGTCGAGGGTCAGCCCGCCCGATGCTTCGAGCCTGGCCCGCGACCCGGACTGACGCGCATAAGCGACAACCTCCCGCAGTCCGTCCGGCGGCATGTTGTCCAGTAGCACCAGATCCGCGCCGGCGTCGATGACTTCGCGGGCCTGAGCGACGGTGTCGACCTCAACCTCCACCGGCATCATCGGGGTAGCTCTTGCGGACGCGATCGAACGCCGTGACGACGCCGCCGGCCGCGGCGACATGGTTGTCTTTGATCAGGGCGGCATCCGACAGCGACATCCGATGGTTCACCCCACCGCCGCAGCGCACCGCGTACTTCTCCAAGGCGCGCAGGCCCGGAAGGGTCTTGCGAGTGTCCCGCACCTGGACACCGGTCCCCGCCACCGCGTCTACCCACCGGCGGGTCAGGGTCGCCACACCGGACAGGTGACCCAGCAGGTTCAGTGCAGTGCGCTCGGCGGTCAGCAGGTCACCGAACCGGGCCGCGCACGGTGGCCAGCACCTCGCCCGGGGCCACCGTCGCGCCGTCAATCGAACCGAACTCCATCCGCACCCGACCCGGCCCGACGCTGTCGAACACCCATGCTGCGACGGGAAGCCCGGCCACTACCCCGGCGGCCCTCGGCACCAGGTCCGCACGACCCATGAGGGTTCCCGGCACCGTGGCCAGCGTGGTCACGTCACCTTCGGCGCCGATGTCCTCGACCAGCGCGCGAGAAACCACGTCGTCGACCAGCCACGGCGAAAGCCTCGCGGACTCAACGATCGCGCGCACCGAAGGGTCAGCCGACCTCATGGCGGCGCTCCCCGTTCATGGATCCGATCATGGCACCACATCCGTGACGAACCGCTGCCGAACGATTCCGTCCGGATCAAGGCGGACATCCAGGTGTCCGGCCCACCGCACATCGTCGCGTTCCGGGAAGTCGTCCCGCCAGTGCGCCCCGCGCGTCTCCTCGCGCGCGCGGGCCGCGGCCGTCAGCGCGATTGCGACGGTGAGCAGGTTGCTGGTCTCCCAACCCTCAGTGGCACCGGTGGTTACAGTGCGGGCGGTTAGCGCGGCGAGCTCGGCCGTCGCCGCATCGAGACCCGCTCGGTCGCGCAGCACGCCGACGTGTGACGACATGATCTGCTGGAGGCGCGAGCGCGCCGAGTCGTCGGCCACGGCGGACTCGCCCTCCGGGTCGGCCGGCTCCGCGGTCGTTGCCGGCTGGCCGAGATCAGCCACGAGCTCGGACGCGATCCGTCGCCCAAACACCAGTCCCTCCAGCAGCGAGTTGGACGCCAGTCGGTTCGCACCGTGCACGCCAGTGCAGGCCGCCTCCCGCACGCGTAGAGCCTCGGCACCGTAGATCGCCCAACCAGGTCGGTGCGAACCCCGCCCGATGCGTAGTGGCATGCCGGCACCACCGGAATCAGATCGCACACCGGATCGATTCCAAGGCTCGTCAGGGTGGCATAGATGGTCGGAAACCGGACCCGCCACTTCTCGCCGCCGAACGCCCGGCCATCGAGCCAGACGTGCTCGGTCCCGGTCTCGCGCATCCGCCGCAGTATGGCTTTTGCCACGACGTCTCGTGGTGCGAGGTCCGCCAGCTCGTGCTGGCCGGCCATGAACGGGATGCCGGCGTCGTCGACCAGGACGGCGCCTTCGCCCCGCACCGCCTCGCTGACCAGCGGCTGCTGCCCTCGGGATCGCCCGCCTAGCCAGACAACCAGTCGGGTGAAACTGCACGAACTCCAGATCGCGTACGACGGCCCCAGCTCGCAGGGGCCGCCGCTACGCCGTCGCCGGTGGAGACCGCCGGGTTCGTCGTGGCGGTGTAGACCTGGCCGAGGCCGCCGGTGGCCAGTACGACGGCGCGGGCATGTACCGCGCCGACCCCGTCCCGCTGGCCTTCGTCCATGACGTGGAGCGTGACTCACAGGCCACACCTGGCTGCATCGCGGAGCAGGTCGAGGACGACGGCGTGCTCGATGACGTCCACACCCGACGCCGACAGCAGCCGCGCCTCCAGGGCGCGCTCGATCTCGGCGCCGGTCGCGTCTCCCCCGCGTGCGCAACGCGGTCTCGACGGTGACCGCCCTCTCGCGTCAGGGCCAGCTGCCCGTCCCGGCGCGGTCAGAACCGGGCGCCGATGGAGGCCAGGTCGCGGACCGCGGCCGGGCCCCCCGAACCAGGACGCGCACTGCCGTCTGGTCACAGATCCCGTCGCCCGCGGCAATCGTGTCGGCGAAGTGCTGCCCTGGGCTATCGCCGACACCCAGGGCCGCGGCGATGCCACCTGGGCCCAGCGCGTCGACCCGGCGGCCAGCACGTCCTTGGTCACGACGAGAACGCGCAGGGGCGACTGGCGAGCGATCTGCAGGGCGGTGGACAGCCCGGCAATACCCGAACCGACGATCACCACGTCCGTTTCCGCGTGCCAGCCCGGCGCCGGAGCCCACAGACGCGTGGGCAGCATCAGAGGATCACCTCGACGTTGTCGATGAGTCGGGTACGGCCGACCCGCACGGCGCCTAACAAACGCGCCGGACCGCGGTCCGGCACGGCATTCAGGTCGGGCGCGCGCAGCGCCGGGTAGTCGACGACGAGCGGAGCGCCGAGGGCCGCCCGGGCCGCCGCAAGCACCGCATCGGGACCCGCTGGAGCGGCCTGCCGCCCGGCTCGCATACCACGGGGTAGCCAAGGGCCTGCTGCCGGTCGGCCATCGAGAGATAAATGTTCCGGCTGGAGACGGCGAGGCCGTCCGGATCGCGCACGGTCGGCACGGTGACGATGTCGACGCCCAATTCAAGGTCGCCCGACATTTTCCGTACTAGCACCTGCTGCTGGTAGTCCTTCTCGCCAAAGTAAGCGGCGTCCGGACGGACCAGGCCGAAGAGCTTCGCGACCACGGTCAGCACGCCGACGAAATGACCCGGACGAGCCGCTCCTTCCAGCTCGTCCGCGAGCGGCCCCGGCGAAACGGTCACCTGCGGCGTACCTCGCGGGTAGACATCGCCGACCGATGGCACCCACACCACGTCGACGCCAGCTCGGTCGCACATTGCCAAGTCGGCCGCGAGGGATCGCGGATACCGGTCGAGATCCTCCCGGCACCGAACTGCAACGGGTTGACGAAGATGCTGGCCACGACCGACACGCAATCCGCTCGCGCAACACCCAGCAACGCCGCGTGTCCGGTATGCAGCGCGCCCATCGTCGCCACCAGACCGACCGGTGCGACGAGCTCTGTTCGGGCCGCCGCGAGCTCGGCGCGGGTGCGAGTGACGATCATTCCGACTCCAGCACAGCGGTGAGATCTGCCGCTCGCGACGCCGGCAATCGGCCGGATTGCTGGGCCGCTGGCTGCGCGGTCCGCCGGGCCATTGCGACATATACCGGAACGACGTCGGGCGCCTCCCGGCGCAGAGTCTCCAGATGGCGGGCAACTGTGGCTGCATCGCCGCGAGAGACCGGCCCGGTCATGGCGCCGTCGCCGAGGCGAAGAGCGTTGTCCAGGGCGGCGCTGAGCAGTGGGGCGATGAGACGCCCGGCCGGCTGAACCCCGGCTCGGGCCAGTGTGTCGGTCGCGTCGTTGACCAGCGTCACGAGGTAATTGGCACCCATCGTGAGGGCCGCATGGTAGAGCGGGCGGGCGCGTTCCGGGATCCAGATCGGTTCGCCGCCAAGTTCGACGACCAACGCCTCGGCCACCGGCCGCAGCTCATCCGGGGCCGTCACCCTGAAACCTCGCGCCCTCGAGCCGATCGAGGTCCTTCCGGCCGGCCGGTGAAGGTCATCACCGGATGTAGCGCAAGCGGTAGCACACCCCGGGCCGCCGCCGGATCGAGAATGTCTATCCCGTGCGCGCCGGAGGTGTGCGCGACGAGCTGCCCACGGCGCCAGACCTCGGTGGCCGCCAGGCCGGCGACCAGGGGCCGGAGTTGATCGTCCGGGACGGCGAGCAGTACGAAGTCGGCCGCCGCGACGACCTCGTCCGGAGGAAGCACTGGTACGCCGGGAAGCCACCGCTCGGCCCGCCGTCGCGACGCCGCCGATACCCCGCTCGCGGCCACAACGTGATGCCCGGCCCGGATAGGGCCGAACCGGAGCACGCTGCCGACTCGGCCGGTTGCGACGATCCCTACCCGCAGTCGCGCGGGGGTGGCAGGTGTCGTGGTCAGGGAGTCCTCCGGACGCCAGGGCGGTCAGCTGGGCGGACCGCGGTCGAGCCTACGCGGCCCGTCGACCCAAACCAGCGGGTGGACGAGGAATTGCACGACCAAAAGCAGTATGTTGATGGCCCGTGAACGACCTGCAACCTGCCGTCGCCCATAGTGCCGACCTTGCTGGCCTGCACGCGACCGCGCCGGCGTTACTGCTCGAGCTACAGAGCCTGCTCGGCGCGCTGTCGGCCACGGCGACCGAGATCACCGATCGCGGGCGGCGGCCATTCCGACCTGAACGCCGAATGGTCAGGTCGACTTGGCGAGCTCGCCTATCGCGTTTACCTGCTCGCCGACCAGACCGGTGCCGACTTGGAGGCCGAGATCCGCAACACGGCCGACGTCGTCGAAAAGGGCGCCGCCGAACTGGTTGGGGACGGCGGTTGGCCCTTCGACCATGATTAATCCGGGATGGAGGCCCGACGCCGTACCGGCGATAGTTCGTGCCGGTCAGACGCGCCCGGACCCACCGTTGACATGTGCGCCAGAGTGCGCGTGCTCGTTCGGACCGGCGCGGCGGCGGCCAACATAGCCGTCCGGCAGAGCAGGGACGATGTCGTTGTCGTGCACATCCCGGAAGACTCCGAGCGCCGCGGCATCTCGCCGAACGGATCCGGCGGAGAGTACGGCTGCGGGGGCGACGGCAGGCTGCTGCCGGACAGGCCGGGCAGTTGACCGTGGAGTCGACGGTGGCAGCGGGCCAGCCACGGACCCCAGAGACCCCGACGGTGGTTCCGCCTCGACCCGGCGCCGGGCGCGCCGGCGGTTGCGGGCGGACCGTTCCGAAATCGGAACTGAGCCCGGTCGGAGGAGTGCCGTTGGCCGGCATCGGCCGGAGCTGGTACGCGGGTCGCGAACGGCGGGGGCTGGCGCCGCCTGGACCGGTAGCGGCGGCGCGGGCGGGGGCGTGAATGGCGGTGTCGAGGTCACCGACCCGGTCGAGCGAGTCGGCGGCGTGGTCCATCCGTGGTGGGTAAGCGGGGAAGCGGCGATCCCGCCACCCGAACAGGATGGGATCGGCGCTACGTGCTGCGTCGCGAGTGGCGACACCGCAGGGCGCGGGGGCGCGGGTGGCGGACCAGCGGGAGGTGGCGTCGCCGGGCGCGGTGTCCCCGGAAGCGGCATCCCGGAAGCGGCATGGACCCCGGAAGTGATGTCACAGAAGGCGGGGTTGCCGGACGTGACGCGTCACCGGTGGCGTCCCTAGAGGTGACGCGGCGCGCGGTGGCGGGCTCGGCGCCGCACCGGCCGGCGGTACCGGAATCGAACCGGATCGGCGGGAGGAGAGCGCTGGCGGACGCCAGCGGAGGCACCTCCAGGGCCGGCATCGCCGGTGGCGGGGCGGACGAGGCGACGAAACGACACGCGGAACGCGGGACTGCCCGGCCACGGACGCGTCGCCGGGTGCCGCCGCCACGGTCACTGTCTCCCTCGTCGCGGTCAGCGTCGGTCCTGGCGTCAGGAACTCCCGCGGATACCGCGAGCCGGCGGATCTCCCGCTGCAGCGCTTCGATGTCCGAGCCGAGAGCCCGGGTCGTCTCGGTCCGTTCAAGGCGAAGCTGTCCGTCGACTTTTTCGACGAGATCGTTGCGGAGCAAGGCAACCTCGCCGCGCAGCCGGGCGACGTGCTCGTTGAGCGCCCTGCTCCATCTCACGCCGAAAGGTCCGCTCCAACTGCGCTTGGTATTTCCGGTATTCGCGTCGCGGGTCCGGCGCGGTGCGTATTCCGACGTCGTTGTACACGGGTCGCGAGGCGTCAAGACCGGTCGAGACAGCTTGCGGCTCCTCTCGCGCGCGCGGCGGCAGGAAGTACGCCACAACGGCCGCCCAGATTCCCAGCAGCACGCCGATCCGTAACTGCTTTTGGGAATCACCGAGGACGACCGAGGGCGACCGCGATGGCGCCTAGCCCAAGCACCAACAAGATGCCGAACCACCGCACCAAAGTACGGCCTCGGGAACGGGGCATTTGGCGAGCTTACCGCCGAAAGCGGATCAGCCAAGGCGGCTGGCCGGAACGCCTACGGAGCGAATCTGCCTATCAATCCGGGGCTTTCCGTTAGCTGGGCGTTTGGTCGAGGGGTCTATTCCAGCGCGTTCCAATAGGAGGCCGGCCACTAGAAGTAGTCCGCCGGCCACGAGGAGCAGCAGGGCGACCCGCAAGTCGTTGCCCGCCGCGCGAACCGTCGAAGCATCCGGCGCAACGCGGGCAATCACCCTCACGGCAGCGCTCGCAGATCCCGGCCGCGACGAGTGCGGAAGCTCTTGCCCAGGGCGACGCACCGCGCCACCGAGATCGCGGCCATCGGCCTGGCATCGCGATCGTGGTGCACGACCGCGCGCACCCGGCGCGCTATCGAGAACTCGACGATGGCCAGGATCGCAATGGGGATCGGCAGAAGGTACTGCAGCGGCGGGATCGAGGCCGTAGAAGAACCGGAAGACCAGATAGACCGCCAGCCCCACGATGACGAAGGGCAGAATCAGATCACCGACGCTCGTCCGACGCACCGCTACCTCAGCACCAGGTCCGGCCGCATATGCACGGCAGAGATCTCGCTCGGGGCAGCTCCGCCACCAGGTCAGCGACCGATCCACCGGGCAACCGAGCCTCCGGGTCGACCACGAGCCACGGGACGAGGACGAACGCTCGCTCCGCCGCCCGCGGGTGCGGCAGGGTCAGAGTCGGGATCGCTCTGCTCGACGTCGTCAATCGCGACGACGATCGACGTCGAGCGTCCGCGGTCCCCAGCGCACGTCACGAACCCGGCCCGACGCATCCTCAGCGGCACGCGCCCGGGCGAGCCACATGTCCGCGGATCGGCACCATCGTCCGACACGAGGATCACGGCGTTGAGATAGTCGGGCTGGCTGACCCGGACCCCAGGGCGGGGTCTCGTACCCGGCGACACCGCCCTCCGAGGTATGGCTGCATCCGGTCCACGACGGATCGCAGATGGGCTAGCCGATCGCCCACATTGGAGCCCACGGACAGGACAGCGCGAGTCACGACCGACCCCGACGCATGGTCACCGAGACGTCGTCGAAGTTCAGCCGGATCGGCGCCTGCGGCTTGTGCACGGTGATCGGTGGCCGCGGCCACGCGGGCATCAGCCAGGCATACGTCTGCGAGCGCGCTGGCGAGAGGTTTCCAGGAGGTTGACCGGCTTGCCGCTGATCGCGGTGGCTAACGCCTCCGCCAGTGCTCCGTAGTCGACGGTGTCCGGCCACATCGTCGGATGACGCCGCCGGAGCGAGGTCAAGATCCAGGCTCACGTCGACGACAAAGTCCTGCCCGGCTCGTCGTTCGGTTGCCAACACGCCGTGGTGGCCCCGCACCCGCAGCCCGGTGAGCGCGATGCGGTCAGTCATCGGTCGCTGCCTGCACGGACTGCCGCAATCGTGCAGGCCGCATCGACGTTCGCTCGCACGTCGTGCACCCGAACTCCCACGCCCCCTGCGCCGCTGCGTAGGCCGTGAGCGCGACCGTGGCCGCCTCCCGTTCGTCGATCGGCCGCGGCGTACCTGCGTGGATCAGCGAGCACGCGCCCGGAGGAACGGCTTTGCGCGAGGCGCCGATCCAGCACCGGCAAGGCCTGGGCCGACCAACCCGTCGAGATGGGCGCGAGCAGCGCCGAGTTGTGCGCCGCTGTCTTGGCGAACCCGAGACTTCGGGGTCGATCACGATCCGGTCGGCGCTGATACCGGCCTGACGGCGGCTGGCCCGCTCGGCCAGCTCCCGGCGGACCTCGTCGAGCACGTCGGGCATAGTGGGCCAGGTCCTGCATCCGGCGGCTGTGCCCACGCCAGTGCAGCGAGGATCCATGGACAGCTCGGCCGCACGCGCACCACCGCCGCCATGTCCGGCGCACGGTCTGCGAGCCCGCCCGACACGTCGTTGACCACCGACGCGCGTAGCGCTGCCGGCGCGCGCTCGGCGACCGCCGCCGATGCGCGTGTCGATACTGACGCGGATGCCGTTGGCGACCAGCGCCTCAACGACGGGACTACCCGGCGTTCTTCTTCGGCGGCTGCAACCCGCGCGGCGCCCGGGCGAGGTTGACTTCGCCGCCGACGTCGACCAGATCCGGCTCCCTCGTCCGCCAGCCGGCAGCCAGTGCGCGACGGCATCGTCGAGATCGATGAAAGCGGCCGCCGTCGGAGAAGAGTCTGGCGCGACATTCAGGACGCCGATAACGACCAGCCGATCCGGCCGGGAGGGCAGGGCCACTGCGTGCCTACCGGCCCAGCACCAGCGATAGCGCCTCGCGCGGGTCCGGGTCGCTCTGGAAGATGCCTGCGTACCGCTGAGGTCACGGTGAGCAGGCCGGGCCAGCGTATCCCGCATGGCCATGGCAGAGATGCTCCGCCTGAATCACAACGATGACGCCCTGCGGTTTCGAGGCCTTTGCGCAAAGCGTCGGCGACCTGCGAGGTCAGCCGCTCCTGGACCTGGGGCCGGCGGGCGTACAGATCGACCAATCGAGCTAGTTTCGACAGGCCCGTAATGACCGTCCGGGCCCGGGATATAGCCGATCGCCGCAGTCCCGTGCCACGGCAGCAGATGGTGTTCGCACATCGAGTACAACGGGATGTCCTTGACCAGAACGAGTTCGTCGTGATCCTCGTCGAGGTCGTCTCCGAGCACCGTGCCAGGATCGGCCCGGAACAAGCCGGCGAAAATCTCGCCGCTATGCCCGACGCAACCCGGGCCGGGGTGCGTTTACTGGCTCCCGGTCGGGGTCCTCGCCGACCGCGAACAGCAACTCGCGAACCGCAGCCTCCGCGCGGGCAAAATCGACGCCTTCGGGCCGGCTCCCCCGCCGAGTGTCACGCGGAGCCCTGAGTGCCACCGTCCGGGCCGGGGCGCTGCTCGGGGCGAGTGCCGCCAGGGCGGCGGGTATAGGCTGCCCTGCGGGGGACTGGTTTCCGCGCTCGCCGCCAGCTAGGCGGTGGATACGGCGTCTGGCCGTAGCCGGGGCTGGGAGGAACCCCGTAACCCTGCCCGGGCTGACCGTTACCGGGCGCCGGCTCGCCGCCGTAGCCCGTGCCCGGGTTCCGGTAGCCGCGACCCCGGCTGGCCGTAGCCCGGCTGGCCATGGCCCTGCGCGTGCTGGCCGTACGTCGGTTAGACCGTACGGCTGCCCGGGCTGGCCGTAGTCAGGCCGCCCGTACGCGGGGGTGGGCTGCGGGACGGGCGGTGCCTGGTTCTTCGTGGGGTCGCTGCGTCCGTTCGACCGGGCGGTCAGCGGGATTCGATCAGGGGACGGTCGCTCGGGGTGCGCTTGCCGAGCCGGAGAACGTGTTGTGCGGTGGCCGCTTACGGACCGGCGCCAGGATGCGCTTCGTGTCCTCCTTGTTCAGCGTCTCTTTCTCGACCAGTTCCAGCACGATGTCGTCGAGGGCGTCCCGGTACTGAACCAGGATCTCCCACGCCTCGTCGTGCGCCGCCTCGATCAGGTCACGCACCTCGGTGTCGATGTCGCGCGGCGATCGTCCTCGGAGTAGTCGCGGGTGTGGCCATAGTCGCGGCCCAGGAACGGCTCGTAGTCAGACGTGCCGTACTTCACCGCGCCAGCTTGGAGCTCATGCCGTACTCGGTGACCATGGCCCGGGCCAGTTGAGTGGCCTTCTCGATGTCGTTGGACGGCACCGGTGGTCGGCTCGTGGAAGCACCAGCTCCTCGGCTGCGCGGCCGCCCAGCGCGTACACGAGCTGTGTCGAGGATCTCCGACCGGGTCTGGGTGTACCGGTCCTCCAGTCGGCAGCACCAGCGTGTGCCCGAGCGACCGGCCGCGCGGCAGGATCGTCACCTTGTGCACCGGATCGAGGTTGCGGCATCGCCCAGGCGGTCAGCGCGTGGCCGGACTCGTGATACGCGGTGACCCGCTTTTCCTTGTCGCTCATCGCGCGGGTCGTGCGCTCAGGGCCGGCGATGACCCGGTCGATGGACTCCTCCGAGCGCAGCCGTTGGTGATCAGCCGGCCGTTGTTGCGGGCGGTCAGCAGCGCCGCCTCGTTGATGACGTTGGCGAGGTCGGCGCCGGTGAAGCCAGGCGTGCGCCGGGCGACTGAGTCCGAGGTCGACGTCCGGCGGCGAACGGCTTGCCCTTGGCGTGCACCGCAGAGCATGGCCTTGCGGCCCTCCACGTCGGGCGGCGCTACCGCGATCTGCCGGTCGAACCGACCCGGGCGCAGCAGCGCCGGGTCGAGGATGTCGGGCCGGTTGGTGGCGGCGATCAGGATGACGCCGCCCTTGACGTCGAAGCCGTCCATCTCGACCAGCAGCTGGTTGAGCGTCTGCTCGCGCTCGTCGTGACCGCCGCCCAGGCCGGCGCCGCGGTGCCGCCCGACGGCGTCGATCTCGTCCACGAAGATGATCGCCGGCGCGTTGCGTCTTGGCCTGCTCGAACAGGTCACGGACCCGGCGACGCGCCGACGCCGACGAACATCTCGACGAAGTCGGAGCCGGAGATCGAGTAGAACGGCACGCCGGCCTCGCCGGCGACGGCGCGCGCGAGCAGCGTCTTGCCGGTGCCGGGCGGTCCGTAGAGCAGGACGCCCTTGGGGATCTTGGCGCCCAGTGCCTGGTACCTGAGCCGGGTTCTGCAGGAAATCCTTGATCTCCTGCAGCTCCTCGATCGCCTCGTCAGCACCGGCGACGTCGGCGAAGGTCGTCTTGGGGGTGTCCTTGCTGACGAGCTTGGCCTTGCTGCGGCCGAAGCTCATCACCCGGTTGCCGCCGCCTTGCACCTGGGTCATGACAAGACCACAGCACGCCGAAGATCAGGAGGAATGGCAGCACGGCTGAACAGCAGGGCTCAGCCACCCGTTGCTCTTGCTGACCTGGGTGGTGAATCGCGTTGCGTCGGCACCTTGGCCTGCAGGTCGTTGAAAATCGCTCTGCGTGGCGTCAGCCGGGTAGGACGTCGAAATCTTGCTGTGGCCGTCGACGGGAGACTTCAGGTCGAGGTTGAGAGACTGCTCCTTGTCGTGGATGACTGCCTTGTCGACGTTGCCGGAGTTGATCTGAGGAGATCGCCTGGGAGGTGTTCGACCGAGTGGTACTCGTTGCCTGAGCTGAGCACCGACTGGAAGCGCGAAGAACAACACGATGGCTAGCAATACGTAACTGAACGAAGCAG
>ERZ1370068.6083-contig-5084_pt1 | contig 16291 bp, 14 predicted proteins | sample MGYA00561227_ERZ1370068 | MGnify/ENA primary metagenome ERZ1370068 (study PRJEB38410, sample SAMEA6850437) | metagenome | study: Metagenomic assessment of the ecological functions of the soil: analysis of the soil microbiota associated with the...
GAGAAGGTGTTCCAGCGCCTCGTCGACCGCTTCCCGGAGGGGCCGTCCGGCGCCGGAGTCGCTCTATCACGTGGGTCTCTGCAAGGCGCGGCTCGGCGACATGCCGGGCGCGATCGCGAAGTGGCAGGAGACTCAGGCGCGCTTTCCGGGTACGCCCTGGGCGAAGTACGCGGGCGAGCGGCTCGCGGAGCAGCAGCCGAAGAAGTAGCAGAAACAGGGGCAAAATAGGGGACGATGGGCGGCACGGCCTTCACGGTCGGGCATTCCGGTGTTGAACGAGGAGGCGATCCTCGTGCCGAACACCGAGCGCCTGCTCGCACTTCCTCGACGGGCTCGGGGCGCGAGTACGAGGTCATCATCGGCTCGAACGGCTCGACCGACTCGACGACGGCGCTCGGCGTCGACCTGATCGCGCCGCTTCCCGCGCGTCACCGTTCTTCCACTTGCCGGAGAAGGGCGTCGGGCTCGCGTTCCGCGAGTTCGTCCGGCGCGCGCAGCATCCGTTCCTGGTGTCCGTCGACATGGACCTGTCGGTCGACCATCGGCTTCGTCGCGACCGCGCGTCGAGCTGCTCGAGACCCACGACATCGTCGTCGGCTCGAAGAAGATGGGCAACCAGAACCGCGCACGCTCTTCCGCCGCCTCGGCTCCGACTCGTTCCTTCGTGCGACGCGGCTGCTGCTCGGCCTCGACCTACGACGACTACTCGATCGCGGCGAAGGCGTTCCGGCGTGCGACGCGCTGCGGCGGTTCATCGACCGCGTCAACGAAGGCTCGTCGTACGTGCCTCGAGATCTGCTACCTGACGAAGCTCCGACGGGCGGACGGATCGACGCAGGTGCCGGTGACGTGCGAGGACTGGCGCGAGCTCGAAGTTCAACCTGTGGCACGAGGCCGTCTACAAGTACTCGCACCTCGTGCGGCTGTGGCTGCGGGAGCTCGGGCGGCGACGCGACTGAGCCCGCGGGCGCCGGGCAATGACGAGCGCGGCGCTCATCGAGGCGGCAAGGACCGATCGAGCCCGTCGTCGCGGCGGTCGTCGCGGCGATCCTGCCTCGCGCTGCCGTCCGCCGCCTGCACGACGAGCGCGCCGACGGCGGCGACGTCGCTCGACGCCCCCATCGCACGCCGGACGGAGCTCGTGCTGCTGGCGATCGTCGTGACGGTCGCCGTGGCGGTGCGCGTCGTCGGGTGGGACGCGGCGTGGACGCCGTGCGTTCTGGTTCTCCGAGGTCTCGACGCTCTGTCGTCCGACCAGTGGACGCGCGCGGATGCGCTGTGGATCCACTGGATGGACGGAGCTGAGATCGACGACTGGTCGTCCATCCGCACGACGCGGCGATGGTCCTGCCGGTGCTGGTCGGGATCCAGGCGCTGGTCGGCCCGCGGTTCGGACTGCCGGTCCTCTGCGGCGCGGTCTTCGGGACGCTCGCGGTGCGTGCTGGCGTGGGCGCTCGACGCCGGATGCGCGTCCGCGGCGTTCGGGCTCCTGTTCGCCGCGCTGCGTGGCGTGCTCGCCGCTCGAGGTGACGTGGTCGCGGCTCAGCGGCTTTCATCGTTGCGGCGCCGACGCACGTGCTGCTCCGGACTGCTCGTCGGATTCCAGTGCGGCCGCCGCGGCAGCCTCGGTGCTGGCGCTCGTCGCCGGTCTCGTCGCGTGGACGAGCGTCTATCACTACTACGCGGCGCGGGTGTCGTTCGTGCTGGTGCCGCTCGCGATCGTCGCGGGCGGGACTCGCCGCGAGGCGCACGGAGCGCGCCGTGTCGCTCGCGGTGCTCGCGACGGCGGCGTGCGCGGGGCTCGGGTGGCTGGCGCTGGGCGCCGCGAACGTGCGCGCGCTGTGGCCCAGCTACGGCGGCTACGCCGGCAACATGGGCGAGCGGACTGCTCGGCGAGTTCGTGACGCGGAACCTCGCATCGTTCCGCGTCGAGCTCGGTCACGCGATCGCCCGCTACTTCGTCGAACGTCGCGTCGGCTGGCGCGACGGCAGCGCGTTCGTCGCGGGCATGGCGCAGGGCGGGCTCGCGCTGGCGCCTGACGGCACTGCTCGGCGTCATCGGACTCGTCGCGGCCGTGCGGCGCTGGCGCGAGCAGTGGCTCTGGTTCGCGGTCTGCCGCCGCGGGTCTCCGCGCTGCCGGCGATCAGCGTGATGACCGCGCGGCGAATCGTCGTCTTCGAGCGTGGCCTGGTGCGCGTTCGCGGCGCACGGGTGCCTCGCCTCGTCGAATGGCTGGCGCGCGGCTCACCCGCGCGACGCGCGCGCGCGCGGCTGCGGCGGGCGTCGTCGGGCTCACCGGTGTCTGGTCGTATCGCGGCCGTACTCCTGCTCTCGGCTGCGCTGCCGGCCTGGAAGGCGCGTGCAGATTCCATTCGCCGAAGCGGGATTCGGCGACGGCATCGCGTGCCGCGGGTGTCTCGATGCGGCGAAGGAGTGGGCGGGCGAGATCGCGGACGGCGCTCTCGTGGTCCTGTTCGACAACGACGTGTATCGCGAGAATCGAACGAGCCTGCGGCGGCCTCCCGAGCTACGGGAAAGATCGCGGCGCTCTCGTCGCCGGGAGGCCCGGGACGTTCGTCGAGGGCTACGCGCTCATGGTGCGGCTTCGATCCCGAGCCGCCGGCTCCCCGGGCGCGCTCTTCGACGGCGGTGGGGACGTCCTTCGTCGAGTACCTCGCGGACGCGCGGTCGACGCGCGCGAAGCCGTCGCGCATCGTCTGGCCAGTTCGAGCGGCCCGACGTCATGGGAGGCGATGGCTCGCCGGTCGGCTCGCCGCCGCCGCGCGGCGTGCGCGAGGAATTCCCGACGCCGCTCTCGCTGCGGCCGCCGCATCCGCGTGACGACGCCGTGGGCGCGCCGTGACGATGCGCTCGCTCGTCCTGCGCGCGCTCGCGGCCGTGAGACGACTCGCGCTGCTTCGCGCTGCTCGAGCGGCGGTCGCTCGCCGCGGGCACGCCGGTCTCGAGCGCTCGCCGCGCTCCCGGCGAGCGACTACGCCGCCGGAATGGGTCGCGGCGAGCCTCGGCACGCAGCGCTACCGGGGCCTGCCGTCGAGACGCCGCGAGCCGCTCGCCGCGTGGATCGATCGCGGGTCCACGCAGGCGGAGACCGATGCGTTTCTTCGTCGAGAGGACGGCCGCGAGGTGGCGTTCGCCGTGCCGTCGCTCCAGCGCAGCGAGCTGCGCGCCGCCGGGCCGGGGACCGTTCAGGCTCAACCGCGCCGCGCGCGCGCCGGCCATTGGTGGATCGTCGACCCGTGGACCCGGCGCCGTCTCCGGCACGCATCCCGCGGTCGGCGCCGCGCCGCGCGGCGCATGGATCGGCGTCACGACGGACGCCGCCGACCGGCTGGTGCTCGCGTCCGGCGATCAGCAGATCGTCGTCTGGGATCCGGCGACGCGCTACCGAGGTCGATTCGCTTCCCCGCGCGCGTCGGACCGTCGGTCCGCTGGCGCACCGACGAGTCGCGCCGATCGCGGCCGGCGCGGACTGGATCGCCACCGCCGAGCTCCGTACCGCCGTCGTGAGCGTCTACGACCGGAGCGGACGCGACCTCGGCACCCGCGGGCTCGACCACCTGACGCTCGGAAGGTCTCCGATCACGACGATCGCGGGCGCCGGCCGCTGGCTCGGCGTCGCGTTCACGGCGCGACGGTGCGCACGTTCGACGTCCGCATCGCGCCCGACTGCGCCGCCGCAAACGACTCGACGTTGGACACGACGCTCGGTGTCGACCTACGTCGTCGGCCTGCCTCGCAGTCGCCGCGGCCAGCGCGAAGAACACGACGTGTGCGACGTTCGGGGCGGCGGGCACGAGGAACGCGCGGCCGACCTCGGAGGTCGTCGCCGGCGAGGACGATCGCGAGCGTCACGACGGCGGGGTTCGCGAGCTGCCATCCAACGCGGCATCGACGGCCGGCCGCTCGCCACGCCCAGGGCGGAAGGCCGTCGGAGCCGAATCACGAGTCCGACGCCGACCAGCGCCCAGAGCGGCAGCAGGTAGGCGCCGTAGCGCCGCGATCAGCGCGACGGGATCATGCCCGCCGTTCCGCCGGCCGATTCGACGTGGATCTGCAAGCCCCGTGAGGCCGTGCGTCGTCCCGCCGAGGACCCCGCCGGCGACGCCGAGCCGCGGCGACGACCCGCGATACGGCGGCGGAAGGCCGCGGGCCACGTCGCGATAGCCGAGGCCGTAGCAGCGGGGATCGCCAGCAATCCGAGGTACGTTCCGACCCACAGCCGCCGACTCCGAGGGGGCCGGCAGCCATTCGAAGCCGGGCCGCCCCGCGTTCGACGTCGCGAGCAGCGGGACGTCGCCGGCCGTCGCGGCGATCGCGGCGACGAGGCCGATCCGTCCCTGCACGCCCGGACGATAGCAAACCCGGCGGACCCGCCCACACGACCTGCGAAAATTTCTCTTGACGCGTGCCGCGCGATTTAGTACCGCGCGGGTACGTCACGATCAGCGCGACGGCGCGCTCTGGATCGCGCGCAGAGGGGAACGCATGGTCCGACGACTCGGAGCATCTGTTCGAGGAGCGCTGATCGCCGCCGCCGCCGTCTGTCCTGTCGGCCAGCGTCGTCTCTGGCGCAGCCGTGCCTGATCTTCGTGCACGGGAAGCAGACCAACACGAACACGTTCACGAGCTACGCGGCGGCGCGGAACTACTGGATCAACGGCAGCCACGACGCCGTCAAGACGGCGACGAAGAACTTCGCCGCGTCGTACTACGTCGTCGGCTACAACGGCACGCAGCCCTGGTGGGGGCAGCCAGTCGGCCGGCGAGGTCGCGAACGAGATCGTCGCCGCCACGAACGGCGTCGCCGACGGCGGCGGGCATGCGTGCTGCGCGCACGTACGCGCAACGGCGGGACGTTCTGGGTGATCGGCCACAGCATGGCCGGGCCGATCATGGACTACATCCTCGGCAACAACGACCCGAGCGATCCGAACTTCAACGCGGTCGGTCCGTTCGACCAGTCGTCGCGCAGCGGCGTGAGCCTCGTGATCACGCTCGGCGGCGCGCACCGCGGATCGCAGGGCGCCGACGCGGTCTGCGGCAACAACAACTTCTTCTGCAACTTCATCGCGCTCTTCATCCAGAGCTGCGACACGGCGACCTACTGGCTGCGCAGCGCCGACGACGTCCAGGTGCGGACGTACGCCGAACGCGCCGCGCGCGCAACATCTACCTGACGGGCGGCTACGAGGCGATCTTCGGCGCGAGCGCGCTGCCTCGTCGGGCGAGGACGACGGCATCGTGCAGTACGCGTCGATCTTCGCGTGCAACGGCAGCGCGACCACCGGCTACGACAACTCGAACGCCTGCAACAACAACGCGAAGCAGGAGTCGTCGGGCTTCGTGAACCTCGACGGCTGCCACGAGAACCACTCCGACGAGCGCGACGACAGCGACTCCGACACGCGCAAGCAGATCCCCGGCGGGATCTGGACGTGCAACGGCGTCCCGCTGCGCGCCGAACACGACCGTGCAGTCGAGCATGACCTCGGCGCGGTTCGATCAGCATCCTCTACTGACGTGATGCTCGAAGCGACGGCGGCCGAGCGATTGGCGGCGTCCCGCCGCCGCGGCGCCGGTGCTCGCGATCGTCGCGGCGCGTCGTCGTCGCGCTGGTGGGCGTGGGCGAGCGTGCCCGCGCGCGCGACGTCGCCGTCGGCCGCCCGGCCGCTCGCGACCGCCGGCGCCGGCGCGGCGCCGACGTCCGCGCCGGCCTCGCGCCGCGCACGCCGACGAACATCGTCGTCCCGTACGTCGAGCTCCGCCGCCCGTCAAGCGGCTCGCGGCGGTCGGCGCAGCAGGCCGCCGCCGGACTACCGGCGCCGCGCGCGCTATCCGCGCTCGGCGCAGCCGCCTCATGCCGGACGAGCCAGGATCCGATCGTCCGCGATCGCGAGGTGTCGGCCGGTCGAATCGCGCGGACGCAACGGCGCCGAGCCGACGCTTGCGCGTGTTCCCGGCCGCGAGCGGGCTTCGAGTCGCCGGAGCCGGCGATCGTCTTCGCGCGAGCTCACCACGCGCGGCCGCGCGGTCGGCCGCGAGCACGATCCGCGGCACGCTCACGATCGAGGAGCTGGCGCCGCTCGGCGAGGTGCGCTTCCACGACGACGGCTCGACGGCGACGCGGCCGCGGGCGACGGCACGCTACACGGTCGTCTTTCCGCGGCGAGCGCGCTCGGCGGCGGCTCAGCACGCTCCTACCTCGTGCAGGTCGAGCGCGGAGCTCGGCGGACGACGAGCGCAAGGCCGCAGCGAGCTTCCTCTACGCCGCCCGCACGCCCAGCTCACGGGCAACTATCGCGACGCGCGTCGGTCGACGGCAGCCTGCGTCGTCGGCGTCGAGGTCGAGGTCTCGCAGGCGGGGCGCTTCCACGTCGAAGCGACGCTCTTACGGGCCCCGACGGACGTCGTGAAGATCGCGTGGGCGCAGGCGGCGCAGTGGCTCGAGCCCGGCACGCACTGGCTCGACCTCGCGTACTACGGTCTCATCCTGCGCGAGCGCGGCATCGACGGCCCGTACGTGCTCCGCTACGTCGCGCCTCGACCGTGAGCGAGATGCCGAACGCGAAGAACCGGGTCGTCGAGAACGCGCTACACGACGGCAGCACGTATGCAGGCGACGGCCTTCAGCGAACCGGCCCTTCAACGACCCGCAGCTGCTCGAAGCCGCGAAGCCGCATCGAAGAGGACCCGATGCCGCGCGGGACTCGACGCCGGCGGCTGACCGACGCTCGCGGTCGTCTTCAGGTGAGCCCTCGTGCGCGGACGGAGTGGTCCTCCTCGCGGCGGACGACGCGCCCGCGCGCAAGCTGCCGGCCGTCACGACCGTGCGTCGCGCGCCCGGCGCAGCGCGCGTGCTGGACGGAGCCGGGCGAGGTGGCCGCTGCGCCGGCGGCGAGGTCTTCCGGATCGTCATCGCCGGTCCGCCGACGTCGAGACGGCGCTCGTCTCCTCGCCGCGATTTCGCACCGTCGGACTGGCGCGAACCGGTCTGCGCGCAGCCGCTGGATCCAGCCCTCGTTCCGACGGCGGAGGCGATTGAGCTCGGACTGCGCGTTCGTGGCCGTCGGCCGATCGTTCGGGAAGCGGCGATCGATGTATGCGGCAGCGCCTGCGCGAGACGTCGGCTGCGGCCGCGGCGGAGGTCGATAGCGCCAGGTGCCAGTGTGCGCGCACCCGCGCCGTGCGGGACCGCGCCGCAGGTGCGCGAATCCGTGCGCGCGCGCCCACTTCTGCGATAGAACGACGCGGCATAGAAAAGCGCGCGTCCTCGCTCTCCGGATACTGGCCGTCCATGAGAACGCGGTAGTGCGCGCGCGCCTCACGTATCGGCTCTTATCGAAGAGCTGCTTGGCCGTCGTGAGACGATCGGCGCTGGTGAGGCGTCGCCCGGCGGCGGCGGCAGGTCGGGCTCGTCGGGCGGCGGCTTCAGCCGGTCTTGCCGCCGACGCCCTTCGTGAGGCGCCACAGGCGTGCCGTCTCGGGCCGTGGCAGGAACAGGGGATCCCGTACTCGCCGACGAGCGCCCAGCGATCGTCGAGCGGTCCGAGCGAAGTACGGCAGCCGCAGGTTGTCGCGTGCGCGCCGTAGTGCACGTAGTTGCCGAGCCCGGTGATGAGCAGCGTGCCGGTGCGCCAGCGTTGCTCCGCGTCGTGCAGCCACTTCTCGACGACGAGGCGGTCTCGTAGAGCTGCGGCGTGTCTCGACCCCGTCCCGACGCGGTCGCGCTGGAGGCAGAGCGATTCGAGCCAGTAGCCGAGCGTGATCTCGGCGACGACACGCGGCGGGGCCAGCGTCTCGATCTCGTGGACGACGCGGAAGAGCGAGTCGCGGAAGATGCGGCCGGGCAGCGTCGCGTCGACGTCGCCGAAGACGCTTGGCGACGAGGAGCGCGCTCGCGGTCGCCACGGCGATCGAGCATCGGACGCCGCGGATCGTGTCGACGGCGAGCTTCGCGGCGTGCAGCGCCACCGGAAACGAGATCGGCGCCAGGTACCGGAAGATGCGCGGCACCGTGTAGTACTTGTCGACACGTGAAGCCCGCCGGGAAGAACTCCGATGAGCCCGAAGACGATCCCCCAGAACCCGAAGAGCAGCCAGTCCGCGCGATCGAGGCGCCGCCGCACGAGTCGCCACAGGAAGAGCAGCACGAGCACGTACGGGACGATCCCGAAGAGGGTCGTCCCGAACTCCGACCCGACGAAGATCATCCTCGCGTAGCGGCCCCATTCGAGCGTCAGGTCCTTCACCTGCACCGGATAGCTCGCCGCGGACGTCGATGAACGGGATGTACGAGCCGGTCTTCGCCTTCCAGTAGGCGAGCTGTCGCGCCGTGGACGACGAGCTCGTCACGACGAACGCGGCGCTCGCGAGCCAGCGCCGGTTCAAGAGCGCGCTAGACGTCCGAGCGCTGAGGGGCAGCGCGTAGACCGCCCAGAGCTTCACGTAGAACGCGAACCAGAGCACGGCCGCTCGGCCACACCGGCCGCCGCCTCGAGCAGCACCAGCAGCGTAGAAGCCGACGCCGAGCGCCCCCGAGCACGAGGTCATCGTGCGGCACGGCCGAGCACGACCTCGAACGGCGCCGTCGCGACGAGGAGCCCGCCGAGGAACGCCCAGCGCCGCGCGTAGCCCCAGCGGACGAGCAGCACGTACGACATGAGCGGGAAGCTGACAGAGGAGCATCGACGGCAACAGGACCGTCGCCTCGAGACACCGAGGAGCCAGCACACGACGTAGTTGATCGCCCAGCCGCCGAAGCGGACCTGGAGCTGATCGCGGAAGTCGGGGCCGTTCGCGAGGACGTGCTGGAGGACGCCGTATTCCCTGCGCATCGTCGCCGAGGATGAGCGCCTTGCAGGAGCCAGAAGCGGACGGTCGAGCGTGACGGCGAAGAGCCCGAGCAGGGAGGAAGTGGCGGCGCGTCGACGGGTGGCTATGAGGCGGCGAGGAGCACGCCGGACGCGTCGGCGTTCCGCCACGATGTTGAACGTGAGCCCTTCGGCGGGAGCCACGGAAGACGGAGCCGTCGGCAGGCAGACCGCGCGCGTCGCGCGGAGCTGACTCGCCGCGATCGCACGTGAGGGGTCGTCGCTCTCGGGAACGATCGGGAACGTGCCGCCGTGGTGCAGGCCTCGCGCCGTGGCCGGGCGGATCGTCTTCAACGGCACGCAGCCGAGCTTCCGCATGAAGCCGAGGAGGAGGCGTCGTCGGCGTGCTGCATCGTCGCTCCTCGGCGGGGACTGCTTGTAGCCGATCTCGAGGCGATCGGGCGCGCCGCGGTGGAGCACGCAGTACTTCCGCCCGCGGCGATCCTCGTGATGATGCCCAGGACCGCGAACGTCGGCATCAGGAGCTGAGGATCTTCCGCGCCTCACGGTACGCGATCGGCGCGGCATCCCTTCATCAGCTTGAACGTCAGGAGCGAGCGGTACGAGAACACCTGCGACTGCAGCACGCGACCCGGCAGCTCGACCATCGCAGTCAGTGTCGCGCGTGAGAGACTGGTGACGCGGCGTCGCGCGGCGCGGCAGGCATGCCGCGAGGTTCAGCATCGGCACGTACGCGTAGGCGTTGCAGACCATCGGGATGCGCGTCTCGTACCGGTCGACTGAGCGCAGCACGATGCGCGCGGTGCCGAACGTGCCGGCCGCGAGCACGAGCGCGGGCGACGTGTGCTCGCGACGACGCCGTCCTCGCGCGCGACGTCGACCGTCACCTGGTTGCCGTCCTCGCGGAACGTCTGGACGATCCGGCGGTTCAGGTAGCGTGAACGACGGCGCCTGCAGCAGCTCGTCGAGCGTCCACTGCGGGCGGTAGACGCTGCGGTCCATGTCGGCCCAGTAGTCCAGGTCGAGGTAGCCGTGCGGGCCGCGGCCGCGGTGCTGGCGCGTGCGCAGACGGCGGAGCCGCGGGCGACCCATGAGAAGCCCTTCGCGTTCAGATCGGCGCGCTTCCGCTGGTAGCGCGCGCCAGGATCGTCTCGGCGTTCACGTCCACGTCGAGCGCCGGCATCACCGTCGGACTCATCGGAAAGAAGCGTTCGAGTCGCCCAGGGCCGCAAACGCCGATCCGCTCCGTCACTGCGTCGTAGTGCGGCTGCATGGCGGCGACGCTGAGGCCCATGTCGCGAAGCTCGTCGTCGGTGAACGGGAAGACGCCGGCGCTCCAGCCGGCGCCGAGGCCGCCGCGCGAGGCTCATGCCGACGGCGAAGTCGACCGCGTCGACGGGCTGCAGCTCGGGCGTGTCGCGCATGATGTGCGCGCGCGGCGGCGTGCGCCGACGCGCCGACGCGCCGCCGAACGGCACGCCCTCGAAGCACGTCGCCGATGAAGTAACGGTGCTGGTCTGTGTCCGTCCGCCGCACGGTCGAGAACGGCTCGTGCGGATCATCGGCGCGTAGCGGCGGTCCTCGTGCCGTAGTCGAGCATGAGGACGCGCTTGCCGGCCGCGACGAGCGGCGCGGACGCGTTCACGCCGCCGGGACCGGAGCCCACGACGATGACGTCGACCGCCTCGCTCACGTATCGCCGACCCCGGAGCCGACCCGGTCGGGCGGGTGCGCCCGCACCGAACAGCGCGCGCTTGTCGATCTTGGAAGTTCGGCGTCACCGGCAGCTCGGGGAGCAGCGTCAGCCCGTCGGGCCGCTTGAAGCTCGCGAGCTCCGCGCCGACGAACGCGCGCAGCTCGGCCAGCGTCGGCGGATCGGCCGCGGTCGCGCGGCCCGCACGAACGCCCAGCCGACCTCGCCGAGCCGGTCGTCTGGCATGCCCACGACCGCCGCGCGGGCGATCTTCGGGTGGCGTGGCCAGCAGGTCTTCCACTTCCGACGGATACACGTTGTAGCCGCCGCGGATGAACATCTCGCTCTCGCGGCCGCGGAGGTGCGAGGATAACCCTGCGTCGTCGAGCCAACCCGAGTCGCCCGTGTGGATCCAGCCCTCGGCGATCGATCGTCGTCGCGGTCGCGTCGGGATTGCGCCAGTAGCCGCCGCGCATCGTCGCGGGCGAGCGGATGACGACGGTACCCGACCTCTGCGCCGGCGGGCAGCGGCTGGCTGCTCCGCGTCGACGATGCGGAGCTCGACGCCGTCCGTGGGCTTGCCGACCGTCGTCGACGAGGACGTCGATCGGGTCGTCGGCGAGCGAGCTCGTCGCGATGCCGACCTCGGTCGACGAGTAGCGCACGCACGACCGCGTGCCGAGCGTCTCCTGCACGCGGCGGATGAGCGCGGGCGACGACGGCGCGCCGCCGAGGAGCATCGCCTTGAGCGACGTCAGGTCGCGGCGCGGGCGCTCCGGATGGTCGAGCAGCATGATCGCCTGCGTCGGGAAGCAGCCGCAGGTGCGTCGAGCCGCTCGCGCTCGATCGTCTCCAGCATGACGGCCGTGTCGAACGTGTCCTGCATGATCGACGGGCCCTGGCCGCCGATCTGATCGCGATCCGCGCCATCGAGCCGACGTGCGCGAACGAGAGGCCCGCCGCCAGGTGCTTCGTCGGCGCGGGCGCCGCCCGCGTGGCGGCGGTTCTTCGATCTCGGCGAGCGCGAGCAGGTTGCGATGCGTGTACCACGCGCCCTTCGGTGCGCCCGTCGTGCCGCTCGTGAACACGATCGCGATGGGATCGTCGGGCGCGGACTCGATCGGCCGGCGGCGTGCCACGCGAGGCGCTGGACGATCGCCCGCGTGCTCGCCCGGATGTCGTCGGGCGCCAGCCACTCGGTCGTCGCGAGCTCCGGCAGCTCCGGCCGGAGCGACTCGACGATCCCGCGGAAATCGGCGTCGAACCAGTCGCTCGCGCCGAGCAGGCGCTTCGCGCCCGGACTGGCGGAGCACGTGGCCGATCTCCGTCCGCCGGTAGCGCACGTTGATGCCGGTCGTGACCGCGCCGAGGCAGCGCCGCGCCGCCATAGGCGACAGGTGGTAGAGCGGCGTCGATCGGCAGCAGGAGTGCCACGACGTCGCCGCGCCGGACGCCGCGCGCGGCGAGCCCGCCGGCCAGGCGATCGGCGAGCGCGTGCCAGTCGCCGTACGTGAGGCGCTCGTCGCGATAGCGGAAGGCGTCGGCCTGCGGGGCGTCGGCCGCGGCTGCACGCAGCAGCGCGGGAATGAGTGGCGGCGGACGGCATCACGCGGTCCAGCCGCGCTCGCGACGATATCTCTCGTCGGAGGCCGACGATCGCGTTCAGCTCGCCGAACGCGAGCATCGCGATCGCCGAGCGCGCGTCGCGCCGTCGCGCGCGAGCGTCGCGAAGAGCGTCCGGAGCGCGTGCGCCGACGCGAGGAGCGGCGCCACCGGCACGACGCACGAGGCGATAGCCGGCCGCCGCGAGCTCGGTCGCGGAGCGGAGCGGCGTCTTCCCTTGCTCGACCATGTTCGCGACGAGGGGCACGCTCGCGGGTAGCGCCGCGCGGACCTGCGACATCTCGTCGATCGACTCGGGCGCCTCGACGAACACGCCGCTCGCGCCGTGCGTCGACGAACGCGCGCCCGCGCCGGATCGCCTCGTCGAGTCCCGTCGACGCGCGCGCGCATCGGTGCGCGCGGTGATCGAGAAGTCCGGGCCGCCCGTCTCGCGCGCCGCCGCGAGCTTCGGCAGGTACTCCTCGAGCGGCACGATGCGCTTTCCCTCCATGTGGCCGCAGCGCTTCGGCCAGACCTGGTCCTCGAGGAAGCAGCCCGCGGCGCCGATGCTGCACCAGCTCGCGCACGGTCCGCTCGACGTTGAACGCGTTCGCCGTAGCCCGTGTCGATGTCGACGAGCACCGGGATGCGGACCGCAGCCACGACGCGCGCCGCCGGTCGTCGAGCACCTCGGTCTGCGTCAGCAGGCCGAAGTCGGGCTCGCCGAGGCGCGTGGCGGACAGGCAGTAGCCGGAGATGAGGACGGCGCCGAAACCCCGCCTCCTCGGCGAGCTTCGCCGAAAGCGCGTCGTAGACGCCGGGAATCACGACGGGCCGCCGCCGGCGAGGAGAGCGCCGATACGATTCATGCGGTTGCCGGTCCGCGCCGATCCATGGCACAGATCGTCCGCGCTGCAAAGCCATGGCGTCACCGGAACGCATCGTCCTGCCGCACTCACTACCGCGCGATCGATCCGGCCGTGCGGCGCGAGCTGGTCGACCACGCGGCGGCGGACGGCTTCCCGCTGACGCGGCGTCCTCTATCGGCCGCCCCGGCGGCGATCCCGACGTCGTCGTGCTCGCGATGCACCCGCGTGCGGACTTCACGCGCCACTACCTCGGCGCCGCAGCTCACGGCCGGCGGATACGCGTTCATGGGCTCGACGACGCGGTACCTGAACCACGACGCGGACGCGCTCCACGAGCGGCTGCTGCGTCGACGTCGCCGGGACGATCGCGTGGCTCCGCGCGCAGGGCTTCCGGAAGGTCGTGCTGCTCGGCGAACTCGGGCGGCGGCTCGCCTCTTCGCGTTCTATCTGCAGCAGGCCGCGCGCCGCCGAGCGCCAGCACCGTCGTGCGCGCCGTCCGGCGACCGCGTGCCGCTCGATCGCATCGAGCTGCCGCCGGCCGACAGGCTCGTGCTGCTCGCCGCGCACCTCGGCGAGGGCGCGTTCCTGCTCGACCGGCTCGATCCGTCGGTCGTCGACGAGGCCGATCCGCTCGCGACCGGATCCGTCGCTCGACATGTACGACCCGCGGAACGGCTACCGGCCGATGAGCGACGGGCCGTCGCGCTACTCGCCGACTTCGTCGCCGAGTTCCGCGCCGCGCAGCGCGCGCGCTGCGAGCGGCTCGATGCCCGGGCGCGCGAAAGCGCGCATCGAGGAGGCCGATCGAAGCGCGAAGCGCCTCGGACCGGCGCCCGCCGGACGAGCAGCGCCGCGCGCTCGCGCGCGCACGCGCGTTCCAGCGGCCGTACCTGCTCATCTACCGGACGCTCGCGGATCGCGCTATCTCGATCCGACGCTCGATCCGTCCGAGCGGCCGCTCGGCTCGATCTTCTCGTTCGGCCGCGATCCGATCGTCGGCAACTACGGCGAGGGCTCGCGCGCGCGATGACGCGCGCGCGGCTGGCTGTCGACGTGGTCGGGCCTCGCGTCGCACGCGACGGTCGAGCAGACGCTGCCCGAGGTGACGGCGCCGCACGCTCGTCGTCTGCCCGATGGCCGACATCGACATCTACCCGACAGACTGCCGGCGCGCTTCGCGGCGTCGGGCGCGGCCGACAAGGCGTACGCCGAGCTGTCGCACGCGAGCCACTACCTCTACCCGGTCGGCCCCGAGGGCGCGACGCTCGCGCATCCGCAGGACCGCGTGGCCGACGAGACGATCGCTGCCCTGGCTCCGCGAGCGCTGGCCGGCCCACTTCACTTGCCACGTTCGCGCGGCTGCCGCAGAGTCCCGACGCTATCGTGCCGGCCTTCGCGCTGCTGCTTTCGATCTCTGCTGGAGTGGACGTCTTTCGCGTTGCCGCCCAGCAGCCGATTTCGGCGCGTCGAGGTTGATGTCTGACGATCGTCGAGCGGCAAGGATAGGGCTGACGCCCGCTCGATGCTGACCCCGCGTCTTGCTCGGCGGTCGGGACGACCGACGTCCGGGTCGGGTGGCCTGCTCGTCGAATTGTTCGCGCCCGGGGGGTCGGTCCACTGCGCCGGGCGGCGTCGGCAACTCCGATGGTCGGTGCGCACCTGGTTCCGCCGCGCCTACAGTTCAAGAACAGTGCGTGGCGCCCGCCTGTTGTCGACGTTCCGCTCGATCACGCTTCGGCAAGCGAAGGCAGCCTGCCGAACGGCAGGCAAGGAGACCGGGTTTCGACCGTCTTCTGCGCCGTCGCCGTCGGCATCCGGCATCACGATGGGTCGTTCGCGCGCTTTCGGCCCGGGCAACGTGACCTGGGACGCGAATGGGAACGTTCATCGCTCGCGATTATGCGTCGCTGATTGTCACCAGTGATTGCTTGCTCGCTTAGAATGCCCACCACGACGAATGACCCCGGCCGGTATGGGCGGCGACGGCGGGTGAACTGGCCGAGCGAAAGCAGTGCGCGACGGCGCCGATGCCGGGTGGCGCGCGGCTTTTCGGCGCTCCGCGTGCGCGGGCCGCCCGGATACACGGTACGCCTGCCGGTGCTGCGGCTCGACTGGCGCCGAGCCCCCGACGTACCCGTGCTTAACGGATTCCGGTCTACGCCTCGAGCGTCAAGGTGTGCGTATCACCACGTGCGACGGCCTGTTCGCGTGCACTCGGTGAATGCCACGACACAGCGGCCGTCGACAGTATTGCGCGATCGCGGCGGCGGCAGGCGGTGTGGCTGGTGCTGCAAACCCGCCGCGGTGTGCCAGTTCACTCTCCCCAACGGACGTGCTGCCTTCCGGCAGGTAACGGGTGCCTGCCGACAGCGAGTGCCGGGGACCTGCAAGCGGCAGGCTGCGCGCGCCGTGACGTTTCGTCCTGATCACCCGCGCTCCGTACAGCTTGCGAGCCCGCGCTGACCGGAGGCCATGCAGCCGGTATCGCGTGTTGTACAGAACCTGAATGCGACCCCGGTCGCGTCCGACGCCAGGAAGAGGAGCGCGCGGTCCTCGACGTCCTGCGCGCTTCGGGCCAATGCTGGATCATGGGCCCTCGTACGTTCGAGGCAATGGCCGCCCATCAGGTCGCCCACGCTGTCGCCGTTACCAGCTCCACGGCGGCACTCCCCGGCGCTACTCGGTGCCGCCCCAATGGTCCCGCGAGAGGTCGCGTCAACCTCGCCTTCACCCTACGTCGCCACCGTCAACGCCGTCACGCCTACCGGGCGCGACGCGAATGACGTCGCACTCAAACGCTGAACGTCGATCCGGCTGCCGTTCGCCAGAAGGCGAAGAGCCAAAGTTATTCGCGTACCCGCGCTGGATCGTCGCGATCGACTACGGTTCGGCGAACTACGACGCGCTCGAGTCGCTGGCGCGCGAGCAGGCCGCGCTGCCAGGCCCGATGACGCCGCGCACTCGCTCGGCGGCACACCGGGGCCGGCCCAACCCTTTCGGCGCCGGCGCGACCGCTTTCACGCCGCCAAGCTCATCACGACGGTCGAAGGGCATGCGTTCGTCAGCGACGATGCGGTTGGCGGAAACGGCGCGCACGCTCCGCAATTCAGGGCGAGCTGGCCGGCGCTGGAACATACGTTCACGCCGATGATCGGTCACACCATCGCCCAGCGACCTCCATGATCGGCCTGGCGCAGCCAGCTTGCCTGCGCTACCTGTTCGCCGGCGATCGCGCGGTGGGAGCAGCAATACGTAATCGAACGAAGCAAAGCAT
>ERZ1370068.7350-contig-6272_pt1 | contig 16290 bp, 21 predicted proteins | sample MGYA00561227_ERZ1370068 | MGnify/ENA primary metagenome ERZ1370068 (study PRJEB38410, sample SAMEA6850437) | metagenome | study: Metagenomic assessment of the ecological functions of the soil: analysis of the soil microbiota associated with the...
ATCGACGTGCATCAGCTGCTGTGAGGTTTTCGTTAGCAGACCGCAGGCGAAAATGAAGCTTCCCAGTTTTCACGACTTGCTAGATCGGCGAAAAGGATCAGGCGGCCAGCTGGTGGCGAACCGGGATCGACCTTCGCTCGATATGGGCGTCGAGGCGGCAGCCTGCGTATCGGTGCCGCATAAGTCATGTTGCCGCGCGGTCGAAACGCGCGCACGATAGCAGCAGCATTGTTTTTGGTCGCGAAGGCACGTCTCTCTTGGAGAGTGGATTTTATCGATCGTGGGTGCGCTCTCGATAGAGGCCAGCGCATGCTTGAGCTTTGGAACAACTGGTACGAGACTCTGGTCTCGGTGGAGGCGCTTGCCACCGTCGTCGTTATTGTCGTGGTGGCTGCCGGCGTTATTACGCTGGCGGAAGGCCGGCGGCGATAAACGTGTCCGACCAACAGATGATTGGGGAGACGTCAGCAAAACCGGTCATTTGGACGGAAGGAGTTTGTTCAGTAAGTCAACGGCGCCGGCTCGGTCAAGACGCCCTTATGCCAGAGGGACAAACATGATTGCTTCTAATGCAGGCTGGATAAAGAGAAATGCTCCTTCGCGGGAATCATTCTGCATACTCGCGCTGTTGAGCATGCTGATCGCGGCCCCCGCATTCTTGATGATCCGCTTGCTGGAGCCCGAACTCGTCCTGCCTGCGTTCAGCATTCTGCTTTTCGCAGATGCAGTGATCGCCGCCATCGTGGCCCGAGCAATTCAGATAAGTAATGCTAGAGAATGTAACGTTATGGGATATTGCCGGCGCATTCACCATGATGGGTTGCGCCGCGGCGATTTTAGCGAACCGGATCAAGTGGCACTGTTTTTCGAGCAACCGGTCGAACAACATCCGGATACGCCGGCTGTAGGAGACAGTCACGCAAGCCGGCCCCTGGCAGCCAGCAGGCTGCGATGTCGGACTGGAGTTAAGTTAGAGTGGCCCCGTTTTGGTATGCGGCACAGGATTGCGGCACGTATCGGTGAACCCATTACGCACATACGCATTGCCAAAAATCCGCGCCGAAGAGGGGCCATTCCCCCGGCAACAGGGGGAGCGTGACCCGTGTTTGAATTTCTCGGCCCAGATGTCCTGAACGCACTTTTGCAGGTCGTTCTGATCGACCTTGTGCTCGCTGGCGATAACGCCATCGTCATCGGTCTTGCTGCTGCGGGCCTGCCTGCAGGCGCAACGAGGCAAGGCGATTCTGATCGGCATCGTCGCCGCGACGATGCTGCGCATTCTGTTCGCCGGGTTGGCGACGCAAATTCTGCAGATCGTCGGCCTCCTGCTCGCGGGCGGGATTCTGTTGTTGTGGGTATGCTGGAAAATGTGGCGAGAGTTGCGCGCGTCCTCCGCAGAGCCGATCGGAAGCGAAGGAGGCTGCTGGAGCAGTCGCGGGAACAATGCCGAAGGCAAGCCCCGGAAAACGCTCGTCCAAGCGACTTGGCAGATTATCGTGGCTGACGTTTCCATGTCGCTCGACAACGTCCTGGCCGTCGCAGGGGCGGCACGCGAGCATCCAGTGGTCATGATTTTCGGCCTGGCGCTTTCCATTGCGATGATGGGCGTGGCCGCTTCTTTCATTGCGCGCCTTCTGCAAAATCATCGATGGATTGCTTACGTCGGCCTGGCCGTCATTCTCTACGTCGCAGTCGAGATGATCTTTCGCGGAACATTGGATATCATGAAGGTTGCGTCGATATGACACGACATACGGCCGCGTCGTTTCCTGCGTCTGTCACCGGCCTCCTCGTAAGAAGGCACTTCCGCTCTGGGTCAAATTTCGGAAGTAGGCGCGATGATCGGATAATAATCTGGGTGATCACGTCGACTAGCGCTCAACTCGCCGGCAACCTCGCTGGCGCGCCTGAGGATTACATCGATCGGCGATTATCGCTTGGTTGCTCTTTTCGCGGAGAAATCGCTGAAAGCTATTTTTGGAGTTTGCAACACAATCTGCCGGAAGCGGACATAGCCGCCTGTCCGAATAATGTCGGCTACTCCCCCAGACGAAAGCGCACTAAGTGGACCGGAGCGCGCGGAAAAGCTGCACTAGAGAGAGCGTCACGATCAGCACGCCTACGGCCGTCATCAAGCCCTCGAGCTGGGACATGCTTCACAAACCAGCCTCCGAATGGAGCCGCGAGCACGCCGCCAAGCACGAGTGGAATGAGGTGTTCCAGAGGCACGGCACCAATTTCCGTGAAAAAGTGGTTGCCGCCGAGACGGTCACGAAGAACTCAGCTGTATTGACCGAGCCTACGGAGTAGCGCGGCGCGTGCCCTGAGCCCACGAGCGTTGTTGTTGTCATCGGTCCCCACCCGCCACCGCCAGTCGCATCGAGAAACCCTGCGCCAAGTCCGAGCAGCTGAAGTCCAGCCTGCGGGAGTTCGTGGTATCGGCGCGACCCGGCGCGATTTCCAGAGAATATAGAGTCCCATGAGAAGCAAATAGGCGTAGACAAAGCGGCGCGCGGCGGTGACTTCGATGTTCGATAGAACCCAGGCGCCTAAAATCGCGCCCAACACTCCTGCCACGCCCAAGCGTGCCACCATCCGCCAATCCACATTGCGATGATAGATGTGCGAAGCCGCCGATGCGCTCGTGGTGAAGACTTCAGCGGTATGAACCAGCGCGCTGGCATGTGCCGGCGGCAGGCCTATAGCCAACAGCGCGGTGTTCGTCAGCACGCCGTAGGCCATGACCAAGCGCGCCGTCGACCAGCTGTGCCACGAACCCACTGGCGAACAAAAGCCACCAGATTTCCATAGAATTACCTCCGGCGATGAAGGCAATTCTACCAGTTTTCGATCAATGTTCGGTGCTGCTGCCAGCCGGCTGACGGCAGATGTCCGCTCGGGGGTCAAACTCGGAAGTATCCAGCTTGCACGGCACGTCCGTTGGTACGCTCAGAGCGGACGTCGCCAGGTCGAGGTGCAAATCGTGATCCCCCGTGATCATCTTTTGCCATCTTTTGGGCACGTATGTGGAGGAGGATGCGGTCCCCGTAACGGGCTGGCGGCCACCGCAGGGGCGGCTGCAATGACGCATCGATCCCACGAGATCCCGCAGGATGACCTCCGGAACCTCGTCCGCGTTATCTCAGCTTGCACATTAGGCCTGTGGGCATTCGCAGCAGGTTTGCTGATCGGCGTCTTTCTGTTTTCGTGATCGAAGGCGCCCCGCCCCATACGCGGCCGCCATAGATTTTCCGCGCCCGGCCGCTGCGCGAGGCACGATGCCCGGGGGCGCGGCGGTGCCGTCGGCTAGCGGATCAGCAATGCCGCGAAGGCGCAGGCGAGGCCGATCAACAAGATGCCCGAAGCTATTACTACGACCAGGTCGATTGACCAGGGATGCCCGCGTCCACCGATCAGGTCGAGATGCCAGGAGCGGCTTTCGTCCCGGTATGTGTGAAGGTGCATGGCAGCAGCCCTCCTCGTAAGCGTTGGGGGACCCTCATTCAATCGGCAATTGCCAAAACAGTTCCCTGGCGGGGGTGTAGTCTAGGGTTGTGGGCGTGCACCCGGCATTCCCTGCTCCTCTCTTCTTTTCGAGGGGCTAGGCTCATGCAAACCTCGGGCAGATCCTGCCGCGAGAACGTAAGCGTGTGCGTTGCGGCATGGATTGCTTCGCTTCGCTCGCAATGACGCAGGGCGAGCGCGGAATGCAGGCAATTCCATGGACCAGATTGACTCCTGCTGCAATAGTTATAAATCTATAACTATTCTGGACAGGAAGCAATAAAGCCGATGGGAAACGCCGCCTCCGCTGTCTCAGCGTGTCCAATCCGAGCTGCTCAAGATCGAGACAGTCGGGCGCGGTGCTGACCGTCGGGCCTCAACCGGCCGGCCAAGCGCAATGCGCTGAACGACGGCATCATCCTCGCGATCCAGGATTGCTTCGCCGATCTCCCTGCAGGGATCGGCGCCGTGGTGATCCACGGCATCGGCGATCATTTCTCCTCGGGCCTCGATCTGTCCGAACTGACCGAGCACGACGCGACCGAGGGCCTGCGGCACTCGCAGATGTGGCACCGGGTGTTCGACCGCATTCAATACAGCCGCGTGCCCGTGATCGCGGCGCTCAAGGGCGCGGTGATCGGCGGCGGGCTGGAGCTGGCCTGCGCTGCGCATATCCGCGTCGCCGAACCCTCCGCCTATTTCGCGCTGCCCGAGGGCCAGCGCGGCATTTTCGTCGGCGGCGGCGGATCGGTGCGGCTGCCGCGGCTGATCGGCGTGGCGCGGATGACCGACATGATGCTGACCGGGCCGGGTCTATTCGGCGACCGAAGGCGCGGCCTATGGTTTTTCGCAATATCTCACCGAAGCCGGCGGCGCGCTGCCGAAGGCGCTGGAACTGGCCGAACGGGTTGCGGCCAATGCGCCGCTGACCAATTTCGCGGTGCTGCAGGCGCTGCCGATGATCGCGGAGGCCAATCCGCAGACCGGCCTGTTGATGGAATCGCTGATGGCGACCGTGGCCCAGAGCGACAAGGAGGCCAAGCGCCGCATTCGCGCATTTCTCGACCGCAAGACCGCAAAGGTGAAGCCGACCTGACATGAGCGCCAAGCCCAGCATGTCGACGCGAAACCACCGCGCGCTGGCAGCGCGCATCCGCTGCGCGCGATTTCGTTCGGCAATCCCGCCGTCACCATCGACCGCCGCGATGACGGCACCATCTATCTGCGGCCGAAGGCGAAACTGAGCGATTATCCGGTGCGGCTCACCGATCGCCTGCATCATTGGGCCAAGGCCGCACCCGACCGCGTGTTCATGGCGGAGCGCGATGCCAGCGGCGGCTGGCGGCAAGATCACCTACGCGCAACTCCTGACCTCGACGCGGGCGCATTGCCTCGGCGCTGCTGGCGCGCGGCCTCTCGGCTGAAAAGCCGATCGTCATCCTCTCTGGCAATTCCGATCGACCACGCGCTGCTGGCGTTCGGCGCGCTCTATGCCGGCATTCCCTTCTGTCCGGTCTCGCCGGCCTATTCGCTGGTGTCGCGGGATTACGGCAAGCTCGGCTTCCTGATGAAGCTGCTGACGCCGGGCCTCGTCTTCGCCGACGACGCCGCGAAATTTGCCGATGCGCTGCTGGCCAATGTGACCCATGGAACCGAGATCGCGGCATCGCGCGGCCAGGTCGCCCGGCCGTGACGTGACGCTGCTGTCGGATCTGCTGGCGACGCCGGAGCATCCGCGCCTCGATGCGGCGCACGACGCCATCGGCCCGGACACGATCGCCAAATTCCTGCTGACTTCGGGTTCGACCGGCAATCCCAAGGCCGTCATCAACACCCAGCGCATGATCTGCGCCAACCAGGTGATGCTGCGCGAGACGCTGGCGTTCCTGATGGACGAGCCGCCTGTTATCGTCGACTGGCTGCCGTGGAATCACACGTTTGGCGGCAACCACAATATCGGGCTGACGCTGTTCAACGGCGGCTCGATGTATCTCGACGAGGGCAAGCCGATGCCCGGCGGCATCGAGGAGACCGTGCGCAATCTTCGCGAGATCTCGCCGACCGTCTATTTCAACGTGCCCAAGGGCTATGAATCGCTGCTGCCGTATCTGCGCGAGGATTCGGCGCTGCGCGCCAAATTCTTCCGCCGGCTGCATGCGATGTTCTTCTCAGGCGCTGCGCTGTCGCCATTCGTCTGGAACAGTCTCGACGAACTCGCGGTGCAGGAGACCGGCTTTCGGGTACCGATGCTGACCGGCCTCGGCGCCACCGAAACCTCGCCGTTCTTCATGTCGGTACGCCCCGACACCAGCCGCTCCGGCCATGTCGGTCTTCCCGTGCTCGGCAACGACGCAAAGCTGCTGCCGAACAACGGCAAGCTGGAAGTGCGCGCCAAGGGGCCGAACGTCACGCCGGGTTACTGGCGCCAGCCGGAACTCACCGCGAAAGCGTTCGACGAGGAAGGTTTCTACAAATTCGGCGATGCGCTCAAGCCGGCCGATCCCGATAATTTCGACGCCGGCTTCGATTTCGACGGCCGCATTGCCGAGGATTTCAAGCTCGCCAGCGGCACCTGGGTCAGCGTCGGTCCGTTGCGGGCGCGCTTCGTCGCCGCCTGTGCGCCGCTGGTGCGCGACGTCGTCATCGCCGGCATCAACCGCGACGAATTATCGGCGCTGGTCGTGCTCGACCTCGACGGCTGCCGCCTGATCAACCCAACGCTGCCGCCCGGCGACCTCGCCGGCCGCTGCGTCCGATCCGTTGATCCGCGCCGCGTTCCGCGAACGGTTTCAAAAGCTGCTGGCGGGCGCCACGGGTTCGTCGACCCGGATCACGCGCGCGGTGCTGCTCGATACGCCGCTGTCGATCGATCGCGGCGAAGTCACCGACAAGGGCTCGATCAACCAGCGCGCGGTGCTCGAACATCGCAGCGCGCTGATCGAGACGCTCTATTCACCGACGCCGCCGGCGCAGGTGATCGCGCTGAACTGAGTTTCAAAAAGTTTATCAGGGAGAACATCATGCAGTTGAAGGACCAGGCCGCCATCGTCACCGGTGGCGCATCCGGACTGGGCGCAGCGACCGCGCGCCGGCTCGCCGCTCAGGGCGCCAAGGTCGCGGTGTGCGACCTCAACGCTAAGCTCGCCGAAACCGTTGCCGCCGAAATCGGCGGCGTCGCCGTGGTCTGCGACGTTTCCGATGCGGCTTCGGCTGAAGCCGCCATCGCCGCGGCCGCCAAGGCGCATGGCCCGGCGCGCGTCCTCGTCAACTGCGCCGGCATCGGCGTCGCCAAGCGCGTGATCGGCAAAGAGGGCCCGATGGCGCTCGACCGATTTCGACCGGGTGATCAAGGTCAATTTGATCGGCTCCTTCAACATGCTGCGGCTTGCGACCGCTGACAATGTCGAAGCTGGAGCCGCTGTCGACCGGCGAGCGCGGCGTCGTGATCTCGACCGCCTCGATCGCGGCCTATGACGGCCAGATCGGTCAATCCGCCTATTCGGCTTCCAAGGGCGGCATCGTCGCGATGACGCTGCCGATCGCGCGCGAACTGGCGCAGTTCGGCATTCGCGTGCTGACCATTGCGCCGGGACTGTTTCTCACGCCGCTATTGGCCAATTTGCCGCAGGAGGCGCAGGACTCGCTCGCCGCCTCGATACCTTTCCCGCGCCGGCTCGGCCAGGCCGATGAATTCGCGCTCATTGGCATTGCATATGATCGACAATCCCTACCTGAACGGCGAAGTGGTGCGGCTCGATGCCGCGCTTCGCATGGCACCGCGCTAGGGCTATTCCATGTTCGTTCATCGCCGCGACGTGCAGATCCAGTGGGGTGATTGCGACCCCGCCAACATCGTCTACTACCCGCGCTATTTTGCGATGTTCGACGATTCGACCTCGATCATGTTCGAAGCGGCCGGCTTTTCGAAGCAGGATATCATCCACAAATACGGGCTGGTCGGCATTCCCATGGTCGATACGCGGGCGAAATTCCACATCCCCTCGACCCATGGCGATTGGATCACAATCGAAAGCCGGATCGAAAGTTTCAAGCGCTCCAGCTTCGAGGTGGTCCACAACGTGTTCAAGGGCGAGGCGCTGGCGATCGAGGCGTTCGAGACCCGTGTGCTGGTCGGCCGTCACCCGGACGACCCGGCGCGGCTGAAATCGGCGCCGATGCCGCAGGAGATCATCGAGCGGTTCATGCGGGGCTGACGAGACCCCGCATGACCTAAAGAAGGGGCTGAATTGAGCGATCCGATTTTGTTTAAGACAATAAAGGATACCTAAAGGGAGGAATGAATGAAGAAGGCACTTCTGTCCGCAGCGGCGCATCGCGGCGGCACTCGCGCTTCCGGGCTCACCGGCGCTGTCGGAGACCAACGAGATCACGGTCGGGATTTCCATCACCACGACCGGGCCTGCGGCGGCGCTCGGCATTCCCGAACGCAATTCGCTCGACTTCGTGGCGAAGGAAATCGGCGGCGTGCCGATCAAGGTCATCGTGCTCGATGATGGCGGCGATCCGACCATGGCGACCACCAACACGCGGCGCTTCGTCACCGAGGTCCAGGGCCGATATCATCATGGGCTCGTCGACGACGCCTTCGACGGTCGCGGTTTCCACCGTTGCGAACGAAGCTGGCATTCCGCATCTTGGCCTCGCGCCGTTCCCGATCAACGAGGCGCGCATGAAGTGGTCGGTTGCCATGCCGCAGCCGATTCCGATCATGGGCAAGGTGTTGTATGAGCACATGAAGGCGCACGCCATCAAGACCGTCGGCTATATCGGCTACTCCGATTCATACGGCGACCTCTGGGTCAACGACTTCAAGGCGCAAGCCGTGCCGCTCGGTTTGATCATGGTCGACGAAGAGCGCTTCGCGCGTCCGGACACCTCGGTCGCAGGTCAGGTGCTAAAACTCGTCGCCGCCAATCCTGATGCGATCCTCGTCGGGGCTTCCGGCACCGCGGCGGCGCTGCCGCAGACGGCGCTGCGCGAACGCGGGTACAAGGGCCTGATCTATCAGACCCATGGCGCCGCCAGCATGGACTTCATCCGCATCGCGGGTGCGGCGGCAGAGGGCGTGCTGATGACGTCGGGGCCGGTGATGGACCCCGAGGATCAACCCGACAGCGCACTGACCAAGAAGCCGGGACTGGCGCTCAACAAGGTCTATGAAGCAAAGCACGGCGCCAACAGCCGCAGCCAGTTCGCCGGGCATTCCTACGACGCGTTTCTGGTTCTCGAACGCGTTATTCCGGTCGCACTGAAGAAGGCCAAGCCGGGAACGCCGGAATTTCGCGAGGCGATCCGCCAGGCGTTGCTGACCGAGCGCGACATCGCCGCAAGCCAGGGCGTCTATAACTTCACCGAAAAGGATCGCTACGGTCTCGACGACCGCTCGCGCATTCTCCTGACGGTGAAGGACGGCAAATACGTGCTGGCGAAGTAGGACGGGCGATTGCCTGCAATGTTGAAGTGTCAGCCGGCCTCCTCACGGAGGTCGGCCTAGACCGCGCTCTCGCCTTCGTGCTGGAAGCCGAGATAGCTGGCGGCGACGCGCTGCGTTCGTGGCGATATCGCGGGCCGATCCGTCCAGGATGAACTGGCCGAGCTCCATCACATAGGCGCGGTCGGCGATCTTCAGCGCGGCCTGGGCGTTCTGCTCGACCAGCAGCACCGAGACGCCGGCGGCGCGCAGCTCGCCGATGGTGCGGAAGATGTCGGCGACGATGATCGGCGCCAGCCCAAGGCTCGGCTCGTCCAGCATCAGAAGTTTCGGCGCGCCCATCAAGGCGCGGCCCATCGCCAGCATCTGCTGCTCGCCGCCGGAGAGCGTGCCGGCCAGTTGCTTGCGCCGCTCCTTCAGCCGCGGAAACAGCGTGTAGACCCGCTCGAACGATTTCGCGCGCCGTTGCCTTTGCAATCCGGAAGGCGCCGAGCTGCAAGATTGTCCTCGACATTCATGGTGCCGAACAATTCGCGATGTTCGGGCACGAGGCTAAGGCCCGCGGCGACGCGATCCTCGATATCGAGCGGCGCCATGTCCTGGCCTGCAAAAGCGGCAAGACCCTTCAGCGGCAGGATGCCCATGATGGCGTTCAACAGCGTGGTCTTGCCGGCGCCGTTGGCACCGATGATGGTGACGATCTCGTTGCTGGCTACCTCGAGCGACACCGAGCGCACCGCCTCGACCTTGCCATAGGCGACGTGCACGTCGGTGACCTTCAGAGCGCGCTCATGCGGTGGCTCCGAGATAGGCCTTGATCACGTCGGGATTGGTCTTGATCGCGCTCAGGCGTGCCCTCGGCGATCTTGGTGCCGAAATCGAGCACCACGACGCGGTCGGCGAGATCCATCACAAAGCCCATGTCGTGCTCGACCAGCAGCACCGACATGCCGCCGTCGCGCAACTGGCGCAGCAGTGCCGCAAGGCGCTGCTTCTCCATGTGGCGCAGTCCCGCGGCGGGCTCGTCGAGCAGCAGCAGCAGCGGATCGACGCACAGCGCGCGCGCGATCTCGACGATGCGCTGCTGGCCGAGCGACAGGCTGCCGGCCAGCTGGTCGATCTGGTCGCCGAGGCCGACGCGCTCGATCTGGCGCGCGGCTTCCGCCAGCAATCTGGCTTCATCGGCGCGGTCGAGCCGGAACATGCTGGCGATCGCGCCGGCATGCCCGCGCAGATGGGCGCCGATCGCGACGTTCTCCAGCACGGTCATGTCGGGCACCAGCTTGACGTGCTGGAAGGTTCTGGCGACGCCGAGCTTGACGACCTCCTGCGGCGGCGCGTTGTCGACCTTGTTGCCGAGCACCGAGATCGTGCCGCCGGTCGATGTCAGCACGCCGGTGATCAGGTTGAAGGTCGTGCTCTTGCCGGCGCCGTTGGGGCCGATCAGGGCGACGATCTCGCGGGCCTGGACGTCGAAAGAGACATCGTTGACGGCGATGACGCCGCCGAACTGTTTGCGCGCCTTGTCGATGTGCAGCAGCACCGACGGCGTGCGACGGCGCCCGCTCGCGCGCGGGCAAGGGTCAGCGACGTATCGGGATCTTGCGGCCCGGCTTGATCGGCAATCGCGCCATCAGCCAGGGCCAGACGCCGGTCGGCGCCAGCTGCAGCAGGCACGACCAGCAGGATGCCGAACACGATGGTCTCGAGCTGGCTCTGGCCGCCGAAAATATAGCGGCAGATAGCTCTGCAGGACCTCCTTCAGGATCACCACGATGCCGGCGCCGAGCACCGCGCCCCAGACATAGCCGGCGCCGCCGACGACGGCGATGAACAGATATTCGATGCCGGCCTGCGCGCCGAACGGTGTCGGGTTGGCGGCGCGCTGGAAATGCGCATAGAGCCAGCCGGACAGGCCGGCCAGCACCGCCGCATAGATGAACACCAGAAGCTTCGCGCGCGCGGCGTCTGCACGCCGAACGCCTCGCCGGCGACATGCGCCGCGCCGCAGCGCGCGGATGGCGCGGCCGGTGCGGGAGTCCAGGAGGTTCATGGTCAGGAGCGCCGAGATCAGCACCGCGATCCAGATCGCGAAATAGATCGTGCCGGGATCGAGCATCCTGCAACTGAACCGATGGTCAGCGGCGGAATGCCGGAGATGCCGTCATTGCGGCCGAGGAATTCGAGCTTGCTGAACAGATAAAACAGGCCGATGCCCCAGGCGATGGTGCCGAGCGGCAGATAGTGGCCGGACAGCCGCACCGTGACGATGCCGAGCAAGACCGCCGCGATGCCGCTGACCAGCAGCGACAGCGGCAGCGTCAGCCATGGCGACAAGCCGTAGGCGGTGGTCAGCACCGCCGTGGTGTAGGCGCCGAAGCCCGCAAAACGCGGCCTGGCCGAACGACGTGAGGCCGCCGACGCCGGTCAGCAGCACCAGCCCCATCGCCACCAGCGCGGCGAGGCCGATATTGTCCAGCAGCACGATCCAGAACGGCGGGACGCCCGGGATGAACGGGATCGCCGCCATGACGATGGCAAAGATGATGAGGGAAGCCGCTGCGTCATCGCGTCAATCCTTCTCTTCCTCGACCGCGGGCGCCGCGAGCGAGCGCAGCACCAGCACGGGAAGGATCAGCGTGAAGACGATGACCTCCTTGAAATTACTGGCATAGAACGAGGAGAAGGCTTCGACGCTGCCGACGATCAACGCCGCGACCGCGGTCGAGCGGATAGCTCACGAGGCCGCCGATGATGGCGGCGATAAAACCCTTCAGGCCGATCAGGAAGCCGGTGTCGTAGTAGAGCGTCGTGATCGGCACGATCAGGATTCCCGAGATCGCGCCGATCACGGAGGCGAGCAGGAATGCGATCTGTCCCGACAGCGTGGTGCGGATGCCGACGAGGCGGGCGCCGAGGCGATTGACGGCGGTGGCGCGCAGCGCCTTGCCCATCAGCGTGAAGCCGAAGAACAGCCATAGCGCCGATGATGAAGGCGATCGGTCAGGCCATAGACCGCGATGCTCTGGCCGGTGAAGCGCAGCGGCCCCACCGTCAGCGCTGCGTTCGACAGCGCCGGGCCGCGCAGGCCCTTCGGCGCCGAAGAACACCAGTCCGAGGCCCTGCAGCGCGAGGTGGCAGCCGACCGAGGCGATCAGGAGCACCAGCACCGATGTGTGCGCGATCGGCTGAAACGCGATGCGATAGAGGAACAGTCCGATCGCCGCGACGATCAGCAGCGACAGCGCGATATTGACGGCAATCGGGGTCTTGGGGCCGGCGAGCCCATAGGTCAGGGCCAGGATGGCAACCGGCAGGACGATGTTGATCGCGGTCGAGCGCGCCACCAGCTTGAGGCGTAGCGACCGGCGTGCCGGCAAACAGGTCGAGGCCGAAGGCCACCACGCCCATCGCCACCGCCAGTCGCGCGGTGCCCGGCACCTGGCCGGTTGCCAGCATGGCGTAGCTCAGCGCCCCATAGGTGACGAATTCGCCCTGCGGGATCAGGATCACGCGGGTGACGGCAAACACCAGCACCAGTTGCAAGCCCGAGCAGCGCATAGATCGCGCCATTGGTGATGCCGTCCTGCAGCAGGAACAGCATGATCGTCGTATTCAAGACCTGGCGCTCCCCTCACGCGTCGATCCGGTTTCGACCCCTGGGGCCGGCCGGCAAGTCCGATATCGGCAGTTGAAAGCTGCCAATATTTGAGTATAATTTATAACAATTATCAAATATAATCTCAAGGCCCCGAACCGTTGGCGGGACCTTATTACCGGGATTGCGAGCCTCGATCGATGACAGTTTCAAGGCGGCCACCGACGCCGTCAAGCCTTCCCGTTCCAATGGCAAGGAATACGCGTCGACGGGCGGGTGAAAATGCCGCCCTGCAAATGGGCGAACTGTCCGACCTGCTCGGCTACTCGCTCAAGCGCGCGCAGTTGAAGGTGTTCGAGGATTTCCTGCGCTGCGTCGCGCCGCTGCAGCTGACGCCGGCGCAATTCTCGGTGTTGTTGTTGCTCGACAGGAATCCCGGCCGCAACCAGACCGAGATCGCCAATACGCTCGGCATCCTGCGACCGAATTTCGTCGCGATGCTCGACGCGCTGGAGAGCCGCGACCTCTGCACGCGGATGCGTTCGACCAACGATCGCCGCTCCCACATCCTGATGTTGACCGAGAAGGGTCGGGCTGTGCTGGCGCGCGCCAAGAAGCTCGTCGCCACCAAGCACGAAGCGCGTCTCAACGAACTGTTGGGTCCCACCGGCCGCGTCGCGTTGCTCGAGATGCTGTCGAAGATCGCCGGCGAGTTTTGACGCCCGCCAGCTTCGTCACGATCAAGCCGCGACGAAGCGGCCCGGGCCGGCTTCGCCTCATGCCCCAACAGGAACAGCCGCTCGACCTCGCTGGCGGGAAGCGGCCGGCTGAACAGGAAGCCCTGCATCTCCGTGCATCCTTCGGACGCAATCCTGGCGTTGTTGCAGAAAGGACGTGTCGCTTCTCATTGAAGACGACAATCCCAAGCGACAGATGATTGATCGCCTCTTCGAGCCGCTCACTCAAGTGAGCTGGCTCGGGATGGATGGCACCCGCAGCTGAATCCGCCATTTCCGTGTTCCCTGCCGCTATTTGCGGCACCCCGGCAATAAGGCGGGGCCATTGAGGGTTGTCAGGCTGGTGAATTGCATCTTTGATAGGCTGGAAATGCCTCCGGGTTCCGCCGAACGTCCTCAACAAAGCGTTAATGTTTTGCCAGGCAGCCAATAGGGAATCGGAGCGGACCTCAGGCGGACTCCACCAGGATCACCCTGACATCGTTGACATTGGTGAGCGTCGGACCGGTCAGCAGCAGATCGCCGGTTGCCGCAAAGAACGCGGTGGCGTCGTTGTTGTCCAAATAGGCCTTGGGATCGAGGCCAAGCGATTTCATCTTGGCAAACGTGCTCTGGTCGATCACGGCGCCGGCGGGATCGCTCGCGCTGCCGGCGCCGCCGTCGGCTCCATCGGTATCGCCGGCCAGCGCCGAAATATCGAGGCGTCTCCTTGAGCAGGTCCGCCAGCGCCAGGGCATATTCCTGGTTGGGGCCGCCGCGACCCTGGCCGCGCACGGTCACCGTGAGTTCCGCCGCCCGACAGGATCGCGAGGCGCTTGCCTTCGCGGCGCGCCTTCAGCGCCAGTTGGGCGTGGGCGGCCGCGACGTCGCGCGCCTCGCCTTCGAGATCGGCGCCGAGATCGATGACGGCGTAACCTGCATCGCTGGCCACCTTGATCGCCGCATCCAGTGAGGCCTTTGGTTTCGCAATCAGCTCGAATTGCGCACGGCTGAACGCAGGATCGCCGGGCTTGCAGCTTTCGTTCCTGGAATCGTCCAGCGCGCGACGAACGGCGTCGTCGATCGCAAGATTGTACTTTGCGACGAGAGCGCGGGCGTCGGCCAGCGTGGTCGGATCCGGTACCGTCGGCCCCGATGCGATCGCGGATGGATCGTCGTGCAGGACGTCCGAGATCGCCAGCGTCACGATTTCGGCGGCGTGGCTGCCGGCGCGCGCCAGCCGGCCACCTTTGATGCGCGACAAATGCTTGCGCACGGTGTTGATCTCGCCGATCGGCGCGCCGGAGCGCAACAGCGCCCGTGTCACCTGTTGTTTCTGCGTGAATGAAATGCCTTCGACCGGCGCGATCCAGTTCGCCGACCCGCCACCCGACAGCAGCACCAGCAGGAGATCGTCGGCGGTTGCTTCCGCGGCGAGACGCAGCGTGTCGTCGGCGGCCTTCAGTCCGGCCTCGTCGGGCGCGGGATAGGCCGGCTTCGACCACCCTGATCCCGCCGCGTCGGCACGCCGTGGCCGTGACGGGTGGTCGCAATGCCGGTCAGGCGCGCCGGGTCGAGCGCCAGCGTATCGAGATAATGCCGCTCCGCCGCCGCCGCCATCGCCGCAGCGCCCTTGCCGGCGGCGAGGCAGATCACCCTGCCCTTTGGGCGCGGGGCCGGATGCGCCGACAGCACGACATCGGGATGCGCGGCAGCGACGGCCGCGTCAAAGATCGCACGCAGGAGGGGTCGTCGGTCGGTCATCGTCTTCACTAGAGCCAGCGATTTTTCGGACGGGAGACCCGTTATCCATCCAATCGCTGCAAAGAAAACCCCGCGGGCAGGCCGCGGGGGTCAATGCAGATCCGTTATGAGCCGATCGGATATCCCGATGGCTAGCCGCCAACGTCGCCGCTGATGACGTCGCCGAACAGATCCCATTTTCGCCCTTGAATCTCATGAGCTGAAGCTGGGAGATCGGTGCGAAGTCGGTGGCGCTGGTCTTGACGCTTGATGCCCGGAAGCAGGCCGCCCAGCTCCAGATCCGTTGATGCTGGCCGCCTGCTTCATGACGTTCGCCGCGCGTGAGGTCGTCGCCGCAGGCCTTCAGCACATGGACGAGGCCCTGCGCGACCGTGTAGCCGTACATCACCGAGAGATCGACCCTGTTGGCTTCGGGGAAATACTCTGACGAGGAATTCGTCGAACGCCTTCATGCCGGCATCGTCCTTCCACTGCGGATCGGACGTATCCTTCAGGTAGGCGGACGAGATGATGCCTTGCGATTCTCGAAGCCGGCCGGCTTGATCACGCTGCCGATCGAGGCGGAGACGTTGTTGAGGAAGTGCAGCGGCTTCCATTCGATCTCGGCCATCTTCTTGATCGCCTGCGCCGCGAATTTCGGCGTGGTGACGTTGAAGAAGACGTCTGCGTTGGTCGACTTCAGCTTGACGATATTCGAGATCGATCGTCGGCTGCGTGGTTTCGTAGCTGTCCTCGGCAACGATCATCGTGGCTGCCTTGGCGCCGAGGCCGTCCTTCGAGGCCTTTGACGTAGTCTTTGCCGTAGTCGTCGTTCTGATAGAGGATGGCGATCTTGGCGTCGGGCTTTTCCTTCAGAATGTACTTTGCGTAGATGCGGCGATTCGCTCTGGTAGTTGGGCTGCCAGCCCATGGTCCAGGGGAAGTTCTTCGGATCGTTCCACTTGGTGGCGCCGGTGGCGACGAACAGCTGCGGCACCTTCTTCGTATTCATGTATTTCTGGATCGCCGAGTTCGGCGGCGTACCGAGCGGGTTGAAGATGAAGAGGACCTCGTCGCTCTCGACCAGCTTGCGCGCCTGCTCGACCGTCTTCGGCGGGCTGTAGGCGTCGTCATAGGTGATGAAGTTGATCTTGCGGCCGTTGATGCCGCCTTCGGCGTTGATCTTCGTTGAAGTAGGCCTCTTCGGTCTTGCCGATCACGCCGTAGGCGGAAGCCGGTCCGCTATAGGGCATGATGTTGCCGATCTTGATCTCGGT
>ERZ1370068.6190-contig-519_pt1 | contig 16281 bp, 25 predicted proteins | sample MGYA00561227_ERZ1370068 | MGnify/ENA primary metagenome ERZ1370068 (study PRJEB38410, sample SAMEA6850437) | metagenome | study: Metagenomic assessment of the ecological functions of the soil: analysis of the soil microbiota associated with the...
GGTATTAGCGCTACGTTCAGTTACGTATTGGCCGCAGTGATCGCGACATCGAGACAGCTTTTGCAACGTTCGTCCAACGCGGTGTCGGTGCGCTGCTCGGCGGCGCCGGCCCGTTCTTGCTCTCCCATCGGGAACGTATTGTCGCGCTCGCGGCTCGCCATGCGATGCCCGCGATCTACTCTAATCGCGAATACGTTGTTGCCGGCGGCCTGATGAGCTACGGTACGAGCATTACCGATGGCTATCGCCAAGCCGGCATCTACACCGGCCGGATTCTCAAGGGCGAGAAGCCGGCCGACCTGCCCATAGTGCAGTCCACCAAGTTCGAGCTGGTCATCAATCTCAAGACCGCCAAGACTCTCGGCCTCACCGTTCCACAAAACCTCCTTGTCGCCGCCGACGAGGTGATTGAGTAGTTGATCAGGCAATCATCTTCGTCTGCTGCGCTGCGCACTACACTTCCGGTTTGGGTCCAGACTAGGAAAACGCTTCAGAGCCAATTACGCTCAGAATTGTTTTCTCAATTGCCCTCTGCCAGCAGCACCTACCAGTGCGATTGGTTTCCGCGGCGACGAAATCGAGATGGAATTTCTACGCGTTAGTTCAGCGTCTGAGTTTTCACACAGCCTGGACGACCCACGGACGGTCTTCGCGCCCTGTCGCCGCCATGCCGCGCTCATGCACGGCGCGGGAGCAAAAGCCCGCGCCCCACTTTGCAGTGATGCTCTTCCCCTGTACGATCGCGCCAACACGACCGGCATTCAGCGGTCGCTACGGCAAGGGGAGGATTTTCATGCGTCGCAACATTATCGCCGCGCTCGCGCTCCTGTTGTGTGAGAGCGGGGCTCACCGCCGCCGCGGTCGCGCAGCAACCGGTGAAGCTCGGTGTCCTCAATGACCAGACGGGACTGTACGCGGATCTGACCGGCATGGGCTCGGTCCACGCCGCGCGTATGGCGGTCGAGGATTACGGCGGCAAGGTGCTGGGCCGGCCGATCGAAGTGATCTTCGCCGATCACCAGAACAAGCCCGACATCGGCGCCAACCTCGCGCGGCAATGGATCGAGACCGAGGGCGTCAGCGTCATCCTCGACATTCCCAACTCGGCCGTGGGGCTCGCCGTGCGCGAGGTGACGCGCACGCACGACGCCGTTGACATCAACACCGGCGCCGCCACCTCGGATCTCTCCGGAAAAGCCTGTTCGCCGCACGGCGTGCACTGGAGCTTCGACACCTACGGCCTTGCAGCGACGATCGGCCAGGCGTTGGTGAAGCAGGGTGGGGATAGCCTGGTTTTTCATCACCGCCGACTACGCATTCGGGCATGCCCTCGAGCGCGACACCTCAGCGTTCGTCGCGGCCGCCGGTGGCAAGGTGGTGGGGGCCGTGCGCCATCCGCTCAATACCGCCGACTTCTCGTCCTTTCTGCTGCAGGCGCAAGCCTCGAAGGCGAAGATCGTCGCGCTCTCGAACGCCGGCGGCGACACCATCAACACGCGATCAAACAGGCCGCGGAATTCGGCCTGGGCCGCAGCGGCGACCAGCGCGTAGCGGCGCTCCTGCTGCAGTTTCCCGACACCCACGCCCTTGGCCTCGAAGCGGCGCAGGGCCTGACCGCGAGCGAGACTTTCTTCTGGGACCTCGACGACGCGACCCGCGCCTGGACCAAACGCTTCCTCGCCCGCAACGGCGGGAAGCCGCCAAGCATGATCCATGCCGGGACCTACGGCGCGACGTTGCACTACCTCAAGGCGGTGGCGGCAGCCGGCACGACCGAAGCCACCAAGGTCGTCGCCAAGATGAAGGAACTGCCGATCGATGACTTCTACACCAAGGGCACGGTGCGCGAGGACGGGCGTGTGATGCGGCCTTATTATCTGCTGCAGGTGAAGAAGCCCTCAGGATCCAAATATCCGTTCGATTATCTCAAGCTGCTCGCCACGGTGCCGGCCGAGCAAGCGGCGCGGCCCCTGAGCGAGAGCGCGTGCCCGATGGTGAAGCACGGCTGAGATGGGTCGCGGCGATACGTCGGGGGCGTGCACGCCGTCGGGCGTCGCTATCACCGATTGTTGTCCGACGTCGACGGGGCAGTCGAGAAGAAGAAAATCCCGGCGAAATTCCGATCTACCAAGTCGGCTCGCGCTCAACCTCGCCATCAATCTCAAGACTGCGAAGGCGCCCGGCCTCGTGATCCCCGCGTCCCTCATTGCCCGCGCCGACGAGGCGTGATCGGAATAGCGGTGATGTTTGCTGCGGTGCATGTGGTCGGTTGCGGGGGCGCAAAGCGGACATGCAAGATCGCCGTATTATGGATGTCAGGGCGAAGCGGACATCCCGCTGCAAGGCCGCGTCGCCTTCGCGTTTTTACAGCCAAGACCCGAAGTCGACTTGACAGCCTACCCGCCATGGCCGCTCGGTTGCTCATGCCGTGCACGTCAGGTTCAGCAGCTCGAGCGAGGGTCCCTTCCCCCAAGGGTCACGCCTCAGCCATCTTCGCGAGCACGCGCTGCACTAGGGCGGGATCGCGATAGACGCTGCGTGGCTTCAATAGATGTTGGACTTCGACGGTTAGCTTGTGGACGGCCGGATCTTCGGCGGCGAGCCGGGTCAGGGCGATGCCGAATTTGAGCGTTGTCTCAAAATCCGCCGGACGTTGCCCCCGCGTATCGAGGAAACGCGAAGTCGAGCATGGCCACCGACCACGGCGTCTCGATCAATGTCTGCACCTCGGCGAAGAAAGTCGGCGCCAGCCCGGCGATGGGATCGCCGTCTTCCCCCGGTCTCTCGAGCAGCCTCTTGAGCAGGCACGCCTCCAGCGCGGCCACGCTCATGCCCTGGCCATAGACGGGATTGAAGCGGCAAATTGCGTCGCCGATGGGAAGAAGCCCGCGGGGAAGACGTCGAGCCGCTCGAAATGACGCCGCACGCTCTCGGGGAAGCCGTAGCGCGCGACCCCGTCCAGGCGCCTGGCGCGGCTGATCGCGTTGTGGATCGTCGGCGTCCGCAGCGCCCTGGCGTAAGCCAGGAATCCCTCAGCATCGCCAGGCGGCACGTCACCGTGGCGCCCAGCCAACGGTCACCATCCAGCGATTGCCCTCGAGCGGCAACATCAGGCCGCCACGGCTGTTCTGGGGCGCCTGGCCGAAGGTCATGACGCCTTTCCAATCGGTCGAGGCGTCGTCCGGGATGGCAAAGATGCATGTGGCATAGCCGAGATCGATGCCAATGGTGGTCTCCTCGGGCAGTGGTCGGCCGATCGACTGCAGCAGAGCGAGAGTGGGGCGCCGCGTCCCGGAGGCATCGACAACGAGATCCGCCGCAATCGTCTCGCTCGCGCCGCTGTCGTTCTCGCAGCGCACGCCGGTGACCGCCGCTCCATCTGGCGACGCCAACACTTCCTTGACCCGGCAGCGCTGGCGCAGCGTGGTGGTTGGCGCGGCTTTCCACGCCGCTGTCGCACGGCGCGCTCGATCGTCGGCCGTGACGCCGCGTAACCGCGACCAGCCGAGATCGCGTTGCGGGAAGGGATCGTAACCCGGGCGTTCGACGCGAACATCGAGACCGGCCCTGAGCGGCACGGCTCCCGCCCGCGCGAGATCCTGTTCGAATCCCGGGAACAGCTCGCTGAGGGCGCGCTGGCCGCTGAGCAGCAGCGCATGGACGTGCCGCGCCTGCGGCGTCCCGGCGCGATAGGCGGGCTCCGAGGGCAGAGTGTCGCGCTCCAGAACAACGACCTGATCGAAGCGGTCGGCGAGCGCCCCCGCGGCCGTGAGCCCGCCCATTCCCGCGCCGATCACGACGGCCTGCTTGCCGATCAGAGTTGACGTCATCGCCACCTCCCACTGCGTGCTCCTCCTCAGCAGAGGTGCCGACGCCGGTCGAAGATATCGCCACACGCCGACGAACGAAAGCCGAGAATCGAGAGGCTAACGCCAGCGGGATATCGGAGGTTCATTCAGCGGGATCGCGGATTGCCTCGCGGGTCGATACGCACTCGGTTCGAGGCGACGTAGTCGATCTACGCCGTGATGTCAATGTCCACAAGCTCGCTGTCCGTCAGGCCATACAATTCGGTTCTGAACCTCTCGCGTTGCGCCATTCCTGAAATGCATTCCAATATGTTTCGAAGGACTATGACCGGCTTTGCGGTTGCCGGTCCCAGCCCGACGGTCCCGTGGATCGTGGCCTGTGGAACAGCGATATGACAATAACGGACGACGACAGGTTTTGTCGTCAAGAATGATGTCACTCAGCGTGTAGTCCTTTCTAGCGTTATTGTTCCGATGTATCATGGTTCGCCAAAAGGCTCGGTTTTTGGCGAAGATCTCGAGATGGGCGTTGTGACGGGGCGACGCACTGGGGGCGAGCCAGGTCACGGCTATCGATTCAGCGATATAGCCGTGTCGCGACCATGCGTAAAGGATAACGCGGCATGATAACGTAAGTCAGAAGGCGCGACGATCATGGCAGAGATGAGAAGATTGCTGACGCCCGGCAAGAGCCGAGGAACGGCACCGTGTACCGACTTTCCGATCCCGCTCTGATGGTGGCGGATGACCGAGGTCACCGCTGACGGATCGCGACTTGTCTCGGCGAGCTTTTACGCCCGCACTCATAAGCTGTACTCGCTACTTTCCAGCCTTGGATGAGGTTTTCAGCGCGTACTGGTGCTCGCCCTCGAGAACGAGTTCACCTCGTTGGTTGTGCACCGTCGCCCGCGTGGTCACTATACCGGTGTCTCCTTGCGGTGTAAGCGCGATAATTTCCAGTGCAGGATAGAGCGTATCTCCAGAGTGCACCTCCTTGAGGAATTTGCATGACGCACTGGTAAACGCCACGAAAACGTCGCCGATATATTGCGGAAAGAGCGTAGCACCTGGAGCCGTGAAGGCGAAAACCTGTAAGCCATGCACTACGGGAGCAATATGCCCATGCCGTCGTGCATATTCCACATCGTAGTGGATAGGATGATTGTCAGCCGAAACCGTTTGGAAGGCGGCGGCGTGTGCATCTGTAAGTGTGCGGCTCGGGGCGCGGAAAACGTCGCCGACGCGTAGGTCCTGAAACCTTCGTGGCGGTACAACAGTAAAGTTGACCGGATCGAAGTCGCGAGGTTGCTTGGAGTGGACGGCTTCTACGCTCATAGATGATCTCCTGATGCGATTTGGTCCATGACGGAATGCCTTGCGCATTGATTTTGCGCTAACTCCGCGACGGATTGGACAGGAGAAAGCTAGGAAACCGGCCATAGCTGGTTAAGGGGTTGTCCGGCGGAAACGACTGTGCACAAAATGCACAGATGGAAAACGTGAGGTTCGCCGAGTATCTTGCGGTCTTCGTTGAAGTCTCGCCGCCTCGGCAGCTTCTCGGCCGCCGCGCGCCGGCGTGTCCATGACGCACTCCCTCGATCGTACGACAGATCGACGCGCTCGAAAGCGGATCTGGGCGTGCCGCTATTGACCCGTTCTACCCGCGCGTTGGTACCAACCAGTGCTGGTCAATTGGTATTGCAGCGGGCGCAACCGGTCCTTGACGACCTTGTCGATTTGCGGGCCGAGGTTCTTGCGCTCACCGGCGCTGTAAGCGGGGTGCTTCGGATTGCCAGTCTTCCGACCTTCGGCAAGCGCTATGTGGTGCCTGCTCTTGAGGCCTTGATGTCGGAACATCCGGAGCTGAACGCGGAACTCGATTTGAACGGAACACATCGCCGATCCGGTGACTGAGCGACTGGACGCCGTTATTCGAAGGTCGGCCAACTCGCGGACAGTTCTCTGATCGCGACGAAGCTGGCCGCGCATGAAATGCGAATGGTCGCAAGCCCGCACTATCTCGACAAATTTGGCCGTCCGAATTCAATCGCAGCGTTGGCAGGCCATCGCTTGCTCGATAAGTTGCATGGCTCGGATGCGCTGGGTTGGTCCCGTGTGCTTGGAAAAGCAGATCAACAGCTCGCCGGTGTCCGGGATGTGTTCCGATGCGATGACTTCAGAAGCACTACGAGAGGCAGCGTTGTCCGGTTTTGGCATTGCTCTTTGCCAGCTGGGTCGTTGGGCAGGACATAGCGGCTGGCTCATTGAGACGTCTTCTGGCGACAGCGGTTGACGCAGGCGGTGAAACGGGTGGAGTTTATGTGCTGAGGGCGCTCGCGGAACCGCCCGCAAAGGTGACCGCGTTCATTGCTTCGTTGCGAACCGTAGTTGGATCGCCGCCGATCTGGGATACGGTCAACGACAAAGCGAAGTCATCTTGCTCGGAAGGATGAAGCGGGGCACCCCGCCTCCGTGAATGTTCCTAGATTTTGCTGACAGCCAGAGTCCCGCTCGGCGTGGCCGTGCGCGTCGCGGCAGCGGGTGTCGGATTTTCGCTTCGTCCAAGCGCCTATCGCTCTGTGGGGTCTGATCGGCTTCCGGCGATTGATCCTGCCGTTTGCCAACGCCATGAATGAAAGCGCGCATGGACGTTCAATGCATCGCAGCGGCATTCAAGATTAGCCGTTGGCCCCGCCTATCTTCATACCAGAAGGGCGGCTTGCCCAACGGATCCCGAAACTCTCCATGACTTCAGTTCTGGCCGAAGCGTTACCGCAGGAAGACCCGCAAGTTGCAAAGGCGGCTTTCTCAATTCGGCGAACCACGTGCCGGGCCAATGGCATCAGGCAATTTCTACCTTGAGGCCGGGGCCGGCCCGCCAGTCATCTTGTTACACGGGTTTCCCGGAGACCAGCTTCGCCTGGCGTTTCCAGATTCCAGCGCTTGCCCGTCATTACCGGGTGATAGCCCCGGACCTGCGCGGATACGGCGAGACCGACAAGCCGTCGAAAGGCTACGACAAGAGGACGATGGCCAACGACATCGTCGAGCTCCTGAAGACGCTCGGCGTCGGGCGCGTCGCACTGGTCGGGCACGATCGCGGCGCGCGGGTCGCGACCCGGCTCGCCAAGGACCACCCGGATGTCGTCGACCGCCTGGTCGTCATGGATAACGTTCCGACCCGCATCGTCGCGCGCGAAATGAACGCGAAGATCGCCCGCGAATACTGGTTCTTCATGTTCCACCAGATTCCTGATCTGCCGGAGGCACCTGATCGCTGGACGCGAGGACATCTGGCTTCGTCATTTCTTTTCCGACTGGTGCCACGATCCGACGACGATCTCCGGCGAGGCGTTCGAGACCTATGTGAAGGCCTACAGCGCCCCCGGCGCCGTACGGGGCGCGATGTCCGACTATCGCGCCAGCGCAGAAGACGTAGCGCAGGATCTCGAAGATGCCGAGCGGAAAATCCGGTGCCCCGTGCTTTCGCTTTGGGGAGCGGATTTCGGCGCGGTCGGCCGCCTGTTCGACATGAAGGCGATCTGGAGCGAGATGGCGGAAAATCTCTCCAGTAGCCCCGATCAGAACGCTGCGGCCATCTTCCGCAGGAAGAGCAACCGGAAGCCGTCAACAGGCTGCTTCTCGACTTCTCGACGGATGGGCCGGTCGAACCGTACGGCGAGAACGTCCAACGTGTTGAGATCGGATAAGTAAAGGTTTTCCCCACTGGACAATGCTCCATCCGCATCGACTGAGAGGACAGATGATATCGCTCAACATCAACGGGCGCACCTACTCGGTACAGGCTCCGGACGACATGCCATTGCTCTGGGTTCTGCGCGATCTTCTGAACCTCAAGGGCACCAAATTCGGATGCGGAATAGCGCAATGCGGCGCTTGTACCGTACATGTCGACGGCCGGCCCGTTCGATCCTGCATGTTGCCGGCGGCGAACGTCGGCTCTCGCGAAGTGACGACGATCGAAGCCATCGGGCAAAAGGAGAGCGGGCGCAGGATCCAAGCAGGCGTGGCTCGAACTCGAGGTCGTCCAATGCGGCTACTGTCAGTCGGGTCAGATCATGAGCGCGGCGGCTCTCATCGAGCGCAATCCCGCTCCCGATGATGCTGAAATCGATGCGGCAATGGCCGGAAACATCTGCCGTTGCGCGACCTACGCCCGCATACGCGCCGCGATCAAGTCGGCCTCACGCACATGACCGGGCACCTGTCGATTTCCCGTCGCAAGTTGATCGTAGGCGGCCTCATGGTCGCCTTCGCCTGTAGCGCCCGAGCACGAGCCGCGACGTCCGAAGCGACAGGTCCGAGCGCAATCGGCGGTTTCGTCCGCATCTCGCAGGAGGGAGGCATATCGCTGGTGATGCCGAGCGTCGAGATGGGTCAGGGCATCTACACCGCGGAAGCGGCTTTGCTGGCCGAGGAACTCGACGTACGTCTCGATCAGATCGTGGCGATTGCCGCTCCGCCCGACGCATCGCTTTACGCGCAGCCTCTCTTCAAGGCCCAGATGACGGGCGGGTCCACCTCGATCCGAGGATTTTGGACCCCTCTTCGGCAGGCGGGGGCCGCTGCGCGATCCATGCTCGTTGCTGCGGCGGCGCAGGCTTGGGAGTGCATCCGGACGAATGCTCCACGAAGGACGGCACGGTCCTGCATTCATCGACGGGCCGCGTGCTAAGATATGGAGAGGTCGCTGAATCGGCCGCGACCCTGCCGATACCCGAAGATCCGAAGCTGAAGTCGCCCGGAGAGTTCAGGATCATCGGCAAATCCCAACGTCGCATCGATACGCCGGCGAAGGTGAACGGAAGCGCGGTCTACGGGATCGATGTGACGATCGACGGAATGAAGACCGCGGCCGTGGCGATCAGCCCCGTGGACGGAGGCAGGCTGAAATCGGTCGACGAAACCGATGCGCGGAAGATCCCGGGCGTAATCGACGTCCTGCGCATCGACGACGCGGTCGCAGTCGTCGGCGAACACTATTGGGCCGCCCGCGCCGGCGTTGAAGCACTGGATATCGATTGGGAGTCTGGGACCGAACGCGAAGCTGACCACCGCATCGATCCGCGCCGAAGCCGCGAAAGCGGCCGATGAGGGGACGCCGATCAAGGCGCTCGAACGCGGCGACGTCGAGGCCAGGCTCAAGAGCGCGGCGAAGCGGCTGACAGCCGAATACGAACTTCCGTTTCTGGCTCACGCGACGATGGAGCCGATCAATACGACCGTTCACGTCCGCCCTGACGGCTGCGACATTTGGGTAGGCACTCAGACGCCCGTGGTGGCTCAGAAGCATGCGGCCAGGATCACGGGACTTCCGGTCGACAAGGTGGCCTTGCACAATCATCTCATCGGAGGAGGATTCGGGCGCAGGCTCCAGGCAGACACGATCGAGCAGGCCGTTCGTTTCGCCAAACAGGTCCCCTATCCCCTGAAGGTCATCTGGACGCGCGAGCAGGATATCCGGCACGATCGCTTCCGCCCCTGCTATCTCGACAGACTCGCAGCAGGTTTGGACGAGCAAGGCCGGCCCTCGGTCTGGACCCATCGCACCACGTCGGGAACGGTCAGACGCTACTTCGACGAAGACGGCTGGCCGGAAGGAAAGCTCGACAAGGATGCCGTCGATGGGGCCTGGGACAGCCCCTATGCGTTCCCAGCTATTCGGGTCGATTGGATCAGGCACGATCCGCCGGTCAAGTTGAACTGGTGGCGCGGCGTCGGCCCTACGCACAACGTCTTCGTCGTCGAGAGCTTCCTGGACGAGTTGGCGCATACTGCAGGACAGGATCCGATCGCCTATAGGCGGGCATTGCTCGACGCCAATCCGCGCGCGATGGCCGTGCTGGACAAGGTTGCCGACGCCGCCGGCTGGAACAGGCCGTTGAAGCCGAGGTCCGGGCGTGGCGTGTCGCTGCATCAGAACTTCGGAACCTACGCCGCTCTGGTCGTCGAAGTCGCGGTGGCCCTCTCGGGCGAGATCTCGCTGAAGAAGATCGTGGCGGCCGTCGACTGCGGTATCCAGATCAATCCGGACACCATCCGCGCGCAGATCGAGGGCGGCGTCCTGTTCGGACTATCCGCCGCTCTGTTCAACGGCATAACCTTCGATGAAGGGCGCGTCCAGCAGGGCAACTTCAACGACTACAGACAACTTCGCATCAACGAGACGCCGCCGATCGAGGTCCACCTTTTGGATAGCGGCGAGAGGCCCGGCGGCCTCGGCGAAGTGGGCACGGTATCTGCGGCCCCGGCGCTCGGGAATGCGATCTTCGCAGCGACCGGCGTCCGCCTCCGCCGCCTGCCGGTCGATCGGAGGCTGCTTTCCAAACGGGAAAGCTCATGAATCGGCGGCGCACGCTCATCACCATAGGCGCTCTGGGTGTCGTCGGCGCGATTGCGGCCGCTTGCTTCTTCTTTTGGCCTGCCTCTATCGAGGCGGTCCAGGCCACGGACGCGCAACCAACTGGATCCGCACTGGTCGCGAAGGGTGAGTATCTGACCAAAGCGGCCGATTGCGCCGCCTGCCACACGGCTCCCGGCGGCAAACCGTTCGCGGGCGGGCGTGCCTTCAAACTTCCGTTCGGTACGATCTATTCGACCAACATCACGCCCGATCAGGAAACGGGGATCGGCCGGTGGAGCGATGCGGAATTCGTGAGAGCGCTACATCGAGGAATCGGGAGAAATGGAGAGGATCTCTATCCCGCCTTTCCGTATACGGCTTATGCGCTTCTGTCGACCGACGACGTTCTTGCCATCCGTGCCTATCTTTCGACTTTGCAGCCGGTGACCTCGCGGAACGCCGATAACACGCTCGTCTTTCCCTTCAACCAGCGGTACGTGCTGAGAGCCTGGAAGCTCCTGTTCATGCCGACCAGGCCATGGGAGCCTTCTGCGGCCCACGACGCGGCATGGAATCGCGGATCGTATCTCGCCGAAGCGCTCGCGCATTGCGGCGATTGCCACACACCCGCAATCTGATGTTCGCGACGAAGAGTGGCAGGAAATACGCCGGAGCGGTCGTTGACGGGTGGAAGGCCTACAACATCACCTCTGACAGTGAGACCGGCATAGGCGCATGGTCCGACGCCGAAATAGAACGATATCTGTCTTCCGGGCACGCGCACGCGCGACGGCAGCGCCGGAGGTGGCATGGCCGAGGCGATCGATCTCAGTCTTCGTCATCTCTCCTCCGAAGACATCGCAGCGCTGACCCGATATCTGAGGACCGTTCCCGCCACAACGATCGGAGCTCGCCGCCCGGATCGATCAGCATCCGGCCACGTTGAATGGTGCCACGGCCTGGTCGCCGGGACCGGATCGCAACGAGTATCGGCTTCAGGTTTTCGCTTCGGCTTGCGCCAGCTGCCACGGCTGGGACGGCAACGGTCAGCAGACCGACACATGCAGAACTTCTCGGCTCACCCGCGGTGAACGACCCCGTCGGGCACCAATCTCGTCCGCGCCGTACTTGAAGGCATCAAGATCGGATCGCCTGGTGGCAACAACACGATGCCTCCATTCGCCGACGCGTATTCCGACGAAGAGATCGCCGCGGTCAGCAACTACGTCATCGGGCATTTCGGCGGCAAGCGAGGCAGCGGTCACGGCGGCCGAGGTTCGCGGCGCCGCGCGACTGAGGCTGATGGCGCCTTGTCCACTTAGAAGCTCACGAATGAAGTGAAGCGAATTCGCTTCAAACTGAAATACCGTAACTAGAGAATGACCATGGAGCGGATCACAACGAACTTTGGATTTAGCTCGACCGCAACCGAGGTGATCGAAGGCGTCGATCTCAGCGGAAAGCGCGCCATCGTAACAGGTGGGCCTCCGGCATCGGTCGCGAGACAGCGAAGGCGCTCAGTGCGGCCGGTGCAGCAGTCACGCTGGCAGTGCGACAACCATCAGCGGCACGCGCTGTGGCGGAAGACATCCGTGCTTCGACGGGCAACGACGCCGTCGAGGTCAGATATCTGGACGTCTCGGATCTGGCTTCGGTAAGAAGGTTCTGCGCCGACTGGACGGGGCCTCTGCAGATCCTGATCAACAATGCCGGGATTATGGCTTTGCAGGATCTCCAACGAACGTCAGAGGGTTGGGAGATGCAGTTCGCGGCGAACTTCCTCGGTCATTTTGCCTTGACGACGGGGCTTCATGACGCCTTGGCGGCAGCATCCGGTGCGCGTATCGTGTCCGTTTCGTCGAGCGCCAACATGATGGCGCCTGTTTTCTTCGACGATCCGCATTTCAACTTCATTCCCTATAATTCGTGGCTCGCCTACGGGCAGTCGAAAACGGCTAATGTGCTGATGGCGGTAGAGGCGACACGCCGCTGGGCCAGCGCGGGCATTTTCGCAAATGCTCTGAATCCGGGTGAGATTCCCACGAATCTCCAAAGGCATGTCGGCGGCAAGCTCCTCACGCCGGCTGAGAAACAGAAGACAACAGAGCAAGGCGCAGCAACGTCTGTCTTGCTTGCAGCATCCCGGCAACTCGAGGGTATTGGTGGGCGGTATTTCGAGGATTGTAGTGAGGCCAGCGTCGTCCACAGGCGCCCGGATAATTTTGGTGGCGGTGTCGCTCCTTATGCTCTCGATCCGGAAAATGCGGAGCGACTTTGGAGCCTCGCGACGACAATGCTGGCGTCCTAACGACGGGAACGATTTTCAAAATTGCTGAGCTTGAATTTGAATTCGTCAGCGGACAGTTTTGAGCATGATTGGCGTTAATCCCGCAGTAGCGTTCAATCGCGACTGGCAGCGAGAAGGCATGTTGAATGTGGGCTTTGAGAAACTGTTCCAGCTCAACACGACAGCTCTCATTCTACATAAAGCATTGAGCACCCGGCACGCCAAACTCTCTCCACCGGAGCCTCCTATGAACGACCAATCCAAACGACCGCCGTTGGCCCATGCATCGGGCACCCCGGTCACGGATAATTTCAACATTCAGACCGCGGGCCCGCGCGGTCCTGCCCTGCTGCAGGATGTCTGGCTGATCGAGAAGCTCGCCCATTTCGCCCGCGAAGTGATCCCCGAGCGCCGCATGCACGCCAAGGGCTCCGGCGCCCACGGCACCTTCACCGTCACGCACGACATCACGCGCTACACCAAGGCCAGGATCTTCTCCGAGATCGGCAAGCAGACCCCGATGTTCGCCCGCTTCTCGACCGTCGCGGGCGAGCGCGGCGCCGCTGACGCCGAGCGCGATATCCGCGGCTTCGCCCTGAAGTTCTATACTGAAGAAGGCAACTGGGATGTCGTCGGCAACAACACGCCGGTGTTTTTCTTCCGCGACCCGCTGCGCTTCCCGACCTCAATCACGCCATCAAGCGCGATCCGCGCACCGGCATGCGCAGCGCCGACAACAACTGGGACTTCTGGACGCTGCTGCCTGAAGCGCTGCACCAGGTCACGATCGTCATGAGCGATCGAGGCATTCCGAAGAGCTTCCGTCACATGCACGGCTTCGGCAGCCACGCGTACAGCTTTCTCAATGCCGCAAACGAGCGCATCTGGGTCAAATTCCACTTCCGTACCCAGCAGGGCATCCAGAATCTGACGGACGCGGAAGCCGAGGCCCTCGTCGGCAAGGATCGCGAAAGCCATCAGCGCGATTTGTTCGAAAACATCGAGGCCGGCAATTTCCCGCGCTGGACCCTGTTCATCCAGGTGATGACGGACGCGCAGGCGAAGGCATTCCCATTCAATCCCTTCGACCTGACCAAGGTCTGGCCGAAGGGTCGACTTTCCGCTGATCGAGGTCGGATATTTCGAACTCAACCGGAACCCCGAGAACGTCTTCGCCGAAGTCGAACAGGCGGCGTTTTCTCCTGCCAACATCGTGCCGGGCATCAGCTACTCACCGGACAAGATGCTGCAGGGGCGCCTCTTCTCCTACGGAGATGCGCAGCGCTACCGCCTGGGCGTCAATCACCACCACATCCCCGTCAACGCACCGAAATGCCCGTTCCACAGCTATCACCGCGACGGCGCCATGCGCACTGACGGCAACCTCGGCGGAACTCCCACCTACTTCCCCAATAGCCGGGGCGAGTGGATCGACCAGCCGCAGCTCAACGAGCCGCCGCTGGAGCTCGAAGGCGCGGCCGCGCATTGGGACCATCGTGTCGACGACGATCACTACCAGCAGCCGGGCGACCTTTTTCGCAAGATGACTCCTGCCCAGCAGCAAACGCTGTTCGACAATACGGCTCGCCAGGTCGGCGCGCGCTGCGAAGCACATTCAGGAGCGTCATATCGCCAACTGCGCCAAGGCAGATCCGGCCTACGGCGCGGGCGTCGCGAAGGCGCTGGGCATCGATTTGAAGTCGAACGTGATCGCGCGCGGAGTAGGCTCGCCCGCCTCGCCGGCCGACGGCGCCGCCCGCGCCGTCGGCCACCCCAACCGCGTACCGTTCCTGCCGTAGAAGCAGGATCATCGCGAGGCGACGGGTCAAGGAAGTCCAGTCGGCCGCACCGACGCGAAATGGAAAACGACACAGGGGCCGATATGAGGAGCGCATTGAGTCTGGCAACGTTCACCATCGGGGTGCTGCGCTTCGTGGCGTTCCTGACCAAAGTGAGACCAGTGTCCATCGCTGCAGCAACTTCGTCGAGTGAGCAGGTGCGAGTCCAGTGATGCGTTCGGCTTTTCGGGTGTGTCCTAAAGTCGAAGTGAAATTGCTCGATTTTCAGGAGCGATAAGCGGTGCCTATAGCCCGCTATTTTATCTTCGTCGGAGGCACGCTTGCGGCTTTGTTGTTCATGCCCGGCTGGCTGCTGCCAAGGCCGCCAGCGATGTTCGCTGATCAGTCGGTCGCCCTCGATAGAGCGGTTATCCGGATCAAGTCTGCGCACAAATGGCCGGAGAAGGTCGTCCTGGACACCAGCAAACCGGCCACGACGCCTCCCGTTATCGATGGACCCTCAGACGGCGCAGTCGTCGGTCCCGCTACCGTCTGACGAAGCGCCGAAGCCAATCGAATCTTGAGGCTATGGCCATGTTGAATCCAGATACACGGCCGGTCGCCATCGATCATCCAATCCTGCAGGTGAAGCACGGTGTGGCACAGACGGCCCGGATCAAGGCGCGTAGCAAGACGTTCCATCGCACATCGGCTGGCAAGAACGGAAACGGGCAGGGGTTGCTGCCAGTTTGGGTGGGTCGATAGCGGTCAAACAAGCTCAAATGCTATGCCATCCAGGCGCGCTGCGTCGTCATGGTCCTTCGAATGATTTGCGTTTCCTGGCAGCGATTGAAGATGAACAGATTTCTGCTGTTGCGCACGGAACTGCGCAGTAACCGTCCAAATGGATCAGGAATGAACAAGATTGTTCGAAGCGGGTCCGCTACTCGATGCAGTCTAACCAGCATCCCTCATGGGAAGTAGCGTTTGCATGACCGAATACCTGATCGCCGCGCGAACTGTGATCCTCCTCTGGACCAATCTTGCAGTCATGCCGGTGGAGATCGTCTTTGACGCGATGGAAGCCGAATTGAAGCGCCGTGGCATCGAACCATAAAGGACCCGTCTGAAGTCATTTGTTGCGAGCTGTGCGGAACGGCATTGCTATCCGAACGAAGCCGCGCCGACGCCTAGCTTCATTTTGGCCAGAGAGAACAATCGTGGAGCGCGAAGTGAAACACCTCGTACAGTTACCGAATCCCGATGGATCATTACTTCTTCGGGAGTTGGACCACAGAATAAAGAACGAACTCACTTCCGCCATATACACGGTTTCAGCCAAAGCGGTGCAGTCGGATAGCGTGGCGGTCAAGGCCGCGCTGCTCGACGTCGTAGACCTCCTGCATCAATGCGGAGATGTTCATCGGGCGCTGCATATGCCGGAGCAAGGGCGCCTCACCGGATGCCGCGACGTATCTCCAGCAGCTTTGCTTCGCCATCACGAAATACCGATTGGACCGCCTGGCGATACGTGTCTTGTTCTCAGCGGATGATCTGCGGCTTGAAGGAGAGCGCTGCTGGAAACTTGGGCTGATTGTATCCGAGTTACTGACCAATGTGGCACGACATGCACAATTCGACGATAGACATCCTGAATTGCGAGTGGAGTTGATAATTGCGGGCAACGTCGTCAAGTGCAGGGTTTCCGACAATGGTTCGGCACTCGAACCCATCCGGCGCGGTGGAGGGTTAGCGATCATCGGCGAGCTGGCCAGCAATTTGGGCGGCCGCGTCCATACGTCTTGCGCCGCCGAGGGATCTTCCTTCCTTCTCACATTCCCATTGACTGAGGCCGAGCAACGCGCCGCCGGCGCGACTCTTGATGCTCTGTTGAAGCGGAGGAAGATGCGCCGCCCTCAGCGGTTGGAGGCGTCAAGATAGGTCAACCAGGAACTATCACTGATGGAACGGAGGTAACTCGTGAACGATACCGCCAAGGCCGCTGAGGCTGTCCCGCACTTCGTTCAGCGTCGGTCTCTCCAT
>ERZ1370068.2034-contig-120_pt1 | contig 16279 bp, 28 predicted proteins | sample MGYA00561227_ERZ1370068 | MGnify/ENA primary metagenome ERZ1370068 (study PRJEB38410, sample SAMEA6850437) | metagenome | study: Metagenomic assessment of the ecological functions of the soil: analysis of the soil microbiota associated with the...
CTTCCTCCTCCGGTCTGAATTTCCAGCCATTGTCTCTTAGTGGAGCTCGATGGGAAACCCCGCCGGCGTCGGATGACGCCCCAGACACGGCGCCGGATCAGCCCGGCGCCTGCGGCGGCGTAGCGCCGCTACGCACCGCGAACGCCCGAACTGCCCGGCTTCTGGTCTGAGCGCCCCCGACGGCGGCCGAATTTCCCACCGAACCTCTTATCTCATTCCGTATGGAAGGCCCGGGCCGATGGGTGCCAGCTCGTCGTAAGCCGCTCCGCCAGGGCGACGACGGCATAGAAGGCGATCCCGAGCAGGCTGGCCATCACGATTCCAGCCCACGGCGTCGGTGAAATTGCCCGTACGACGAGTCGTTGAGGATCTTCACTCCGAGCGCCTCGGTCGGGCCGCCGAAGTACTCGCCGACGATCGCGCCGATCATCGAGAGGACCGTCGCGACCTTCAGGCCCGTGAACATGTAGGGGAGCGCATTAGGGATCCGCACGCGGCGAAACAACGAAACCCGGCCGGCAGCGTACGAGCGCATCAGCTCGATCGACGCGAAGGATGGACTGGATGTCAATCCGCGCAGCGTGTTGATCATCACGGGGAAGAAGCAGAGGCACCGCGGCGATCGCCATCTTCGAGAACGGATTGAGCAGCCCGAACCAGTTGTTCATGATCGGCGCGAAGGCGATGATCGGAATCGCATTCGCGGCGACCGCGTACGGCATGAACGCACTGAGAGCACCCGCCAGGCGGCGAAGAGGAGCGCAACGAGAATGCCGAGGCCGCAGCCGAGCACGTACCCGCCGAGCGCCTCCTTGAAGGGTGTAGATCCCCTGGCTCCACAGCGCTGCTTCTGCTCCCAAAACGCATGCGCGATCGACGTCGGCTTCGGCAGGAGGAACTCCTGAACGTGGAACGCCGCTACCAGGCCCTGCCAGGCGGCGATGCCGAGGACGAAGACGGCCAGCGCCGGAATCCAGTCGAGCGCGGTGCGGCCGACGCGCCGACCGACGCTCCTTGGCGCGGGCTGAATGATCGTGCTCACGCCTGGTCTTCCACCAGAGCGGGCTCCGGTTTCGCCGAGCGGCGCCCCCGCTGCGGCGAGCTGCTCGCGCACCTCGAGTCACGAGCTCGAAGAAATGCGGTCTCTCCCTCGTCGCGCTCGTCCGCGGTTGCGGCAGATCGACCTCGATCAAGCCTGCCACTCGTCCCGGCCTCGCCGACATGACGACGACTCGCGTCGACAGGAAGACCGCCTCGGGAATCGAGTGGGTCACGAAGACGACGGTCGAGTCCGTCTCCTGCCAGATCCGCAAGAGCTCCGCGTTCAGCCGCTCCCGGGTCATCTCGTCGAGCGCGCCGAAGGGCTCGTCCATCAGGAGCAGCGACGGAGAGAACGAGAGCGCGCGCGCGATCGAGACGCGCTGCTGCATCCCACCGGAGAGCTGCCACGGGTGGTGGTTCTCGAAGCCGGTCAGCTCGACGAGCTCGAGCATGTCCCTGATCCGTGCGTTCCGCCGCGCGCGGCTCCAGCGCAAGAGCTCGAGCGGGAGCGAGATGTTCTTCGCCACCGTCCGCCAGTCGTAGAGAACGGCGTCCTGGAAGACGATGCCGTACTCGTGGTCGCGGCGCGCCGCGTTCGGCCGGCTTGCCGTTGACCTCGAACGGTGCCGGCCGTCGGTTTGGTCAGGTCGCCGATGATTCGGAGCAGCGTCGACTTGCCGCAGCCGGAAGGCCCGATCAGCGAAACGAACTCGCCGGGCTCGACATCGAGGTCGATGCCCTGCAGCGCCGTCACTGCCGGCCTTGAACCGCTTCGAGACGCCCTTGATCGAAACCGCGTTCATGCGACGTTCTCCGGGGCCCGCTTCAGAACGAGCCGCTCCAGCGACGCACGATTGCGAGGAAGAAGACGATGCCGAGCAGCGCGCAGACGATGATCGTCGCCCACAGGTTCGCCGGCTGGATCGAGTAGTACTGGTTGAAGTTCACGATCGCATACGCCGAGGCCACCCTGGAGCGACGCGGGCGTCTCTCCGATGATCGCCCCGATCACGCTCGCGGTTGCCGAGATCTTGAGCGCGGAGAAGACGTAGGGCAGCGACGTCGGGCACGCGAAGCCGCCAGAGGATCTTCCAGCGTCCGGCTGCGTAGGAGCGCATCAGCTCGAGCGCCGCCGGATCTGGCGAATGCAAGTCCGCGCAGCGTGTTGATCGCGACGGGAAAGAACGTCAGGTAGCGCGGCGATCACCGCGACCGACACCCAGGGGTGACACCCTTCGTGCCGAGTCCGACCACGACCATGGGCGCGATCGCGAGAATCGGCACCGTCTGCGAGACGACGATGTACGGCAGGACGCCGCGCCTCACGCACCGTTGATTGCGAGAGCGCGACGGCGAGGAAGAAGCCGATCGCAGCGCCCGAGCGCGAAGCCCGCGAGCGCCTCCTTCGCGGTGAAGATCGCCGCAGTGCCAAGAGGTGTAGTGCCGCAGGCGGTGGTCCGTCGGGTTGCAGCGGTTGTCCGAAGGCGTGCCAGATCTTGCTGATGTGCGGCATGTTCGTGTCGTTGACCTCGAACGGCCACGGTCCAGTGCCCGCGGATCCCGAGCCACCGGTAGCCCTCCCAGACGCCCCAGAGCAGCGCGAGGCCGGCGACGAGCAGCATGACGCGCCGCGGCGCGAGGAAGCGCACCGGCGATCCTCCCTTCGATGGCTCGACCGCGATCGCCGACATCGAGCGATGCTTACCACACTCGCAGCTCGGAAAGTTAGAGTCGCCGCGTGCCCTCGACCCCCGCCGCACGGTCGCCGAGCTGCGCGAGCTCCAGGAGCTGACCGGCGACGAGAACGGCGCCCAGCGCGTGGCGTGGACGGACACCTGGGAGCAGGCGCGCGGAGTGGCTCAGCGGCGAAGGTGGCCGCGATCCGGACGGAAGAGTCGGTCGATGCGGCCGGCAACCAGTGGTTCACGCTTCGCGGCGCGCTCCGACCAGCGCCGTGCTGCATCGGCGGCCACATCGACTCTGTGCCGAACGGCGGCTGGCTCGACGGCGCACTGAACGTCGTGGCCGGGGTCGAGGTGCTGCGCCGGCTCGCAGAGGAGGGGAACGCTCCCGTCACCGTGCGGCTCGTCAACTGGGCCGACGAGGAAGGCGCGCGCTTCGGCCGCTCGCTGTTCGGCTCGTCCGCAGCAGCAGGTTCGATGGCGGACCAGGACGAGTTGCGCGCCCGCAAGGACGTCGCCGGCATCGCGCTTCCCGACGCACTCGGCGAGCACGGCGTCGACCTCGACCGCGCACTCGATGCCGCCCGCGAGCTCGAAGGCGCGGCGGCCTACCTCGAGCTCCACATCGAGCAGGGACCCGTCCTCGAGGCGCTGGAGCCTTCCGCTCGGCGTCGTGCTGCGGCACGTTCGGCGTCGAGCGGCACCAGATCACCTTTCGCGGCCAGGCGGCGCACGCCGGCTCGACGCCGATGGACAAGCGCCGCGACGCACTCGCCGGTGCGGCGCGGCTCGAGCTCGAGATCCGCGAGATCGCGAGGCGAACGGGAGACGGCGCCGGTTTGCACGATGGGCGGCGTCGTCACGAAGCCCGGCATCGTCACGTCGGTCGTCGAGACGGCCGAGTGCCTGCTCGACCAGCGCCATCTCGACGCCGGCAAGCTCGCCGCGATGCTCGACGACGCGAAGCGCGCTTCGAGCGGTTCGCCGAAGAAGAGGACATCGAGGTCGAATGGGAGCGGATCTGGAACATCGAGCCGATCCTCTTCGACGACGCGCTGATCGAGCTCGCAGACGAGGCGATCACGGAGGTCGCAGGAACGTCGCACCGGCTGCCGAGCGGGCCGCTGCACGATGCGGCCGAGGTCGCGCGGGCGGGCATTCCCGACGGTGATGGTCTTCGTGCAGTCGCTGCGGGGCCTCTCGCACACGAAGCTCGAGGACACGAAGGAGGAACATCTCGAGCTGGCCGTGCAGGCGCTCGACCGGCTTGCGGCGAAGACGATCGATCGCGTCGCCGCGAGTTAGAAGATCCGCACGAGCGCGACACCCGCGCCGACGAGGACCATTCCGGCGATGCGACCGGCGCTGATCTGTTTCTGCTCGAACCCGACCCACCCGAAGTGGTCGACCGCGAGAGACGAAAGCGCCTGTCCCGCGACGATCACCGAGATCAAGCGCGGCGGCGCCGAGCTTGGGCGCGGCGAAGATCGATCCGGCCACGTAGAACGCGCCAAAGGCGCCACCGAGCCAGACCCACCAGGGGCGTGGCCCAGGCGGTTCAGGGACGGCCAGGGCTTGAAGACGAGCGCCGCGGCGACGCTCAGGATGATCGCGCCCGTGAGAAACGAGACGAACGCCGCCCGGATCGGACTGTGCAGCCAGGCCGCGAGCTGCGCATTGATCCCGAACTGAACCGGCAATGCGACGCCGGCGGCGAACGCAAACAGGACGTAGGGCCATGTCACTGTTCGAGGCGTTTTCGCGGCGGTATGCTCGTCCCCTGCCAGCGACCGGGGAGGATCGATGCTCAGCTTCGGCGTAACCGTTCTGCCCGACCCGCCGTACCAGCGGATGATCGAGCTGATGAAGCTCGCCGAGCAGCATGGGTTCGAGTACGCCTGGACGTACGACTCGCACATCCTCTGGCAGGAGTCCTACGCGACGCTTGCCGCTCGCTGCCGCGCAGACGAGCAAGATCAAGCTGGGCCACTTCGTCACGAATCCGGGGATCCGAGACCCGACGATCACCGCGAGCTGGTACGCGACGATGCAGGACATCTCCGACGGCCGGATGGTGATGGGGATCGGCCGCGGCGACTCCTCGCGCCGTGTCGTCGGCCTGCAGCCCGTGAAGGTCGCGGAGTTCGAGCGGCGCTGCGCGATGATCAAGGACCTGATGAACGGCCGCGCCGGTCGAATGGAACGAGAAAGAGCTCGAGCTGAAGTGGGTGCGGGAGGAGCTGCCTGACATCCCGATCTGGGTCGCGGGCTACGGGCCGAAGGCGCTGGCCGTCGCCGGCCGCGTCGGCGACGGCGTGATCATCCAGCTCGCCGATCCGGTGATCATCCAGTGGATCATGGACACCGCCCGCCGCGCCGCCGAAGAGGCAGGCCGCGATCCGAGCCGAGCTCAAGTGCATCGTCGGCGCCCCGAGCCATCATCTCGGACGACATCGCCGACGGCGCGCGAGCAGTCACGCTGGTTCCCGGCGATGGTCTCGAATCACGTCATGGACCTCATCGAGCGTTACGGCGACGACTCGGAGATCCCGAAGGACGCTGACGGAGTTCGTGAAGGCGCGGAAGTTCTACGACTACAAGGATCACTCGCGCGTCGGCGCGACGCACGGCGAGTTCGTAACCGATGAGATCGTCGACCGCTTCTGCGTCCTCGGCACGGTCGCGGACGCGACGAAGAAGCTGAAGGAGCTCGAGTCGGTCGGCGTCGACCAGTTCAACATCTACCTGATGACGCACGGGCAAGAGGACACGCTCGAAGGCGTACGGCGACGAGATCATCCCGCAGTTCTCGGAGTCGCAGCCTGAGCCTCCGGGTACGCTGGCCTCATGGGCCGGGGGTCGGATTCATGGCTTTGGTGGCTGTCACGGCCGTCCTCGCGGGCTGTGGCGGTCAGGCGAAGCAATCCAACTCCGTCGACATCAAGACCTACCCTGTCCAGACGGTCGAGGTCCAGGGAAACCAGCCGAGGCACTGCAACGGCCTGTCGAAGGCGAAACAGGCCGCTGAGCGCAGGCGGCTCGAGCGGACCTCGCAACAACTACGCGTCGCCATCAAGACGATCAAGGGGCAAGCGGTGTACGGGAACGCGGTCGTCAACAAGGCGGTCGACCAGTTCGAGCGCGACGTCACCGAAGAAGCTCTGCCGATTCACAAGCGGGCGCGGTTCATCGACCTCGCTGCGGCGATCGTCGCGCCGCGCTGCTACTGGTGCTTCCAGGTGATGGAGTCCAACCGCCCGATCGCGGGCGGCAGCAAGCTCGCCTGCGGTTAGGTTCGCCGGTGCCTACGCTCCTCGTCTTCGGGGCACGACAGCTCGGTCGCGTCCTGGCCGGCGACTTCGCGGCGGACGGCTGGCGAGTCGCCGGAGTCGCCAGTGACCGAGGAGACGATCAGGGCTGTTCGTCGAGGACGTCCCGGGTGCGGTGGGCGTCACCGCAGACGCCTCGAATTCGGATGAGGTCGAGCGAGTTTCGCCGACGTCGGTGATGTCGACCTGATCGTCAATGCGATCACCACGACACCGCGTTACGGCGGCCCGATCCACGAGGCGCCGCCGGATGGCCTCGAGCCGTATATGACCGAGTTGCTGCCGGCGATCTTCAACATCCTGCGCGTCGGTGGCCGCGTGCTTGCCGAGCGTGGTCGAGGAACGCTCGTGCAGGTGACCGGAGGCTCCGCGCGGCGGGGCAATCCCGGCCGCGGACCGTAGGCGGCCGCCGCGTTCGCGACTCGAGCTCTCGTTCAGGCGCAAGCCGCAGAGCTGCGCGAACAGGGGCGTCCACGCGGCGCTGCTGATCGTCGATGCAGTGATCGAGAGCGAGAAGACCGCCGGCTGGCTCGAAGATGCGGCTCCGGAGAAATCCGCCTCGATGGAAGAGGTCGCCAAGGCAGTCAAGTACCTGCACGGCCAGACCCCGCGGGCCTGGACGCACGAGCTGCAACTCACGCCGTCGCTCGAACGCTGGGTTCCTTAGCCTCCGGATACCATGGCCCGCGCAAGCGGCGCCGTGGCCGAGTGGCTAGGCAGAGGCCTGCAAAGCCTCGCACACCAAGTTCGACTCTGGTCGGCGCCTTCGCGTTGCGAAATCCGGCCGCTGCCGCGGGCCATGATGATTTCGCAACGTTCCGTCCGCTGACGGACTGCGTTGCGGCCGCGTCGGGCCGTGCCCGCCGCGGCGGCGAGTTGTCATGCCAGTGGACCCCGCAGGCGCAGCTGCGCCGGTTGGGCTGTGTAGCCGAGTCTTTCGTTTAATCGGCGCATCGGTTCGTTTCTGGATTCGTTGAGTGTGACGATGCCTCGGAAGCCGGCAGCTTTTGCGGCCGCCAGCTGCGCAGCTTTCAGAGCCGACGCCACGCCGCGGCGGCGCCACTCGCGCTTCACCGCTGTCATGACGTTTTCTGCGTCGTCGGATGCAGGGACTGCTCCGAGCATGGCATAGCCGATCACTTTGTTTTCGTGGAGCGCGAGGAAGGAGAGGTCGAAGCGACGCGAAGGGTGCGCGAGCTCCCAGCCGTAGAAGCTGTCGTAATCCGGCGTCAGGTCGTCGGTCGACGGGAGGTCTGCAATCGCTTCCCGATGGACTTCGAACAGCTCACGCTCGGAGCCGGGACGGTCCGCGAGCGGGACGATCGTCACGCCGGGCGGCGGTTCGGTTTCCTGCGGTCTCGCATGCCTCGAGGTCGAGCCGCACGAACTCGAAGCGATCGATCTCCGTGAACCCGCGGTTCTGTAGGAATGCGAGCGTCGTCTCGTCGTCAGTCCAGGCGGACGTGTCGCATACGGCTTTCCCGAGCGTGCGGAGATGGTGCGACAGCTCGCGGTAGAGCGCTCCGCCGACTCCTTTGCTTCGGTGCTCCGGCACGACGCCGAATGACAGCCAGCCGACATCGAGGCCGCGACGGTCGGCCTCCTCTGAGCGCTGCCGATGCCGACGACGTCGTCACCCTCATGCGCGAGGACGATGCGCACGGTCGTCTCACTGCGGCGGTGCTGCTCGACCCAGCCGGCCATTGTCGCCGTGCGCGGATCGATTGCGTTCCGCAGCTCGACATATGTCGCCACCTCGTCGTCGCGCAGCGGATGGATCTCCGCGCTCGTCATCGGCGCGAGCCGATGATCGTGAACACGCGGCCGCCCTCGTAGGGACGGTCGCTGAACTCGTCGACGACCCGCTCGACCTCGAGCCCGCCCTGCAGGTAGAGGGCAGCGGGCCTGATCGAGCGTGTAGCCTGCGGTGGCCGGCCTCTGCACGTGGCGCTCGGCTGCGACGGCTTCACAGCCCACGATCACCTCGTAGAGGTCGTCGGTGTCCTCGAGCTGCGTAACCGGGTCGTAGCGGGACCGAGCCGTGCGCCGCACGAGTGCGCCGTCGGGCCGCACGGCTTCCAGTCGTCCAGCTCTCGTCGCCCTCGAGGGTCATGAACGGCATCACGAGCACGCCTGCGGGCTCGAGGTGCGCCGCGAGCCGGGCGACCGCGCGTTCTGCCGTTGCCGGGTCGATCACGAGCTGGATCGACGACGACGGGACGATGATCGTTCGGTAGCGGCGTGGCAGCTGCAGGTCTCGACCGCCTGTTCGTACAGCGTGGGCTCCAATCTGAGCGCCGAGGCCTTCGCCCGGCAAACAGCGAGCATGTCGGGCGAAACGTCGACGCCGTCGATCTCGATTCCCCTCGGCCAGGTAGTCCAGGAGCAGCCGCCCGGTGCCGCAACCGACGTCGAGGGCGGGCTCCCCGAAACGCCGGATGAGCTGAGGTAGAAGGGCCGGTCCTCCCAGCCCGAGGTGTCACCGCGGAGGAGGTCCCAGGCCTCCGCCATCAGGCCGTGATACTCGTAGGCAGGCGGTTTCACGACCGGCCGAGCGTACTCCGCCCGCATTTGAGAGGCTTGCGCCGCCGTCTATGCCCGAGCCGCTCGATTTCGCCCTCATCAAACGACTCCGGATAACCGACCATCGGCCCGCCACGGAGACCGAGCTACGAACCCTCAAGAGAGCAGGCGGAGGCGTATGGGAGCTCACGGTCAGCGGCCAGATGGAAGCGAGCGAACGGCGGCTACGGAGGTTGAACGCGAGCCCTGCCAGCTCGCTGGCCCAGATCGCGTCGGAGCTCCGCCGGGTCGAGAAGCTCCGCCCGCAGCTCGACGAGGTTCGCTCGTTGCTCGCCGATCTCGAGGCTCGCACACGGGAGCTCGCGCACCGAATGGTTGCTGTCGCAGGCGACGTCGTCTGAAGGTGACTCAGCCAGCGATCAGTCGATCGCCCACGCTGAGACCCCGGCGTCCCGCCTCGCCCGCGGAGTCTCGAGCACCGCCTTCGCGCCCCTGCTGCCTGCAGCGCGCCAGCGGCTTGAGATCCGCTGCGATCTTCACTGACCCGCAGGTCGCGATCGAGGAACACGGCGTCGATCGGAAAGCGCATGAAGGCCATGTGCACCGACGATGCCGGCTTCAGGAGGATTCCCTTCGCCCCTCGGCAGGTCGCGCCGGCCGAGCAGTCCCTTCATGCGCATGAGCGCCGTGTCCGCCTGGACACAGCGCTCACACACGATGCTCCCGTCTTCGCGCCGAAGCACGACTTCCGCCAACTAGAACCCGAGATGGATGTGGTTGTAGTGGTCGGCCATCGGGAACGATCGGTCCGCCCATGCCGAGCAGGCGAGATGATCTGCCGCGGCATGACTTCAGCCGGGAGCAGCAACAGGTCCGCGCACGGCGCGCTCGGTCATCCTGCCGGGCTCCTGATGGCCCAGGATCGGAGTCGCCGCCGAGGCCTGAGATGTCGACCGCGTGCCCGGAGATGTGCGCCGAGATCACGCCGGGCCGCGCATACAGGCGCGATGGCCGGTGATGAGAGACGAGACGCTGACCTGGCCGAATGACTCACGCAGATACGCGATCATCGGCCAGGACGCGAACGTCGACCCTGTTCCGAACGATGTCGTTTCGCCCGGCCGCGTAGGATCGAGACTGACGAGTCCGACAGCAGGCGGCTCGCGATCGACTCCTTGGCCGCCTCGAGGCCGTTCACCAGGACCGTCGAGCGCCAACCGCGCGGTCGTACCGCGCAAGCGCAGCAGCCTGTCGGCGAAGCTCGTGTCGCCCGAGTACGAGACGATGCGCGCCCAGTCGCCCTTGGCGGGCCATAGGACGCCAGGCGTCCGGCGAGCTTCCGAAGCGTCGTGCGGTCGGCCGGCTCGTGGCCGGTCGCGCGCGCGCGCGGAGGATCCCGGAGCATCGTCGCCCAGTCGAGCCCTGCTCCGTTTGCGCGCCGCCTTCAGGTTCGTAGCGAACTTCGGCGAAAGCCGGAGTGCGGGCGGGTGGGATCGGGCAGCTGCGAGTTGAGCCAGATCGTCGCGCGCATCGGCCGGGCCCTCGATCTCGGGCTTCGAGGCCGGCTTCAGCTTCGGCAGGAGCAGCGCGCAGCTGCGTCTTCTTCCAGGCACGCGCCGCCTTTCCGGCCGGCTTCGGTGCGTTCGTGTCCGGCTGGGCAGCCGGCTGAGCCGGGGCCGCAGCACGCGCAGCACCCGAGGCATGTTCCGGCGACAGCGCATCGTCCGTCGTCGCGAGCGTCTGCGGAGTCGGCCGGGGCTGCGGTCGCATCCGCCGGCGGCTGCGGTCGCATCGGCAGGTGCCGTTGCGTCCGGGGTCGTGGACTCGTCCGCCGGGGCGGCTGCGGGCGCCGAGGCGTCCGTGGTCTCCGCCGGAGTCGGTGCCGCCTTCCGTGGTGGCCGTCGTGTCGCGCAGCGAGTTCCTGGCTGTCGTTCGCGACGAGAGGCCTGAGCTGGTCGCCCGCAACTGCAGCGGAGTGACGCGCCCGCGAAGAAGATCGTGGTGAAGACGAGCGTCGGGAGACGAGCCGGCGCTTGCGCGACCTGGGCTCGGTGGTCTCTTCGAGCCGGGCGCTGCTCCGCCGAACTCCCAGTTTTCTCTGCGAAGTGAACCGACGTGGCATTGCCGTTTGCTCCTTGTGTTTGAGTTCTCCCTGGCCGCCACTAGGGGCGCGGATTGGGCCTTGTCTCCGCAGCCGCTTGCGTGCAGTAGCTATCGAACTCAGAAGCTCCCGGCCCTCTCCCTCACACCAGGGGAAATGTCGGCATGGATCACCCACTAGAGGGATACGCGCACGGCCCGGAGCGACGATGACTGGGTCGAGATTGACCACCAGGCGAAGCGGCGCGCCGAAAGACAGAGAAGGACGTTCGACGCGCGTCTTCCAGTGTCGCTGGGTTTCGAGTCGATTTCTCCTCAACTTGTTCTGCTTTTCCATTTGCGCGCAGAGCGCGCTCGAGTTGCGGAAAGGGGTGAATCATCGTGACGTTACACGGATCTGGTTACTTACTTCCGCGCCCGGCTTTCGGCCGAGGAAGGTCAGACGATGGCTGAGTACGGCGTCGTCCTGGCAGTGATCGCAGCAATCGTGGTCGCGGCACTCGTTGCGCTCCAGGGTGGCATCACCGGCGCAATCGATCGCGTTACCGCCTTCCTCTAAATCGACAGCGACGTAACAAAGAAAGCAGGCAATCGATCGTGAAGCATCACCGCAGACAACAGATTCGAAAGCTCACCGCTCACCGCGCGTGCGCCCGGATGCTGTCTGGGACACACGTCGCTTCCCCGCTTTCGAGCAGCGCTGCAAGAGTAAAACGCAGGACTGGAGTGTCGATCGCCCAGCCACCCAGAGTTGGGAGCGGGGCCCTTCGCCCGGTGCGCAAGGGCCTCCCGGCCGAATTTCAACGGCGAGAGAGACATGCCGCTCATCAAGACCAAACAGAAGCCGAGAACAAGGCTTAGAGAGGTATCATGTGGTTGCCCCGTGCTTGCTCTCAGCCCCAGCCAAAGCCAGCTCAGATGCAAAGCTGGTGCCGAGCCTGGTCAGGTCTGGGACTTGTTGGAGACTGAGATGGGGCCCAGCGAGCTCGTAAGTGCGAGGCACTCACAGTGCCTTCCTCCCCTCAATTCCAGAAATGCCGTGCAGGGTCCCGCCTCGCGGAAGTTTCATCACTCATCTGAGCCGTGCAAACTGGATAACCTCATCCTGAATCCCGTGGAGTCGAACCCACGTGGTTTTCGTATCCTTCCACGATGATCGGGCTGTTCGGTCGGAAATGGTCAGTCGTCGATCGACGAGCTTAGCGGAATGACGATCCGCCGGGCACTTGAGCTGCGTGTCAGCAAATGCGACGGTGATATCCTCGTCGCCGCGCGATCAGCATGTGCAAAACACCCGACGTCTGGAGGTATGAATCTCAGAGAAAGTGGTAGCTTCGAAGTCGCAGTGACGTACTGCCCCAGTAAAGTAGTTAAACGAGTTGGAGCACAGTCTCTGGCTCTGATCCTGCCTGAGGTAATGGAGGTTCTGCTGGCAGGTTCATCTCCAAGTGGACGACTCCTTGTGCCTGGAGCAGATACATTCTTGCTCAGCACAGTGATCGGAGCTGCGGCCCCTCGTGAGATAGCAACTGGCCCCCCAGCCTGTCCAGTGCAGGTCAGGCATGGACAAAGTTTCACCAGCGGTGTTCGACCAGGTAACTCCCGGAGATCGCGATAAGCCGAGTGTGTGGTTCGGCAAACCATCGTCTGGTGATAAACGGGCGATCAGGTTCCCGCCGTACCTCGGTAAGTCTGATCTGCCGTGCAGCGGTTATGTTCGTGATCGCTTATGAAGTGCGTACGATCAGCCGACTGAGCAACGTAACGCGTGCGATCGCCCGCGCCTGGTGATTGAACGCGCAAACCTCTTCCCTGTAGCCGCAGGCCAAAGCCGAGAGGGGAGCAGCAAACCGCGATCTGGGGTAAAAGCAAAGCTTCGATCTGGTGGTCGTAAAGATTCCATGATCAGCGCCGTGATGGGATACGTGCCGAGACGTTTAACAGGCGATCTCTTCCGAGCGTTGCCGATCGGTTCAGCCAAACGTCATTTTAGTCAATTTACGAACCTTTCACAGGAAAGATCGGTGGCCGCCCGAACCGTCGTCGCCAGTTGATGGCCGCAAAGAGTCGCGGTGGTGGTCGTAGATCGGCGGTCATCTGATTTCAACGATCCCAGCGATCCGCAACGCCGATACCAGTTGAAATACAACCCTGATGGTGTTTCGTGGTTGTCAAGCTGATCATGGGAAACCTTCTGCTTCGTTGAGTCATTATTATCGGAAGATCCCTGAGAATCACCAAAGAAAGTCAGTTCCGCTGAAATCAGTTATAGTGACCGCGAACAGCCGTGCCGGTAATAACTGACGCCATCGGTTGTCCGCTGGTTGTTACCCGATTTCCAGCGTTCGCGGGGGTCACTCATGGCGCCACAAAAACCAGCGTGGAGGAAGAAGAATAAGACTTGTACCGAATCGTTTCACTTGAGTTATCTGGAATGAAATAAAAGGAGTGATAATCATCGACCAGAGCAAATGCCGAAGAGCAGGATCAACCATGGAGTAATCGTCAGTGGAATTCACGCTCGATCAACGCTTCCCAGTAACGCATGGTAGATCCCAAGACAGGCGATAGGAACGGTACGAGGTGTTTCATTCTCCGCGAGTTACAGGTATCGTCAACGAACAGTGGTAATGAAAATGAACAAGCCTGGTCGTCGACCAGTTCGCCAGGTGATCCACAACTGCAATCATGATGCCGGTAACTGGTAAATGACGCCGGGATCGGTGGTACTCATCCTGGAAACAGCCAAACCATCCGTGAAGGCCAGCTTCTGAAGGCTGAAATGATCAGCATCCCACAAACCCCCATCAATGAAATGGTCTGACGACCAAGCCAAAGGTCATCGACAAATAGAAACTACCTGGAGTCTGGTAGTGGTCAGGCAGCTGGAAGAGGAGCCGCTCACCCTGAGCTGCCATGCCTGCTTGAACAGAGGTGCAAGTGGATAAGCGCAATATGTTCGTTCAGGACTCCGCACCATGCAGTCCGATGGACCGGAAGGAGGCCGCGATGAGCTCCGCAACGGAGACAACTCAGCGTGAGCGCGTCCGAATCTATGCGACCGGATCCTGCGAGGGATTCGAGAAGCTGCGCGAGTCGCTCACGAACCACCCCGAGATCGAGATGGTCGGCGCGAGTGTTGGCGTCGCTGACGGCGCCGGCGCGCTGGCGGGCGGCCACCTGGACGCCGTCCTCCATGCGACGAGGGGCGCGAGCCTGCCCGCGGACGAGCTTGCCGCGATCCGCGAGCACACCCGCGCCCCGATTCTCCTCGCTCGCGTCGAACGGCTCGGCGGGGTTGCTCGAGGAGGCCTCGAGTCGGACGTGTCCGACGTCCTGCTGCTCCCGCAGCTCGTCGAGAACGTCGTCTTCGCGATTCGCAAGTCGACGCACTCGACCAGGCGTCATCACGACTCCGGCAGTAGCTCGGGCCGGCACGGCAAGATCGTGACCGTGTTCTCGCCGAAGGGCGGGACGGGCAAGACCGTCATCGCGACGAACCTCGCCGCAGCCTGCGCGAAGTTCGAGGGCCGCAAGACGCTGCTCCTCGATCTCGACCTCCAGTTCGGCGACGCGGCGATCATGCTCGGCGTCGAGCCCGAGAAGACGATCTACGACCTGGTCGTCGCTCCGGGAGAGCTGGACACCGAGAAGCTGGCCGGCTACACGACGAAGCACGCGTGCGGGCTGGAAGTTCTGCCCGCGCCGCTTCGCCCGGAAGACGCGGAGCTCGTGACGGAGGCCAAGCTGGGCCGGCTGCTCGAGGTCGCACGCGAGTCGTTCGACGTCATCGTCGTCGACACGTCTCCGTTCTTCCACGGTCCGATGCTGGCCACGCTCGACCGGACGGACGAGCTCATGCTGCTCTGCTCGCTCGACGTGCCCACCCTGAAGAACCTGCGCCTCGCGCTGCAGACGCTCGACCTGCTGTCGTTCCCGAAGCAGCGCGTCGGCATCGTCCTCAACCGCTCCAACTCCAAGGTCGGCATGAAGCCGAACGAGGTCGAAGGCGCGCTGGGGATGAAGGTCCGCTTCGAGGTGCCGTCGGACCGGGCGGTCCCGCTTGCCGTGAACCGCGGCAATCCGGTCGTCCTCGCCGAGGAAAACGCGGACGTCTCCAAGGCCATCAAGTCGATGGCGAAGGAGCTGTTCCTCGCACCCAAGGAAGAGGGCAAGAAGCGGCGCCTCCTGCCGGCACTGGCGAGGTCGTAAACCATGGGCCTCCACGATCGCCTCAAGACCTCGAACGGGGCGGTGGTCTCGCGACCGCCGAGGCTGCTGACGAACGGCTCGACACAGGAGCCGTCAGGGCCGACCGTCAGCGCAGGACCCGTACGCCGAGCTCAAGACCCGGATCCACCACGCGTGCATCGCCACGCTGGGCGCCGAGCTCTTCAAGCGCGAGGCGCACCGGTGACCTGAACGAGCGGGTGACGCGTGCCGTCACGGAGCAGCTCGTCGCTCGACCGGACGCCGCTGACCCGCGAGGAGCGGCGTCAGATCATCCGTGAGATCACCGACGACATCCTCGGCTACGGCCCGCTCGAGCCCTTCCTCCGCGACGACTCCGTGACAGAAGTGATGGTGAACGCCTTCGACAGGATCTACGTCGAGCGGCTCGGCAAGATCGAGCGCACGCAACGCCGCGTTTGCCGACAACTCCCACCTGCTGCGCATCATCGACAAGATCGTCTCGCAGATCGGCAGGCGAGTCGACGAGTCGTCGCCGATGGTCGACGCCCGTCTTCCCGACGGCTCCCGCGTCAACGCCATCATCCCGCCGCTGGCCCTCAAGGGCCCGACGCTTGACGATCAGGAAGTTCTCGCGCGACCCGTACACGATGAACGACCTGATCTCGTTCGGATCGATCTCGCCCGAAGGCGGCCCAGTTCCTCGCCGCCTGCGTCAAGGGCAAGCTGAACATCCTCATCTCCGGTGGTACCGGTACCGGTAAGACGACGACCCTGAACGCGATGTCCGCGTTCATTCCGGGCGACGAGCGCATCCTCACGATCGAGGACGCGGCCGAGCTCCAGCTCCAGCAGGAGCACGTGATCACGCTCGAGTCGCGCCCGCCGAACATCGAGGGCCAGGGCGAGGTCCGCATCCGCGAGCTCGTCCGCAACGCACTGCGCATGCGCCCTGACCGGATCATCGTCGGCGAGGTCCGCGGCCCGGAGACCCTGGACATGCTCCAGGCGATGAACACGGGCCACGAAGGCTCGCTCACGACGATCCACGCGAACTCGCCGCGCGACGCGCTCTCCCGTCTCGAGACGCCTCGTCGCTCACAGCCGGCGTCGAGCTGCCGCTGCGGGCGATCCGCGAGCAGGTGTCGAGCGCATTCGACCTGCTCGTGCAGATCACCGCGTCTCGTCGACGGCTCGCGCCGCATCTCGCACGTCACCGAGGTGCTGCGCATGGAGTCCGACGTGATCACCCTGCAGGACATCTTCATCGCCAAGCCGCCGGACGAGCAGACTCAGTCCGCGAGCGCCGGGGCGGTTCGGCTTCTCTCGCCCCTGACGTGCTGCGGGCCTGAAGCCGAACTTCCTCGACAAGCTGGCCGCCAAAAAGCAATACGTAACTGAACGAAGCAATAA
>ERZ1370068.959-contig-10877_pt1 | contig 16277 bp, 27 predicted proteins | sample MGYA00561227_ERZ1370068 | MGnify/ENA primary metagenome ERZ1370068 (study PRJEB38410, sample SAMEA6850437) | metagenome | study: Metagenomic assessment of the ecological functions of the soil: analysis of the soil microbiota associated with the...
CGCTTACGTATTGCTTGCTGCGCCCAGTTCAATCATTATCGATTATGATATGATCAGCACACCATCGCAAATCTCAGAGCACGTCTCATAGAATAGGATCAGCGCCTGTAAAAAAGCAGGCTTACAGAACGATTAATCTCAAATGCTTGCTCAATTACAAAAATTATTCGACGCGGTAAGCACGGATTTCGGCCTGTTGCGATCCGCGATGCGGAATAGCTACAAACAACATGTCGCGTTCCGGAACAAAAAGTCCGGTGCGTGCGCCAGCAGCTGTGTCGATGTTGGCGGATGCTTTGTAGCTGCTCGCATCAGCTTGCTCGATGATGTCGATCTTACCCGCGCCGCAGATCGCGTAGATGCGATGGCGCTTGCTGTCGTAGAAAACGTCATCGGGATCGCCGGAGATATCGATCTTCGCGACAACCTCGCCCGAGTCCGTGTCGAGCACGACGAGTTTCGAGGGCAGACGGCATCCGATAAACAACCGATGGTTGGCTTCATCCAGACGCCATTGGAAAATTTCCAAATGCCAGATCAGTTTTCCACGTTGTCAATGACTTCGCCCTTGTCGCGATCGATGACTGCCACCTGCCTGGCATCTGGAACATTTACGAAAATCCGCTTGCCCTGTCTTTTCCAACTCGAACGCTTCCGGGATGAGCTGCGAGTTTGATTGAGCCGATCTGCTTTCCGTCCGGCGCGCTCACAACAGCGATTCCGCCGCTTCCAAAGCCGATATAAATCTGTTTCGTGGCTTCGTCGTAACGAACATTGTCGGCATCATCTTTGAAATTCAGTTCGCCCACAGACTGGAACGATTTTGCGTCGTAGATTTTGGCAAATCCCGCCTTTATCATTTGCATACAAAGAGACGATCGAGCTCGGGGACATAGGCGATTCCTTGCAGGTGCGCCGAGGCCGGTAATCGAATGGATTCGCTCGGCTTTGCGCAGGTCGATAACTTCGACCGTAATTGTTGCCAAGCGCGCAAACGAATAATCTCTCGCCGCGCAGCATCAAACGCGAAGTGGTCGATCCGCCCTTCCACACCGCGCTAGCGCAATTGTCTGTGCTAGCTTAAGCGGTGCAGTGCTCTGCGCAGCGGCCACAGCGATGCCAGTGCAGCACAAGCGCGAGCGCACGCGCAAACTGTCTTCCCGGCGAGGAACGGACTCAATTTTGCAGCGGCGAGCTGACCTTCAGTAGTCCACCGACTAAGAAGCCGCCTTTGACGGCGTTCGCCAAATCTTTGCCCGGCCGCGTCCCCAGTAATGGAAAAACATGATGCGCGGCTCTTCGTAGCGTCATGTGCTGATGAATGGCGACGATGTTGATCTTGTCATCGAGCAGCGATCTCAAGACCGGCTGCAATTCGTCTTCCGTTACCGCGAAATCTCCATCGACAACCGCGTTGTCATCGCTGCCGGCAAACGCGGCCCATGTGTTCACGCCCATGTCTTTGTCGATCTTGACGCCATGCATTTTCGCCGGGCGACCGATCGTGAATTTCACCATTCCGTCCTTCGACTTCGCCCTGCATTCCGAAGATCTCGTTGAGAGGTGCAGCGGTGATCGAATTCTTCTCGGGCAACGAGCTGTCGCACCGAAACGAGTCTTTCGGCTGCGGATTTGGCCGCGCGGACTTGCTTTGATCGTGTCGTAAACTTTCTCACTGCGCCGGCCAGTTTCTCAACGCTGCCTTCGCCTTCGATGTGCATGAAATAAACTTTTGGATGATCGAAGAAGAAATGATTATGCAGCGCGGTCACGCTGAGCCCGTTGTCGAGCGCGGCTGACATCGCCGGATTCACTTCGTCTTCAAACAAGAACGGTGTCGCCCATCACCATCGCTTCGGTCGTGTGCGCCTTTGTGAACGCAGCCCAGGTGCCGAGTCCCATGAACGGCGGCATTGTCCATCCATCGACAACGACCTTCACGTCGTTGCGCGGGAAAGTGACTTGATAAACGCCTTCCTTCTCGTTCAGCTTGCCTTTGAGGCCGGTGATCTGGTCGATCTTGGTGGTATCGAGCGCCGCGTGATCCGCTTAGTGACCGTCGCGAATGAAATCGCAACGGAGTAGTAAGAAGCTTTTTCATTGGTAAGCTGTGTTGGTTCTGGAGCGATTGAACGCTCCAGAACCATTGCGTTTCGATTAGCACTTCTCGCCTTTCTCTTCCTTTTTCTTTGCTCTCTCGCACTGCCTTAAGAACTTCCGCTGTTCGCATCAACTCTCGATGCTCCATTCTTTTGCCGTTTTTGTTTACGACTGGCTTCGTAAACGGTCTCTGCTCCTCTTCCGTTCTTCTTCTCGATTTTCTCGATCTCGTTATCTGCCAGCCTTGTCTTTGATTGTCGTCTGCACCGCGGCGGGCAGATCGTGACATCTTGACGGCCTGCTCGTTTTCCTCCTCGGCGGAGAAGACTGCCGGACAAGTCGTGACCGGCGATTACGGCGATTGATATTGCTAGCGATTGTTTTCTCCATTGGTTTTCCTTCTTTTGACCCTCCTGAGTTGATTATTGCTCGAATATTTCGCCTATGAAACGCGGATTGACAAGCGCGAATACTATTTGCAATACGTATTTCATTACAGAGCGTGTGACGTGATGAAGGCGACCTCGTGGCTGCTGCTTCTCTTCAGTCTGCCGACCAATCGTAACACTGAGCGGGTCGCGGTCTGGCGGCGGTTCAAAAAGATCGGCGCCATCCAGATAAAAACATCGACATATCTCCTGCCCGACCTGCCGCCGCAGCATGAGCATTTCCAATGGCTGGCCCAGCAGATTCGAGATTTCGGCGGTGACGCGACCCTGGTTCGAGTTCAGGAGATCGAGGGATGCCGAATGAGAAACTGATTGCGCTTTTAATCGGGCGCGTGACGAAGAATACGGTGCGATCAAAACGGCGTTGCATGGCTTTTTGGCGCGGGGCAGAAAAGCCGATCCCGAGACAAAAGCCGCAGAGCTGGAACGGCTCACGCGTCAGTTCCGGGCAATCCGGTGATGTCGATTTTTTCAAAGCTCGAGAGGGCAGGACGTCCAAATGCTTCTACGGCGAGCCGAGGGAGCGCCGAAAAAAACGCTGCCGCGACTTCGAAGCGAAAAATTATCGCGGCAAAACCTGGCTGACACGGCCTCGTCCCGAAATCGATCGGGTAGGGTCAGCCTGGTTGATTCGACGATTCATCGATCCTCGAGCGAAGTTTGTTTTCGCCGCGGCAGTTCCGCCGAATCGCGAGAGTCCTTCCGTTCGATATGGTGGACGTGGAGTTCTCCCATCACGCGCGATTGCTGCACATTCGAGACGTTGATTCGGCGATTCGGAATTGAAGACAAGGCCGTCAGAGAAAATCGCCGAAATGATTCATGATGCCGATCTCGAAGACGAGAAGTTCCAGCGCTCGGAGTGCATCGGGATTGATCGCGTCTTGAAAGGTTGGGCAAAAGAGGGATTGCCCGACAAGGAGATTCTCCGTCGCGGTTTTGAGTGCTTTGACGCGCTTTACTCATTTTTGCAAAAGCGATGAAAGCGGACTCCTCACAGGCAAAGAACGGCAGAACTATCGCGCCAAGGGCAGCCTCCTACATTTCGAGAAGCATTCCGCTTTTGGCTGAAGCTGGGATTCGTCTCGTTTGGTGGACCGAGCGGCCAGATCGCGATGATGCATGCGGAGTTGGTCGAGAAAAAACGTTGGGTCGACAATTCGCGATTTCTACACGCGCTGAATTTCTGCATGTTGCTTCCCGGCCCGGAAGCACAGCAACTCGCCATTTACATCGGCTGGCTCTGGCATCGAAACCTGGGGCGGCATCGTCGCCGGCGCGCTTTCGTCATTCCGTCAATCTTCATCCTCTGGGCGCTTGAGTTACATTTATGTCGCCTATGGTCACGTTCCCTGGATTGCCGCGGTTTTCTATGGATTGAAACCGGCCGTCCTCGCCATTGTGGCCGCGGCTGTCATTCGCATCGGTAGCAAAGCGCTGAAGAATGCCGTGATGTGGGCGATCGCGGCCTGCGGCGTTCACCGCGATTTATTTTTTCATGTGCCGTTTCCGCTGATCGTCATCAGCGCGGTGTGATTGGATTGCTCGGCGCAAAATTTTTGCCGCGAGTTTTTCGCAATGAAGCTGCAGACCCTCCGAATGTCGATCTTGCGACCAAAGCCGCGGACATCGCCAAACCATCTCTTGCTGCGCGCTCTGAAGATTTCGGCAATTTGGATCGTGATTTGGGCGTTGCCCTTGACGCTCGCGGGAGTTTTTCTTGGGACGCAGCACACTATTTTCCGGGAAGGAATTTTTTCAGTAAAGCCGCAGTCGTGACGTTCGGCGGCGCTTACGCGGTCTTGCCTTATGTCTCCCAACAGGCGGTCGAACATTATCACTGGCTCGCGCCTGGCCAAATGCTCGACGGCCTTGGCCTGGCCGAAACCACGCCCGGGCCGCTCATCATGGTGCTACAATTCGTCGGTTTCCTCGGCGCGTGGAATCAGCCGGGCAATCTTTCCGCCGCTACTCGCCGCAACTGGCGGGGCGCTCATCACCACATGGACAACGTTCGTTCCCTGCTTTCTCTGGGTCTTTCTCGGCGCGCCTTATATCGAGAAACTACGGGGAAACACGCGACTTTCATCGGCGCTTAGCACGGTGACAGCGGCGGTCGTCGGTGTGATTTTGAATCTCGCCGTCTGGTTCGGCGTGCACGTCATCTTTCCCGCGACCGGACATGTAGATTGGTTTGCGTTTATCGGTTTGCTCGATCGCATTCGTCGGAATGCTCCGCTGGAAATGGAATATTGTTCCCGTCGTGCTCGGCAGCGGATTGCTGGGGCTGACCTACACGCTGGCCGGTTTCCGCTGAAAACACTGAGGCTCAATGTCCACTGCGTCCACGGTCGATACCGAAATATTATCCCGCCGGTTTCAAGCGAGCGCACTCCGCTTCGTAGTCTTCAATCAGCTTTAGAATTTTGGATTGAAAAGCATCCTGCGCGGAGTAGACCGCTCCGATTGCTTCAGCAAACGTCCTTTGCTTGAGCTCCTCCTCGATTGTCAAGCTGAGCTCGGCGAGTTTTTCGATATTGGCGCGTGAATGAAACTCCAGCTCCTTAAGCTTGGAGAGGACGGCAAGCGATTTCTCCAGCTGCGTCGGATCTGGCGGTTGCGCTGGCCTTGCAGCTTCAGCAGTCTTAGGAGCGGGACTCTCTCGGCGACAGCCTGCTTTTGCCTGGGCAGTTGGGCCTTGTTACCCCGCTGGGGTGCTGTAGGACCATCCTTCGCAACGTCCTTGTGCTTATGATGCTTCTCTTGGACGACTTTCTTGGCGTGCGCGACGTTTCGTGGATCTCCCATCAATTTATAGACGGTTCTCAAAGGCCAATCGGCCGTATCTCGCAAATGCGTCCGACCAAATCACTTCTTCCGCCTCGCCGCCTTCTGGGCCGTAGAAGAAGACCCAGAGCGCAAGGTCATCGCTGAAATTTTCAAAACGATGCTCCATTCCGGCGGGGACAAACAAGAAATCGTGGGGCCCAAACTTCCGGTGTTCGCCCGCGCAGGAAAAATCGCCGGTGCCGCGGATGACAACGTAGATCTCATCGCGCGTGTGCGGAGTTTGCGGATCGGGCACCGCGAGGCGCGTAGAGTTTCACGGTAAGGGTCCCGTGCTGGAACAGCGCGATGGAACGTTCTCGTTGCGACTCCGGTAAGCGCGCCTCCGCCTCACCGGCCTCGGATCGCCCGCGAAGAAAGTGAATTGCTCATGGGTTAGACGTCGATCTTCTAGTGGCGTTTCTTCTGATTGTCGATTGTTTCGGCACGAGCAGTGATCGCGCGAACTCGCCGATGCGCTGAACCAAATCCGGCGAGGCGGCCAGTTTTTCGATTTCGCGCACGATTGCGCTGCCCACCACGGCGGCATCCGCAAAGCGCCAGACTTCGCGCACCTGTTCTGGCGTCGAGACGCCAAATCCCACCGCAATAGGCAAATCGCTGACTGCTCGCATGCGCCGCACAAGCGCTTCCGGCGTCGTGCGTCATTTCATCTCGGACTCCGGTTACTCCTGCACGTGAAACCGCGTAGATAAACCCGCGCGCTTGCTGCGCGATACGCGCCAGCCGTTCGTCCGATGTTGTCGGCGCGACAAGAAAAATCGGATCCAAGTGATGTTGATGCAGCGTCTCGATCCAGAACTGACCTTCTTCGGGAATCAAATCGGTGACGAGCACTGCGTCGACTCCAGCCTTCTTAGCTTCGCTTGCCAGCCGATCTCTCGCCAAATTGCAAACAGGGGATTGAAATAACTGAAGAGTATGATTGGCACGTCAATCTGCTGTTTTGCGCGCGCAATACATGTGAGCGCGTCGCGGAGCGTAACGCCATTCCCGCAACGCGCGTTCAGATGCGCGCTGAATGACTCTCGCCGTCGGCCACCGGGTCGCTGAATGGGGACGCCAAGCTCGATAATGTCCGCGCCAGCCGCCCCGAGTTCGATTATCAAGAGTTCAGTTGTCGCAAGATCGGGATCGCCAGCCGTGATGAACGGGATGAACCCGCCGCGTCCGGAGCCCTTTAGCGCGAGGAACGTGTCGCTGATTCGGCTCACTCCGTTGGTAGCTCGGCGACAAGCTGCACGTCCTTGTCACCGCGGCCGGATAGATTCACGATGACCACGTCGTCCTGTGGCAGTTCACGTGCGATACGAAGAGCAGGCATAATTGCATGCGACGCTTCGAGCGCCGGAATGATTCCTTCCAGTTCGGCGCAAAGTGCGAATCCTTCGAGCGCTTCGGCGTCGCTGGCGTAGGTGTATTCGGCCCGCCCGCTGTCATGAAGATAGGCATGCTCCGGACCGATTGATGCGTAATCGAGGCCAGCGGAAATCGAATGAGTCGTCGCAATTTGTCCGCTCTCATCCTGAAGCACGTATGACATCGTCCCTTGCAAAACACCGACACGCCCGCCGCCACTTGACGCGCCTGGCATGAAATCTCGCCGCAGTGTTCGCCTAACGAATCACCGCGCCCGCCCGCTTCCACGCCGATCAGTCGGACATTTTCGTCCGCAATGAAAGGATGAAACAAACCGATCGAGTTCGGAGCCGCCGCCGATACACGCAATCAGCGCGCGCGGTAATTTTCCCGCCGTGGATAAAATCTGTTCGCGCGCCTCGCGTCCAATCACGCGTTGAAATTCGCGCACCATCAGCGGGTATGGATGCGGACCAAGCGCGCTGCCCAGCAAATAGTAAGTATCATGCACGTTTGTCACCCAATCGCGCAGCGCCTCGTTGATTGCGTCCTTCAACGTGCGCGTGCCGGCGTTTACGGTAGCGACCTCAGCGCCAAGCAATCGCATTCGGAAAACGTTGAGTGCCTGGCGCCGCACGTCTTCTGCGCCCATGTAGACGACGCAGTGCAAGCCGAACAACGCGCAAACCGTCGCCGTCGCGACGCCGTGCTGACCTGCGCCTGTTTCAGCAATGATGCGGCGTTTGCCCATTCGGCGCGCGAGCAACGCCTGGCCCATCGCATTATTGATCTTGTGCGCGCCAGTGTGCAAAAGATCTTCGCGCTTCAGGTAGATTTGCGCTCCGCCGCCGCGTGCGCCGTCAGCCGCCGGGCGTGAAATAATGGCGTTGGTCGGCCGCAGTAATCGCGCAGTAGTTGGTCAAGCTCGCGCCAGAAATCCGCATCGTGCCTCGCGCGAGTAAACTCTTTCGTCAGCTCGTCGAGCGGCGCCACCAGTGTTTCTGGAACATAACGGCCGCCAAACTTGCCCCAATGTCCATGTCTCGTCCGGCTCGCTTCTTGGTGATCGGCGGTTTTTGCATTGCGGACTTCTAAGGCGACGAGGGCGATTGCCGAACGCTCGGCCATTCGGACGGCAGCGACGAAATTTTCGATCGCGCGATAATCTTTCGCGCCTGGCGCGCTCTCGACACCGCTGCAAACGTCAACCGCGTGCGGCGCGACAGTTGCGATGGCTTGGCCGACGTTTTGCGCGTTCAGACCGCCTGAGAGAATAAGAAATCGCGCGAACGGAAGAGCTGCTCGTGCCGCCGGCCAATCGCAGGTCAATCCCAGTGCCGCCGCGCAATTCCGCATGATGTGCATCAACGAGCACGTCACAATCGGGAAACGACGCCGGCTCTTCCGGCTGGAACCGGCGCATCGGTGCGAAAAAGCCCGAATGACGCGAAATTCACGAGCCAATTCGCGGCACGTTTCAGGCGAGAAATCTCCGTGCAGTTGAACACATTCGATGCCGGCTGCGTTTCGCGGTGTTGCGAATTTCGTCAGCAGTTGCGTCAACAAATACGCCGACCGCGCGAACGCTGCCCGCCAATACTTCAACAATCTCCCGCGCTCGTTGCGGCTCGATGTAGCGAGAGCTTTGCGGATAAAAGTTTAGCCCGATCATGTCGGCGCCAAGGTCGACGCAGGCTCTCGCATCTTTGAGATTGGTGATGACCGCAAATTTTGATTTGCACAGGAGTCATGTTTAGCGACGCTCCAGATGACGCAACCTGGCGGAGCCTCGGCATCGGCGATCAAATCGCAAAGAGCCGTTTCGGGATCGTGCGCGCGCATCAGCGCTTCGCCAATGAGAAAACCGCGAAATCCGAGCGCCTGAAGGCGACGCAATGTTCCGCGTCGTGCAGTCCGCTCTCGCTAATCATGATACTGTCTTGCGGCGCCTCGGCGATCAGGCGTTCACTCGTGTTCAATGAAACCTCGAACGTCTGGAGATCGCGATTGTTCACGCCGATGATTTTCGCGCCTGCACTCACCGCTCGACGCAATTCATCCGAAGTGTGCACTTCAACGAGCGCATCGAGTCCAAGTTCGTCTTCAGCTACTTTGCGCAGTTCGCCTAACGAGTCGTCGTCCAGCGCCGCGACAATGAGCAGTACGGCGTCGGCGCCTGCAATGGCGCAGCTTCGTAAATTTGGATTGCATCGACAATGAAATCTTTGCGCAGAACCGGCAGGTGCGTGCTGGAGCGAACCGCGCGTGAGATCGGCGATCGAGCCAGCCGAAATGTTCTTCCTCGGTCAGGACGGAAATCGCGCAAGCGCCGCCGCGCTCATAATCACGAGCAACATCGGCTGGTGAAAGATCGCCTCGAATTGTGCCGACCTGACGGTGACGCGCGTTTGAATTCCGCGATGATCTTCAGTCGCTGGCGAGTCGGCGCATCGAGCGCTCGGCAGCAGACGATGCGGTGCAGCATTTTTTCGAATCTCATATGCACGCGCGTGAACCGCATTCGTCAAGAGGAGTCGGCTCGACAGTTGTCGCCACCATCTCCCGCTTTCGGTGCACGATTTCTGACAGAAAATTTCTGGTCATCCCTTTCGATTTGTTTCGCTCGGATGAGGACATCCAGTTTCGACGCCGCGGATCCGCTGTCGATGCTTTCGCGCGCCAGGATCGCTGCTTGACGAAGGTCCGGCGCAACGCCCGCCAGGTGAAGCGCAGCAGCGGCGTTTATAATCACGAGATCGCGCGCGGCGGAGAGATGTCCGTTTCGTTTCACCGTGCAGAATTGCGCGGATCAGTTGTGCATTCTCAAGCGGCCCACCGCCGCGAAGGTCCATCGAGCGATCGGCGTTCCAATCCGAAATCCTGCGGCGCAGACCGTGAATGTTTCCACGTCGGGCATGCGGTCGGATCCAGCCGAGCAGGCAGCGACAAACGTTTCGCCGGTCAGAGTTATTTCATCGAGGCCGTCAGCGCCATGCACAACCCATGCCTTCTTCGCGCCGAGAAGAGCCGAGGGCCGACGCGACCCGCTCGAGCAGGGAACGATGCCAGACGCCCACAATCTGAAACGGAGCGCGAGCGGGATTTGTTAGCGGACCGAGCAGGTTGAATGTTGTGTGCACGCCGAGGTCACGCCGCACCTGCGCGACGCGAGCGGTTGCGCCGTGAAAGAGTGGCGCAAACATAAAACAGATTCCGTGCTCGTTCGAGACAGCGCTCGACGGTTTCAGGTGAGGCGGCGGTGTTGACGCCCAGCGCCTCGAGCACGTCGGCGCTGCCGCAGTGCGATGTCGCAGCACGCGAACCATGCTTCGCCACGGGCAGACCGGCGCCGGCAATGACAAAAGCTGCCGCCGTCGAGACGTTGAAAGTTTTTGCCGCGACTCGAGCCGGTTCCGGCCGTGTCGATAAAACGATCGTGCCGCGAGTCGCAACTGAATCGCGCGATTCCGCATTGCTTCGGCCATGCCCGCAAGTTCGTCGACGGTTTCACCTTTAACGGCCAAAACAGCGAGCGCAGCCGCCACTTGTCGCGTCGGTAGCGGCAGGATTGAGCAGCGCGCTCTAGAAAATTCCCGGCTTCAGCGCGGCTGAGATTCTCGCCGCGCATGAGACGCAACGTCGTCTGCCGAAGGTCGAGATCGCCAACGCAGTCGCCTCACGCTAACTTCATTTGTTCGTGGTGGCGTTGGCAGCAACCAAGCAGGCCGGGTCGTGCGCGGCGGCATTCGTATCGTTATTGGATTCATTGCGGAATCGCTGATCGCTGAATTCATCATGTGCTGCAGCCATTGCGAGAGCCTTCGCCATTGCGCGCGCTTTATTGACGGTTTCCTCGTATTCCAAGTGCGGATCTGAGTCGGCGACGATGCCAGCGCCGGCTTGAAAGTATGCTTTCCTATTTTTCAACACGGCGCAGCGCAACGCGATGCATGAATCGACGTTGCCATCGAACCCGAAATAGCCGATCGCGCCCGCGTAACAGCCGCGACGTGGTTTTTCCAGTTCGCTGATGATTTGCATGGCCCGAATTTTCGGCGCGCCGGAGACGGTGCCGGCGGGAAATGTCGCTTTGACCACATCGAATGCGGTGCAGCCGTTGCGCAGACGGCCAGTGACATTTGAAACGATGTGCATGACGTGGCTGTAACGCTCGATCTCCATCATCTCGGTCACGCGCACCGTGCCGAAATCTGCAACCCGGCCGACATCATTGCGCGCAAGATCGACAAGCATAATGTGCTCGGCGCGTTCCTTTGGATCGGCGAGGAGCTCGGCGGCGTTGCCTTCGTCTTGTGCGGCGGTGGCGCCGCGCGCGCGCGTCCCTGCGATCGGGCGAATCTCGACCGATATCGCCGATCAAGCCGGACGTGCATCTCCGGCGAGCTGCCAACAAGCGCAAAATCGTCGCCGAATTTAAGACAAAACATGTACGGCGAAGGATTGATGAAACGAAGACATCGATAAAAATCGAGCGGATCGCCGCTGAAATCGGATTCGAAACGCTGCGACAAGACGACCTGGAAGATATCGCCAGCGCGGATGTATTCTTTGGCTCGTTCCACCGCGCGCTCAAACTCCTCACGGACGGAAATTGCTGCGAGCCGGCGGCGTTTCGCAATCCGCAGTTGGAACGAGCGGAAGGTCGGCCGGCTGCGCGAGCTGGCGCATGATGGCATCGAGCTGATTCAGCAGCTCGCGCATAGACCTCTTCGGCGGGCCATCGTCGAGGAATGCGTTCACGACGATCTTCAAAGCTGCGCAGCCGATGGTCGAAAATGAGAAGGCTGCTCGGTGATCATGAAGAGCATCTCGGGCAATTGGAGATCATCACGGCTCGCTATCGGAACTTTTGGTTCGAAGAAATTGATCGCTTCGTAGCCGAGAAAACCGACAGCGCCGCCAGCTGAACCGCGGCAATTCCGGGCGCGAAACAAATCGATACCGCGCCATCAATTTGCGGATTTCATCGAGCGGGTCGCGTCGCTGTTTCGAATCGCTGCTCGTCGTCCGCGTTCGACGATTGCGGATTCGCCGCCCGTAACTTTGGATGACGACCCGCGGCTCGATCCCGACGAACGAGAAGCGTCCTGACACGTCGTTTTTCTCAGTCGATTCAAAGAGGAAGCTGTAACCGCCGCGGTCTAAGTTTCTTGAATGCTGAAACCGGCGTTTCGCCGTCAGCGATGAACTCTGCGAAAATAGGAATGACGTTGCCGCGTTCGGCGAGCTGAGAGAACTCGTCCAGCGTCGGAGTGAGCTGCGGTTTCATTCAGATGTGGCGGACGCGAAAGGAAGCTCGCGAGAATTTTTTGCCGTCTGCGTGTGAGGACTGATTCGGGATGGAATTGCACGCCTTGCACCGGGAATTCGCGATGGCGCAACGCCATGATTTCGCCGTCGTCGCTCTCGGCGATGATCTCGAGACACGCGGGAAGTGAACTTCGCTCGACGACCAGCGAGTGGTATCGACCGGCTTCAAACGGCGTCGGTAAATCGGAAAAGAGCGCGCTGCCGTTGTGCCTGATCATGCGATGACTTTCCATGCATGACGCGGGAAGCGCGCACGATTCTTCCCGCCGTACGCTTCGGCGATGCATTGATGTCCAAGACAAACGCCGAGGATTGGAATCTTCGCGCCAAAGCGCAGGACTGATGTCTTTGCTGATGCCTGCTTCGCGCGGCGTGCATGGCCCGGGCGAAATACAGATATGCTCCGGCGCTAACGCAGCGATTTCATCGAGTGAGATCTCGTCATTTCGTTTAATAAGAAGCTCGCACCCAAGCTCGCCAAAATACTGGGCGAGGTTGTAAGTGAAGGAGTCGTAGTTATCGATCAGCAGGAGCATTGATTTCAACTCGTTAGGCGACTTTGGCTTTGCCATTCGACGTCTCGTTAACAATCGGAGTGGTAACTTCGCGGATCGCGCGAACTTCATCTGATGAGCTGTGCATACTCCGAGGGCGTTAGCGCTTGCGCTCCATCGGAAAGGGCAAGTTCCGGGTGGTTGTGGACTTCGACCATGAGACCGTCGGCTCCGACTGCCACGCCGGCCCGCGCGAGCGGCGTGACCATGTATGCACTGCCCGGTGCCGTGGGATGGATCGACGATCACCGGCAAATGAGAAATTCGCCGAATCGCCGGCACCGAAGCGAGATCGAGCGTGTTGCGCGTATGCTGCGCGAAAGTGCGAACACCTCGCTCGCACAAGATCACGTTGTAATTGCCCTCCGCCATGATGTATTCGGCCGCGAGCAACCATTCCTCGAGCGTTGCAGCCATTCCTCGCTTCAACAGCACCGGCAGCTTCGACCGGCCGGCCCTCTTGAGAAGCGAGAAGTTCTGCATGTTGCGAGCGCCGATTTGAATGACATCGCCGTATTGTTCGATCAGATCGACATGAGACTCGTCGAGCGCTTCGGTGACGATCTTTAACCCAAACGCGTCGCGGATCTCGGCCATGATTTCCCAGCCCTTCTCGCCCAGACCCTGAAATGCGTAGGGCGACGTTCGAGGTTTCCACACGCCGCCGCGAAAGAAACGCGCGCCGCTCTTGCTGCACTGCTTCCGCCACGGCGAACGCCTGATCGCGGTTCTCGATCGCGCACGGTCCCGCGATAATCGCGAGTTCGCTTCCGCCGATGGTGGCGTCGCCAACCTGCACGACTGTCTTCTCCGGACGCAGATCGAGCGTGATCAACTTGTACGGCTTGGTGACGCGGATGACTTCCGCGACACCCGGCAGGTTTTCAAAACGCCGGCCATCGATCGGACCCTCGGTTGCCAGTGATGCCAATGGCAGTTCGCGTCGCGCCGGGCATCGGATGCGCGCGCAGACCGATTGCCTGGATCACGTTTACCACCGCATCGATTTCGCGCGCGGTGGCGCTGGGTTTCATGACAATCAACATATGGTTACAAGCCTTGGGTTATTTCATTGACGCAAACGACCAGATCTCTCGCTTGAGAGAAGAGAGAAATCAGCGTCCCGTTGAGAAACGGTCGCTTTCTATCGCCACACTACCGAAAGCGCCGACGCGAAGGCGATGCCGCCTGCCATTTGTCACGTCTGTCGAATAAACGCATGTCAGCGCTCATTGCCAAATATTATAACGTCGATCTTGCAGATGTCGATGTCAGATTTCTGTGGCGATGCCCTTCCGCATGTCGCATATTCATACGTTTTGCCGTCTTCCTCGTCTGCTGCGTGTGTCTTGTGTGACCCAGTCGCAGAACGGCGTGGTTCTTGGAGAGATCCGCGCACGATGCAAATCCAGACGGACTCTCGCTTGGGAGCTTGATCTCCAAAGGTCGTCGTCTGTCTGATTTCAGGCACTCTGCGCATGTGCACGAAGCTAATGCGCTCTTCGCACTTCACAACTTCGCGCGAGTGCGGTTAGCTTCCGCGCATGCATCGCACGAAAATCTTCGCCTCCTGTCTTCCGCTGCTTGCCTCCCAGCGCAATCTGCGTTCGCCGTACTTCGGCCAATTCAGGAACGCGCTGATCGGTTTCTGAAACTCGCTAATGCCGGTTATCAGGCGCCTTATCGCGTAAACAGCGAGGCGCAATGGCTCGCGGTCACCGATGTGACGCCGGAGCATGACGCCGCCGCTGAAGCGACCGGCAAAGCCTACGCGGCGTTCAACGGCAACCCAGCGATCATCAGCGAAGCGCGCGAACTGCTAACACATGAGAACGAATTCGAACGAGCTGACGGTTCGCCAATTGAAACAGCTTCTCTTGAATGCGGCTGAAGGTCCGATGACAAATCCCGATCTCGTCGCGAAGCGCGTTGCAGCAGAGACGAAGCAGGCGTCGATCCTCAACAGTTTCGAGTTCAAACTCAACGGGCAGAAAATCACCGTGAACGACATCGACGATAAGCTGGAGAAGAGCGATCGATCTCAACGAGCGCAAAGCAGTTTGGGAAGCGTCGAAAGAGTCCGGCCCGGCGCTGAAACCGAACCTCGTGACGTTGCGCGATCTGCGCAACGGCGTGGCCAAGGAGATGAAGTATCCCGATTATTTCTCGCTCGAAGTCGCCGCCTACGGAATGACCACCGACGAGATGCTCAAGATGCTGGACGATTGGATGGCGACGCTGCGTCCGCTTTATTTGCAACTGCACACCTGGGCGAAATACAAGCTCGCCGAGAAATATCATCAGCCGGTGCCGAAGAAAATTCCGGCGCACTGGATCAACAATCGCTGGAGCCAGGAATGGCCCGGTCTGGTCGAAGCGGCTAACATCGACAAGTACTTCAAGGGCCGAAAGCCGGAATGGATCATCAAAACGGCCGAACAATTTTATACCGGGCTCGGATTTTCGCCGTTGCCGCAAAGCTTTTGGGAGAAATCCGATCTTTATCCGTTGCCGCCGGATTCGAAACGGAAGAAGAACACGCACGCCTCGTGCTGGCACATCGATCTTGAGAACGACATTCGCTCGCTCCAAAGCATCGAGCCGAACGCGCGCTGGTTCTTCACCGCGCATCACGAGCTCGGTCACGGATATTACTTCAAGGCCTACACGCGTCCCGGAAGTTCCGTATCTCTTGCGACTCGGCGCGGCGCCCGGATTTCACGAAGGCGTCGGCGAATTGATTGCGCTCGCGTCGAGCCAGGTGCCGTATCTGCAATCGCGCGGCGTTTTGCCAGCCGATTTCAAGGCCGGACAAGACGGCGTTTCTTCTCGATGACGCGCTCGCGCGCTCGATTCCGTTCATTTATTTCTCGTGCGGCGTGATGCCGCATTGGGAAGCGGACATTTACGCGAAAATCTGCCGCCCGATCAATGGAACGCGCGCTGGTGGAAATACGTCGGCGATTTCCAGGGCGTCGAACCGCCGTCACCAGCGCGGCGAAGAATTTTGCGATGCCGCGACCAAGACGCACATCAACGATAACCCGGCTTACTATTACAACTACGCGTTCGCGACCGTGTTTAAGTTTCAGTTGCACGATTACATCGCGCGCAAAATCCTGCATCAACCGCCGCAATCGTGTAATTACGCCGACAACAAGGAAGTCGGCGCGTGGCTGAATAACATTCTTGAAAAAGGCGGCACGGAAGATTGGCGCAAAGTGCTTGAAGGAAGCGACCGGCGAAGACATCTCCACCCGCGCGATGATGGATTACTTCAAGCCGCTGATGAGCTGGCTCGAAGAACAAAACAAAGGCCGCCAGATCGGCTGGGAGTACGGGTGAATCGACCGCTCCGCGGGCGCGATGTTACCCTAAGCGATCAGATCAGGACTGTACAGACTGGAGAAAACAGCCAGGCAGCCAACATCGGTGATTGCCAACAACATAATGCTTGACGCCATGGCAGGGTTTGGTCTCAAGTTTTTGAGAACTAATGGCACCATCGCCCGGCCACGCCGCTGATAAGGCAACTGATCGTGGTAGCTAGAACGCTAACAACGCCGAGCATCAGCTGGCTGCAGGGCTCTTCACCATGCTAGCGAAGAGCAATGGCTGCAACTGGAACGAAGTACAA
>ERZ1370068.9571-contig-834_pt1 | contig 16268 bp, 19 predicted proteins | sample MGYA00561227_ERZ1370068 | MGnify/ENA primary metagenome ERZ1370068 (study PRJEB38410, sample SAMEA6850437) | metagenome | study: Metagenomic assessment of the ecological functions of the soil: analysis of the soil microbiota associated with the...
GCCAGCATTGCCTTTGCGTGAATCGGCGCACGCCCTGAGGTCGAGCGCCAGCTCGCGACCTTGTAAACCCAATAATCTCGCGCGCGACGCGCTCGTCGATCCCTGAGGTCCGCCAGGGCCTGCATCGTGTCGCCGAACGACTTGCCGGTGGTCACGATGCCGAAGGCGCGCACGCGGCGAATCCCAGACGACCTCGATCGAGCTGGTTGGCGCGGGCGTAGGCGAGCGCCGCGTACACCTTCCAGTCGAGGCAGCCGGCGCCTCCCTGCTCGAGAGACTGCGTCGGGCCAGCGGAGCAAACATCTGGCCCAGTCCGCCGGGCGGAAGCGTGAAGTCTTCAGGCATGCGCACACTCGGACGCGGTCCGGGTCGATGTCAACCGACGCCCCCGACTCGACGACGTCGGTGACGCACTTGAACTGCGATCCAGCAGCCGAATGGTCGGCTCATCGCGAACCCGCGCAATCCGAGATCCAGGTATTCCGGACGGTGCAGGATCTGCAGGACCGGAATGCAGCAGGCCTTGAGGATATGCTCGCTCTGGTGCGGAAGCGCTCAGCAGACTTTCGCGCCGTGGTCGTCGTCCGGCGAGCGCAGAACGCCGCCGTGCCTCGAGGTGCCTGCAGCGTTCGCGCTTGAACACGTCGCCGCAGCGGTCGACGCTCGACCTGCCGTACCACATCGCGAATACGCCGTCGTACTTCGCCCCCGGGAACATGCCGGATCTGCTGCGTGCCCCAGATGGCGGTGGCCGCCGAGGTACCCTCGCTTCCAGCCCGGGCCGAAACTTGACGTGATGCTTGTCGAGGTGCGTGCGTGCACGTGTCAGCGCTTGGTCGAGGTCCGCCGAGCGGGAGCCGGCGGTAGGCCGGAGATGCACCCCCGCGGTATTGAGACCCAGGCCAGCGCAGGTCAGCGCGCGCGTTGCAGCATCGGCGAGGCGCGCGATGGCTTGCAGCCCGGTGAGAAAGACCCGGCCGCGCTCCAGGGTGTGGCTTGTCCTCGAGCGAGATCCGGGCGAGCGCGGCAGGATCCAGTCGGTGCGTTCACGAGGTCGCCGTCTTTGGACACGCAGGTGCGGACGTCTCGGTTGCCTGCTGCCTCAGGCGCGCCCGTGGCACGTGCCGGCGGGCTGCGCGGTCCTACGCTCTTCCTTGCCATGCCTTGAATCGCCGCGCTGCCCGTGAAATCCAGGTCATGGATTCCCTCCAGCCTCGCTCGTGGAACGTGCGCCTGATCTTTTCGAGATCGCGCACGACGCTCTTGAAAGCGCGACCGACCTGACCGAACTGCGCTCGCTCCCTCGATGATCTGCCGCCCGGCCTTGTGGCGTGTGGAAGCGGCGTCCGGTGGCAGCTGAGGCCGCCGTCATCGCCCGTACGCGCTCGGCGATCGCGAGGATGCGTCCTGACCAGGGCGGAATCGATTCGCCCGACAGACTCGTCGTGGTAGCCCTTTCCGTCCCACCGCTCGTGATGGGGGCGCGCCATCTGAGCGCGCAGCCGCAAGCAGTGGGCTTTCGTGCTTGCCGATGATGTGTGTCGCCCGATTTCGGTGTGCTCGCATCTCGTCCGGTCTCGACCGTTGTTCGGGCGGTCGCTCTTGAGCAGGATGTAGTCCGGAACGCCGATCTTTCCGATGTCATAGAGTGGCACCGCCTCGAACGGGGTATCGACCATATCGTTGTCCATGCCGATCTCGGTCGCCAGGGGCTTTCACGTAGTGACTGACTCGCAGGACGCGCTGAGTCAACCCGCCTCTCGCGGTACTCCATCGCTCGCGAGAGGCGGCGGATGATCTGTCGGCGAGTCGTGTGGAGTTCCTCGGTGCGCTGTCGAACCTCGTCCTTCGAGCGCGCGCCGCTGATCATATAGCGCCAGGTGGTTGCGCAGACGCGCCAGCACCAAGGGGTGCTGAACGGGCTTCGTGATGTAGTCGACGGCGCGAGTGAAAGTCCCTGTTCCCGGCCTTTACATCGCTACGCGCGCTGACGAAGATCACGGGAATGTTGCACAGCGCGTGGATTGGCCTTGAGCTGCGCGCAGACCTCGTACCCGTTCGGCGCCGGCATCTGCACATCGAGGAGGATCAGGTCCGGGCTCGGGTTCGCTATCGGCTTGCAACAGGGCCTCGCTGCCGTTCCTCGCGAGCTTCACGTCATAGTCGGCCTTGAGTGCGGTCTGAAACAGCGTACGGACGTCCTCGGAGTCGTCGACGACCAGGATCGTCGCGCGCTTTTCGTGGCGGGCGCGCGGATTGAGTTCCAGCGGTTGTTCATGAGTCGGGCGGCACGCCGCGCGCCAGCCGGAACCGACCCGCTCGCGATCGCGGCGAAATTCTAGCAGTCGCTGGCGCTTTCCTCGCCTTCTCCGGCGTTCCCTCGGCTTGCGGCTGAGGGGCAGCAGATGTCATAGTTGCGCGCGTCGAGAACGCCGCCATGCGGCAGCCAGGTGAAGGGGTATGAAATGGCCGAAGTCGATCAACGCAATCCTATCTGGTGCTCGCGGCCGTGCTTTTCGGTGCCGGCAGCTTCCTACGCCGCGGGACTTGGAGCGATCACGGTGCGCTCATCCCTCGGGCAGCCGCTCGACGCGGAGATCGAAGTCGTTGCGCTCCAGCCGGGCGAGGACTATCCAGGTTCGACTTGCATCCACGGGAGAGGCCTACCGTGAGCGCCGGAATCGATCGTGAAGCCCCGCGCTGCGAGGGGCGCGCTTCGCGATCGAGCTGGCGCGACGGCAAGACGGTAATCCGGGTCCGGACGACGGCAGCCCGTGAACGATCCGCTCTTCAGCGTCCTCGTCGAGCTGCAGATCGCCACACGGGCCGGCCTGTCCCGCCAGTACACGGTCCTGGTCGATCCGCCGGAAACTAAGACCAGGACAGTCTCAGCGCCGGAGCCACTGAACCACGGCCGCCGCTCCGGCTGGCGGCGCGCAGCGGCGCCCGCGCCCCTCTCCCACGCCAGCGCAATTGACGAAGGCCCGAGAGTACGGCGCCGCAGCCCCGCTACCGCCCCAGACTGCACCAGCTGCGGTCGCGCCTTCCCGCGCCGATCGCAGCAGCCACCCGTTGCTGCGGAGAGGTCCGCTGAAGCTGCCGCTGCCGACGCCGGCGCCGGCAGCCACCGCGCTAGCGCAACCGCTCAGCCGCAGCCAATCGCCGTCAGTCTCGCCAACACCATGTGCCGACTTCCGCGCAGCCGATGGCCGTTGCGACGCCAGCGTCTGCACCTGCGCAAACGCAACCGGTCGTCGTCGCGCGCCGACACTCGCTCCCGCCCAAGCTCAACCGATCGCCGCTGCGACACCGGCACCCACTCCCGTCCAAGCGCAACCAGTCGCCGCTGCGACGCCGACACCCGCTCCCGCGCCAGCGCAACCTGCCGCCGTCGCGGCGCCGACGGCCTGAGCGCGCGCTAGGCTCAACCGCTACCGGAGCCGATTGCCGTCGTCCCGCCAACACCTGCGCCTCTCGCAGCCGGTGGCCGTCGCGACGCCGACACGCGCCGTGCACCGGCACCCGTGCAGCCGGCAGTGGTTGCATCGGAAGTGAGTGCACCCACTTCAGCCGCGCCCGTTGCCGCTGCAACTGCGACGCCGACCCCGATCCCTGTCCCGACGACTGCGGCTGCGCCCGCAGCGCCAGCGCGGCAGAACGCCGAGGCCTCGGACACTTACCGGATCAAAAGGGGCGACACACGCTCGGTGCGATCGCACGCAAATGGAAGCCTAGAAGGCGTCACGCACGAGCAGATGCTCGTCGGGCTCTTTCAGACGAATCAGCGCAGCGCTTCATTCGCGAAAACATCAATCTGATTCGCGCCGGGCGCGCACGCTGTTCATTCCCGGCCGGGAGGACGTGCTGGCAATCGGCGCGGCCGACGCGACGCGCCAGGTGAGAACCCACATGGCGCGCGTTCGGCAAGTACCGCGAGACGGCCGTCAGCGCCGGAACGGGCTCTTCCCGGATCTCGCAGGCGCAGCGCGATGTGACCAGCCGCCGCGTCGGCGTGAAAAGGTCAACGCGCGCGATGTAAGCGCGCGTCGGTTTCAACCGGTCGTCTTGAGCCTGCGGCACGTCGCTCGAGCGGCGTTTGCGGGAACCGACTGGGGCTGATCCCATCGACGCTCGGGGCCGAACGACTCCGCCAGGAAGTCGATAAAGACGCGCGTCTTCGCCGGCAGGAAGCGTCGATGCGGATACACGGCGTAGATTCCGACGTCGCTGCCAAACGTGATAACGGGGTAATAGCCGCACGAGGGAGCCATCCTCGAGCTCGCGGCGGCACATCCCATACCGACTTGAGCGCAATCCCGAGTCCCGCAACGGCCCAGATACGCAGTACTTCCCAGTTGTCGCAAGCGTAGCCCCCGGAGACGCGCACCGAACCTGATTTTCCTTGCGGATCCTTGTAATCCCAGGTCATCTGAAATTCGGTGATCGTCAGGCAGTTGTGCCGCGACGAGATCCGCCGGAACCTGCGGCGCGCCGTGACGAGCGAGATACGCCGGGCTTGCGCATACGACGCGCGGATTCGGAGCGAGCTTGCGCGCGGCGAGCGATGAATCCTGCAACTCGGCGATTCGAATGCGCCAGGTCGAAGCCTTCGTCGATGACGTTGATCGCGCGATCCGAAAGGCTCAGGCGCGAGCTGGACTGCCGGATACCGCTTCGAAAATTCCGGAATCAGCGGCGCGATGTGCTTATGGCCGAACGTCGTCGGGCAAGGCAACCTTCAGGATCCCCTGCGGCTCGAGTCTCCTGCGCCGCGGCCTGCGGCCTCCGCCTCCTCGATCTCGGCCAGGATCCGTACGCACGCCTCGTAGTAGCGGGCTCCCTCGTCGGTAAGCGCGATCCGGCGCGTGGTCCGGTTCAAGAGGCGCACGCCCAGATCGAGCTTCAGCGACGCGCCAGCTTGCGACTCACCGGCTGCCAGGTAGAGACACCGAGTTCTCGAGCGGCCGCTGAGAGGCTTGCGCTAGCCACCGTCTTGGCGAACACGGCCATTTCGTCTGGCGAACTCATTTTTGCGGAAATCGTAACAGTATTTTAATGAAAGCCTGATTGTATCCAGATCGGTAAGGCCTTAGATTTGTTGCGACGCAGCAGAGCGGCCAAGAATTCGAAACGCGCCCGTCGCGGTCTCCTCCTCCCTCCTCCTCCCGCGGCGGGGCTGCTGTCCCGCCTCCGCACTCTGTGCCACGGAGCGGGACCGCGCGCTAACGCTTAGGCGGCACGTCGGCTTCGGCATCACGTTGCGGATCCCTGCGAATAGCCTCGCGCGCCATCACGGGCGTCGCCTGCGCGTCGCTCACCATCACGCCATCGTCGCCAACGATGATCCTGCTGTTCGAGATCGCGCTCGGCGGTAAAGGCCCGGGCATTCGCCGAGAGCCGGCGAAACGAGATTTTCCTCTGGCTGAAGATCCCGCCTGCGACGCGCGGACGATGTCATGGAAGGTTTCCTCGGGACTCGCGCCGTTGAACCGCGCGATGCGATCGCATGCCATATTATCTCGGATGAGGCTCGCCTTCCGGCGGCGGCACGATTGCGCGACTCGTCGCGAGCATTCCGCGAACGGGCGGGTTGCCCGGCGTCGGACATCCGTCTGCGCTCTGGGGCCTGCACGGCGCGCTCATCGAGCTCACGCTCGCGCGCGAAATTCGCGATCCTGCGTGTCTGCGAACGAGCCGGCCTGATTCACGCACGCGCCCGAAGTCGTTCTCCGAGGTGCCGCGCACGATGCCGTGCGGGGAGCATCTGATTCCGCTGCTCGACGCTGGCATATCGGTCATCGTTCTCTCCGCCGGCGCGCTCGCGGATGACCTGCGTCGCTCGGAGGCAGAACGGGCCGCGGCGCGTTCTGCTGCACTGACACTGTGCGTCCCGTCACGGCGGAATCGGGGGTCTCGACGCCCTGAAAACCGCGTGCATCGCCGGCGCTGACGAGGTCACGATCAGGTGGCGAAACCCCGGGCGCCTGGAAGGGGGATCCCGTATGTCGAGGTCGCTTGGCGTGAAACTCGATCGATCTGGCCGGCCCGACGCGGCTGTTCGAAGGGCCGGCGCGCGAAGGGCGTTCCGCATTTCCCCAGAACGTGAATATTGCGGCCGTGCTCTCCCTCGCGGGCGATCGGTTTCGATCGCACCCGGCTCGTGGTCGTTGCGGATCCGTCCCTGCGTTTCAATACCCATACGATCCGTGTCGCGGCCGCAGCGCGGCCGCTTCACGGTCGTGCTGGAAAACGTGCCGTCTCCCGGACAATCCAAAGACTGCGTTGCTCGCCTGCTACAGCGCGCTTGCCGCCTTGAAGGAGTGGAAGTCGCCGACGCGCTACGGAACGTGAAATTCCGCTGCGCGGTACTTGACCAAGCACCGGAATTCTCAGATAATTTCAGGTTCCGCCGGAGGGTGCCCGAGCGGCTAAAGGGGGCAGACTGTAAATCTGTTGGCCTTGCGCCTACGTTGGTTCGAATCCAACCCCTCCACCAGCGAATCCGGAGCGGCGCGGCAGAGCGCCTCGGCGGGAACGAAGCGAGTGAATATTGAATCGAAGGCGGGTGTAGCTCAATGGCAGAGCAGAAGCCTTCCAAGCTTATGACGAGGGTTCGATTCCCTTCACCCGCTCCAGAGCTGAGCGGATTCGCGCCCATGTAGCTCAGTGGTAGAGCACTCCCTTGGTAAGGGAGAGGTCATGCGTTCAATCCGCATCATGGGCACCACGAAGCAACGCGCACGATGATCGAACAGACATTAACGGGGTCGGAGAACAAGTCATGGCCAAAGGCAAGTTTGAGCGGACCAAGCCGCACGTGAACGTGGGCACGATCGGGCACGTGGATCACGGCAAGACGACGCTGACGGCGGCGATGACGCACATTCTGGCGAAGAAGTACGGGGGCGAGGCGAAGAACTACGACCAGATTGATGCGGCGCCGGAGGAGAAGGCGCGCGGCATCACGATCAACACGGCGCACGTGGAGTACCAGACCGAGAAGCGCCACTACGCGCACGTGGACTGCCCGGGGCATGCGGACTACATCAAGAACATGATCACGGGGGCGGCGCAGATGGACGGCGCGATCCTGGTGGTGTCGGCCGCCGATGGCCCGATGCCGCAGACCGCGCGAACATATTCTGCTCTGGCGCGCCAGGTGGGCGTGCCCTACATCGTGGTGTTCCTGAACAAGGCCGACATGGTCGACGACAAGGAGCTGCTCGAGCTGGTCGGAGGTGGAGGTGCGCGAGCTGCTCTCCAAGTACGAGTTTCCCGGGGACAAGACCCCGATCGTGATCGGCTCGGCGCTCAAAGGCCCTGGAAGGGAAGACATCGGACATGGGGATCAAGTCGATGCTCAAGCTGGCCGAGGCGCTGGACTCCTACATCCCCACGCCCAAGCGCGAGATCGACGAGCCCGTTCCTGATGCCGGTGGAGGACGTGTTCTCCATCTCGGGCCGGGGCACGGTGGTGACCGGACGGGTCGAGCGCGGGATCGTCAAAGTGGGCGATGAGCTCGAGATCGTGGGCATCAAGCCCGACGACCAAGACCGTGTGCACGGGCGTGGAGATGTTCAGCAAGCTGCTCGATGAGGGCCAGGCCGGGTGACAACGTCGGGGTACTGCTTCGGGGCACCAAGCGCGAAGAGGTCGAGCGCGGCCAGGTGCTGGCCAAGCCAGGCTCCGATCACGCCCGCACGCGAAGTTCGAGTGCGAGGTGTACATGCTCTCGAAAGAGGAAGAGGCGGGCGCCATACGCCGTTCTTCAACAACTACCGGCCGCAGTTTTACTTCCGCACGACCGACGTGACCGGTGCGGTGGAGTTGCCCGCAGGGCACCGAGATGGTGATGCCGGGGGACAACATCAAGATGATCGTGACGCTGATCACGCCGGTGGCGATGGAGCAGGGCTTGCGCTTTGCCATCCGCGAGGGCGGCAAGACCGTGGGCGCCGGTGTCGTCGCCAAGGTGATCGAATAGGAACGGACGTTCAGGGGCATAGCTCAACTGGCAGAGCGTCGGTCTCCAAAACCGAAGGTTGGGGGTTCGATCCCCTCTGCCCCTGCCACTGAGCGAATAGGCGAAAGCGGATCGATAGAAGATGCGCTGGACATCGTCAAGCTGGTGATTGCGGTGAGCGCTGGTCGCAGCCGGAATCGCGGGCTACTACCTGCTTTCCGAGCAGCGCGCTGATCCTGCTGCGGTGCTCGCGGTCATCGCCGGCATCGTCGCTGGCGCCGCGGTGGCGTGGTTCAGCGCGCCCGGCAAGACGTTCGCCGGCTTTGCGCGCGAGTCGATCGCCGAGGTGAAGAAGGTGGTATGGCCGACGCGCAAGGGAAACGATTCAGACGACCGCCGCGGTGTTCGCGTTCGTGGTCGTGATGGCGGTGTATCCTCTGGGTCAGCGACAAGACGCTGGAGTGGGTACTTTACGACGTGATTCTCGGCTGGAAGAAAGCGTGAGTGACCGACCATGAGCAAGCGCTGGTACGTGGTGCACGCCTATTCGGGATTCGAGAAGTCGGTGTCAGCGCGCGCTCGAGGACCGCATCAGCGCGCGCGGCATGCAGGACCAGTTCGGCAAGATCCTGGTGCCGGTGGAGGAAGTCGTCGAGATGAAGGGCGGCCAGAAGCACATGTCCGAGCGCAAGTTCTTCCCGGGCTACGTGCTCGTCGAGATGGAGATGAACGACGACACCTGGCACCTGGTGAAGAACACGCAACAAGGTCACCGGCTTCGTCGGCGGCACGGCGATGCAAGCCTGACGCCGATCCCGCAACGCGAGGTCGACGCGATCATGCAGCAGATGCGCGAGGGCGTTGAGAAGCCCAAGCCCAAGGTGCTGTTCGAAAATGGCGAGATGGTGCGCGTCAAGGACGGCCCGTTCACCGATTTCCAGGGCACGGTCGAAGACGTCAACTACGAGAAGAGCCGGCTGCGCGTCGCGGTGACGATTTTCGGCCGCTCGACGCCGGTGGAGCTCGAGTTCGGCCAGGTCGAAAAGGCCTAGCGCAAAGGCAGGATGACACAGGTTCGATTTACATGGCAAAGAAAATCGTCGGTTTCATCAAGCTGCAGGTGCCCGCAGGCAAGGCGAATCCGTCGCCGCCGGTCGGCCCGGCGCTCGGCCAGCGCGGACTCAACATCATGGAGTTCTGCAAGGCGTTCAACGCGCAGACGCAGAAGATGGAGCCCGGCCTTCCGCTGCCGGTGGTGATCACGGCCTACGCGGACAAGAGCTTCACCTTCATCATCAAGACGCCGCCGACGACGGTGCTGATCAAGAAAGCGGCCGGCATCGAGTCCGGAAGCCCGCGCCCGCACACCGACAAGGTGGGCAAGATCACGCGCAAGCAGGTCGAGGAAATCGCGAAGGTGAAGCTGCCGGACCTGAACGCAGCGAGCCTCGAGGCCGCGATGCGCACGGTCGCGGGCAGCGCGCGTTCGATGGGAATCATTGTGGAGGGCATGTAAATGACCACGATCTCCAAGCGCCGCAAGGCGATTGCGAGCAAGGTCGATCACGCGAAGTCCTATCCGGTGCTCGATGCGATGAACCTGATCAAGCAGACCGCGACCGCGAAGTTCGACGAAGCGGTGGACGTCGCGGTCAATCTCGGCATCGACGCCAAGAAGTCGGACCAGACCGTGCGCGGCTCGGTCGTGCTTCCGGCAGGCACCGGGAAAGAAGGTCCGCGTGGCGGTGTTTGCGCCGGGTGACAAGGCGCAGGCCGCCAAGGCGGCCGGCGCCGATATCGTCGGAATGGAAGACCTCGCCGAGAGCATCAAGCAGGGAAGATGGATTTCGACGTGGTGATCGCGGCGCCCGAAGCGATGCGCGTGGTCGGCCAGCTGGGCCAGATTCTCGGGCCCGCGCGGCCTGATGCCGAACCCCAAAGTCGGGACGGTGACGCCCGATGTCGCGGGTGCCGTCAAGAACGCCAAGGCGGGCCAGGTGCAATTCCGTGCCGACAAGGCCGGAGTCGTGCAGTGCACGATCGGCCGCGCCTCGTTTTCGGCGGAACAGCTGCGCGACAACCTGGCGGCGCTGCTCGAAGCGCTGAATCAGCTCGAAGCCGGCGCAGCACCAAGGGAATCTTTCTGAAGAAGGTTTCGGTGTCAAGCACGATGGGTCTCGGGGTCAAGGTGGATCCGACGTCGCTTTCGGCGCAAGCGCACTAGATCGAACGGGAGACAGGCAGTGGGCCTTACTCTGCAGCAGAAACGGGAAGCAGGTTACGCAGGTGAGCGCGCAGCTCTCGCAAAGGCGCAAGCCGTGATCGTCGCGGAATATCGCGGCCTCGGCGTCGGTGCGATGACCGGTTTGCGCGCGAAGGCGCGCAGCGCGGGCGTCCACCTGCGCGTGCTGAAAGAACACGCTGGCGCGCAGGGCGGTGAAAGGGACGCACATTCGAGAAGCTGTCCGAACAGATGTCCGGACCGCTCGTCTACGGCATTCGCGCAGGACCCGGTCGCCGGCGCGAAGGTGCTGCGCCGATTTCGCCAAGGACAACGAGCGCTTCGTGATCAAGGGCGGCGCGATGCCGAACGCCTTGATGACCGCGAAGGACGTAAAGGTGCTCGCCACGATGCCGGGGCGGGCAGGAACTGCTCGGCGAAGCTCGCCGGGCACGATGCAGGCGCCGATCGTGAAGCTCGCGCGCACGCTGAACGAAGTGCCCGGCAAGTTCGTCCGCACGCTCGCCGCGGTGCGCGACGCCAAGGAAAAACCGCAAGCGCTGAACCCAGTTACCAAGAACTTTTCTACACGGAGCATAACGATGGAACGAGCACAAATCCTGGAAGCATCTCGCAACTGACGGTCCTCGAGCTTTCGCAGCTCATCAAGGACATGGAGGAGAAGTTCGGCGTCTCTGCCGCGGCCGCAGTGGCCGTAGCGGCGCCGGCCGCCGGAGCGCGCGGCTGGCGCTGCCGCCGCGGAGGAGAAGACCGAGTTCACGGTCGTCCTCGCGGCGATCGGCGACAACAAGGTGAACGTCATCAAGGCGGTACGCGAAGTGACGAGCCTGGGCCTCAAGGAGGCGAAAGACCTCGTCGACGGTGCGCCCAAGCCGGTCAAGGAGGGAATCTCCAAGGCCGACGCGGACGCCGTCGCGAAGAAGCTGACCGACGCAGGCGCCAAGGTCGAAATCAAGTAGATGGCGCGGTGTGGAATCGGACGGGGAGGGAACTTCCCGCCCGCCCGCGTTTCTCAGTCAAGCCCGAAGCAGGCCCGGGCCGCCGGTTTCGGCGCGCCCATTACCTGCCTTCGGCCCGCGTTCGTACTCAGCCAGCAGGTGCCCACTGACCCAGCCAGGACCATCCATGAGCTATTCCTGACCGAGCGTAAGCGTATTCGCAAGAGTTTCGCCAAGCGTGCCAACCGTGCAGAACGTGCCGTTCCTCATTACGACGCAGCTCGAGTCTTACACCGCCTTCCTGCAGGCGCAGACCGCGCCGGAAGTCCCGCAAGAACGAGGGGCTGCAGGCTGCGTTCAGCTCGATCTTCCTGATCTCGTCGCATTCGGGCATGCGCGCGGCTGAGTTCGTCAGCTACCAGCTCGGCGAGCCGCCGTTCGACGTTAAGGAGTGCCAGCAGCGCGGGCTTACCTACGCGAGCCCGCTGCGGCGCGAAGGTGCGCCTCGTCATCATGGACAAGGAGGCGCCGCGGCCCGCGCCGAAGGGAAGTCAAGGAGCAGGAGGTCTACATGGGCGAAATCCCGCTCATGACGAACACGGGTTCTTTCGTCATCAACGGCACCGAGCGCGTCATCGTCTCGCAGCTGCACCGCTCGCCCGGCGTGTTCTTCGAGCACGACCGCGGCAAGACGCACTCGAGCGGGAAGCTGCTGTTCTCGGCGCGCGTGATTCCGTACCGCGGGTCGTGGCTCGATTTCGAGTTCGATCCGAAGGACATCGTGTTCTTCCGCGTCGACCGGCGGCGCAAGATGCCGGCGACGATCCTGCTGAAGGCGCTCGGCTATACGCCGGAGCAGATCCTCGAAGGAGTTCTTCGCGTTCGATCACGTTCCACCTCGAGCCGTCGCACGTGCAGTTCGAAGTCGTGCCCGAGCGCTGCGCGGCGAAGTGGCGCGCTTCGAGATCGCCGACAAGTCGCGGCAAGACTCATCGTCGCGAAAGACAAGCGCATCACCGTCAAGCACATCCGCGACATGGAAGCGGCGGGCGTGAAGCAGAATCACCGCGCCGGACGAGTTCCTGCTCGGGCGCACGCTTGCGCACAACGTCGTCAACTCGGAGACCGGCGAGATCCTCGCCAACGCGAACGACGAGATCACCGAGACGCTGCTCGCGAAGCTGCGCGAGGCGCGAATCGCCAAGATCCAGACGCTGTTCACCAACGACCTCGACCAGGGGCCGTACATCTCGAAGACGCTGCGCGCCGACGAGACCGCGGACCGCACCGCCGCGCGCATCGCGATCTACCGGATGATGCGCCCCGGCGAGCCGCCGACCGAGGACGCCGTGGAAGCGCTGTTCAACGGCCTGTTCTTCGCCGAAGAGCGCTACGACCTTTCGGCCGTCGGTCGCATGAAGTTCAACCGCCGGATCGGCGTCAAGAGCGAGTCGAGCTGGCAGATGCGCCTCGCGCAACGTCGCGCATGCCGCGCGATGTGGAGGACGAGCTGCGCGCGTACTTCAAGCATGCGCCGGAGCTGCACCTGAACAAGGTGAGCCTCGAAGGCATCGCCTCGGACGTGGATGCGAACGCGGCCGTCGAGAAGATGTTCCAGGACCTGCGCGCGAAGGGCATCGACCGCCAGAAGCTCGAAGCCAAGATCGAGCAGCGCTTCACGCTCAGCCCGCGCGATATCGTCGAAGTGATCCGGATCCTCGTCGAGCTGCGCAACGGACGCGGCGACATCGACGACATCGATCATCTCGGCAACCGGCGCGTGCGCTCGGTCGGCGAGCTCGCGGAAAACCAGTTCCGCGCTGGACTGGTCCGCGTCGAGCGCGCCGTGAAGGAGCGCCTGTCGCAGGCCGAGTCCGAGAACCTGATGCCGCACGACCTGATCAACGCCAAGCCGATCTCGGCGGCGATCAAGGAGTTCTTCGGCTCGTCGCAGCTGTCGCAGTTCATGGACCAGACGAACCCGCTGTCCGAGATCACGCACAAGCGCCGCGTCTCGGCGCTTGGGCCGGGCGGACTGACGCGCGAGCGCGCAGGCTTCGAAGTGCGCGACGTGCATCCGACGCACTATGGCCGCGGTCTGCCCGATCGAGACGCCGGAAGGCCCGAACATCGGCCTGATCAACTCGCTCGCGCTGTACGCGCGCACCAACCAGCTACGGCTTCCTCGAGACGCCGTACCGCAAGGTCAAGGACAAGCAAGGTCACGAACGAGATCGAGTTCCTGTCGGCGATCGAGGAAGGCCACTACGTGATCGCGCAGGCGAACGCGAGCGATCGACAAGTCGAGCCAGCTGACCGACTACGCTGGTTTCGTGCCGCGTTCAAGAACGAGTTCGAGCTGAAGTCGCCCGAGGAAGTGCAGTACATGGACGTCGCGCCGTCGCAGATCGTCTCGGTGGCGGCCTCGCTGATCCCGTTCCTCGAGCACGACGACGCAAACCGCGCGCTGATGGGCTCGAACATGCAGCGCCAGGCGGTGCCCTGCCTGCGCGCCGGAGAAGCCGCTGGTCGGCACCGGCGTCGAGCGGACCGCGGCGGTCGACTCGGGCACCTGCGTGCATCGCCGCTGCGCGGCGGCGCGGTGGACTACGTCGATGCCAACCGCATCGTGGTGCGCGTCAACGACGACGAGACGCGTCGCCGGGCGACGTCGGGCGTGGACATCTACAAGCTCACCAAGTACACGCGCTCCAACCAGAACACCAACATCAACCAGCGCCCGATCGTGAAGCCAGGGCGAGAAGCATCGCCAAGGGCGACGTGATCGCCGACGGCGCCTCCACCGACCTGGGCGAGCTCGCGCTCGGCCAGAACATGCTGGTCGCGTTCATGCCGTGGAACGGCTACAACTTCGAGGACTCGATCCTGATCTCCGAGCGCGTGGTGGCCGACGACCGCTTCACCTCGATCCACATCGAGGAGCTCACCGTCGTCGCGCGCGACACCAAGCTCGGGCCGGAAGAAATCACGCGCGACATCTCGAACCTGTCGGAGGCGCAGCTGTCGCGCCTCGACGAGTCGGGCATCGTCTACATCGGCGCCGAAGTCGAGGCGGGCGACGTGCTGGTCGGCAAGGTGACGCCCAAAGGCGAGACCCAGCTCACGCCGGAAGAGAAGCTGCTGCGCGCGATCTTCGGCGAGAAGGCGTCCGACGTGAAGGACACCTGCGCTGCGCGTGCCCTCGGGCATCTCGGGCTGCGTGATCGACGTGCAGGTGTTCACGCGCGAAGGCATCGAGCGCGACAAGCGCAGCCAGTCGATCATCGAGGACGAGCTGAAGCGCTACAAGACCGACCTCGCCGACCAGATGCGGATCGTCGAAGCCGACACCTTCGAGCGCCTCGAGCGCCTGCTGACCAGCAAGACCGCGAACGGCGGGCCGAAGCGCCTCGCCAAGGGCAGCAAGGTGACCAAGGACTACCTCGAGTCGAACGAGAAGTACGACTGGTTCGACATCCGCCTCGCCAACGAGGAGGCCGCGGCGCAGGTCGAGGGCGCTGAAGGAATCGCTCGCGCAGAAGCGCCGCGAGTTCGACGCCATGTTCGAGGCCAAGCGCAAGAAGCTGACGCAGGGCGACGAGCTGCCGCCGGGCGTGCTGAAGATGGTCAAGGTGTACGTGGCGGTGAAGCGTCGCCTGCAGCCGGGCGACAAGATGGCCGGCCGCCACGGCAACAAGGGCGTGATCTCGAAGATCACCCCGGTCGAGGACATGCCGCACATGGCCGACGGCACGCCCGTCGACATCGTGCTCAATCCGCTCGGCGTGCCGTCGCGGATGAACGTCGGCCAGATTCTCGAGACGCACCTCGGCTGGGCGGCGAAGGGCCTCGGCCTGAAGATCGGCGAGCTGCTCAAGCAGCAGCAGAAGCTGGCCGAGCTGCGCAAGACGATCGAGCGGATCTACAACAGCGGCGCGAGGACGAGGATGTCTCGAAGCTGACCGACGAGGAAGTCCTGCAGCTCGCGGACAACCTCAAGGAAGGCGTGCCGTTCGCGACGCCGGTGTTCGACGGCGCGGCGGAGAGCGAGATCAACGCCATGCTCGAGATGGCCGGCCTGCCCGTGTCCGGGCAGGTGCACGCTGTTCGACGGCCGCACCGGCGAGGCCTTCGACCGCAACGTCACCGTGGGCTACATGCACGTGCTGAAGCTGCACCACCTGGTCGACGACAAGATGCACGCGCGCTCGACCGGACCGTACTCGCTCGTCACGCAGCAGCCGCTCGGCGGCAAGGCGCAGTTCGGCGGCCAGCGCTTCGGCGAGATGGAAGTGTGGGCGCTGGAAGCCTACGGCGCGGCCTACACGCTGCAGGAGATGCTGACGGTCAAGTCCGACGACATCACCGGCCGCACCAAGGTGTACGAGAACATCGTCAAGGGCGACCACAAGATCGACGCCGGCATGCCGGAGTCGTTCAACGTGCTGGTGAAGGAGATCCGCTCGCTCGGCATCGACATCGATCTGGAGAGGTACTGATGAAAGCGCTTCTCGAGCTCTTCAAGCAGGTCCAGCAGGACGAGGAATTCGACGCGATCAAGATCGGGCTCGCATCGCCCGAGAAGATCCGCTCCTGGTCCTACGGCGAGGTGAAGAAGCCGGAGACCATCAACTACCGCACCTTCAAGCCGGAGCGCGATGGCCTGTTCTGCGCCAAGATCTTCGGGCCGATCAAGGACTACGAGTGCCTCTGCGGCAAGTACAAGCGCCTCAAGCACCGCGGCGTGATCTGCGAGAAGTGCGGCGTCGAAGTGACGCTGGCGAAGGTGCGCCGCGAGCGCATGGGCCATATCGAGCTCGCTTCGCCGGTCGGCGCATATCTGGTTCCTGAAATCGCTGCCGTCGCAGGCTGGGCCTGGTTCTCGACATGACGCTGCGCGACATCGAGCGCGTGCTCTATTTCGAGGCCTATGTCGTCACCGACCCGGGCCTGACGCCGCTCAAGCGCACGCCAGCTCCTCACCGAGGACGACTATCTCGCCAAGGTGGAGGAGTTCGGCGACGATTTCTCCGCGGCGATGGGCGCCGAGGGCATCCGCGCGCTGCTGCGCTCGCTCGACCTCAACAAGTCGATCGACGATCTGCGCAAGGATCTCGAAGCCAC
>ERZ1370068.2993-contig-2116_pt1 | contig 16265 bp, 27 predicted proteins | sample MGYA00561227_ERZ1370068 | MGnify/ENA primary metagenome ERZ1370068 (study PRJEB38410, sample SAMEA6850437) | metagenome | study: Metagenomic assessment of the ecological functions of the soil: analysis of the soil microbiota associated with the...
CAGCGCCCACCACAAGCGCATCGCCTGGCAAGAGGCTATGCCGACCACCTCGACGCGATCACGCGCTACCGCGCGGCGGTGGCGGACCTGCTGGCAACGAGCCGCCATCCTCCCTCGCAAGGCGAGGGGAGGAAGCGCTTTCGAATCCTACTTGTCCGAGCCAGAACGTGTCGAAGCGCACGACGTCGTAGATGCCGAAATATTCGTTGGGATTGTGGCCCTTCACGTAGTTGTACCAGACGTCGTTGATCTTCTCCCAGCGAGATCGGCAGCACGCGGCGGATCCTGCTCCATGATGATCTTCGGCCTCGCGGATCAGCGCCAGGCGCTTGGCGGCGTCGACCTCGCGGTCGATCTTGGGCAGCAGCGCGTTGAACTCCTCGTTGTCCCAGAACGAGTAGTTCTGCGGCCCGTCCTTCCTGTACCAGGCGTTGAAGTAGTCCGACGGGTCGAGCAGCGTCGACACGATGGCGCCGATCGCCGAGGTCGAAGTTGCCGGTCTTGACGTCGTCGAACCACACCGACTCGACCACGGTGCGCAGCTTGCATCTCGATGTTGAGCGTCTGCTGCAGCATCGCCTGGATGGCCTGCGCCCACAGCTTGAACGGTCGCGACCTCGCGGACCAGGTAGTCGAGCCCCTTGATGCCGTTGGCGTGGCCGGCGGCGGCCATCAGCGCGCTTGGCCTCCTTGATCGCGGCCGTCGGGTCGGCCTGGTAGCCGAGCCGCTTGGCGAGCTCGTCCTTGGGCGTGGCGAAGTCGGAGAACGGATAGATGAAGCCGCCGACCATCATCGGCGCCGACGTCCTTGACCACGTCGACCAGCACCGGCTTGTCCGAGCACCAGATGGATGCGCGCGGCGTACCCGCGGGATCGTCGAGCGGCTTCTTCTTGTTGTTCATCCAGGTGCGCCTGGATGACGCTCTGGTAGAAGTCGGTCGCCGACATGCCCTGGGTCGCCTTGGCCTTGCGCGCACGTGACCGGATCGACGATGCGCGCATAGTCGACCGCGGTTGGACAGGATCGCCGAGCCCAGCTCGGGCGAGAACGGCAGGGCGTGGTAGAACTCGATGCCGTCGAGATAGGGCAGGCCCTTGTTCCAGTAGTTCGGCGTTCTTCTCCATCACCCAGACTTCGTTCTCGACGCGGCGCTTGCTCTTGAACGGGCCGGTGCCGGGGATGTCGACGACGCGGCGCAGGTTGTAGCTGGTTGTCCTCCAGCGTCTTCTTGCGCACGATGCCGTTCCAGCCGCTGGCGATCGCCGCTCATGATGAAGTCGGCCGGCCGCGGCTCCGCGAGCTTGAACTGCACGGTGTACTTGTCGGGCGCGGCGATCTCGCTCGACCGAGGCGAACAGGGTGCTGCGCGGGATGCTGACGCCCTGACGGCGGCTTGGCGATGCGGTCGAAGGTCGCCTTGACGTCTTCCGAGGTGAGCTCGGCGCCGTCGTGGAACTGCACGTCCTTGCGCAGGTGGAAGGTGTAGGTCTTGCCGTCCTTGGCGATCTCCCAGCTATGCGCCGAGATCGGGGATGATGGTCTTGCCGCTGTCGCGCGGATCGCGCCGGATCAGGTTGTCGAACATGCAGCCCTGGCTGCCCAGGCTGTTGATGGTGCCGGACTGATGGAAGTCGAAGTGCGGCGGCCGCGATGGTGATGCCGTATTTGCAGCACGCCGCCGGATTTCGGGATTGGGCTCCGGCGCCTTGAGCTGGAACTTCGAGCCGTCGAACTCGTTGGGCACGCCCTGCGCCAGGGCGAGATGCCATGGCAAGGCGAGCTGCCGCCCCGGTGGCGGCGGCGCCCTTGACGAATTCGCGACGGTTTACGCGGGAACGCCTGGACTCGTGGTCTTGCATCGCGCTTCCTCCCATTTGGCCTTTTGCTTACCGAGCACTGTGTGCTCTGATGGCTGGCCTTCTTCCCCGAAGGCCAAAAGTAACACGATGAAACTTCAGGAGTCATCAGCTTGAATCCTCGCGATCCGGGGCCGCGCGCCGTCGGTGAGCCGGCGGTAGTGCCGGCGCCCACGATTCTGCAAATCGAGGATCTCCAGACGCACTTCTTCACGGCGATCGGCACGGTGCGCGCGGTCGACGGCGTGTCCTATGCGCTGAAGAGCGGCGAGACCCTGGGCGTCGTGGGCGAATCGGGCTGCGGCAAGAGCGTGACGGCGCTCTCCATCCTGCGCCTGATCGCCAATCCGCCGGGCCGCATCGTCGGCGGCGCCATCCGCTTCGAGGGCCGCAACCTGCTCGAGCTCAGCGAGAGCGAGATGGAGCAGCATCCGCGGCAACGACATCTCGATGATCTTCCAGGAGCCGATGACCTCGCTCAACCCGCTGTTCACCGTGGGCTGGCAGATCAGCCGAGGCGATCGCGCTGCACCAGGGCCTGTCGACGCGCGACGCCTGGGACAAGCGCCGTCGAGATGCTGCGCCGCGTGCAGATGCCGGAGCCCGAGCGGCGCGCCCACGCCTATCCGCACCAGCTCTCCGGCGGCATGCGCCAGCGCGTGATGATCGCCATGGCGCTGTCGCTGCAATCCCAAGGTGCTGATCGCCGACGAGCCGACCACCGCGCTCGACGTCACCATCCAGGCGCAGATCCTCGACCTGATGCGCGACCTGCAGGAGACGCTCGGCACCGCCATCATCCTGATCACCCACGACATGGGCGTGGTCGCCGAGAACGCCGACCGCGTCGTGGTGATGTATGCCGGCCGCAAGGTCGAGGAGGCCGCCGCCAACGAGCTGTTCGACAATCCCGGCCATCCCTATACCAAGGGCCTTCTGGGCTCGATCCCGCATCTCGACACCGCCGCGCACAGCCGCGCGCACGCGCCTCAACGAGATCAAGGGCATGGTGCCGTCGCTGTTCAACCTGCCGGCGGGGTGCAGCTTCGCGCCGCGCTGCAGCCTGGCGACCGACCAGTGCCGCGCCACGGCGCCGCCGCTCGAAGCAGCATCGCCCGGCGCATTGGATCGCCTGCTGGCATGCCGACCAGTTGCTGCGGAGTGCGGCATGAACGCGGGGCCGACGCGGGAAAGGCTGCTCGAGGTCACCAACCTCAAGAAGCATTTCCCGATCCACAAGGGCGTGTTCGCCGCGTCTCCGGCCAGGTCTACGCGGTCGACGGCGTGTCGTTCGAGATCGGCCGCGGCGAGACGCTGGGCCTGGTCGGCGAAAGCGGCTGCGGCAAGTCGACGGTCGGCCGCACGCTGCTCGAAGCTCGCTCGAGCCGACCGACGGCACGATCCGCGTCGGCGGCGAGGACATCACCCATCTCGGCGCGCGAGGCGATGCTGCCCTACCGGCGGCGCATGCAGATGATCTACCAGGATCCCTACGCCTCGCTGAACCCGCGCATGACGGCCGGCGAGATCGTCGGCGAGCCGCTGATCATCCACGACGTCGGCACGCCGCAGGAGCGTCGCGAGCGGGTCGCCGCCCTGTTCGAGCGGGTCGGCCTGCAGGCCGGAGGCGATGCAGAACTATCCGCACGAATTCTCCGGCGGCCAGCGCCAGCGCATCGGCATCGCCCGCGCGCTGGCGCTCAATCCCGACCTGATCGTCGGCGACGAGCCGGTCTCGGCGCTCGACGTGTCGATCCAGGCGCAGATCATCAACCTGCTGATGGACCTGCAGGACGAGTTCAAGCTCTCCTACCTGTTCGTCGCCCACGACCTCGCCGGTGGTCGAGCACATCAGCCACCGCGTCGCGGTGATGTATCTCGGCCGCATCGTCGAGATGACCGACAAGCAGAGCCTGTTCGAGATGCCGCTGCATCCCTACACCGAGGCGCTGCTCGTCGGCGGTGCCGATCCCCAAGGCGTCGGCGCGCCGGCGCAACCGGGTGATCCTGACGGGCGACGTGCCGAGCCCGATCAACCCGCCGCCGGGCTGCCACTTCCACGCCCGCTGTCCCTACGCCATGCCGCGCTGCCGGGTCGACGTTCCGGCGCTGCGCGAGGTGAAGCCAGGCCATTGGGCGTCGTGCCACCTGCACGACGGCGGCGTGACCGTTTCCGCTGAGGACTGCTTGTGTCGCCAGCAGGCGCGCCACTCCAGATGCGTAGCGAGCATGATCTTCGTGGGCCGCGTCTCGTCCACAGCAAGCAGCTCAGTGATCATGAAGCTGATCCGACGCGGCCACTGGAGCTGGTCGCGCCGCCCGAGCTAAACCGAGCCCCGCAGCCGCGGATCGAGCATGTCGCGGATGCCGTCGCCCAGAAGGTTGAAGGCGAGCACGGTGATGGTGATGGCGACGCCCGGGAACAGCACCAGCCACCACGGCGGCACCAGGCCCGGCATTCAGCGCGTCGGACAGCATGTTGCCCCAGGTCGGCGATCGGCGGCGGGATGCCGACGCCCAGGAAGCCGAGCGAGGCTTCGATGACGATGGCGACGCCCAGATGGGTGGTGGCCAGGATCAGGTAGGGCGCCACGCATTGCGGCAGGATGTGGCGGAACATCAGGCGCTTGTGCGAGGCGCCGAGCCCGCGCGCGGCCTCGACATACTGGATCTCCTTGAGCGACAGCACCACCGAGCGGATGACCCGGCCGCCGAACGGAATGCGCGGTGATGGCGATGGCCACGATCACCGTGCCAGTGCCGCCGCCCAGCGCCATGGCGATGGCCATGGCCAGGATCAGGTCGGGGAAGGATTGCAGGAACTCGATCAGGCGCTGGCTCGCCATGTCGAAGCGGCCGCCGAAATAGCCGCAGGCCAGGCCCCACAGGGCGCCGACCGTGGTGCCGAACAGCACGGCGCCGCAACGCCACGGTGAGCGAGGCGCGGCTGCCATAGATGACGCGGCTCAGGGTGTCGCGGCCGATCTGGTCGGTGCCGAACCAGTGCTTTCGTCGGGCGGCTTCTGCATCGAGCGGAAGTCGGACTTCAGCGGCTCGTAGGGTACGATGACGGGCGCGGCGATCGCCATGGCGACGATCAGGGCGGCGATGCAGCCCCAGAACGCCGACAGCGGCGCGCCGCCGGAAGAACCGGCCGACGCCGCGCAGCGGCGAGCGCGTGCGCGAGGCGGCGGTGGGCAGGGCGCGGTCGGAAAGGTCACGGTCATCGGCGTGCGACTCATCTGTAGCCGAATCCGCGGATCGAGCAGAGGCGATGCGTGACGTCGACCAGGATGTTCAGCAGCACGAACACCACGGAATAGAGGAACACCAGGTTCTGCATGACGAAGACGTCGCGCTCGCTCACCGCGGTGAACATCGCATAGCCCAGCCCCGGCGTGCCGAAGGCGCGCTCGACCGGGATCGATCCGGCCAGCACCAGGCCCAGCAGCACGCCCGACAGCGTGATCACCGGCAACAGCGCGTTGGGCAGCGCGTGCATGGCGATCACCAGCCGGCTGTTCAAGCCCTTGGCGCGCGCCGTGCGCACATAGTCCTCGCGGATCACCTCCAGCAGGCTGGAGCGGCCCATGCGGGCGATATAGGCGGCCTGGCCGAGGCCGAGCACGATGGCGGGGCCGATCACGAGCTGCAAGGTTGGCCAACGGATCGGCGAACAGCGAAACGCCGGCCATCGGCGCGCGATAGCCGAACCAGAACAGCAGCGCCAGCACGATCAGCATGCCGATCCAGAAGCCCGGCACCGCCGAGGAACAGGATGCTGATGAAACGCACCACGCTGTCGGTGATGGTGTTGGGCCTGAGCGCGCTCACCAGCGCCACCGGGATGCCGACCAGCCAGGACAGCCCCACCGAGATGCAGGGCGATCTCGGCGGTCAGCGGCCCGCGCCGCAGGATCATGTCGGCGACGCTTTCGGAGCGGAAGAACGAGTGGCCGAAATCGCCGCGCAGGATGTCCTTCACCCAGGCGAGGTACTGCACCCACAGCGGGTCGCTGAGGCCGAGTGCCGCCATGTAGCCCGCGCGCTCCTTGTCGGAGAGCTTGGTGAAGCCTTCCGGCCCGAAGATCGCGACCAGCGGATCGCCGGGCAGGATGCGCATCACCACGAAGACCATGATCGACACGCCGATCACCGTCAGCGCGCCGAAGGCCAGCCGCCGGGCGATGTAGCTATACATGAGGCCATTTCTGGCGTCGTGGCCGGTCGATCTTCATCGGCGTCGCCTCCCCAGGCGTTGTTGTTGCCGTCATCATAGGGCGAAGTCGGGGACAATGGCGAGGTCGGATCAGGCAAGTGAAGCGCCGCCGGATTTCGGCTAGCCTTCCTGCCGGCAGAATTTGCGACGCAAGCGTCAATCCGTGACGGAGTGGGGGATTTTCCGATGCCGATTTTCCCGATGCTTAGGGCACGCGCCTGTCTCCGGCGCACCCTGATCGCCGTGCTCCTGGCCTGTTGCGGCGCGCAGTACGCCCAGGCGGCGCCGGACGAGGAGCTCCTCGGCAAGGACCTTGGCTATCCCGTCGGCACGCCTACGACGTGGTTCAGCGACGAGCGGGTCCGGGTCGGGTCATTCAGCCAGCTCGACAGCATTCTGCCGTATCACCGGCTGCTCCGCGCCGACAGGCCGCGGGCGCTGCCCGTCGCCGCCACCGCGCCCGAGTACATCTACAGCGGCCGCACGATCGACGATTTCCTGGCGCGGCGGCGCATTACCGGATTGATGGTGATCAAGGATGGCGTCGTGCAGCTCGAACGCTATCAATACGGACGGACGCCGGAACATCGGCTGCTGTCGAACTCGATGGCCAAGTCGATCACCTCGATCGCCGTCGGCATTGCCCTCCGAGGAGGGGCCGCATCCGCTCGCTCGATGACAATGCCGCAGTCTACGTCCCGGAACTCGCCGACTCGGCCTACGGCGAGACGCCCATACGGGCGCTTCTGCGCATGAGCTCGGGTGTGCAGTTCAGTGAACGCTACGATGGCGCCGACGATCTGTCGAAGTACGTGTCCCGGCAGCTTCGCGACGGCACCATATCGGCGCTGCGTTCCTTCTCGACCCGCGACACACCGGCCGGGCCAGCGCTTTCAGTACGCGTCTGTCGAGACCATCGTGCTGGGGCTCGTGGTCAGGGGCGCGACGGGGCGGACTCTTTCAGACTATGTCGCCGATCGGCTGTGGCAACCCATGGGCGCCGAGGCCGATGCCACCTGGATCGTCGATCCGGGCGGCGTCGAATATGCCTGGGGAAATTTCAACGCGAGTCTGCGCGACTGGGGACGGCTGGCGATGCTGCTGGCCGACGATGGCGCGCGCGATGGCAAGCAGATCATACCGCGCGACTACCTGCTCGAGGCCACGGACTTCCAGCGTCACCCGCCGCGCCTTCGCGCCGCGGGCCGCCACGCCCTACTACGGCTACGGCTACCAGTTCTGGACCTATCCGGCGGAAAGCCGGCGCTTTGCCCTGCTGGGCGTCTTCGGGCAATCGATCTTTGTCGATCCGCAGCTTCGATTGGCGCTGATCATTACAGCGGCACAGCGCGACCCGGTCAGCATCGGCGATGGCTACGGTGCGGAGCGCAATGCGCTGTGGCGCAGCATCGTGGAACGCCACGGCGGCGCCTTGGTGACTTCTGCTATTCTCCGAGCGGCGCGTGGGCAGGGCACAGCGCGCGGTAAAACGGCATCGGTTGGTGGGCCTTGGAATCGGGCGGCGATCTCGGTCGAATTGCCTGTTGGTGGCCAGGTTCGTGATGTTGGCCTTGAACAGCGAAGCGGGATAGGCCTGGCTGGTGTTCAGGCTCACCCGGAAGCGGTCGCCGTAGTAGTCCGTGAATTCGCCGCGCTGGCAATCGGCGGTCGCGACGTCGCTGACCCTCTTGGCGAGTTCCTGCCGGATGCAGTCTTCGCTCACCCGTTGGACCGCAATGGTGCCGCTCGCCTGAGCAGGAATTGAATCGCGTCCTCGCGCGCGTATGCCTCCACCTTGATGATTGCCTTTGCCGTATCCCGCCCCTTCATGCTGACGATGGTCGCGTCAGATGTCGACCGGGGCGTGCGCCGGGCAGAGCGCCCTGTAGATGCTGAGGTTGGTCGGATAGCCGCTGATCTCCGAACCGTCGGCAATCTCGCCATCGGCGAGGTCCATGATCAGGTACTTGTTGTCGGCGAAATAGCCCGCTTTCTGATTTCGGCCCTGGAAGCGGTAATGGCCACCGAAAAAGCCGGAGAACTCTCCGGTCTCGCAGTTGCCGGTGAGAGAGTCCTTGAGGCCGCTTTTCATCATCCAGCGCGCTCTGAACGCATTGCTCAGTCACATTGCTGAGCGAGTCGCGGCAATAAGCGCTATGGCGTTGTCCCGCGTATGCGCGAAACGGATCACGGCATGCGCCGTGTCGCGACCCGCCATGCCGAGGATGGAGACCTGCATGCCGGCACGCGAACCGTAATCCATCAAGGAGTGCACCGACTTGGGCGGGCGCGGCGATCAGTTCCGGCGGCAGGGGCGGGTCCGTCGGCCGCAAGCGCCTGCGCTGCCAACCCAGTCACACCCGCCAGAACACACATTGAAACGACCGATCTCGACATGCTCACGGCCAATCTCCGCAGCTGCCTCCCCTCGATAGGGCCACAATGGCGAGGTCGTGACCAGTCGGTGGCGAGGCCGTCACACCGCGCTAAAGGGCTTTTCATTGTGTGCGCAAAGTCACAGCGAGCGGCAGACGCCTGATGTGAAGAAGAAGGCCGAGCCATCCACATCTTCCATCGACGGGGAGGCCGACATGGCGCTCACGGACGATCTGAAGGACTACATCGCCCGCAACTGCACCAACACCACGGTCATCAGGAGAAGCACAACGTCGCCATCGTCGCCGAGACGCACGCCTTGCTGAAGACTCCCGGTTCGGAGATCCGCACCACGGCCACCGTGCGGCTGCTGCTCGAGCTGCTGGCCGACGTGAAGTACAAGTACTTCGCCAACGAAAGCTATTCCCAGAAAGGCCCGATCCGGGCCGGCGTCGACGAGTACATGAAAAGCAAGACGCTGCCGCCGGTCTTCGATCCCAAGCAGACCGACCTCGATGTCGAGGAGGTCGGCAAGCGCGTGCTGGTGCGCCGCTACCTGCCGGTGCTGGATTTCATCCGCGCCAATCCGCGCTACATCCTGGACATCGGCACGATCATCGACGGCGAGGCCCGCGATGCGGCGCTGGCGCAGAACTTCGCCGACGAGTTCAAGCAGCGCGGCCTGCATGCCGGCGATGCCGGCGTCGTTCTGCTCGGCGCCCATCACGCCGCGCGCGGTGTCGGATTCGCAGAAGCCGACCGTGCGCATGATCCTGGAGAAGGGCGGCTTCAGCTGCGTGTCGATCAGGAGCCTGACCGACTTCCAGAAGCCGGGCGACGCGCCCGACGACGTCGTGGTCGAGACCACCAAGCCGCTCGACGCGCTGACAGCAGGACGACCTCATCCGGCTGACCTCGCTGGTCGGCAAGACGCCGGTGACGATCGCCACCAACCGCGACTGGACCGACAAGCGGGCCAGTCCGTTCCCGCCGCGTCACCTTCGGCTCGAGCAAGGTTTCGGTGGCGGAGCAGTTCGAATACATCGTCCTGCAAAGGCCTAGTACCCGGAATCACAAATGGCGAGCATTTTCGACGGCTCGGCAGCTACTCCAGGCCGGCCCTCCGGAAACCATCCAGATAGTGCTCTCGGTCGGCGTCGCGTTTGAACGGCATTTGGTTGGCAACCCAGGTCAGCGAGATATTCGGCTGAGCCCGGCGAAGTTCCTGCAGAGCGGCCTTGGCCAGCAGATCCATCCCGGCCATCGCCGCCGCCGCCGTGAGAACCCGGTGCGCTCCGACAAAATCGCTCCGTTGTCTCAAGGCTTCGCGCGACAGGCGAATGGCCTCGCTGTAGTTGTCGCCCGACAAACTGGGCATAAGCGGCGACGCCGCAATAGATCGCCGCAAAAGGATCGCGTGGGCTCAGTCGCAGGGCGCGACGCGCGGCCACGTCGCCTTCCTCCCAACGCCCGCAATAGGCCAGCGCCACCCCGTAGTAACCTTGGGCGGGCGAGAAGCTGGGATTGAGCTGCAGCGCAAGCTCGAATTCGGCCAGTGAATCGTCGAACCGACGCGTGAACAGATATGATGCTGGCCAGCGCATAGTGCGCCCACGGATCCTCGCTGTCGGCCCGGATCGCCGCCAGGGCCGCGTGCTCGGCGATCGTCACGGCCGTTGCCATATCGGCCCATCCCATGTGGGCACTGAAGACATGGCTGGCCGCCAGCACGCCAAGTGCCCGTCCGTAGTTGGGATCGATGGCGATGGCCTTTTGCAGCAGGGCCTGCGCGACGACGTTGTCCTGTCGAGTGACGCGCCAGTAGTGCGACAGCGCCCGCATGACCAGCTCCCAGGCGTCCATGCTGTCGGGCGCCTTGCGTTGGGCGCGAAAGTTTTCCGCGGCGATCAGCTGTGGCTCGATTGCCGCTACGACAGCTTGCGTAATCTCGTCCTGCACGGCGAACACGTCGGCGAGACTGCGGTCGTAACGCTCGGCCCACACGTGGCTGCCAGTGGCGACGTCATTGAGTTTCGCGCGTGATGCGCACGCGATCGCCGTCCTTGCGCACGCTGCCCTCGACCACGTAGCCGACGCCAAGCTCTTCGGCGACCTGCTTCATGTGGACGGCCTTGCCCTTGTAGATGAACGAAGAGTTGCGGGCGATCACGATGGAACCAGCGCAGCTTGGACAGCGCGGTGATGATGTCTTCGCTGATGCCGTCGGAGAAATACTCCTGCTCGGGTTCCCCGCTCATGTTGGTGAACGGAAACACCGCAATGGCGGGTCGGTCGAGAGGGGACAAGACGGGGCGCGACGGCCGGTTGATTCCCTCCGCCGACGGGCCGGCAATGCCCGGCGCCTGGTCGCCGGATTGCTGCGAGCACACCGCGCCGACGAAACGGAAACCCTTGCGCATGATGGTGCGGATCAGTCTCTGATCGCCGGCCGCTGTCACCCACGGCCTTGCGCGCAGCATTGATCCGGCTGGTCAGTGTCGATCCGACACGATCCGTCCGTCCCAGATCGCCGCGATCAGGTCGTCCCTGCTGACGACCCGGTCGCTGTTCTGCACCAGGTACGTGAGCAGGTCGAAGACCTGGGGCTCGACCGCGACGAGCTCCGGACCGCGGCGCAACTCGCGCAGCTTGGTGTCAAGCCTATGATCGGAAAAGACAAATTGCACGTTGGTGCCCAGGCAGACGACGAAGCCTCTCAAGGAATATTCAGGCCCGTCTCAGGGAAAATCAAGCGCCGCCCAAAGTCTCTCGGTCCACTCCCTGCCATTATTTCCAAGCACGGGCCGCAGCCGCTGGCCTCCTTAACACCCGGAAGTGAGATAGCAATGGCCGACGCGCCGCTCAGCCCTTCGACGCCAACCCAGCAATTCGCGCCCGCCGCAGCATCCGAGCTGGCGGCGCTCAAGACACGACAACAGGCGGCCTGGTCTTCAGGCGATTATGCGGTCGTTGGCACGACACTGCAGATTGTCGGGGAGCAGCTGTGCGAGGCTCTGGACCTCCGGGCGGGCCGCAAGGTGCTCGACGTAGCCGCCGGAAACGGCATGGCGAGTCTGGCGGCGGCGCGGCGCTGGTGCGCCGTTACATCGACCGACTATGTGCCGGCCTTGCTGGCAAGCGGCCGCGCACGGGCAGCGGCTGAGGGCCTGGTCGTCGATTTCAGGGAAGCCGATGCCGAGGATCTGCCATTCGCAGACGGCGCTTTCGATACGGTTCTCTCGACCTTCGGGGTGATGTTCACGCCCGACCAGGACCAGGCTGCCGCCGAGCTCCTGCGGGTCTGCAGGCCTCTGGGCCAGATCGGCCTGCGCGAACTGGACACCTGACGGCTTCATTGGCCAGGTCTTCAAGACCCTCGGAAAATACTTTGCCGCCTCCGGCCGGCGCCAAGTCTCCCGCGCTTTGGGGAACGCGCGCGCGCGTCTGGACGAAATGTTCGGTCCTGCCGCCGTCTCGATCAAGGCCGAGCCGTGCCACTTCAACTTTCGCTATCGGTCGGTGGATCATTTTCTGGATGTGTTCAAAACCTTCTACGGTCCCATGCACAAGGCGTTCGCTGCGCTGAATCCGGAAAAAGCAGGAACGATCTGCAGAACGACCTGGTCCTCGCTTGTTGCCCGCATGAACAAGGCGACCGACGGGACCATGGTCGTGCCAAGTGAGCTACCTGGCAAGTCGTCATCATGAAGCGATGATGATGCAGCGAGGCTCGGTTGCCCAAGAGGTTCGATACACTGTGAACGTCACTCCGACCGTGCGATGCGGCGGTCTAGATCAAAGGAGCTAATCATGCACAAGCCGTTACTGAGTCTCGACTGTTCTGCTTTTCAGCGGGGCGATGGCCTTCGCGCAACAAATGCCGATGCCGACCAACGCCGACGACTTGAAATGGGGCGCCGTGCCCAAGGTTTTTCCGCCCGGTGCTCAAATCGCCGTCGTCTCCGGCGATCCGTTCAGGGAGGGCCTGTATGTCGTCAGGCTGAAAATGCCCGCGGGCTACAAGATCCCGGCGCACAATCATCCGACGACCGAATACGTCACGGTGATTTCGGGCGCGTTCAACATCGGCATGGGCGACAAGCTCGACGAGCACAAAGGCATCGCGCTGCGGCCCGGCGGATTTGCCGAGGCGGCGGCCAAGATGAACCACTATGCCTGGACTTCGGGCGAGACCGTCGTGCAGGTCCACGGTCAGGGACCTTTCGCCATCACCTACGTCAATCCTGCGGACGATCCGAGCAAGAAATAGCGCGCGGGGACTTGGCGGCCGATCTGCTCCAACACCGCCTCCTTACCAGCCTCCGCCCCCGATTCAGGAGGCGGAGGCTGTGGCCCCGCGGGATGGATTTGAGCAGCCCGCCTGCCGGGCGGCGAGATCCCGCCAACATCATCTAGGTGACCGCTCCGAAGAGAGCCGGCAATAAATGCTGTCTTTGCAGGTGGCCCCGGCCGCCGCCAGGCAACGTGGCCTATGTCACATCGCGCGATGGCGGAATTGGCTGTAGTGCCGCCCGATTTCGTCGCCGAACGCTTCCGGAGAAGACCGATGAACGACCCTGACTGGATGGCCAGAACCGGCGCGCCTCCTACAACATGATGCCGCGCGTCGAGAACTGGACAGCGGCCTACAAGCTTACGCCGGAAGAGGCGCGCGACATCGCCGTCTCCTATGTGCTGAACAACTACCTCACGCTGGAGAAGCCGGTAGCCTTCGGCAAAGACGGCGCGCCGACCTACCCCAAGATCGGCGAACGCTCGAAGCTCAAGCTCGACAATATCGGCGGCGTTCGCTTCGTTGCCGACAGCCAGGCGGCCGCCAGCTGGACCATGACCGGCCTGATGGACCTGCGCAGCGGTGCTGGCCGTCCGGCTGAGAATATACCTCGCGGGAGCAAAGCAAATGGGGCGTCTCGACGATCTATTGGGGTGGCATGGGCGTCGGCCGCGACGAGGACGACCGCCACAGCAAGAGCCTGGCGATCGATTTCCATGGCGCGCTGACGCGCTTCGGCAAGCTCGATGTCGCAGCCGACTGGGGGAACCAGCCGATCACGCTGCCCGATGGCAAGACGGCCAAGATATGGCCGTTCAACGTCCGGCCCTATTTCCGGCTCGACGTCGATACGCACGCCGGCGGCTTCTTCTACGCGGTCTATCACTTCCTCGCCGGCGAAGCGTCGGACAACGCGGCAGGGACAACGAGAGCTCGATCGGCGACCGCAGCCAGATCCTGTGCCCCGACACGCCCGACGCCTTCGCTGCGGATGCATCACCAGGACCACATACACTGCGAGGTCGGTATGTGGAGGTGCCGGTCCGGTCACGGGCGCGGGCGCTCGATAGCGGAAATTCCGCGCCCTCGTTCGCCAAAAATGGGGAAAGCGGCTCACGACAAAATAGGGAACACCTCCGATGCCGGATGCCGCGCTGCGGCACAGCCTGCACGCCCCGATTTTTTGAGCGGCACCGAGGACGGCGATGGCCAACTTTCAGATTGGGCACAGCAAACTCTTTCCCGATGGCGCGCAGCTTTTCGCCAACGGAAAATCCGGCGAAGAAAAGCTCGTCCTGCACCACGACACCACGATCCAGCTCGAGCTGGCCGGAATGGATCTGACCAGCCCGCCGTCCTGGCGGCCAATCCCGCCAACATCATCCAGCTGACCGCGCCGAAGAAAGCCGGCAACAAATGGGTCTTTGCGGTGACCTCGGCCGGCACTGGACGGGTCACCCTCGGCGCGGTCGATTCCAGGGAACCGCCGCATCCGACCTCACGGTCATCGCCGGGGCGTTCAAGCCCTACAAGGATGACAAGGGCGAATTGGAGGAGGATCTGATCGCCGACATCTTCCGCGGCCATGATTCTGGCGAAGATGTATGCGCTCGCCAAGATCCTCGGCAACGATCCCGACAATCTCGTCAACGAGAATTCAGAAGCCAATGTGAAGCAATGGGGCGAACTGGCCTCGCGGCACGGTCGCCAAGGTGACCGGACGGGAATTGTTCTTTCGACCGATCGACTACGACTATCGCCCCTACTACCAGAAGATCCCGCCGAAGATCGTGGACGGCCGCCAGGTCTGGAAAATCGACGACCGCTCCGACGTCAAGTACGACCGCGCCAAGCTCACCCAGGGAGAGAAGGCCATCCAGGCGCGGTTGAAGGGCCAACCCTGCCTCGTCGGCACTAACCTACATCCCCAAGGACGCGATCCTGCCCGGCGGCACGTTGGCCGAGACGAGCGGGGAGGGCATACCGTGCTGATCGTCGGCTGCGATACGGCTGCGAAACGGATTCCTGTTCTTCGATCCCTATGGGCCGGATGCCGCCAATACTGCCGATCTGCACGGCTCGAATCTGCAATACATGGGCGGCATGGAGGGTCTCAACACCTTCCCGGACAAATGCCGTTATCTGGGAATGTTCGAAGACAAGGATGACCCCGACCGCGGACCGGTGCTGCGCCAGGCCCCGGAGTCGATCGATCCCGGCGGACTCTGGACCAACCAGCAATATCTCGAGGTCATATCCGGGCCGCTGTGAGGAAGCTGCAGCGACAGCCGCGAAGAGATTGCCGTTTTCGATCGCTGATTGTTGCGTGTCGCCCGGATGATGGAGATTTCGCGATGTCCGACGCCCTGCTCATCCCGCGCGTTATGAAAATTCTTCTGTCGCTGCCCGCGGCAAAGATCGACTTCTGGGCGCACGGCATGCACGTCTCCGGCGGCGGCTACGGCATGGTGTGGCCTACATCACGCAAGGCTGGATATAAGTTGAGGACGGCTCGCCTGGCCTCGCAAATCGACCAGCGGAGCGGAAGCGCAGTACGATCACAATACTCACATCCTGCTGGTTTTCGACGCGACAGCTACGGGTCGGCGCCGGACGAGCGGGCGCTGGTCCTGCATGAGTGCACGCATGCCCTTCGCGACATCATGGCGAGCCCGGGCTTCAGGACGGAGGGTTGTACGGCAGCAAGATCGGCGGGCAGTTGCATTTTGACAACGAGGCGGCGGCCTACATTGCGGCGTCGCTCTTCTACATCTACGACAACGGCGCCGAGTGGCCGGTCGGTGAAGGCGACGCGGCGGATGTCTGTCGCCGGCGGCAAACGCCATCGCGCGCGGACTCAAGGCGACAAGCGGTGGCGCCCGCGTCGATGAAAACGATTTTGCCGACTTGCGGGGCAAGATCTCGCTTGAACCGACCAACGCGGGTGTCGCATCTCCCAATGACCCGGACGACGCATAGGGCATTGGTGCGAAGGGCTGCCGCCCGAGCGTGCCTCAGTGATGACCAGCCTCGCTCCCTTCGTGATTAGAATCGCACTCGGACTGACATGTCGCGGAGACATGGTCCATGACCGGGATCGTGCGCTAACTGTGGCGGATTCCGACGTGGACGCCAACCGCCGGCTCGCTTGCGTTTGGGTGCGCCGGCAACGCGAGGAAGATCGAGATGGAAGACCGGGAGATTCGAGCGGCTTTGGATCTCCACTGGGCTGCGTCCGACGCGAACGACTTCGAGGTGGAGCACCAGATCTACCGAGAGGACGCCGTGCTCGAGTATCCGCAGTCGGGCGAGCGCATCCGCGGCCGGCGCAATATTCAGGCGTCCCGCTCCGCACAGCCGAGCCAGAAGCGCTTCACGGTGCGGCGCATCCTTGGCGCTGCCGACCTTTGGGTCACTGAATTCGTCCTCACCTACGACGGGCAACCGTCCTACGCCGTGAGCATCATGGAGTTCAAAGACGGCAAGGTGGCTACGGACCAGTGCCCAACGTGCGGCAG
>ERZ1370068.4474-contig-3546_pt1 | contig 16264 bp, 27 predicted proteins | sample MGYA00561227_ERZ1370068 | MGnify/ENA primary metagenome ERZ1370068 (study PRJEB38410, sample SAMEA6850437) | metagenome | study: Metagenomic assessment of the ecological functions of the soil: analysis of the soil microbiota associated with the...
ATTGATCGGCTCTCTGCGCTTCGGATCTAACTGTAGGGCGTCCGTGTCAGACGCCGATGCTCTAGTTGGTGCGCGAGCGCAGGATTACTTTGCCGTCGCGTATCTCAATCGTGCCGATCTCATGCGCGTTCCCTTGTTCAGCGAGATACTCGCGCAGTTGTCTGGAACGATACTTCCATCTTAGAAAATCAGTCGGCACCTGCTCGCCGTTAATTGTAATTCGGCTGAATCGCGGGCCATCCAGTGACTGCACGCCCTTTAGTTCGATGATGACGTCGCCATTAAAATAATAACCGGGTCTGCCGAGAAATCCTCCGATCGGCACACTCGCCTGCAAGCGAGGTTGATTCCCGTCGATCGAGACAAACACTTTCCCGCGGACGTCCTCGCTTGTGGCGATCAACGCATTGATGTCATCCGCGCTCAGCTCAATTTCCGCTGGTTGGCCTGCGCGCGCCTTCTGTTCGAAATCCTGCCAGCGTTCCTGGACAAGTTGAATCTGCTGGTCTGAAGCGTTGAATTCAGGAACGGGCGCTGGCGCTTCGGCAAGCGACCGCGTTTTGGCCAGCCAATAACTGCCGTAGAACAATGCCGAGTGGCGGTGAAGACCCCAATACAATCCGGCAAAACCAGCAATCGCCAGCACGATCGCGAATATCAACAGGATCAGGCAGCCCCGTGCCGAAACAGCCCAGACCTTTTCTCCGCGGGGCGCTTCAACCCAGGTGTTCATAACTGTAGGGCGTCTGTGTCAGACGCCGTCCGTCATTTCTAAGACATGTGATTCGTTACATCGTTACACGAGTCTACGATTCAACGATTTAACGCATTCAATCGTGGCGAAGCCATCTTCGCCTGCGCTTCCATCAATTTGTCGTACAAGGCGCGCAAAACCGTCCGAGAGCACGCGCGCGCCGCCGATGATCGGCATGAAGTTCGTGTCGCCGGTCCAGCGCGGCACCGATATGGATGTGCAAGTGATCGGGCACACCTGCGCCCGCGCACTCGCCGAGATTCAGACCGATGTTGAATCCCTGCGCCTTTACCGCGGCGCGCAAAAGCGCTTGCGCGTGGACGACCAGATTCCATAGCTCAACGACCTCATTCTCGCCGAGCGCTGAAAGCTCCGCGACTTTCCGATACGGCACCGCCATCAGGTGTCCAACCGTGTAAGGATACCGGTTCATCATCAGGAACGCATTTTCCGCGCGCGTGATTACAAGATGCTCGGCGTGCATCGCTCACGCGCACGCCCCGCCGTTACAAGAAAATCGCGGTCGCGCAGTTCCTTCTCGAAATACTGCACGCGCCACCGCGGGCCCAGAGCGTTTCTAAGTCCTTCTTTGGTAGTTCGTACGTCAGCCATGCACGTTTCGCAGGCTGAAGCTAAAATCCTGCGCTCCAAAGAGTACGGCGAGCATTTCGTCTCTCGTTTCCATGTCGTTCCGAGAGCGGGGAAGTCGAGGAGATCGCTCTCGAAACGCCTCGATTTTCTACTTTGCCGGAAAATACCGCGCCCTGTCATCAAGCAAATTTGAAGCAATTTTGCATTGTCCGTTCCACATCGGTTGTGTAAGCGCAGGGTCCGTGCGGCGTTTTACAGCGGTTCCTCTCGTCCGAGACCACGAACGAAACTGCAAGAGGCACTCGAATTATCTACGATCCGCAGGTGACCGCTGTGTTTTGCGGCGTTTTCTTCTTGCGTTCCTGACGATCGTCGCGTTCCCTACCCTAATCCTCTCAGGTCTCGCGAAAGCGGCGCAGACCTTCAAGACTAAAGCAGACTAATCGAGGGCCGGGTGCAGGAGCTGATTCCGGATATCGAAGCCTACATTACCAGCGGGATGAAGGGTTCGACATACCGAACCTGGCCATCGGAATCGTTGCCAACAACAGGCTATATACGCCAAGGGTTTCGGCGTGCGCAGCAGGCAACGGACTACCGGTTGATACGCGGACGGTTTTCCAGATCGGCTCGACCACCAAGGCGTTCCTCACCGCGACCATGGCGATCATGGTCGATCGCGGCAGGTTGCGGTGGGACGACCGCGTACGTCGATCTCTATCCCGAGTTCCGGTTGAAGGATCCCTGGGTTACGCGCGAGTTCGTGTCTTCGACCTCCCCGCGCAGCGCTCCGGGCTTCCGCCTGCTGGTCAACGACATTCTCGTCATGCTGAACTTCAAGAGCCGGAAATGATTCGCTCCCTTGGCCATGTTGAACCGGTGTCCAGTTTCCGCACGACCCTTTGCCTACACCAACATCACGCATCTGTTAGCGGCCCGCATCGTGGCAAAAGCCGCGGGTGCTCGGATAGGCATGCGGTGCTTCAGAAGGAACTGCTCGATCCCTTAGAGGCATGAGCGATTCGACCTACAGCCGAAGCTATCGAAGCGGCACCTAATCATGCAAAGGTCATCGCTGGACGCCGGAAGGCACGATCGAGGTGCCTTTCACACCGATTTTCCCTTACCACCTGGCCGGGTCCGGCAACATCAACTCTAATATTGAGGACATGGCGCGCTGGGCCCGCATGCAGCAGGAATGGCACCTTCGATGGACGCCGCATCGTCTCGTCCGAGAATCTCGCCTATACGCGCATGCCAAAGGTGGCACTCAACGGCCAGGTATTCTATGACCTTGGCTGGTATAACTATCTAACGCCGAATGGCAACCTCCTCTGGCATGATGGAGATGCGCTCAGCTTCGGCTCTTTTGTCGGCTTAGTCCCAGATAAGAATATCCCGGCATCATCATCCTTACCAACGAAACGAATGTGGAGGCCCCCAATTCGTTAGGGCCGATGGGTATTGGATCGGATTCTTGGCAACGCGAAACGCGATCCCGTTGCGGGAGAATCTTAAAACGCCAAAGCCACTTTTGAGGCGACAGCCAAGCGATTTGCCAAGCCTGCTAATCCACGACCGTTTCCGCAGCTCGCACCGCTTACCGGCAATTTCGTCAATTCGAGCTTCGGCAAAGCGGTGTTGACTTTGGAGGACGATGCGCTCGTCATCGAAGTCAGGCAACCGGCGCTAAGTTTAAGCATGTACGCGGGACGGCGACATTTTCATGGCCACCCCTTATGGCGACAGGCCAGTTTGGGCCGCATAGTCGGTTAGGAGTACACGACAAAGGGATTTGCCCAGTTTCAAATGGATAAGGACGGTAAACTGAATTTGCTGCGCCTTTCCACTCAAGACGGTCAGGCTTATGAGTTTCGTCGTGAATAGACATTTGAACCGGAGTAGGTCGCCATCCTTCGCGCCGGGTAACATTAGACGCCTCCACATAGCCATCAACAGCAATGTGTCACTCGGAGCGGCTGGCGTCTGTCTGCTCCTTGTTGGTTTTGTGAATCCGTTCTACCCACATTAATCGCTTATGCTGGCGGTCCAACTACTTATCCGCTAAACAACCCATACTGAGGTATCATTATGCGCCGTATCGTTCTTTCTGGTTGTCGCTGCACACGGTATAGCTCTGACCTGTCGTCTCTTCGCTGGCGACAAACCGGACTCGGGAGACGATTCACCAAAATGAAAAGCAATGCGCCGACGTCCTGGCCCTTGAGGGCACCGCGAAAGGCGAGATACTGGCCATCGCTAGAATTCTTCGTGCGAAACCCAGGATCGCGGTCGATCAGACGGCGGCGAGTGGCGAATACTGCTTCAACAGCGGCCAGGGCACCATGGTTCACTTTGCCACGCAACGCTGGAAGGCACGGCTGAAGACGTTGTTTACGAGTTCGACGCGTCCGGCCTGATCGCGGCGAGGCTTGGATCCGTCGCGATTGCAGCAGTTGCCTGAACGAGGCCGGATGACCCCTGGCGTGTGGTATTTCCTTCCAAAGGCCAGCAGGATCCGCATCACGCCCGCGCGATGGCTGCGCCCACGATAGCCATTGCAATTGACGTAAAATGAATCGGCTAACAGGCTGCTTCGATGCCCACAAAACCGAAGATCGATATTTTCGTCTTATCCAGGAGTTCCCTGAGGAACAGCCTGAGCAGGCGAAACGGAGTTTTCGTCGAGTGTATGATTAGGCGCACTTCGATGAAGGACATCGCTGGCTTCCACAACAGGCGTGCTTAGGGCTTACGCGGACTTGTGGACCGTCGCGACCAGTGGACGATTCCTGTCGGACCCGAAGTGATTCAAAGGATGCTCGGAAAGGGGGTGGACGATCGTCTTTGACTCCGACGGGGCCAGTGCCGTCGTCGTGGTTTCCGCCTCTGACTGGGCTTCCCACGCTGTGCCACGGCGGGAGCGGGGGAGGGCAGCAAGGGCCCGTGCTGGCGGCGGCAGGCGCGGACGTGACGGTGCTGGACCTGTCACCGAAGCAACTTGCGCAAAGACCGGGCAGTCGCGGAGGGAGAGCGACTCCGCTCCAGAACTGTAAGAGGGCGACATGCGCGACCTCCACATGTTCGCCGATCAGTCGTTCGGTCTGGTCGTCCATCCCTGTGCCAACCTTGCTTCGTACCCCGGACGTCAACAGCGTTTGGTCTGACGGGCTTTCCGGGTCACTCCAGCCAGGTGGCCTACTTCTCGCAGGGTTCATCCAACCCTGCCGCCGTACATCTTCGACGACGGCCTTGCCGACAAAGGGTGTGGCCGAGGTTCCGGCATCGCCTTCCGCTCTACTGATACGGAGAGCCTTTCCGAGGAAGAGCGCGAGGCTTGGCTCTTTCGCCGAAGCTGGCGAGGCCTTCGTCTTTAGTCACTCTCCCCTCGAGGAGCTGATCGGCGGACAAACGGACGTTGGATTCCTGATCACGGGGGTTCTACGAAGATGAGTGGCCAGGGAAAGGCTTTCTCGAAGCTCATGCCAACATTGATCGCTACCCGAGCGCGTTCGACCCGCGGTTCGAGAGCGGCGGCGCTAACCCGGCGTTGAACGCTGACGGGCGTTTGCGCGCCCGCAGGTTAACGCCATAGTAACGTTAGGCGAACACTGAATCGATATGCGTGGAGTTCGGATTGAGCTACCTGGTCGAGCACCCAGAATACATCCCGCAGTTGGCGCAGTGGCTCTTTGAGCAGTGGGATTCCATTCTTGGCGAGAAAACGCCTGAGGCTCGAATCAAAAACTGAAGGCGCACATGAATCGAGATCAGTTGCCGATTGCATGGGTTGCGCATGCGAATGGACAACTTCTCGGAACGGCCGCCCTTCGCGTGCATGATCTTGAAGGGCGCGAAGACCTGACTCCCTGGCTCGGCGGAGTATTTGTCGGCTCGCAGTTTCGGCGCCAGGGTATTGGTGCCGCGCTATGCGCCACCGTCGAGGACGCGGCTCGGTCGCGAGGGATACAGACTCTTTATCTGTTCACGCTCGACAAGCAGGCGTGGTATTCACGCCAAGGCTGGACAGCATTTGCCCCTTGTGTTTGGCACGAGCGGCCCGGTGACATAATGTCGAAAGACTGCAGACCGCCTAACGAGTCGATGAAACGACTATTTCGATTGGACGTCTTGCTGATCGTTGTTGTTCCGCTCGTTGACTCGCTCGCTGTGGCGGTCGGCGCGGAAACCGGCAACTTCGCAGGGTTGGTCGACATCGGCGGTGGCCGCAAGATGTACTGAAATGTAGCGGCAGAGGATCGCCTACCGTGGTCTTAGTAGGCGGCCTCAGGGCTTCTGCCGATGATTGGGACATTTCCGATAAATCCAAGCCGACGGTTTTCACTGAGGTTGGAAAGTTCACGCGCGTGTGTGCCTGCGATCGGCCTGGAACCCCGGTTGGTGAGAAGCCAAGCCGCAGCGACCCGTCCCGCAGCCGACCACAGCGAAGGATGCAGTTGCCGATTTGCACGCCCTGCTGAGCGCCGCTGGCGAAGCTGGACCTTACGTGCTTGTTGGCCACTCGTATGGCGGTCTAATCGTTAGGCTTTATGCGAGCACTTATCCCAAGGAAGTGTCTGGTCTCGTGCTCAGTCGACGCTCTCAGCGAAGGGCTTCAGGATGCAGAGACACCCGAACAATGGGCGATACAGCGAAAACTGATTGAAGGCGACGTGCGCGAAAGCGTTGCCTTATGCCCCGGCTCTTGAAAGGATCGACGTCGATCGCAGTTTAAACCAAATTCGTGCCGCTCCGCCTCTGCGTTCAATTCCTCTCGTAGTATTGTCTGCAGACCGACCCTGGGGTCCTCAAGTTCCGTCAATGATAGCGGCAGGCAAGCTACCAGCCGATATCCCGCCGGACTTCGGCTATGTCACCGATGCCGCACAGAAGAAAGCACAGGAACGGCTCGCCAAGCTTGTGCCCAACGAAAAGCACATTACCAACACGAATAGCGGCCACGAAATACACAAGGAACAGCCGCAACTGGTGATCGATGCAATCCGCGAAGTCGTTGAGGCCGTCCGCAGTGGAAAGCGGTAGCTGACGCAGTGAGGCATGTCAGTGGATGTTCCAAGCTGCGTAGCAAGGCCGTCTTTTCTGCTCCTCAGCGAGACATCAGTCGGTATCCGGTTCCGGTTCGCCTTCGGTTCGATGGCTCTGATTTCTCTTGCGCCAGCGCGTGCAGGATTTGCCGGCCGATCCCGGTGGCGTGTTGTTTGCCGCGAGTTCACGAGAATAACAACGCCTAGCTTGCCGCTGCGGGCGAATCCGATGTGGGTCGAGGTGTTGTTTAGGCCGCCGTTCTTGTCGAGGATCAGCAGGTTCCCGCTACTGACGTTCTGCCAGGCAAGACCTAGTTTGAGACGCGGGCTCACCGTGAATACCGGTTGCTGAGCGAAGGCCATCGCATTTTCCATCGCGCCATGGTCGGCAAGTTCGCCCATATTCGCGGCGAGAAACGTGGCCATGTCGCGCGATGACGAATAGATTTGACCGGCGCCAGGCCACTTGAAAGTTCCCTGTTCTTCACCCGGGCTGACCGATCGGGCTACCCTGGGCCATGCCCCTGCACAGCGCGACCAAGCAAATCGCGCGGCACAGGCAGCGCAGTCGAGTTCATCCCGAGCGGCCCGGTGATTCGTTCGTGCATCAAGGCTGGCAAACCGAGTGTTGAAGCGGCGTTCGAGGCGCGACACGCAACAGGACCATGGCAGCATTCGAGTAGAGATACTGCTTCCCAGGCTCATGGTTTCGGGTCCGCCTTCCAGGAATTAAGAAAGCGGACGAAATCGGGCCACGTGTATTCGCCTCGATGCCAATGCTCGTATTGCTGCGGCACACGCGGCAATCCGGATGTGTGACTGGCAAGCTGTCCCAGTGTTATCCGACGGATATCACCGCCGCGCTGCAACTCGGTCACATATTTGGCTACTGGATCGTCGAGGCTGAGCTCGCCGCGCTTCACGGCTTCCGCCAGCGTCGTCGTCGCGAACACCTTGCCAACCGAGCCGAGATTGAAGATCGAATCGGCGTGACTCGTTCGTTCCTCGCGTCATTAGCGAAACCGTAATTGAAGAAACGAGTCTCACCATTCATGCGGACTGCGACCGCAACGCCGCCTCCTTTCCCGTTTCCCGGCAAAATCGGTCGCAGACATTTTGCGCGACAATCGCTTCAACGTTGTCCTGACCGCGCACTGGCACGGCAGCAAGCAAAGCTCCGATCAGGATTGCAAAATTTTCCATTCGATTCATCGCGCGATTCTTCACTGCTCAGCGGATGTTGGCAATGCTGTTGCACGATCGCGCCGGAAAACTGTTTTGCTGGAACCGTTGCGTTCACGACCAACGCAGCGGTGCTGTGGAGTGCGGCGATCATGTGCGCCGCTTTGCAAGCGCGGACATGTCCGCGCACTCAAAGCCGCGCGTGACATTCTCCATCGCTCTTTTCATAATCAGCGCATGAGCACGTTGACAGAGCCTGCCCTGAATGCTTCGCATGGCGACGTTGTGGGGCGCTACGCGCAAATGCGCGACACGACTCGTGTTCATGAGCGCGCGCTGTTTGTCGTGCCGCGAATTCCATCAGAGCTGGAGCTGCAAGCGCGTTGGTTCGCCGGAGATTTCGGAAGAGAGTTTGTCAGCACGAATGGCGATCAAATCGACATCGTTCAGTTCGGCGTTTGGAACCGTGAGGCCGGTCCGGATTTTCGCGATGCTGCAATTCCGGATCAACGGCGGCGAACCAATTCACGGTTGCATCGAAATCGATCTGCTCGATCGCAGCTGGGAATCACATGGTCACGCGACGAATCCAGCGTTCGAAGCGACCGCGCTTCACGTGTTCGTGGAGAGGAGTGACCGTGCGTTTTTCACGCGCACACTCTCAACCGGAACGTGCCGCAGGTCTGCATCGATCCAACGAGCTTTACCAGAGGCGTTTAACGCAAACATCCCACTCGCACGGCCCGGGCGGTGTCAGGCGCCGCTGAAGAATTTGCCCGAGGAACGCGTCCGCAGCGTGCTCGATGCCGCCGCGCAATTCCGTTTGCGACAAAAAGCGAATCGGATTCGCAACAAGATCGACGTGCACGGACGCGATGAAACGCTTTTCCAAGAGATCGCAACCGCACTCGGTTACAAGGAAAACAAGTTGCCGTTCACACTTCTCACACAGCGTTTGCCGCTGCGGTTGCTGCGCGAAAACGTTGAGGATTGCGAGGCGTTGCTCTTTGGCGCAGCGGGTTTCCTCGAGAGCGCCCGACCTCGACATCTACAAAAAATCGGCGCGCGAATATGTGCGCCAACTGTGGGACCGTTGGTGGCCACATCGCGATGATCTGCAGCGATTGATCTTGCCGGCCAAAGCCTGGCACCTTAGCGGCACGCGTCCGTTAAATCATCCGCAACGGCGTCTCGCCGCGCTTGCGGTCCTCGCGCGCGAATGGCCGCGTCTTCAGCGAGCGTCGGGAAAGAGCAGCGTCGCCGCGGCGAACGATTTCTTTCAAGCGCTCGAACATCCGTTCTGGAATTTTCATTACACTTACCTCCAAAGCGTCACCGAAGGAGATGGCGTTGATCGGTGAATCGCGTGCCGCGGACATCCTGGCAAACGTGCTGTTTCCATTCTGGGCGGCGCACGAGCTCAAGGCTCCCGCCTCGCCGAGCGCACAGCTTTGGACAGAATACGCGAAGTTGCCCGCGCAGTTATCGAACCGGCGACTCGAAACCGCTGCGACGCGTCTTTTTGGAAATGATCCCCGCCGGAAAGAATTTCTGCGCACTGTCGCGCACCAACAAGGGCTGCTCCAGATCTACGAAGACTTTTGCATGCAGGACAATTCCGATTGCGCACAATGCCCGTTCCCGGAGCAAATGAGCGAAGTGGTATGTGACTGGTTGACGGCGTGAGAGCCGTCGAACCCGAATGCATCCTTTGTCATTCTGATCCCGCAGTCGCGGAGAAGAATCTCAGATTATTTTCGAGCGCTCGTCTGCGGCCGAGCCGATGATCAGAGATGTTTCGCTGCGCTCAACATGACAGAGGAAAAGCCTTAAACCCTTAAACGAAAGCATTGTGCAAACTCGTTTTCGCGGCGTAATGTCGGCTCCATGCACCCCAGAACTGTAGGGCGTCCGCCGCCCGCCTTCACCCTCATCGAGTTTGCTAGTCGTCATCGCGATCATCGCGATTTTGATCGGCCTGTCTCTTCCCCGCTTTCAGCGCAGTGCAGAACCAAGCCAGAACAAACGCAAGCGAAAAACGATCTTACCCAAATCGTCGAACGCGGTGAACGCGTGCTACACGGATATACGGAAAGTATCCCGTGGCCGACGATACTGATCAGAGCATCGAACAAACTTTCCAACGGCTCAACATTCCGCGATATTACTGCAGTTCGCTGCCCTGCGCAATGACCCGGCCACTGCGGCGACTCCAACGAACGAACAGACATATATCACCTGCCGGAAGATCGTCTTATGCAATCGCACCGCGTGTGAATCAGACGGATGAACAGACTATCTATGACTCGTTGAGCGGCGAAACGTCGACACGAATATCGGATCAGATAGCGCATTACAACAACACAGGTGCCAATCCATATGGTGCCCCAGGCACGTGGCGGAGCTGGTTCCAGTCCAATTAATCAGTGGAGTGATCGCGTGGTCGTTCGGCAACGACCACCAGTTAGGAAATAGCGGCGACAATGTTTGCAATCCTACGACTGGCGCACAGTCCGACGACGTGATTTCCTGGCAGTGATGTTTCGAGAATCGAGTGCTGTAGCGTCCGCTGTCTCAGCGGAACTGCTCGCAATATCGACGAGATGCGCTGAGGACAGCGCACGCTACAGCAATTTGGAAGTGCGAATTTGTTTCGGTTGCAATCGGCAATCGCAAATCTAAAATCGAAAATCTCCTCGCGGGTGTAGTTCAATGGTAGAACGGCAGCTTCCCAAGCTGCACACGGGGGTTCGATTCCCCTCACCCGCTCGTTCACCGACCATACCGTCAAAAATCGCTCTAATGAACGTTCTACGGTACTGGCTGAAGGCTCGCGTCAGGTTTGATATCGCTCTTCAAAAAATCGCTATGTTCGGCTCGCCAGCAACGATATTCAATGTAGTTGCAGTCCCTCAGGCGTGTCCGAAATTTTGCGTAGAATCTGTCCCACCATGGGCGTCCCCTTGGTGGCGTCTTACTGATCACTGCTGAAATGTCCAGTCGAGTCAAGTATGGCAAGCAGCCCTCGCCTTCGGTAACTTCGCTGTAGAGGTCCCAGTATCGTGCTGGTCCGAACCAGTCGCCCACGCTTATGATATTTGCGTTCTTCCGAAATTGAAAATTATGAGAGGCCAATCCCCTCCATCATAAGAACGTGTGTCTGCTGCTTGTGCTCAGCAACTAGCGTCTTGATAACAGCCTCAACTGCCTGGTAACCACGCACATTCTTCTCCAGATAACGGTTTCGATCACCGCCCACGTCCGCGAACTCAGATGTTTCTCGATAATAGTTTCGATAGAATTCAACCGAGCCACGCGTTGGACTCGGCACGATCAGAGCACAGCAGAATGCAGCTGTAGCAATGCGCGTCCACGTAGCCATTCGGGAATCCCAATGGCTACTTGCGCGCAACCAAATAAAGGAGATAACAACTCCGATCCATGCGACGAGTACTGGATACCAGTGAAGCGCATGTCTTCCATCCGCGTTGTAATACCAGGGTATCGCAAGGTATATGACTGCAACTGACAAATAGACAAACCCTTTCGGAACGTTCCACCTTTTCGACAGCATAACAATACCAGTAGAACCACGACTGGCGCATACAGCAACAGAAACGCTGCGCTTACACCATCTCGGCCGAAAGGCGGCTGCCCCGGACCGATGAAGTACTGAAAGGGCAAGAACAGCAAACGGAGTGGATCTTTTCAAGGCTACTCTCTTTGCCAGTCAAATAGATCCAACCGGAGTCGGCTTGCGTGAAAATGGGGTCCGGATGGTCGAACAACAAATTAAACGTCGGCGGAGTAGGATCGTGAGCTTCCAACAAGTTCCGGATATACCAGGGTAGAGCTGAGTCCTACGAGAGCGAAGACAAGGAGCGCCATCTGCCGTCGTGGCAATCGGGTCGCCGAGGCGAGCAACAGCGAAACAACGAAAAAGGCAGATGACCAATCAGGGTAAGCTTCATCCCGACACAAAAAGCGGCGATTACAGCGAGTTCCCAGACGAAGAGTCGCTGCGACAATGTTTTGTAAACACAGAGGACCGATACAAGGATGAAAAGGCCTATAGGGTACGTCCATGTACCCACTGTTCAGATATTCAAGGAACACCGGAGAGAGGGCCAGGCTCACAGGAATGTAGGAACTGAGGCAGGAAAGGAAACAAGCGTCGTCGCTGAGGGTCGTTGGTCGAGTGCAATTCAGCAGGAGCGAAAAATGCCAAAACCCCCAAACACGTGAGCAAGCCACAGAGCCAGGTTAGGAAATGACAATAGTCACCTAGCTTCAGAATAAAAAACGCACTGTCGAACAACAAAAAATTGTTTGCGTAGTGACGGAAAACGAAGAAACGGATCGACATAGATGCGCCCGGCGTTCGCCCAGTCTGCCGCGTACGCCAAATGGTAGCTTACTGGGTCGCCGCGGGTGGGCGGCAGGATTGCAGGGATCCCCAGCGCCAGAAACAGAACGTAAATGGAAAGGGCTGGAAGCGTCCAACCCTTGACGAAATCCTGAATTATGCGCCTCCAAAGATTAATGACAGCCAGTTGTCACGTTTCAGCAGCCAGAAGAAGGCGGCCTCCAATATTAAAAGGCCTGCGAGCCCGAATCGATTCAACAAATGCGCAAATCCCAGCAATAACAATCCGAATCCGGATAGCGCCATTCCTGCAACGGAAGTGATGACAAGCGCATCGAGTCGGAAAGGCTTCGAATTGTCAGGGTGCCTTTTCCATAACAACTGCCCGGTTGTAAAAAAACAACCACGCCACGTGAGCCACTATCAAACCCAGAAGGTAACTCCTCAAAACGGACATGTTGAGCCAGGGCCTTGGCGTTTATCACATGGCAAATCGGAATACAAGTATCGGTAGTATCCGGGAGATGCGTGTTCTGGCACAACGGCAAACTCCAGAACTTTGCGGCAGTTCCTGGCGAATTCTTCCTATCCAAATCTTCGTTTATCGAATATCATTCGCATCAACGTGTCCGGAGGATTTTCGCCCCTTGTTCACCGGCAAATTTCGGAGAAAGAATGTAAAGGCTTAAAGATATGAAAACAACAACGAAAAAAATGAAGACCAAAACAATCGCAGTGACCTTGGGATTGATTTTAGTCGCCGGGGATTATACGCGGCTGACCCTTTCGAGGGGACGTGGAGGCTAAACGAATCGAAGTCAAAGCTGACCCGCGGTATTGCCCGGCAAGGATACGAAAGATCGTCTATGACAGTCGTCTCATCCCCGACACGGTGGCCGTGACGACTGACGGCGTCGAGGGAAACGGAACGCCTTTCCACGGCAGTGGAAAGGAAATTCGACAGCAAAGATTACGAGATCACCGGCGATCCCGATGCGAATATGCGTTCCTACAAATGAATGATCGAACCCTCAGCATGACCGCCAAAGGGCGGTGAGGTCGTGCTCTACGGTTTGATCATAGTGTCTGCACCGACGGAAAAAGCCAAGACGTAAATATAACTTCGTCCGCCGCTGCGATGAGCGTTTACAAGGAAAAAAGGAGAAAGGGTTTAGGAACAAGGCCGTCTACGACAAAGAGCAATCCGTTAGTCCCAGGCCTGATATTGACGGGAACTTCGTTTTAACGCGATGGAAATTATCGCTCGACTATGCTGCCCCGTCTGTTTAAGGATTTGGAATGGCACAAAGGAAAGAAACACCGACACCGCCGCCACCTGAGCCTCCTCTCAGGGGCCTAGCTGGTCACTAGCCAGTCCCAGTCTTCAGCGTAATCCTGCGAACGCCTTTTAAACAGGGCGTCCTGTGTCGTGCCGTGCCGCTGCTGTTCACAGTAAACTCCGCGCATGCTGAATCTGCCGGTGCTGCTCTGCCCATCGCAATTGACGGCGTTTGTGCGAAATCCGTTAGCGTCCGAAGAATCGCCTGAACGATTTGAAGAAGCGGCCCGGGGCCGAAAGCGCTTTCTGAGGCCCATTCGGCGCCTGTTGTGCAAACGGCCATTGCTCTCCACCATGCACCTGGCAGGCGGCGTTTGGCACGTTACCGACAGGCAGATCAATATCGTAAGCCGTACCGGCCGCCCTGCAGCCGGTGGTGGCGAGTTGGTTGGAAATCGAACAGACCGTCGTGTGTTGCAATGGCATGGTCGGTTGCAACGGTTCGGCTGGATAATGTTGTGCCGCTTTATTCATCACCTGAGTCCACACCGGCAATGCCAGCGCCGCGCCGTAACCGTGAGGAATAATCGTGGTCGGCTGATCGAACCCGACCCACACGCCACACGTCAGCGTGGTGGTGTATCCAACAAACCACGCGTCTTTGTAATCGTTAGTGGTGCCGGTCTCTGCCTGCCGCCGGCAATTTGAAGCCGAGCGAGCGCGCGCTGGCGGCAGTGCCCTGGGTTAGAACTTCTTGCATCAGCCGCGAAGTCATCCACGTCGCGCCCGGGTCCAATGCCGGCGAAGAAATATGCGCGGCAAGGTAAATCGGTTTGTGCCGTTGATCGTCGATGCGCTCTATGATGTATGCCTGCCTGCGCACTCCGGCGTTGGGAAACACAGTGTAAGCGGAAGTCAGATCTTTCAGATTGCCTCGAACGAACCGATGTAGCTGGCGGGCCCGTGCGGAATGTTTTGAGCAATGCCAAGATCATTCGCGATTTTTACCGTATCGAGTCCGGCGAACTGGCCAACGCGCACGCTCATGGTGTTGCGCGAATGGATCAGGCCATAGGAGCACGGCATGACGCCGCCATAAGTGCCGTCGGAGTTTCCGGGCGACCAGTTGCCGGCGCCGTCAATTTCACCGGGTTGAATTGGGCCATCGCTAATCGCCGAACTCGGCAATAATCCATGGCTAAAAGCAACCGCGTAAACAAACGGCTTGAACGCTGAGCCGACCTGCCGATTCGCCGGAGCCAGTGCCCGATTGAATTTGCTTTGCGCGTAATCGCGGCCGCCCACGAGCGCGCGGATGCCGCCGCCGCCGTTATCGATCACGACCGACCGCGCCCTCGAGATACGGCATGGCCGCGTCCCCTTCTCCGTTTTCCGGCGGCTTGTAACTCGCCTTGAGTCGGATGACGAAAATTGGACTGGTGTTCGATCTTGCTCAGTTGCGTCTCCAGCGCATCCTGCGCGGCGTTTTGCACAGACGGATCGAGCGTCGTGTAAATGGAAAGCCCGCCATCATCCATCTGGTCTTGAGTCAGGATCAGGCTTAAGGCGCGCTGCACAGCGTCCATCGCATAGTTCTCCTGGATCTGTGGCATTCGCTTCGGATGGGTGACGATTTTTGTTTTTTTGGCCTGCTCGGCCTGTGAGGGCGTAATTTTTTTAGTGCCACCATGCGGTCCAAGACCGCGTCGCGCTGGATCGCCGCGCCCTCGGGATTTTTCAACGGCGAGAAACGATTCGGGCTCCGAATCAGACCCGCCAGCAGCGCAGCTTCCGAAAGATTCAGCTTTGAAGCGTTCTTCCCGAAGTAAGCTTGTGAAGCGGTCTCGACTCCGTAACAACCGCTACCGAAATAAATGCGGTTAACGTATAGCTCGAGAATCTGTTGCTTCGTAAACTCGCGTTCGATTCGCAGCGCCACCATTGCTTCCAGCAGTTTCCGGCTGAACGTGCGGCCACCCAGCGGAAGGCTGTTGCGCGCCAGTTGCATGGTGAGACTGCTTGCGCCTTCCTTCGCCTTCATACTAACGATGTCACGGCTCAACGCACGCAGCACTCCACGCCAATCAATACCTTTGTGGTCATAGAATCGAGTGTCCTCGCGCGCCAGCACAGCCGCGATGAATTCTGGTGAGACTTCGCTCAGCGAAACTTTGAGACGATTCGCGCCTGCAAGACGGCTGTAAATTTTCCCATCGACATCGTAAACGGTGCTTCGCTCCGGCATTTCTCCGACGTTTTTCATGTCGAAGGTTTGCGCCCAGGTTCCGTAAAGAGAAAAACGGCGAACACACCGCCCGCCAACAAAAGAAGCAGCGTTATCTTCCAGCCGTAACGAAAAAGGATATTTCCGCGCGCTTTCTTCGGGCGTCGAACGCGAGCGAACACTTTCATTGGCTAGGAAACGAGACAATCTAGCCGCACATCGCGTTGCGCCAAAGAAAACCAAATCGCTCGCTTCGCGAAATGCGAATTGCAAGAGCGTCCGCCGAGGCAGACGCGGTGACGTTTCAAGGAAACGCCGCACAACGTCTATAAGTTCAGTTTTACCACGCCCTCGTGTTGCTCGTTCGGGCACGGCGCGTTGGTCGGGACGTCGGTCGTAGCATCGCTCGCTTCGACGAGTTTGTTCTCGACCAGATAACGTTCGACCTCTTCGCCGCTGATGTCGGCGAGCATGTGGCCGTTGATCTCGACACATGGCGAAAGCGGCTGCCCACTTTTGGTTTCCATTTCCCAGCGGAACGCCGGGTTTTGAATAATGTCCTTCTCGGTGTAGGGCACGTTGTATTTGGCACAGAACAGCGCGGACACCGGCGCTCCAGCCACAATAGGTTTTCAAATACGCGGTAACTTCTGGCTTTTGCATCGGCACAATATATCACAACTTTGAACTCTGTAATCTAGCTCGGGCGTCGAAAATCAATCGTAACAGCCGGTGAGATTGGCCGCTCAACACAGCCATGACTGTTGAGCCGCACGATGCATATGAGTGAATGCTAAGCAATACGTAACTGAACGAAGTACAA
>ERZ1370068.5433-contig-446_pt1 | contig 16257 bp, 26 predicted proteins | sample MGYA00561227_ERZ1370068 | MGnify/ENA primary metagenome ERZ1370068 (study PRJEB38410, sample SAMEA6850437) | metagenome | study: Metagenomic assessment of the ecological functions of the soil: analysis of the soil microbiota associated with the...
AGGAATGCGTCCATGCCGCACACGTCCGGACAGCGCGATCCCCAGGTCGCCGCGGTATTCGCGCGCCCACATGTTGAAGGCGAACACCTGCGAGTCGCGCAGCCGCGGCCCCACCGCCTGGCACGCCTGCAGGTATTCGTGCGCCATCGTGCCGAGCGGCGTCAGGCCGTGGCTCCATCGCGCAGCGCACGTTGCTCGTGCCGACGAACTTCGGGCGGATGCTCCGCCTTCAGCGTGCGCGACCACCTCGTCCTGCCAGGCGCGCGAGAAGCGCCGCCGCGTGCCGTAATCGGCGATGCGGAACTCGCGATCGCGCACCGCGTTCGCTCTGCGCGATCTTCGTCGCGCGAGGCGCGCGGCGTCCTTCGCCGAGGTCGGGATTCGGATTGCACGCTGCGGTTGTAGACCTCCGACACGATCGCCGAGCACCGGCACCTCGAACAGGATCGTGTGCAGCCACGGCCCCTTGATCGAGATGTCGATCTCGCGCGGCGATCCGGCAATGCGCTCGACCTTGATGAATCGCTCGTCGAGCTTGAACAGGCCGAGCAGGTCGACGAAGTCGCTCTTGAAGAAGCGCCAGCTGCGCAGGTAGTCGAGCTCGCGCGGCGTGAACCGCAGCGTCGCAGAGCGCGCGCGGATCTCGCCTCGGATCTCCGCGACGTACGGCGACAGGTCGACGCCGGCGTTGCGGCACTTGAAGCGGTACTCGACCTGCGCCCCGGGAAAGTGATGCAGGACGACCTGCATCATGCGTGAACTTGTAGAGGTCGGTGTCGAGCAGTGACGTGATGATCATCGGCGATGCGACGCTGGCAACTGGAGTGCGACGATGTTACCCGCTTGTCGCTTACGGCGTAACTGACCGCGGGTCATTTCTGGCATTGTCGCCAGGCCATCGCGAAGCGTCGCGCCTGCAGCGCAAAACTGATAGTTGCCCCACGCGAGGTAGCATGCGTGGCGCACGCGGCTATCATGCGTCGACGCGAACGCTGCTCCTTATCCTGTCCCCTCCGTCATGCTCATCAGCTGTGTCGCCTACCAGAACGGCCAGCAAGCTCGCCGACATCCCGGTCGCGGATATCAGCGAGTACGTGAGCCGTCCGGATTGCTTCGTCTGGGTCGCGATGTTCGAGCCGTCGCAGCGAGGAACTGGACGAAATGGCCGCGGAGTTCGGCTTGCATCAGCTGGCCGTCGACGACGCCCGCGCAGCGGCCACCAGCGGCCGAAGATCGAGGAATACGGCGATTCGCTGTTCGCGGTGCTGCATACCGTGGAAGCGTCAAGCACGCCGGAAGGCCGACGAACGCTGCTGATCGGGCGAGGTCGCATGTCTTCGTCGGCCGCAACTACGTACTCGTCGGTGCGGCATCGAACGCAAGGTGGGTTCGCCGCCGTGCGCGCGCGAACGCGAGCGCGAGCTCGCTGCTGCACGGCTCGGGCTATGTCTTTCTCACGCGCTGATGGACAACGTCGTCGACCGCTATTTCCCGATCCTCGACGGGCTCGAGACGCGAGCTCGAAAAAATCGAGGAGCAGATCTTCGCCGCGCAATCGCCGCGCCTTCAAGATCGAGGCGCTGTACGCGCTGAAGCAGACAGCTGATGGTGCTGAAGCACGCGGTGCGACCCGCTGATGGAGGCCGACCGGCAAGCTGTACGGCGGCCGCGTGCCGCAGATCTGCGCCGGCATGCAGGAATATTTCCGCGACGTCTACGACCATCTCGCACCGCATCCAACGGACGATCGAGGGCATCCGCGAAATGCTGACGACGGCGATACAGGTCAACCTTGGAACTGATCGCGCATGTCCGACAAGCGAGGTGACGAAGAAGCCTCGCGGCGTGGGGCGCCATCGATCGCCGTGCCGACGATTGATCGCCGGAATCTACGGCATGAACTTCAAGCACATGCCCGAGCTGGACTGGGCGATCGGATATCCGCTCGCCATCTTCAGCATGTTTGCGATCGACGCGCTGCTGTTCCTGCGCTTCAAGCGCGTCAACTGGATCTGACCGCGACGGGCGGGATCAGCCGCCACTTCTTGCCGGCGGCGCGGGTCGGCCTGATCCCGCGCTGCGCCAGCGCATCGCGCAGCAGGTATTCTCCGATCTCGGCGTTGACGCTGCGAAGCTCGGCGCGCGCGAGGCGCTCGAGGCCGTCCCAGACGGCGGGATCGTGGAGGCGCAGCAGGAACAGCACTGCCCGCGCGTCATCGGCACGCCGCTGGCGTACTCCCGAGCATCATGCGTACAGTGTGCCCGTGTTGATCGACCGGCTGCACGTCGGACTCGGCGCACAGCACCGTCATCAGGTTGCTGACCATCGCCGCCTTGCGCTCGTCGTCGAGCTCGACGACGCGCTTCGCCGACAGCTCGTTCAGCGCCATCTCGACCATCGACACGGCGCCGTGCACGATCTTCGTGCGCGCGGCGATGATCGCCTCGGCCTGCTGCCGGCGCAGCATCACCTGCGCGATTTCCGGGCGCGTAGGCGAGGTGCGTGAGCCGCGCTTCCTCGACCACCACGCCGGCCTTGCTCGAAGCGCGCCTGCAGCTCGCGTACGAGCGCGCGCGGCGACGATGTCGGCGCTCGCGAGCAGCGTCGGCTCGCCGGCGTCGCGGCACTGGCTGTCGTCGTCGTCGTACGCGAACGACGACGCGAGGTGGCGCACCGCCGCCTCCGCTCTGCAGCTTCACGTAATTCTCGTAGTCGTCGACGTCGAACGTACGCCTTCGCGGTGTCGTCGACGCGCCAGACGACGACGGCGGCGATCTCGATCGGGTTGCCGCGCTTGTCGTTGACCTTGAGCCGCTCGCCGTTCAGGTTGCGCGCGCGCAGCGAGATCTTCTTGCGCGTGTAGAACGGATTCGTGCCGCGCAGTCCCGGCACGCGCGTCGTGCCGCGGTACGCGCCGAAGAGCTGGAGGATCGCCGCCTCGTTCGGCTGCAGCGTGCAGAGGCCGGACAGGACGAGCACGGCGGCGATCGCCGTGACGACGAGAGTCGCGATGGCCGGCTGCAGCTCCATGGCGCTCGTGCGCGAAGCATGAGCACGAAGTCGTAGAACAACCACACCGCAATGGCCAGCAGCAGCAATCGCGATCGCCAGCGCGACAAAGCCGCTATACGTGCGAACCGGCCGTTCCTGATGAATGTCCTTCCGTGCGTCCGCCGCTGCGCTCATCGTGATCTCCCCTTGCCGTCCAGCGCACCCTGGCACGGACCATATCACGATGATATCACTATAATATCTGCCGAGTCAAGCCCCGTCGATGGGCTCGATCGGGATCACGCGACGGTCGCCGAATGGCGGGACGCGCGGGCCACGACGGCTGCAGCGTCACGTGGTCGATGCGAAGCGCGTCGCGAGCATCCGGCGTGCTCGTCGAGGCAGCGCTCGGCCACAGCGGCCCGGTCGTCGATCGCGACGTCGCCGACAGTGCCGCGTGCGTGCACTCATGTGCCACACGTGCAGGTCGTGGACGCCCGACACGCCCGGGACCTCGACAGCGCCGTACCGATCGCCTGGTAGTCGAGGTGCGCCGGCACCCTCCATGAGCACGCCCGTCGTCTTCGCGAGCAGCCGCCACGTCGAGCGGAGGATCAGCACGGCCGTCAGCAGCGACAGCAGCGGGTCGATCGGCGTCCAACCGGTGCGTCAGGATCACCACGCCCGCCACGATGCGCGGCGACCGACCCGGAGCGCATCGGAGGCCATGCAGCAACGCGCTGTGCGCGCTCGTAGATCCCGGTGCGCGCGACAGCATCCACGCGGTGCCGAGATTGATCGCGGAGACCGACGGCGGCGATCGTCAATACGGTGCCGCCTGCCACGGGTGCGGGATTGGCGATGCGCGTGATCGCTTCGAACACGATGAAGCCGACGAGCAACAGCAGCGCCAGCGCTTGACGAACGCCGCGAGCACTTCGGCGCGCGCATAGCCGTAGGACGCGCGCGGCGACGGCGGCCGCCTTCAGACCCATTGGGCGAACAGCGCCAGCCCCAATGCGGCCGCGTCGGTCGCCATGTGCTCGGCATCTGACAGCAGCGCCAGCGAGCCTGCGAGCCAGCCACCGACGGCCTCGACGATCGCATAACCGCCGGTCAGCGCGAGCGCGCCGGTCAATCCGGCGCAGCGTCATCGCATCGACCGGCGTATCGTGATCGCCGGCGTCGCCGTCGTGCGCATGCAGGTGCCCGTGATGCGCCGTGGGGCGGGCTCAATCGAGTCTCCGGATTGGGTGTTGCTTTCAACAGGCCCTAAAATACACCGCCATGTCCGAAACGCCCGATCTCGCCGACCGGATCGACGACCTGCTGCCGCAGATGCAATGCGCACGGTGCGGATACGCCGGCATGCCGGCCGTATGCCGAGGCGGTCGCCGCAAGCGCCGCCGACATCAATCGCTGCCCGCCCGGCGGCGAGGCCGACGCTCGCAGCCCTGGCGCGACTCACCGCGCGCGAAGCCACTGCCGCTCGACGATCACACGCGGGCGCCGGGTCCACTGCGTGTCGCGCGCATCGACGAAAGGCGCGTGCATCGGCTGCACGCTGTGCATCCAGCGCGTGCCCGTCGATGCGATCATCGGCGCGCCAAGCGCATGCACGGCGTGCTCACGGCGCGCCAGCAGCGGCTGGCGACCTCTGCGTCGCAGCCTGCCCGGTCGACTTCCATCGAGATGGTGCCGGCCGGCCGCGAATGGACGCAGCGATGCGAGCGCCGCGCGTGCGCGATACGCGGCGCGGAACCTGCGGCTTTCATCGCAGCGCGGCCATCGACGCGGAGCGCGGAGGCGCACCAGCGCGAGAACAGGCTGTCAGCGCCGCGCTCGCGCGTGCGCGCGCGCGTCGCTCCGCCGACTCTCACGCTGACCGTGCTCATCGATTCGTTCGCCGTGCCGCGGCGGCTGCTGCTTGGCGCGACCGCCTTGTCGGAGCCTTCGCCATGCCGCACGCCTGTCACCGACTACTCGCAGACGCTCGACGCTGTGGACTTCGACCATCCCGCCGAGTCGGAGACGCGCTTTCGCGCCGAAGCTCGCGACGCGATCGCGCCTGGCACGAGCGGCAGAGGCCGCGACGCAGGTCGCGCGCGCGCAGGGGACTGCAGCGCAAGTTCACCGACGCCGACCAGACGCTCGACGGTGTGCAGCGCACGCTCGATGCGCAGCCGGCGCGCGTGCGCGTGCGCTATCTGCTCGAACGCGGGCCGGCGCGACAACTCGAGCCAGCGCCGACGCAGGCGATCGCGTGGTTCCGAACAGGCGCTGGCCGCCTCCGGCAACGACAGCTGACAGGCGCCGCGTACTACCGCGTCGATGCGCTGCACATGCTGGCGATCGCCTCGCCTCGCGAGCAGCAGCTCGACTGGCACAAGCGCGCGATCGCCGCAGCAGCAAGCGCCGACGATGCGCGCACGCGCGGCTGGCGCGCGTCGCTGCTGCCACAACCTCGGCTGGACGCTGCACGACCGCGGCGACTACGCAGCGGCGCTCGACTATTGGCAGCAGGCGCTCGCCGCGCGCGAAGCGGCAACGAGCGCGCCGCGAACGCGCATCGCACGCTGGACCGGTGGCCACGGCTGCGTTCGCTCGGCAAGCTCGACGACGCGGAAGCGATGCAGCGCGCGCTTGTCGACGAGCTGCAGGCGGCGAACGCGCCCGACGGTTACGTGTTCGAGGAGCTGGCCGGAGATCGCGCTGCGCGCGCGGCGATCGCGCGGCCGCGCGAGCCGTGGGCGCGCCAAGCGATCGCGCTGCTGAAGGAGTCGACGCTGACCTGCAGGCCAACGACGCTGCACGCCTTGCGCGGCTCGCCGAAATCGCCAAGCCCGCGCCGGCACACGCGTTGAACTGGCGATCGCTGCCGCACTGTGGAATCGGGCGATGAACCCGCCAAGCGACGCCAGATCTTCGAGCGGCTGCGCGCCGCCAATCCCGATCCCAGGAGCGAGCTCCGATCACCAGTCGCCAGTTTCGAATTGCTCGTGGCCGTCGTGCTTGTCCGCGCAGGCAACCGACAAGGGCGTGAACAAGGCGACCGACGCGGCTGTTTCGCCGTCGCGAACACGCCGGCCGCCATCGTCGAGCTCGGCGTCGAGCGCCTCACGCCGTACATCAGCTCGATCGGCCTGTTCAACATGAAGGCGAAGAACGTCGTCGCGCGCGGCGCAGCTGCTGCTCGACGAGCATCGCGGCGAAGTGCCGCGCGATCGCGAAGCGCTGCGAAGAGCTGCCCGGCGTCGGGCCGCAAGACGGCGAACGTCGTGATGAACGTCGCGTTCGGCGACTCGACGATCGCCGTCGACACGCATGTCTTCCGCGTCGCGAACCGCACGCGCCTCGCGCCCGGCCGCGACCCGGTCGAAGTCGAGCAGCGCCTCGATGAAATTCACGCCGGACGAGTTCAGGCTGCACGCGCATCACTGGCTGATCCTGCACGGCCGCTACGTCTGCATTGCGCGCGTGCCGAAATGCCCGCAATGCGTGATCGCCGACCTGTGCGAGTACACGGCGAAGACGCCCGCGTCTCCCGGCATGCCGACGTTGCGGTCGCTGCCGCTGAAGCCCCCGCTGCGCGAGCGCGGCCGCAAGTCCGCGACGAAAGCCGCCGGCGAGAGACGACGGCCAAACGCCGGCCGGCAGCAGCGACGCCGCGCGCACGGCGCGGCAAAGGCCCTAGCGGCAGTGTTCGCGCCGACGCTGACGAAGCGCGACGCTTCCTCACCGACGCGTGGCGCAAATACCGCGGCGGCGCGCCGCTGTCCGGCGCTCGAGCGAAGGCGGTGCAGCTGATCGCGATGCACCCCGAGTATCACGCGATCGTCGAAGCGCCCGAAGCCCACGTCGGAACGCGACTATCGGCCCGAGCAGGGCGACGTCAATCCGTTCCTGCACCTGTCGCTCGCATCTGGCGGTGGCCGAGCAGCTCGCGATCGACCAGCCGCCCGGCATCGTCGCGCAGTTCGAGCGGCTGCGCGCTGCGCGTGCAGACGCGCACGATGCGCTGCACGCGATCGTCGAGTGCCTGGGCGAAGTGGTATGGCAGGCGCAGCGCACGGGAACGGGTCCGGACGCCGCGCTCTACCTCGATTGCCTCGCGCGGCGCTGACGGCACCGAGCCGAACGCCGCCGACCCGCGACAGCGCGTCAGTACTTGCGGGACAGCACCGCCGGCTGCGACGAATAGTACGCGAGCGAGGTTGTCGATGTCGTTCGCCGTCAGCGCGCCGGCCATGCCCGCCATGATCGCGTTCTTCGCGCGCGCCCGACTTGTAGTCGCGCAGTGCTTTCGCGAGGTAATCCGGATACTGGCCGGCGAGCTTCGGATAGTCGGGCGTCGGGCTGTTGCCGTCGAGCCCGTGGCACGCCTGGCAGATTTCCTTGGCCTTGGCCTGGCCCGCGGCCGAATCGGCGCCGTGCGCGAATCCCGACAGCAGCATCAGCGAAACGGCGATGATCGTCGTGCGAACGATCGTCATCATTTGCTCGCCGTCCGCATGTTGCCCGCTGCGTAATAGGCGGCGAGATTGGCGATGTCGGCGTCGGAAAGGCTGCCGGCGATCGCGCGCATCGACGGATGGCCTGCGCTCGCCGTTCTTGTACTGCTTGAGCGCGCTGACGCAGATAGGCCTCGTGCTGGCTGCCGAGCCTCGGCACGCGATAGACCTCGGGGAATGCCGTGCGCCATCCTTCGATACCGTGGCAGCCCTCGCACATCTGCGTCCTTTCGCGGCCTCTTCGCGGCGTCCCCTGCCGACGGTGCCGCGGCGGGTGCAGGCGCAGGGGTCTGCGCGGCCGCGGCAGCGGAGAGCGTCAGCAGGCAGGCAATCAGCACATGTCGGATCATCGGCAGATTCAGTGGTTTACGGTCGCGAGAGCGGACGGATTGCACGCCGCGCAAAATCAGGAATTCTAGTGTCCGGCGCGCATGCCGGTCGAAACGAATGCGCATGCATTCAGTGCGACGCCGAGTCCGGCGCGTGAAATCGCAACACCGGCGCAGCGGCGCCGCTCACCGCTTCAACTGCGCGAGCTTGTCGCGCACGCCTTTCCACTCATCGGCATCCGGCGGTGCGGGCTTGCGCTCGATGATCGGTTTCCATAACTTCGACAGTTCGGCGTTCAGCGCCTTGAACGGCTGCTGGTCGTCGGGAACGTCGTCCTCGGCGAATATCGCTTCGACCGGACATTCGGCGACGCACAGCGTGCAGTCGATGCACTCGTCGGGATCGATGACGAGGAAGTTGGGGCCCTCGCGAAAGCAATCGACCGGGCAGACATCGACGCAATCGGTGTACTTGCAGCGGATGCAGCTCTCGGTGACGACGTAGGTCATGGTGCGGTGCGGTGCGGCTGGAAGTTACAGCCGCTTGAATTTTAGCAGACCGGGCCCCATCGTCTGCGGTGAACGCGCGGCGTCAATGCGGTAAACTCATCCATACGCGCCATTGCGGCGCCGCTCGAACCCGGTGGAAGGAACTCATTCGATGAACGACATGATCAAGCACGTTTCCGACACGACGTTCGACCAGGACGTCCTGCAGTCGGCCAATCCCGTGCTCGTGGATTTCTGGGCGGAATGGTGCGGTCCGTGCAAGATGTTCGCGCCCGTCCTCGACGAAGTCGCCAAGGCCTACGAGGGCAAGCTGACCATCGCCAAGCTCGACATCGACGCCAATCCGGCGACGCCCGGCAAGTTCGGCATCCGCGGCATCCCGACGGTCATCCTCTACAAAGGCGGGCAGGTCCACGCACAAAAGGTGGGCGCGCTGACGAAATCGCAACTGACGGCGTTCCTCGACAGCAATCTGTAGTCCGGTTCCTTGACGAGGCACTGCCAACCCCTTTACGCTCCCCTCTGACTGACCGGGCGCTAAAAGTATCGCGCCGGTCCGCCGCGCGCAGATGTTAGGCGCCCGGACGCATATTCCGGGTGCCGCCCTCCCATCGCGGCGCCCCTCACGCTTCCGCTTCGTCCACCCGGCTCAAACGGCCGTCCCCGCCGTTCCCGCACGCGCCGATGCACCTCTCAGAACTCAAAGCCAAGCACGTTTCAGAACTGCTCGATATCGCGAACTCGATGGAAATCGAAGGCGCGAACCGGATGCGCAAGCATGACCTGATCTTCGCGCTGCTGAAGACGCAGGCGAAGAAGGGCGAAAGCATCTTCGGCGAAGGCGTCCTCGAAGTCCTGCCGGACGGATTCGGCTTCCTGCGGTCGCCCGACACCAGCTATCTGGCCGGCACCGACGACATCTACATTTCAGCCGTCGCAGATCCGCCGCTTCAACCTGCACACCGGCGACACGATCGAAGGCGAGATCCGCACGCCGAAGGACGGCGAGCGGCTACTTCGCGCTGGTCAAGGTCGACAAGGTCAACGGCGAGCCGCCCGAGAACGCGAAGAACAAGATCCTCTTCGAGAACCTGACGCCGCTGTTCCCCGACGAGCCGATGGTGCTCGAGCGCGACATCAAGGCCGAGGAGAACACTCACCGGCCGCATCATCGACATCGTCGCGCCGATCGGCAAGGGTCAGCGCGGCCTGCTGGTGTCGCCGCCCGAAGTCCGGCAAGACGGTGATGCTGCAGCACGTCGCGCACGTCGATCACCGCGCAACCATCCCGACGTCATACCTGATCGTGCTGCTGATCGACGAGCGGCCCGAGGAAGTGACCGAGATGCAGCGCTCGGTGCGCGGCGAAGTCGTGTCGCGTCGACGTTCGACGAGCCCGCGACGCGCCACGTGACCAGGTCGCCGAGATGGTGATCGAGAAGGCGAAGCGCCTGGTCGAGCACAAGAAGGACGTCGTGATCCTGCTCGATTCGATCACCCGCCTCGCGCGCGCCTACAACACCGTGGTGCCGGCATCCGGCAAGGTGCTGACGGGCGGCGTCGACGCGAATGCGCTGCAGCGACCGAAGCGCTTCTTCGGCGCGGCGCGCAACATCGAGGAAGGCGGCTCGCTGACGATCATCGCCACGGCGCTGATCGACACCGGCTCGCGGATGGACGACGTCATCTACGAGGAATTCAAGGGCACCGGCAACATGGAAATCCACCTCGATCGGCGGATGGCGGAAAAGCGCATCTATCCGGCGATCAACGTCAACCGCTCCGGCACCCGCCGCGAAGAGCTGCTGCTCAAGCCGCGAGATCCTGCAGAAGGTCTGGGTGCTGCGAAAGCTGCTGTACCCGATGGACGAGCTCGAGGCGATGGGAATTCCTGCTCGACAAGGTCAAGGGCACGAAGAGCAACGCGGACTTCTTCGACTCGATGCGCCGAGGCTGACGGTCGCGTTTCCGGCGCGGAGGGATCAGCGCCGGCAAGTCGTTTTGGAGGACACCTATGGCTCGCAAATACATCGACTGCAGGCACTTTCCGACCGACGCCAGGTGCTCGGTCGCCATATCTCGGCCGATACGGTCGACGAGGTCGTGGATGCGGCGGTGCGAGCACGCGGTGGCGGTGCACAACCATCAGGATTCGCCGCAGTTGCGCCAACAGATTCGCGCGCGAGCATCAAGGACGGTGCGCCGGAGTCGTAGCGCAGGCGTCGCCGGCCCCGTCGTACAGCGGGTTGCCGCTTCATCGGCAACCCGGATCGTGCGCGCCATCTCGGCCTTAATTATCAATCACTTAGATGCCGCTTGTAATCCCGGCGCCCTGCCTCAACCTTGCTAAGCACCGCGGTTTCGCGGATAATCCCGGATTCACTTTTGTCCCTTGAACCGCGCCGCCCCGCATTCGCGGCGCCGCACAAGGGTACGTCCGGCAAATTGGAAGGCAGCGCAGCAATGAAAATCGATACGCATCCGAAATACACCGAGATCGCGGTGACCTGCAGCTGCGGCAACACGTTCACCACTCGCTCGACGATCAGCAAGCCGCTGCACGTCGAAGTCTGCTCGTCGTGCCATCCGTTCTACACCGGCAAGCAGAAGATCATGGACACCGCCGGACGCGTCGAGAAATTCCGCCAGCGCTACGGCAGCAAAGCGGCTACGCCCTCAGCCTGATTCGTCACGATTCCCGCTGGGATGCTGGGAAAGAGGCGAGCTTCGGCTGCCTTTTTCGTTGCGGCGACGCCCGCCAGACGCCATTCTTCCGGGCATGCCAACGACGCGCATCCGCCCGACCCGCGCAGCGGATTCGACCCCGCAGGACGAACCGGACCTCATCGCGCCTGGAAGCAGGCGGGATTGCTGCTGCTGACGCTCGCTTGGATCGCGCTCGGGCTCACCGGCCACGATCCGTGGAAATTCGACGACGCGACGAACTTCGGCGTGGCGTGGGAGATGAACCAGCGCAGTGATTTCGTTGTGCCGCGACTCGCGGGCGAGGTGTATCTGCCGCACCCGCCGCTGGTGCCGCTGGTCGCGGCAAGCACGCCAGCATCTGCTGTCTCCCGCGCTCGAGCCGTTCAACTCGGCGCGCATCGCCGACCGGCCTGTTCCTCGCGGTGATCGTGTTGTCCAGCGCCGCTCGCGGCGGGCGAGCTGGCCGGCACCGCATCGCGATGGCTGCCGGTACTGATCCTGATCGGGCTCGGTCGGCTTCTGGGATCGCGCGCACGTGCTGTCCGGAGAGCTCGGCATGACCGCCGGCATGGCGATCGCACTCTACGGCCAGGCGCTCGCGTTGCGCCGACCCGCGTGGGCGGCGGCGCACGGCTGGGCATCGGAACCGCGATCGCATTTCTCAGCAAAGGCTTCCAGGGCCCCGCGTGGCTGGCGCTTGCGCGCGCTCGTGCTGATCGCGCTCGGCACCGCCTGGCGGCGCTGCGGCAATATCGCCGTCACGCTGCTGACGGCGGCGCTCGTTGCCGCGCTGCTCTGCGCGCCGTGGGTCTACGCGCTTTACTCGCGCGACCCGGCGCTGCTCAACACGTGGCTCGCCACCGAAGCGCCCGGCCAGTGGATCGCTTTCTCAGGCGATGCCGGCAATGCGGGACCCCGTCTATCACGCGCGCAACCTGCTGTGGTTTGCGTGGCCGGCGCTGCCGTTGCTCGCGTGGACGCTGTGGACGCGCGGCCGCGGCTTCAACGGCGGACTTGCGCAGCCTGCCGGTGCAGATTCCCGGGGTGCTCGCGGTGGTCATGTACGTGAACCTGCTCGCGATGCCCGATCCGGAAGCTGATCCACGCGCTGCCGCTGCTCGTCCGCTTGCGCGCTGCTCGCATCGCTGGACATCGATTCGCTGCGTCGCGGATTTTCCGCCGCGCTCGACTGGTTCGGCATTCTCACGTTCGGGTTGCTGGCAATCGTCGTGTGGGGCATCTGGATCGACGCCCGCCTCAATGGCATGTCGCCGGCGATCGCGGCGCTGTTTCGCGACACGGAGATTGGCTTCCAGCCGACGTTTCATCTCGGCTCAGTCATCGTCGCGATCTTCCTGACGCTGCTGTGGGTCGCGCTCGTGCGCCCGGCGCGGCGCAGCAACCGCCGAGCGCTGCTGAACTGGGCGGCGGGCGTTACGCTGCTCGTGGGGGCTGTATTCGACGATCTGGCTCCCGTATCTCGACTCGCGGCGCTCGTACCGCGCGATGATGGAAGACGCTCGAATCGCACCTGCCCGCGCAAGGATGCGTCGCCAGTCGCAACCTCGGTGATCCGCAGCGCGCGCTGTTCGTTCTATTTCGCGGGATCGCGACGGTGCGCGAGGAAACCGCACGCAATGGCCGACTGCCGCGCACATGCACGTTCAATACCGGTGCGATCAACTGGCGCAGCACCGCGCGCATCCCGCGGCTGGCGCATCGACGTGGGAGGGCGGCCGTCGCGGCGACGCGACCGAGCGCTTCGTGCTTTATCTGAAGGACACGCCGTGAAATTCATCGACGAAGCGCTGATCGAAGTCATCGCCGGCGACGGCGGCAACGGCGTCGCGTCGTTCCGCCGCGAGAAGTACATCCCGCGCGGCGGTCCCGACGGCGGCGACGGCGGCCGCGGCGGCAGCATCTATGCCGTCGCCGACCGCAACATCAACACGCTGATCGACTACCGCTTCGCGCGCATCCATCGCGCGAAGCGCGGCGAGAACGGCCGCGGCGCCGACAAGTACGGACGCGGCGCCGACGACATCGTGCTGCGCATGCCCGTCGGCACCGTGATCGCCGACGCCGAAACCGGCGAGCTGATCGCGGATCTCGACGCACGACCAGGCGCGCGCGCTGCATCGCCAAGGGCGGCAAAGGCGGGCTCGGCAACCTGCACTTCAAGTCGAGCACCAACCGCGCGCCGCGCGCAGATCGACACCGGGCGAAGAAGGCGAGCAGCTCGCGCGTCAAGCCTCGAGCTCAAGGTGCTCGCCGACGTCGGCCTGCTGCGGCCTGCCGAACGCCGGCAAGTCGACGCTGATCCGCGCGGTCTCGGCCGCGCGACCCAAGGTCGCCGACTATCCGTTCACGACGCTCGCGCCGAAGCTCGGCGTCGTGCGCGTCGACGATGAACGCAGCTTCGTCGTCGCCGACATTCCGGGCCTCATCGAGGGCGCCGCCGAGGGCGCCGGGCCTCGGTCACCAGTTCCTGCGCCACCTGCAGCGCACGCGCTTGCTGCTGCACCTCGTCGACCTCGCGCCCTCCGATCCGGACGCCGATCCGGTGCGCGACGCGCGCGCGATCGTCAGCGAACTCGAGCAAGCTACGACCCGCAGCTCGCCGCGAAGCCGCGCTGGCTGGTGCTGAACAAGCTCGACCTCGTCCCGGACGACGAGCGCGAGGCGCGGACGCCAGGCGTTCGTCAAGGCGCTATGCGCTGGAAGGAGCCGGTGTTCGGCATCTCCGCGATCAACGGCGACGGCTGCCGCGCGCTGATCTTCGCGATCCAGGACTGGCTCGATGCGCATCCGGCTACCGTCGCGGCACGCTGTCGACGATCGGCCCCGGTCGTCATGTCGCCCGCACCGGTTCGCACCGCGGCAGCGTCGCCGCAAGGCTGACGCGAGGACGCCGCGACAGCGTCGCTGCTCGCGCGCGATCGCGCGCTCGTCGTCAAGGTCGGCTCGAGCCTCGTCACCAACGACGGGCGCGGGCTCGACCGCGCGCGCCGTCGCGCGCTGGGCCGCTGAAATCGCCGCAGTTGACGCGCGCGGGCAAGGAGATCGTGCTCGTATCGTCGGGCGCGATCGCCGAGGGGAATGCAGCGGCTCGGCTGGTCGACGCGGCCCGCGGCGATCCACGATCTGCAGGCCGCCGCGGCGGTCGGCCAGATGGGGCTCGTGCAGGCGTACGAAGTCGGCGTTCGCGAAGTACGGCCTGCACACGGCGCAGATGCTGCTGACGCACGAGGATCTTGTCCGACCGCCGACGCTACCTCAACGCGCGCACGACGCTGCGCACGCTGCTCGCGCTGCGCGTCGATCCCGGTCGATCAACGAGAACGACACGGTCGACGACCGACGAGATCCAGCTTCGGCGACAACGACACGCTCGGCGCGCTCGTGACCAACCTGATCGAGGCCGACGTGCTCGATCCTGCTCACCGACCAGCAGGGCTTGTTCACCGCGGATCCGCGCACGGATCCAGCGGCGACGCTCGTGCCGCAGTGCGCGCGCCGGCGACCCCGACGCTCGAGGCGATGGCCGGCGGCGCGGCAGCTCGACTCGGCACGCGGCGGCATGCTGACCAAGGTGCTCGCCGCCAAGCGCGCGGCGCGCTCCGGCGCGTCGACGATCATCGCGTGCGGCCGCGAGCCGGACGTGCTGCACGCGCCTCGCCGCCAGGCGAGGCGATCGGCACGCACGCTGACGTCGCGATCGCGATTCGCTCGCCGCGCGCAAGCAATGGCTCGCCGACCATGTGCGGCTCGCCGGCACAGTTGACGCTCGACGCCGGCGCCGTGCGCGCGCACTGACGCGCGGACGGCAAGAGCCTGCTGCCGATCGGCGTCGTCGCCGTCACCGGCGAGTTCGACCGCGGCGAGGTCGTCGGCTGCGTACGACCGGACGGGCGCGAAGATCGCGCGCAGGCTCGTCAATCACGGCGCGCAGGAAACGGCGCGGATCCTGCGACAAGCCGTCGTCGGAAATCGAGGCGATGCTGGGCTACGTCGACGAGCCCGGAACTCGATCCACCGTGACAATCTTGTGCTGCTCGGGTAGGGGCCGAAAGCGCAACGCGTTCGACAGCGTCGACCGCGCTCCCTACACGCTCTCCGCGCAGCCAACGGGCCGGCCCGCGACAGAGATGCCCGATACCGCGTCGTTGGGGGAGCACTGGATGAATCCTGGTCGATCGGATCAAGGGGCGATGCTCGTCGAACCGCGCCGCACGAATGGGTGACGGTCGCTGCCGAGGCCGCCACCGCGCAATCGCTGTACACGGGCTGGATCATGATCTCTCGCGGCCGTGGGTCCGATCGCCTTGCTGCTCGCGATGCACTCGAGCCAGTTCGCCGTCGCGCAGTACGGTGCTGTCGCTGATCACGACGTTCAGTGCTCGCCGTGATCGTCGACGCGCTGGCGCCGACCTTCAGCGGAACGAAGGACTTCGTCGCGTCGCTGAAGCTCGTCGCTTACAGCTACACGGCGGCGTGGCTCTCAGGTGTGTTCCTGCTGCTGCGGCATGCTCGGCTACCTGCTGACGCTGATTGCGACGGTCTACGCGCTCTACACGTTCGTGCTCGGTGCGCCGGTGCTCGGCAAGTCGTCGTCGGAAAGGCGATCCCGGTTCACGCTCGTCGTCGTGCTGTCAGCGCTGATGCCGTGCTCGCGCCCCATGACGAGCTTCGTCTTCAGCGGGAGCGACGACGACGCGGCGGCCGCAGGATGAACAGCGGCGTGGGCCTGCTGGATGCGGTGACGGCCAGCACGCGCGACGGCGCGCGGGGTTCAGTATGCGACGGCACGGCGCATTTCGCAGGCGCAGCCCGTCAGCCTGCGTGGCAGACGCTCTGCGCGCGACGCGTGTGCGGCCGTGTGCGCAGGTGGCGTCTCGGGGATCTCGATCGGGGCGCGCCGGCCGACCTCGCGCCTAGCAGTCGATCACCGATTCGAGCGGCACCCAGTAGTCGTGCCACGCACGCATCGAACTCGGGTTGCCGGTGGCGCGCAGACTGACGTCGTTGGTCACGGCCCGACGAGGCGCAGCAAATACCAGATCTGTTTCTGGCCGCACGGTAGCTGCCGCGCCGCACTCGCGCCGGGCAATCAGCAGTTGCGGAACTTCGTAACGCAGCCACTCCCGCGTCCGGCCAAGTACCCTGACGTGCTGCAGCCGTGCGACCGTCGCCGAACCGGCTCTCTCGA
>ERZ1370068.8341-contig-7202_pt1 | contig 16253 bp, 26 predicted proteins | sample MGYA00561227_ERZ1370068 | MGnify/ENA primary metagenome ERZ1370068 (study PRJEB38410, sample SAMEA6850437) | metagenome | study: Metagenomic assessment of the ecological functions of the soil: analysis of the soil microbiota associated with the...
GGTAATACTTCGTTCAGTTACGTATTGCTCCCCGCTTCTCGTAAACGCTCGATCGCTGCGGCCAGACCGGCCGATTGCTGCACCGATTGGTTGATCGCCCTGCCCACCTCTTCCGTCAGCCGCTTTGTTTCCTCATCCAATTCCATCGCCCCAGATGCTAAGTCCTTCCAGTTAAGACTTCAAGCTCGTATTGGAGTCAGTACCATCCGCGTCAACCACTCAATTTGACTCAACCGATAGGGCTTCTTTATCCCACCTGCTGACGCAGGTAGTACCGACTTCGTCCGCGCTGGTTCTGACCTGACAGTCCAAACGTTGGACTCTGAACCTTGGCTCTGCTAGCCTTCGGGGCACACCCGGCAAAATTTCATGGCCACCAAAACCAAAGACGAACGCCGCGAACATTTTCGCACTTCATCGGGCATCGAGTTGCCGATCGATTTCAATCCGGCCAACACCGAAATGACGGAATATGATCGCGATCTCGGCCGACCCGGGAGAGTTCCCTTACACGCGCGGCATCCGCCGCAATATGTATCGCGGGCGCTTGTGGACCATGCGCCAATATGCGGGCTACGCCAGCGCCGAAGAGTCAAACGCCCGCTACAAATATCTTTTGTCTCAGGGCACGACCGGCTTGTCGGTCGCCTTTGATTTGCCCACGCAGATTGGCCTCGATTCAGACGAGCCGTTGGCCGCCGGTGAAGTCGGCAAAGTCGGAGTGGCCATCGATTCACTCGATGACATGCTGCGCCTCTTTGATGGCATCCCCACCGACGAAGTGTCAACGTCGATGACGATCAACGCGACCGGAGCAATCCTGCTCTGTCTCTACCTCGCCGTGGCGCGAAAACAAGGCGTTCCTTTTACCAAAGTCAACGGCACCATTCAGAACGATATTTTAAAGGAGTACATCGCGCGCGGCACTTACATTTTTCCGCCGCAACCTTCGCTCCGTTTGATCACCGACACGTTCGCATTCTGTGCGCCGCGAGGTTCCCAACTGGAACACAATTTCAATCAGCGGCTATCACATTCGCGAAGCCGGTTCGACCGCAGTCCAGGAAGTGGCTTTTACCATCGCCGATGCCATCGCTTACGTCGAAGCTGCGATCAACGCCGGGCTCGAGGTCGATGAATTTGCGCCCCGCATCTCGTTCTTCTTCAACGCGCACAACAATCTTCTGGAAGAGATTGCCAAGTTTCGCGCGGCGCGGCGTCTCTGGGCCCGGATCATGCGCGATCGTTTTCACGCCCGCGACCCGCGTTCGCTGATGCTGCGGTTTCACACGCAAACGGCCGGCTCGACGCTCACCGCGCAACAGCCGGAGGTTAACGTGGTACGCACGACGATTCAGGCGTTGGCCGCCGTGTTGGGCGGGACGCAATCCCTGCACACCAACGCGATGGATGAAGCGCTGGCTTTGCCGACGGAAGATGCCGCTCGGGTGGCTTTGCGCTCTCAGCAGGTGATTGCGTACGAGTCCGGCGTCGGCCGATACGGTCGATCCTTTGGGTGGCGCTTACGCCATCGAAGAGCTCACCAACGAGATCGAACAACGCGCCGTGGATTACCTCGACAAGATTGACGCTCTCGGCGGGACTTTGCGCGCAATCGAAACCGGCTACATCCAGCGCGAGATTCAAAATGCAGCCTATGAATACCAGCGCGCGGTCGAAACGAACGACCAAATCGTAGTTGGCGTCAATCGCTTTCAGACCGAAGAGAACGCAAAATCAAGACGCTGCGCGTCGATCCTGCGGTTGAGCAAACGCAAGTCGCGAGGCTCCGCGCGTTCCGTGAACAGCGCGATTCATCGATGACCGAGGCGGCACTGGTGAAAGCTGGAAGAATCAGCGCGGGGATCGGAAAATGTCTTGCCGAGAATTCTGGAATGCGTCGAAGCATCCGCCACGGTCGGCGAGATCAGCAATCGCCTGCGTCGAATTTGGGGAGAATATCGCGAAGCCGTAACGGTATAATCCGGGCTCGCGTCCTTGTTTGCGGACGCCGGTAGGTTCGTGACTTTACTCTGCGGTCTCTGCGCCTAACCCGCTTTCCTCTGCGCTGAAGGCTTTTATTTCAACCGCAGAGAACGGCAGAGGTTTTCGCAGAGGAATTCAGAGGAGAGCTAAGCTGAAACCGGGATGGCAGGTTTTTTGAGAGGATTGAAAATGAGCAATCAATTTATCCGGGCGCGCAAGGGATTTCTTTTGGGCCTTGCGATCATTCTGTGTGGTTCGGTCTCGGCGCTCCAGGCGCAGCATGGTTCGGGCGCGGGCGGCGGTATCGTCGGAGGCGCGGGGGCGAACGCGGGGCCTCTATGAAGCTCCCGGGAAAAAGGTGGTCAAGCCGGCCACCGGAAATACCACCAAACCGAAAACCGGAACCAGCACCAAGCCAACTGCGCCTGACAACTCAGCGCAGATGGAAGACGCGATGAGCCTCGCAGACGATGCGCGCCAGGCCGGACGCAACGAAGCCGCCGAACGTGGTTATCAACTCGCCTCAAAGTTGATGCCGAGCGATCCGCGACCTTACCTCGGCCTGGGCCACATCTACTACGACCAGAAAAATACGTCGATGCCGAACGCTTCTACGCGCGCGCGGCGTCGCTGGCCCGCGGCGACAGTGAAGCGTACTCGCGTTTGGCCTTCACTTATGCCGAGATGAACCGGCTTGACGATGCGTTGGCCGCCGGGCGCCGCGCCGTCGCTGCGCAGCCCGAGAATTACTACGGCTATTTCGCTCTGGGTTACGTGCTCTCTCTCCGGAAGAGTTACGCCGAGGCGGAAACTACCTATCGCAAGGCCGTGATGCTGGCGCCGCAACCGCTCGTGGTGCTTCACCGCGAGTTGGCACGCATCCTCAGCGAGCAACGCCGATAGTGCCGATGCGCTGACCGAAGCCAGAAAGGCTGTGGCTGCCGATCCCAAAGACTCCTCCGCGCACTTCGACGCTGCGCTCATGCTGCAAAGCTCGGCCAGCTCGAAGCCTCTTCGCAGGAGTATCTGGAAGTGATCAAGTTGAATGAAAAGCGACAGTTCGCCGCATTCCAACGTGGGTTTGATCTATTACATGACTGAGCGTTTCCCCGCTGCCCGCCAACACTGGTCGGCGGCTGTCGAGTTTGGGCACGACTTACCCGCCCGATCGCATCGGTCTTTGATCATCGACGGGAAATTCGCCGACGCTCAGACCCAGTTGGAAGACTACACAAAGAAGACGCCTGAAGATGAAGATGGTTGGCTGATGCTCGGCGACGTCTATCGCGCTTTAGGAAACGATTCCGCCGCGCGGGTCACGGACGCGCGAGCCGCTCAGATTGCGCCCGAGTATGTTGGTCTCAAGCGGCCCAATCTAAAGACTTTGCGCGGGGCGGTTCCTCGTCATCCACCTGGAACTCAACGCCAACAACAGGTTCGCCTTCGACCGGTTCGCCTGCCGAGGTCTTTATTCAGCAGGTTCATATGGCGAAAAGCAATAACGGAAAACCTGGCGACGCGGTGATGAGCTTTTCGCCGACCGATCGCATGATCTTTGCGTGATCGAATTCAACGTGGCGAGGGCCGGCACCAAAGTGAGATTTGTTTGGAAGACTGTCGAAATCGAAGGCTCGCGCAACGAAGAGATCAAGACAGTTGACTATGTTACCAAGCCGCTCGAGGACAAAGTGCAGGGCAACCTGACTCTGCCGCGCGATTGGCCGGTAGGCACTTACAAAGTAGACATCTACATCAACGGCACTTTCGCGAAGACCGTTAATTATCGAGTGTCGTAGTTCAGTCAGAGGTCAGAGGTCAGAGATCAGCCCGAGGTTCCGACTTTCTGACCTCTGACTTCTGACCTCTGACTTCCAACCTCCGACTTCTGTCCTCCGACTTCCGCCAATGTGGACCGTTCTCATCAGTCTCATCGCCGGAGCCGCGCTGGTCGGCCTCGCCGTTTTCCTGATCATCTACAACAACAAGAAAGAGAAAGAGCGCACCCGCGATTTGCAGCAGTTGGCCGGAACTCTCGGTTGGAGTTTTTCTGCAAACGCGCCGCTGAACATGATTGCCGGCCTGGAACGCTTCACGCTGTTCAACCAGGGACACAGCAAAGAGATTAAGAATTTTATGTACGGCGAGGCCCAGGGTGTAAAGGCCGCGGTGTTCGATTTCATCTATGTGACGGGTGGAGGGAAGAGTCGCCAGACGCATTTTCAAACGCTGGTTTATCTCGAGCCGGCGAACATGAGCCTGCCGGTGTTTGCCCTCCGGCCGGAGAATTTGTTTCACCGGATGCTCAGCGCGCTGGGGTATCAGGACATAGATTTTGGTCAGCGCCCGGAATTCTCGCGGCAGTACATTCTCCGTGGCCAGGACGAAGCGGCGATTCGGCAAACCTTCGACGACCGGGTGCTCGCGTTTTCGAAGGTTACCCCGGCACCTGCATCGACGCCGGCGGCAATCAACTTTTCCTCTATCGCGCGGGTTACCGGTTCCAGCCACACGAAATTGAGAGTTTCGCTGGCCTGGCTTTGCAGGCCTTAAATTTGTTAAGAGCGGTAAAGAGCAAAGGGCTAAGAGGTAAGAGCAAAGAGCCTCCGCACATTAACGCGGTTCCTTGGCCCTTTGCTCTTTGCTCTTTGCTCTTTGCCCTTTGCCCTCCGCTCTTCGCCCTTTGCTCTTCGCTCTTCCGCCGCGTTAACCTGCCACCGATGCTGACCCTCGAACTCGAAGAGCACCCGAATCCCGAAGACTTCCGCATCGTCCTCGACGGCGTGCGAAGCTTCAATCGCGCCCAGACCGGCAACCAACGTCCGCGGCCAGTTGCTTATTTCCTTCGCGACAAAGACGGGCAGATTGTTGGCGGCGTTCAGGGAAGTCTTTGGGGCCGCTCGACGCACATCGATGCTCTTTGGGTTGATGAGCGCTACAGGAGCCACGACTACGGTTCAAAACTAATGAAGGCGATCGAAGACTATGCGATCAAACACGGTCATCCGCTGGTCTATCTGGAAACCGCCAGCTTCCAGGCGCTGCCGTTTTATGAAGGATTGGGTTATGAAGTCTTCGGCCAACTCCCGGAAATTACCCGCGGCCACAGATTGTTTTTTCTCAAAAGGAACTGTAGCCGGTACGCGAGTATCCCAGTGGGGTGATTTTATGATTCATTTAGCCTCGCGGAGAAGACTGCCCAACCGGAGAGCCTTTCGATCAGGCACCTCCCAAAGCTGAACATTTTCGTTTCTTAAACTTGCTGTTTTTCTGGGCTTTTGTAAACAGGGTGCTTTGCGCCTGTTCCCTCTCTCCCTGGGAGCCTTAGGTCAGGGCGCAGCGCTACTTGAATGCCGTATTTACTCTTGTGTATCTCGCCAAATCGCTGTATCTTTCCAACACTTCTTGCCGCCACCCACCTCTCTCCACAACTTCTCATTAGAGGTGCAATAAGAGTGAAACACTGTCCAGCATGCAGTTTTAGTTTCCCGGACTTTCATCACGTGTGTGATTTTGACGGAACTCAGCTGATTCCTGATGCTGAGCCCTTATCTCTAGTAGAATCCACACCGCAGCCGTCACATTTTCGGCGCATCTTACAGTCGCCGTTGTTCTGGGCGGGAATGTTGGCCATTGCCTCAATGTCTAACGCGTGTCTGAGTGCGCTTTACGATACCGGCAGACCGTCCACACCCACCGTGAAAGCTCAGCCTTCGCCGTCTTTCCCAGCTTCAATAGCGAGTGTGATCCCTGTGCCACCAGCCCGGGGGTTGTTGCCTGCTCCGAGCAGAAAGCCCCGACCCTCGACGCGCAGCAGCAGCAAGAACTTCAGCCGATTGCCGTCATCGTCTGCGAGTCAGCGACGGCCAGCAACGACCGCGCGCACTCCGGCGCGAAAGCAGAACACCGCGGTCGCAAGTCGACTGGAGGGGAGCGTGAGCCCGGTCAGTTTGGATCCCGCGCAAGCATCTCGCGGGACGTGCCCGCTAGCGAAGCCGCCAGTACTAAACCGCAACAATCAGAAGTTGCGCTGCGGAAAGAACCCCAACAAAGTTCACGTGAAAGGACCCTAAACTCACCGCGCTCCTAAAGACCACCTGGCGTGTGCTAAAGAAGCCATTCAAGTTCTAGCCGGGAGTGCAGGCATCCTGCCTCTGACTTTGCGCTTACCCCTTTAGCTCTTCCCATAGGCCAGCTCATCCATCATTTCCGCAAACCGCGTCCAGGCGATGCGCTTCGATTTGTGCCGGCTGCGCCCGTACCAGAACAGCGAGCCTCTGCCAATTTCCAGCGTCCCAATCTTTTCTCTGGACGCAAAATCTCCAACTCAATCGAAGACCCAGCCTTGGCCAATTCCATTACGCGGAACGAGGCCTTAACAGAATGTTTCTTACGGGCTTTCTTCGGGGCATTGGTGCGCCTCCATCTCTGTCTAACCTACCGACTTACGCTCAGCAGCCTTAGTAACCGAATCGGGCACTGACACCATTCGCCATCCAGTCGTGGCTGCAGAGTGAAGGAGTTAAGGACGTTCACTAACGGATCTACGACTCCGCCGAAACTGTGCGGGCGGGCAGCCGTACTCTCGCTTGAAGGCGCGATTGAAGGAAGCTTCGGAAGTATAACCGACGGCTTCGGCAACCTGGGCGACAGAGTCTTCGCTCGTCTGAAGGATCTCGGCGGCCAGCTTCAGACGCCACTGCGCCAGGTAGGCCATCGGCGATTCGCCGAGGAAGTGTCGGAAGCGTTCGCTCAAGCGCGTACGTGAAAGACCGGCGCCGCGCGCCAGATCTGAAAGAGTCCAGGGATGCGCCGGATCCTTGTGCACCAGGGGCGAGCGCCTGGCCGATAGCCGGATCGCGGGCACCGGCCAGCCAGCCAATCCGGTCCGCTGGCAACGAACTGATGTAGCGGCGCAAAGTTTCAACAAACAGCACCTCAGACAGTTTGGCGTGCACCAAAGCGCTGCCCGCATTCAATCCTTCCACGCTCACGCCTTCCGTATCACCGACCGAGAACCTGATTGAGTTTTCAATCCACTGCCCTGAAGGTTCTTTGCCGATGTGCACTTTTATGAGCGGTGGCAAGCCGGACAGGAAGACTTCACTGAGGCGGGGTTCACAGGCCATGAAGCCGCAAACGAACCGGGTGATTTCGCCGCCGCCGCCAAAGCGCGCAACGCGCAGGCCTTCAGTCAGGTTCTTAGAAAATGTTTTGAAAGAGTCGACTGGTTTCTCAGGCCAGCCGTTGCCTAAGTAATGCGCGTCACCGTGCGGGAGCACTACGATGTCGCCGGCGACCAATTCTTCACGGCGGCCATCCGGCAACCTGGCATAAGCGCGACCTTCGGTCAGCAGATGATAAAGGATCAGGTGATTGGCTGCAGGCGAAAGATGATGCGCGACCTCTTTCGTCAGGCGCGAGTGAAGACACCAGGGCGCAGAGAACTCGGCATTAAAGAACAGCGCGCCTTCAAGCTTAACCACTTTAAGGATGTCGGAAAGAATGTCCATAGATGAGACTTGTCTTAGGTCTCAGGTCTTGGGACTTTGGTCTTGACGACGAAAGACCAAGTCAAAACCAAAGACCAAAGACCTAAGACCCAAGACCAAAGTCCAAAGTCCAAGTCCAAAGCCCGCGGCAAAGAATACGGGACGATCAATCAAGTCTTCAACACGGGTCGGTACGTTATATGTAAATGAAGTGAAACAAAACCAAAAAGGAGGCGGTTATGCCGTTAATTCAAATCAAAGCGATCGAGGGAGTTTTCACTAAAGAGCAAAAGCAGGAAGTGGTCAGGAAGCTGACCGACACGATGGTGGCTATCGAGGGTGAGGCGTTGCGGCCGTATACGGTTGTTCTGTTCGAGGAAATTTCGAGCGGTTCGTGGGGCATCGGCGGAAACACGCTCGAGACGGCTGATGTGGAAAGCGCTCGCTGCGGGCGGTAAGTGAAAGATGTCAGAAGTCGGAAAGAGTGGCATGGGCGTGCCGCCGGTGATCATGCGCAACATGCGCGTGCCACTTTCAAATGGGGCTGGGCCAGGTAAGGCCCTCTCCCAACCCTGTCCCAATGGGAGAGGGAGAAAAGAACAGGAGAAGAAAATGAGTCAGCGTAGTGAGCAATTAGCTAATCGAATCGAGGAAGGGGCCAGGGGTCTGGCTGCGTTCGCCGACGGGCTTTCCGAAGAGGAGGTGGCAGACTGCGGTGTCGGCCACGGACCGGCGCACGGTCGGCGTGATCGTGCACCACGTCGCCAGTATGTATCCGATTGAGATTGAGGTCGCGCGCGCAATCGCCGGCGGCAACGCAGTCACTGATGTGACGTTTGAGGTGGTCAATCAGATTAATGCGAAACATGCCGGAGAGTTCGCGCAGGCCAACAAGAGTGACACGCTCGAGCTGCTGCGAGCTAATAGTCGCGCGGCGGCGGACGCGGTGCGTGCGCTGACGGACGCGGAATTGGACCAAGCCGCGCCGTTCTCGTTGAGCTTTGGAGCGCCCATGACTGCTCAATTCGTGATTGAGGATCACGCGCTGCGTCACAGCTGGCATCATCTTTTCCGGATTCGCCAGGCCCTCGAGTCAAAAGCGAAGAGTGTTACCGGGTAAGGTATCAGTCGGCATGAAAACGTCGGAAGTCCGCAAGTGGTTCGCTTACCAGAGTGGCCCTCCCTCACGGTCGGGCTTCCGACACAAAAAGAAACGGGGCCGAGCGTCGCCGCCCGGCCCCGCAAATGATCCGGAACCAGGGGCCTTAATCGTCGTCACGATCTTTGTCGTGCACGCTTACCTGGCCACGGATTTCTCCACCCGGGAATAGAGTGGTGTGGACATTGGCGTAACCTAATTTCGCATTCAGAATCCTGAGGAAGCCGGCAAGGTCGCCGGCAGAAACGTTCTGTGACGGGACTGCCAGGATGTCGGCTGCCGTCCAGGTCCCGCTGACCGTGCCACTGTGATTGGGTCCGTCCGGACAGGGGGCCGGCCTCCGCCGCCGCAGAAGAACACAACCACACTGCCGTTAACCTGCGTTTGCCCAAAGTGGATGTGCGCCGCCTGGGCCGGCCCGGTTAAGCCGGTCCAGCTGACGGTCCACGCGATGCTCGTATGGTCGTCGCTGAGAGCGCCGTTGAATTTGCCCTGGCCGTCAACCAGTTTCGGCGGCACCTCTCCGAAACCAGATAAGCGCGCGCGATAGGTCGGGTCATCATCATGATCGGCTCGCACATTGAACGTACGCGACGCTGCTACCACCATTAAAGCGGCCGCGGCGACGAATTAATCCTACCCTTACCTTGTGCTTCATACTGCTTTCCTCCTTATTGCTGTTGAAATGTTCATGTTGACGAAGTGAAAGAGTTCACTCCGTATCACTGCGAACATATGTTCGAGAGGACATTGGTGAATTTCCTCTTGGCGCGCTTAACGTGTGTCGGGACTGGTGGTGCACCTGACTAGCGCACCGAACACACAGGAGCAGGTAACAGACGGCATTGTTTGGACACCACCTGCTCTGCTGCACCTGAGTTGAAGGGGATATTTTGTCGCTCAGCAAAATGGATGCCAGTTTTGAGAACGAAGAGGTGCAGGAAAAGGTTAGGGATTTCGATCGGGACAAGAATTGTCATCCGAGATCTTTCAAGATTTCATCCGAACTTTCGGATTAACAAAGTTGTAATAGTCGAGGCGAAGGAGTGCACGAGATTCACAGTGTCAGAAGCCCGACCGTGAGGAAGGGCAACTCATGCTGCTAGGATTGCCCTCCCTCACGGTCGGGCTTCTGACACAACCCGACCGCACTTCAATAGAGTTGATTAACGTATGCGTTCCATGTTGTAAATCCGTTCGCCGGCCGGCTTGTTGTTGTTCGCGGGCCAACGCAGAATGGCCGTCCAGGAATCTTTAGTCTCCCGCTTCCACACAAACGAGTTGCGCGCTTTTGCTCTCGGCTCAAACGAAATTGAATTGTCGTCAATGGCCGTGGCCACGTAACGCGAACCCTCGTTGCCACCACCAAACTCGCCGTCCTTTAACTCGTAGTAATGCGGCGTCCCCCTCAAGATCGGGCTGCTGACACGAGTTTGCGGCTCAGCGGATGAATTATGAATGAAAAGATGACGGCCGCTGAGCCGCAAAATCGAACTGGAGTCTGCTGCACCACGCAGAGCGGGCAGGATGCCCGCGTACCCATTATGGCGTTTTGGTTTTCGACGGAGGCACCGGCTTCTTCGCTGCCGGCATGACCTTCAGTTGGTTCGTAACCTTCTTCACGCCGTCGGTCTCTTTAGCTATGCGTTCGGCTTCAGTCTTCGCCTCGGCGGTATCGACCGTGCCGCGCAGCGTTGCTGCGTTATCGACTACGTCGACGTTAATCTTTCGTTCCGGCGTATCGGCATTGCCGATCAACTTGGCGACAATTTTTGTATGAATCCAGGCGTCTTCCAGAGACTGGCCGATAGTCTCTTTGTTTGCCTTCGCTCGCTCGCGCTCTTCACGCGCCTGCTCTTCACTGTATTTTGGTGTGGGTGTGGCCGTGGCTGCGGGGGCTGCGGGCGTCGATTCCGCGCGCAGGTTGCTGTTCGCGTTGGCATTCGCGTTCACGTTCGTTGCGGTTTGTTCGCAGGAAACAAATCCAAAAGCGATTAACAACAGCACTGGCGCCAACAAAAATCATTCCTTCCCATGTCTGCCTTCCCTTCCTCGTGCGATACCCGTAGCGAAAAGGAATCGCCGGCTTCACCGTCAGCCGGCGATCCTTTCACCCAGATCTTCCACTGCCTCGCCTATCTTTCGCTTTGTTTTTCCGAAACCTTCCTGCACGTCTCCTTCGACGCGATCGGCGGTTCCGCTGTCTTTGAGCCGGCGGTTTCCGGTTAACTTACCAAGTTCTTCCTTGACCGCGCCCTTCACTTGCTTGCCTTTACCCTTTAATTCATCTTCGTACTTCATAACCACTCCTCCTAGTTCTAAGTGCGCTCGGTCGGGCTCAGGCACTGGGCTAGACTACAGCTCTACGACCGGTGATCAGTTGGAGAACGAGCACTACCAAAGCAACGAGCAGAAGCAAATGAACTAAATTGCCGCCGACGCCGCCGATCAGGCCCAACAACCAAAGGACCAGAAGCACCAATAAAATTGTCCACAACATATTCTTGACCGTCCTTTCCTGGAACATGTGATTCAGTGCAGTGGGTGAAGTGCAAAGCTCATGCCAACCGCTTGATGGGTGAATGGGAGCAAGTTGACGGATTATTTGAACTAAAAGAGGACGACTGCTCGCGGAGATATGGACGATTATAGGAAGGAAGGTTTTTGCTTTTGGTCTTTGGTCTTTGGTCTTTGGTCTTTGGTCTTTGAGCTTCTTCAAGTCGGCGAAAATCGAAAACTAAGATCAAAGCCCAAAGCCCAAAGACCTAAGACCCAAGTTCAAAGTCCTAATCCCCGTTTTCAAACTCACAATTGATTTCACCGCCCAGGAGAATTGCGGCCCCGGTCAGGTAAAACCACAACATCAGAATGATCAGCGCGCCCAGCGATCCGTAGGTCGCACTGTAGGAATTGAAGTAATCCAGGTACAAGCGAAAGCCGAGGGAAACCAGCAGCCAGAGGAGCACCGCGATGATCACGCCGGGCGAAAACCACCGCCGCCGGTAATCAGAATCGCGCAGGCCTTTGCCATGACGCTTGGCCGCCGCGTTGGGGACGAAGCGATAGATCATCACCAATGCTATCAGCACGAACATGAGGGCGATGGGAATCTGCAGCGACTGCCAAATGATCGAAAAACCTGGCCCGCACCAATGGTGGCCGCCAGCGCTTCACCCAGCTGACCTCCGTACAAGACCAGCAAGAGCGCCGAAATTATCAATACCGAAAGGAAGATGGTGAGACCAATCGAAATCAAACGCACCCTCCACCAGGGACGCGTCTCTTCCACGTCATAGGCTGAGTTGAGCGCTTCAGCCAAAGCGTTCACGCCACTCGACGCGGCCCACAGCGCCAAAAGGATTCCAAACGATAACTTGCCGGTGCCCCGCCCTTTCGTTACTTCATCGAGGGTCGCCACCACCAGCTGGAGCGCCGCGGGCGGCATCACATCGCCCAAATAGGCGATCATGCTTTTCTGCAAATGCGAGCCGGCCCCGTTGAAATAACCAAACAGGCTGATGAGAAAATGAGTAACGGAAATAAGGCGAGCAGGAAGAAATAGGAGAGTTGAGCCGCGCGCCCTAAGATTTCATCCTTCTGGGTTCGGGCCCAAACGTTGATCCAAAACTTTTTGGAGAGCAAACGATGGAACACAGGTGTGGCACGCGCATCCTGCGCCTGAAGTCACGAGGCCGAAGCCCGGGTTACGGTACCTGAACTACTTCACCATGGTTCCGGTGCGACTCCAACGGGTGTTGGTGAAGAAATCGAGGGGCTGGTAAAGGGCTTGGTTTCGTCATAGGACCAGTAGACGAACATCGCCCGTCCAATAACCAGTTCGCGCGGTACAAAACCCCAGGCGCGGCTGTCGAGACTATTGTCGCGATCGTCACCCATCACAAAGTAGGAATTGAGTGGCACCTTTGCAGGCTTGCCGTTTACCGCAAAGTGGAAATCAGGACCGGCCAGCATGTCGTGGCCTTCGCGCGCGTTCTGGACCCTCTCGGGGAAATAGTAGACGTTGTACAACTCTCCAGGCTGGCGCGGCGGATCTTCGACAATCTCCAGCGGTCCCTTCTCGTTAACATTGCGCGCGGCAATGATGTGTTCGGGCAGGGGCTGTCCGTTGACAAACACCTTGAGCCCTTTTACTTCGACCGTATCGCCGGGCAGGCCGATTACGCGTTTGACGTAATTCACTTTGAAGGGAATGTTGTCTTCGTCTTTGTCCCGTTCCGGATTACTTGGATTGCCGGGATATTTGAAAACGATGATGTCGCCACGCTTTATGTCGCGCTGCGGCAGGATCGGCAGCATCGGGCCGGGCGCGAATATGAATTTGTTGACCAGCAGATGATCGCCGACCGTGATGGTGTTCTCCATCGAAGCAGTCGGCACTTTGACCGCCTGGACGATGAAGGTCATTCCGAACAGGGCCATGATCACAGTCACCACCGCGGATTCGAAGTATTCGCGAATGACAGTTTTGCGCGGGCCGGTCTCTTTCTCTTCCTTTTCATTTTTCGCCTCGCGCTCGCGCCCATTCGGGCGAACCGACCGCGGGTGAAGACCTCGGGCTTTTCTGCTGTCCGAGGTTCCGTAGTCGTGACTGGTTCGTTCATTAACGACATCCTAGAGCGTTGTAGCGCAGACTGTCTAGTCTGCGTATTCTTCTTCAATACGCAGACCGGGAAAGTCTGCGTTACCTTCCCGGTTACATCTGCTTCAAAGCCGCCTGCGCTGCCGCCGCTTCCGCTGCCTTGATTGTCTGTCCTTCGCCGCGCGTGGTGCCGCCGTCCCACTTCAACTCAACATGGAACATCCGTTTGTGTGGAGGCCCCAAAGTCTCTACCACCGTGTATTGCGGCCCTGTTTGATGCGTCGCCTGTAGTTTTTCCTGAAGCATCGTCTTCGGATCGGCAGCCGCAGCCGCCACCGGATCGGCGGCCCGCAACTCTTCGCCAAGAGCGCGCTCGACAAAGCCTCGCGCGGCGTCCAGCCCACCGTCCACAAAAATTGCGCCGGTAACTGCTTCGAAGACGTCAGACAGCAAGGCGTGTTTGCGCCGCCCGCCGCTCTTTCTTCGCCGCGCCCGAAACGCACAAACTCACCGAGACTCAGTTCAATGGAACTCTTGGCCAGGGTCGGGGCGCTTACCAGGCGATGCTTCATGCGCGAGAGCTCGCCTTCGGTGGCGTTCGGATAGGCCTTGAAAAGATAGTCCGCGACAATCAAACCAAGAATTGAATCCCCGAGAAACTCGAGTGCTTCGTTGTGAAGATTACGCGCGTCACGTTGGGCGCGTGGCGAGACCTGCTCGTGCGCCCACGAGCGGTGAGTCATCGCCTGCGTCAACAAATCCTGATCGCGAAAGCGATAGTCCAGAATTGCTTCCAGCTGATCGAGGTTTTCCAAAGAGGTATTTTTCACAAAGAATGGATTCTAGCAAAACGCCGAACACAGCGTCGAAACGGACGATGCATTCGGCGTTGATACGCGAAGTTAGCTGGAGCTAACAAGGCTACCCGGTGTTATCGGTTTTTCTGCGGCTTCTTAGTGGCAGAGTTAGCCGCCGGCGTTGCCGTGCCATTGGTGCCATTGGTGCCGGTCGCACCGGTGGTCCCCGGGGTCGAAGCTGCCGCGGGCAGCGTCGTGATCGGCGTCGGCAGATCAGGCACCGGCGTCGAGAGGACCTTGGCCAACAGTTCCGTAAGTCCTGTGTCGTTGCCGTTGCGATCCTTATACAAACCGGTCAGGACCTCCATGATCGCTTTCTTATCGTTCGGGTCTGTGCTGTAAGCGGCCGCGCGGGCAAACGCGTCAATCTGGCGATCAATGGCCTGGTTCAAGTTAGCCTTGACCAACTTACTCTCGTTGCTCTCGGGCTTGCCGACGAAGGCCTGGTAATCCGCCGTCAGCTTGGCCACAGGTCCTTCGCCGTAAGCGGCGGCCAGCTCGTTGTAAAGCACCGGGCTCTTCTTCGGATCGCCTTCGTAGCGTGCAGCTTTGATGAAATGAGTGATCGCCGTGTTTGGATCGGACTTGGCCAACGATTTAGCCACGACCCAGTTTAGATAACCAAGCGCCTGGTCCTTGGTGGCGATCGGAGCAAAAGGCTTGCCCGCTTCGATCATGCTGATCGCCTTCTTTGCCGCTTCCGCCGACTCCGCCAGCACATTCGCGTCAGACAAGCCGGCGACACCCATGACGATGAGCACGGCCGGGCTATCAGGATTAACAGCCAGAAGCTGTTTGCCGTACTTGAGCTGGTCCGGATAGTTCTTGCTCTTTACGGCATCCTCGAATTGTTTGCCCACGCCCGCCTTGGCCATCATCTCGTCATAGGGTTTGACGAATTTGTCCCTCATGTACGTCGCTTGCTGATCGTTGGGATCGGCCGGGCAATTGTCGAGGTACAGTTTCGCCGCGTCGTACGCAACCTTCTGTTGGGCCTCGTTACCTTTGCGGTTATCGAGAAAAGTCTGATACCACTTGGTCTTGTTTTCATCCGTGCACTCTTGCTTCTGGGCCAGTGCCGGAACGGCAAAAACCATCAAGGCAGCGGCGAGCGCCAATAACTTAATCGTTCGTTTCATGTCTGCTTTAAAGCCTCCGATTTCTTAATCCAATGCTGCAACTCCGTCGGATTGCACGACGCCTTTCGGCAACGTTTGAGATGCAATTAGCGAGCCGCTCGTTGTCACTAAACAACTGATCCGATGGGGACCCGGGATTGAGTGCGACGTAGAAGCGGCAATAATCCTGCAACTCCGGCGTAAGTGTCAAGCGAGAAATTTGGCGATCACTTTTGTGTCACGCGAATACATCAGAAATGCCGAACTCTCGTAAACTATCTTCCGAGAGTTCGGCATTAAAGGATTGTCGCAAAACCAGCCGACGAACCTTATTTCGGCCGTACTACTGGTCCGGCTGCTTACGCTTGTCTGGTTCAGGTTTAGCTGGAGTAGTAACCGGCTTGGCCGTGCTTCTTGGTCTGCTCTCAACCGGCAACACGGTTGCTTTGACTTTGCTCTTTGATTCCGGAGCGACCGGTCCGGTGGTGGTTGAGGTAGTGCCTGCCTCGGTGCCGGCGGTGGTGTCAGCCGTCGCCTCTGCCGCTTTTTCTTCGGCTTCGGCCGCAGCCTTTGTTCTCCTGTGCTTCTTCGTTCAGGGCGGCGGCCTTCTTATCCTTCGACGGCATTTCGTCGTCAGAATTCTCGGCCACCTGGAAGTTAATCACAGTGCCGAAGCGCGGGCTTAGTGGAGCTGTAGATCTTACCGGCAACGGCTGCGGGCAAGTGATTGTGCGCATCGGTTCCGCGTGTGATGACTACCACGGCCAGGCGCGGATTCACCACCGGCGCATAAGATGTGAACAAGCCCAACCACGATCCCTGGCCGATGGCAGGTTCCGGTCTTTCCGGCCACCGTCTGTTCCGGACGATAGGCTTTCCGGCCCGAGCCATAATTGACTGCACCGATCATGCCCGGCAGCATCCGCCGCCAGGTTTCGCCATCAATGTTAACTTTCCGCCGCACTTCGGTTTTGAACTGAGAATTCTCTTCGACGGTGCGGGGCACGTGCGGGGTCAGGAAGCAATAATGTAACTAATCGCTAT